>FWPU01009948.1_pt1 | contig 14585 bp, 14 predicted proteins | sample 2228361 | NCBI WGS metagenome assembly FWPU01 (sample SAMEA103939777, study PRJEB20133) | metagenome
TAAGCAACTCTTACGAAAACTCTTCCGAAGACATCAAATATAAAAGTGATGTACCCGCTTTCAAACGCAGAGGAATAGAACTGGAAGAGGTCAAACTTTCAGACAAGGAAGTTTCTCGGTATAGCTTAGACGGCGACAATCAAATTACCACCAATAACAAGTTTTTTACTGATAAACCTGATTAAAATTCGCTAAAAGCCTGTAAGAAAATGAAAATCTTACAGGTTTTTTTCTAAACTTTGCAGAGCTATCCAAGCAATAAGCCACGCACCTATTTCAAGAGCTTGCTCATCAATATCAAAAGTAGGTGTATGCACCCCCGAAACAATGCCTTTGTCTTCGTTGCGAGTGCCTAAACGATAGAAACAGGCATCGGCTATTTGCGAATAATAAGCAAAATCCTCTGCCGCAAGCCAAATATCCAAATCCACTACATTTTCTTTACCCAAATACGTTTCCGCCCAAGATTTTGCTTTTTGCGTAAGCAATGGATTATTTTTCAGAAAAGGATAGCCTCGCCTTACTTCAAACTCGCATTTTCCCCCCATTGCTTCGGCGATGCTTTGAGCCATTTTTACCATTTTTTCGTGGGCTGTATTTCGCCAAGTTTCATCAAAGGTTCGGAAAGTACCTTCTAAATACACTTCATTGGGCAAAATATTCGTTGCTCCACTTGCAATTACCTTTCCAAAAGAAAGCACTGATGGAATTTTGGGCGGTGCATTCCGACTGACAATCTGTTGCAGAGCCACTACAATATGCGATGCAATCAGTACGGCATCTATACAATTTTCGGGCATAGCGGCGTGTCCGCCTTTTCCTATTACCTTTACATAAAGCTCATCAGCACTTGCCATATACATACCCTCACGAAACCCTACTTTGCCCACAGGCAAAAGCGGCATTACGTGTTGCCCAAAAACTGCCTGCGGTTGCGGATTTTCAAGTACCCCTTCTCGTATCATTAGCGAAGCTCCGCCGGGTATTTTTTCCTCTCCGGGCTGGAAAATCAGCCGTACAGTGCCTTCAAAATGGCTTTTCAATTCCTGTAAAATTTTAGCACAACCCAAAAGTGAAGCTGTATGCACATCGTGTCCGCAGGCGTGCATTATCCCCTCGTTTTGAGATTTGTAAGGAACATCATTCTGCTCTACAATGGGTAAAGCATCTATATCAGCACGCAAAGCTATGGTCTTGCTATCAGGATTTTTCCCGCTAATAGTAGCCACAATTCCTGTGCCTGCTACTCCCGCTTTGAATTCTATATCATAGCTTTTCAGATGCTCTGCAATGTATTGGACTGTTTTGTACTCCTGAAAAGAAAGTTCGGGGTGAGCGTGTAAATGCCTACGATGCCCTTGAATTTCAGCAAAATATGTTTTCGCTAAATTTTGTACAACTTCGGGATTGATGTTCATAGCAATCTGTATTTTGCGAAAAAACAAAAATAAAACCTCATAAACAACAAAATTACGAGGTTTTTGAAAAGAAACTTATCAGTACGTATGTACGCTCAAAAAGTTCAAAGGTTCTAAAGTTCAAGGGTTCAATGGTTGAAAGTTTGAGACAAATATCTTAAAATGCTATTTCCTGCTTCTTAATTCCTGTTCATTACTTTTTTTCTAAAAACTCAAAGAGTTCTTTGCGTGCTTCGTTGGTTTTCAGACTGCGAGAAACTTTGGTATAATATTGATAGCGGTCATAAACATAATCGTAAGCAAATTTAGCAAGCTCAAGACGCTCTTTTTCAAAACCAATAAGAGCTACCATTTCAGCTACTTGTTCGGAAGAGAAATACCCCGTGTTTTTCATTGAAAATTTAGCAATTCGCAATTTCTCCTCATCATTTGTTTCTTCTTTCATATTACGTTTTATTTCCTCAAACTCACTATCCAAAACACGCATAGCGTAGCGGTCAGTGGGCATAGGTTGTTCAGATTTATTGGCTTCAGGCTGGGTTTGTGGCTCAGGATTAGGTTTCTGTGTAGGATATTCTGGCTCCTCGCTTGGTTCTTCCCTGCGTGGATTAGGAAATGTCGGAAAAGGGTTGCGAAAAATTGGCTCGGGAAAACGAAAAATTCCCGTAAAGTCATTCAAACCTTGCAGACTTAACCTGTATTTGCCTCGTTTTTTACGAAGCACAAAAGAAAGATTGTTCAAGCCAAGCAAAGGTATTTTTTTCTCCAAAACAATAGGCTCTGTTTGGGGATTGATAACTATTTTTATCCAATAGAATCCGTCCCAAAGATTATCGGCACGAGCATACAGCGAAGGAGTAGTATTGATAAGATTTCCGTTGATATACATCAGAAACGGCTCACCTTCAATGCTTTGCACAGCAATAGACGAAAACTGCCCAAAACAATGAGATACTCCCCAAAAAAACGAAGCTATTAGTAAAGTTTTTAGCATAAATAGGTGTATTTAGAAAAAACACCTTCAAATTTGATACCAAATTTAGCAAAAATCTTTTGATTTCCAAGATTTTTAGCTCACTTTTTCCTGAAAAGATTTCAGGCGTTCTTGCATAAAATTTTTGAAAAAACCGCTATCCTCTTTATCCAAAAAAACGACTTCCAAACCTATACAAAAAACACGATTTTTATATTTCTCCGCAAAATTCATTTTTTGCAGTTTTACAGCATCTTTTTCGGTGCAAAGAAGAAAGGTATCAGGGTTTTGCTCCAAAAACTCACTAAAAATGGCTATATCTTGCTTACTGAAAAAATAATGGTCAGGAAAAACGAAATGTTTTTGTACATTGAACTGCCCCTGCATATCTCTTTCAAAATAATGAGGCTGGGCTATTCCTGAAATCAAGGCTACCTTTGATAAAAGGGTTTCGCTTTGGTTAAAAATGTTGCGGGGTTTTCCATACCTAAAATGTGTAAAAAGCACCCTGCAAGCAGGGGCATATTTTTGTATATTTCGCCTGATATTTTCCTTTTCTGTTTTTGAAACTTGTTGTGGGCATTTGGTTACGATAATCAAATCGGCTCTGCGGGCTTGTTTGCGGCTCTCGCGAAGCCTACCCACAGGGAGAAGGCAGTCTTGATAGAACAAATTTTTGTAGTCGGTAAGTAAAATTTGAATGTGAGGTTTTACGCTTCGGTGTTGAAAGACATCATCAAGCAAAATCATTTGCGTTTCGGGGTGTAAAGCCAAGAGTTCGGGTATTGCTAAAATTCTCTCTTCGCCCACACAAACCTTGATTTTATTCCCAAATTTGGCGTACAATTGCAAAGGTTCATCTCCTATTTCTTGGGCAGAACTTTGAGGGGTAGCCAAGCGAAATCCTTTGGTTTTTCTGCCGTAGCCCCTGCTTAATGTGGCAATTTGATATTCTGATGAAAAGAGATGTATCAGATACTCAATAAAAGGTGTTTTACCTGTACCACCTACCCTCAAATTTCCTACACCAATAGTAGGTAAATCAAACTGAATGGATTTGAGCCTACCTGTATCATAAAGCCAATTTCGCAAATCTGTAATCCAGCCATATAGCACCGCCAAAGGAAAAAGTAAATATTGCATTGTATAAAATTTTGACAAAATTACGTTTTTCCAAAAAATTTTTGGCAAGAAATTTGTATGTTAATTTAATGTTAATTATTTTTGTACTCTGCTTTAACAAAAAAATGATGGTTTCACCAATTAACTGATTTTATGCGAAATGAAAAACACAGAAAAAAAGCTCTTTTTGGTCAATGGTGTGTGGCTGGTAGCCCCCGAAAATAGCTTGGCAAATGCTGAAAGCCTTGAAAGGTTCTACAAACGCCAAAAGCTATTTATTCGTTGGGCGAAGCGTTTTATGGTAGGTCCTGTACTGGGCTTGATGATTGCCTTTGTGTTTTTACAAATGCAACAACCCTTGTGGATTAGTGCAATCATAGGAAGTATTGTAGGCGTTGGTGGGCTGATTGCTCCCTTCAAATACGTCAAAAATTCCTATTGGCTTGTGCTGGTTATTTTGTACGGATTTTTGATAAGTCAGATGATTGTAGGTAGATTTTAGAAAACTTCGCAAATAGCTCCAAGACCTATAAGAGTATCATTGAAATCTTATAGGTCTTTTTTTTCGCAAATAAATTTTCGTTTATTTGCAGAAAACTTCGCCATAATGAATGTTAATTCAGAATTTGCCCTTATTACTGGTGGCAGTCAGGGATTAGGAAAAGCTATTGCAGAAAATTTGGCTCAAAGAAAGATTCCTATCATTTTAGTAGCCCTACCTGAAAAAATATTAACGGAAACAGCTCATTACTTGCAAAATACTTACCAAGTAGAAGTACAAACCTTAGGAATTGACCTTACCGAGCCCAATGCTCCTGAAAAGGTTTTTGAATTTGTGCAAAGCAATAATTTCAAAGTAAAATACCTCATCAACAATGCAGGCATAGGTTATACGGATAAGTTTGAGCGACTTTCTACAACATTCTTGGACAAATTATTAAAAATCAATACGGTGGCTATTACGCAACTGACAAGGCTATTTATTCCTACACTTGCCGAAAATAGCCCCGCTTACATTCTGAATGTTGCCAGTATGGCAGGTCTTTTCACAATGCCCTACAAAGCCGCTTATTCAGCTTCCAAACACTATGTTATAGAATTATCCTTTGCTTTGCGTGAAGAGTTAAAGGATAAAAATATCAGTGTAACTGTTGTATGCCCAGGTGGTATAATCACCAATCCCGAAGTTTTGGAAAGAGTAGAGCAAATGGGTAAATTGGGCAGAATACTAACCGCAAGCCCCGAGTTTATCGCCAAAGTAGCCGTAAAGGCAATGATAAACCAGCGAAAATTTGTTGTTCCCAAATGGCAAGTAAAACTATACAGCTACCTTCGTTGGATTTTTCCTAAAACTTGGCAAGCCAAAATTATCGCCAATGCTTTAAGAAAGAAAGTGCAATAAGATTAAAAAGAGTTTCAGTATTGGCAAATTTCAAGCAACCATAGGCTTAATTTCTCATTTTACCCTTTGGATTTGTGGGAAAAGATTGTTAGGTTTGTTCCTTAAACGTGAAAAAATATGAAGATAAATCAGGAAATTTTATCCAACATTGCACACCTCGCTCGCTTAGAAATTGAGCATAGCCGCGAAGAAACTATGATGAACGAACTGAGTAAAATTCTCACTTGGATGGAAAAACTCAATGAAATTGATACCAACCACGTAGAACCTCTTACACATATTTCTACTGAAATCAACATTTTCAGAGAAGATGAGCCAATGCCCTCTCTTGATCACGAAAAGGCACTACTCAATGCACCTAAACGTGATGCAAACTATTTCCGTGTTCCAAAAGTTATAGAGTAAGATATTTTTTTGCGAAAATTTAGACCATAGATGTATGGAATTTGAATTGGATATATTACCACTTTCCGTATGGCTTCCTCACCAAGAAGCTGCTATCATTGCAGGACCTTGCAGTGCTGAAACCGAAGAGCAACTCGTTGCAACTTGTCTGCAACTAAAAGATTTAGGCGTGAGTGCCTTGCGTGCAGGTATTTGGAAGCCTCGCACAAGACCGGGTAATTTTGAAGGACACGGCGAAATAGCTTTGCCTTGGGTGCAAACCGTCAAGAAACTCGTAGATTTGCCTTTTGCCATTGAAGTTGCAACACCTCAACATATAGAGCTTGCCTTAAAGTATGGTGTAGATATTCTCTGGATTGGAGCAAGAACTACGGTCAATCCTTTCAATGTACAAGATTTGGCAGATGCCTTGCAGGGCATAGATGTTCCTGTAATGATAAAAAACCCCGTCAATCCTGATTTGGCTCTATGGATTGGAGCGATTGAGCGTATTCATAAAGCAGGAGTTCGTAAAATAGCGGCAATTCATAGAGGCTTTTCTTCTTTGCAAGAAAGCAAATATCGCAATCCGCCCAACTGGCAAATTCCTTTGGAACTCAAAAGAATTTTCCCTCATTTACCGCTGATTTGCGACCCCAGCCACATCACAGGCGATAGAAAAATGGTTGCCAAAGTAGCCCAAAAAGCTCTTGATTTAAACTACGATGGCTTAATGATAGAAACGCACATCACCCCCGACAAGGCTTGGAGTGATGCTAAACAACAAGTAACCCCCAGCGAATTGGAAGAAATGATTCATTCTTTCAATTTTAGAAAGCAAAAAACGGACGATATTGAGTTCAACAATCGCCTTGATGAGCTACGCAAGCAAATTGATGAACTAGACAGAGAACTCGTAGAAATTTTGGCTACTCGTATGTACTTGGTAGAGCAAATAGGTGAGTACAAAAGAGAAAACAATATCAGCATTTTTCAGATAGAACGATGGGACGAAATATTCCGTACTCGCCCCCAATGGGCAGAAAAAATGAAACTCAACAAAGAGCTTATTCAAGAAATTTACAAGCTCATTCACGTAGAATCTATTCGCAAGCAAACCGAAGTAATGAGTAGGTTAGCTGAAAAAGTATAAAAATCAAAAAGCAACTCTGATAAGAGTTGCTTTTTTAATGTTCCACGTGGAACATATTTTTTTGCCAAGATTAAAGTGATTTTTAGATTGAGGAAATTGTTTTTAGCTTTTCAAAAAATCAATTTAGCTCGCTATATTTTCCCAATGTTCCACGTGGAACATCAAGCCGTTTTGCTTTGATAAATTTCAGCAATTTTTTGTAGAGCAAAATCAATATCTGCTTGGGTATTCATACGGCTAAAAGAAAAACGCACCGCAGGACGTTCAGGTGGAGTATTAAGAGCCTGTAAAACGTGTGAGCGGCTTTCTGAACCCGAAGAGCAAGCACTCCCCCCCGATGCCGAAATGCCCGCAATATCCAAATTAAAAAGCATCATTGCCCCTATTTCCGAAGCAGGAAAGCTAACATTCAAAACCGTGTAAAGACTTTTTTCTATATCTCCGCTCATTCCATTAAATTGAATATCCTCTATTGCTTCTTGCAAGCCTTTTATCATTCTTTGCTTTAAGGCTTTGATGTAATTCTGATGAGCAGGCATATCCTGATAGGCAAGTTCAAGAGCTTTGGCAAGCCCAATGATGCCCGCCACGTTTTCAGTGCCGCCACGCATATTTCTTTCTTGCGAACCGCCTGTAATGTATGCGTGAATTTTAGATTTTTGACGAATAAACATAAAACCAACGCCTTTGGGTCCATGGAATTTGTGAGCGGCACCTACCAAATAGTCCAAAGGTGTTTCTTTGAGATGATGAGGATAATGACCCATTGTTTGCACGGTATCGGAATGAAAGTAGGCTTTGTAGTGCTTACACATTTCGGCTACTTCTTGCAGGGGCAAAAGATTGCCAATTTCATTGTTGCCGTGCATCAGCGAAACCAAAGCATTCGGATATTTTTGTAATAAATTTTCCAAAGAAGCCAAATGAACATTCCCTTTTTCATCTAAATCTACATAGTGCAGAGGCAAATGTTTGCTACGGCTGATTTCTTCTAATGTATGCGAAACAGCGTGATGTTCAATCGGAGAAGAGATGAGATGTTCTATTTTCATTGTTTCTACTGCTCCCCATAAAACACAATTATCAGCTTCTGTGCCACCCGAAGTAAAAAAAATTTCCGAAGGACTTGCATGCAATAGCTCGGCAATGGTTTTTCGGGCTTTTTCAATTTCAGCTCTTACTTGCCTGCCGTGCCAATGCGTAGAAGAGGGATTGCCAAAGTTTTCGGTTAGGAAAGGGAGCATTGCTTCAATAACGGCTTTATCCAAAGGAGTGGTAGCGGCGTTGTCCAAATATACTCGCATAAAAATCTTGTTTTTATGCAAACCTACTCAAAAAAATCCAATTTTCAAAAACTCTTTGAGAGATTAAAAATTTCCATTTCATCAGTTCAAATATTTTGTTTTTTTGAATAAAATTTGCAACTTGCTCTAAAAAAGGTTTTATGCTCAATATTTTAGAACAAATCGTTGTTTTCAAACGCACTGAAATTTCCTTGCGAATGACGCATTACCCCGAAAGCAAATGGGAAAATACACCTGAATATGTGCGTAAATGTTTTTCTTTGAAAGAATTTTTACGCAAAGAAAATGCCTCTCAAATTATAGCAGAATTCAAACGGCAATCACCTTCCAAAGGCATTATCAATAATAAAGCGGGGGTAGTAGAAACTACACGTGGGTATGCACAGGCAGGAGCAAGCGGACTTTCTATTCTGACTGATAAAAAATTTTTTGGTGGCTCGGTACAAGATTTGCAAATCGCCCGAGCAGGTCTGGAAGTGCCTATTTTGCAAAAAGACTTCATTCTCACTACTTACCAAATTACTGAAGCCAAAGGAGCAGGTGCTGATGTTATTTTACTAATTGCCGCTATCCTCACCGAAGGACAAATCCGAGAACTCTCACAATTTGCACAAGAATTGGGTATGGAAGTTATTTGCGAGGTTCATAACGAACAAGAATTGCAGAAAGCCCTTGTGCCTACGGTAGATATTATTGGCGTAAATAACCGAGATTTGCGAACTTTCCGAACCAACTTGGAAATTGCTAAAAATTTGGCAGATAAAATTCCTTCGGAGTTTCTCAAAATCGCTGAAAGCGGCATTGAAAAAGTGGAAGATATTGTAATGCTAAGAGAGTTTGGATATGAAGGTTTTTTGATAGGTGAAAGTTTTATGCAGCACGAAAAGCCCGCCACCATACTTGCCGAATGGGTACAAAATTTGCCCCCTTTGCCCAAAAAAGCTATTGCAGAAAGTTCTGATATAGGAATGGAAGAAAGTAATCAAACTTCGCAAGATGAGCCAAACTAAAACCAAATTGAATAGTACGCAAAATCAGAAGGGAGCGGTGAAATACTCACTGCTTTCCGTAGCAAAAATGCTTATTTTATTTTTACGCCTTACAAGTGAGCAGACCTCTCTGCTTTTCAAACGTAAAATTGAGGGAAAAAGAACCATTAGCGAATGGCTTAGGCTCTTTGAACAACTTGCCGAATTTGATAAACACGCTGATAATAGCCGAAAAGTGTTTATTATGCACGTATGGATAGGAGTAGTGCTCAGTTTTTTTGCAATGGTAATAATTATAGGAGTAGAAAATACCGCTTTGCTGGATATATTATGGCGAGTAGTGCTTCTTTTTCTACTCCTACACTTGCTTCCCTATTGGATATTGAAAAAATTTGATTTAAGCAATCGCTTACGAACCTTCTTTGTGCCATTGCTCAAAATACTTGCTCGCGAAAGTGAAGAGCAAAGCCTTCTGACACTGACAATGGAGCTTGCTTCCTCAGAAAATAAAAAATTTTTGACATCAAATACTCGTACCCCACCTAAAAAAGTATTTTCTTGGAGCAAGATATGGTTAGGGCTAATTATTGTAAATATTATAGCATTTTTTTGGGTGATGAGCATTGAACCTGGCGAAGGCTTCTATTTTGTATTTGCCTTTATTTTTTTGTTCATTGCCTTCGCTGTGTCAGTAGCATTGAAAACATATCCCATCGTAATTACAAAAATCTATACTTATCCTTGGCTTATTTTTTCTCTAAAAATGGCTGATGATACCACGCTTGCCGTAGAAATGACAGATACCCTGATAGTACGAAAAGTACATAAAAAAAACTTTCGGGGAAAAGTAAAAACAAAAGTAAAAAAAATCATAAGACGCCGAGATAAAATTACTATTAGCTTTGAAAAAGATGAGTACGAAGTGGCTAAAGCACAAAATATTTCAAACGAAAAATCCAAGAAAAAAGATGTTTTGCTCAATAAAAGCAATGAAAAAAGACACGTGTTTCGGATAGAAAATAGAGAAAAAATTCTTGTAAAAAACGATACAGACACTGAACCCTCTTTGCAAGCCTTTCTTGCAAAAATTGCAAAAGCATACCAAACAATGAAACCTATTGAAAACTAAAATGCAGGAAAAAAATTATTCCGCTAAAAACGCCCTCTCCGTTTTATTTCTAACCATTTTCATAGACTTACTCGGCTTTGGGGTTATCATTCCTATACTTCCCAATTTTGCCCGTGCTTTACAGGCAAGTTCTTGGCAAATAGGCTTTTTAGTGGCATCGTATTCTTTAATGAACTTTATTTTTGCACCATTTTGGGGAGCATTGAGCGATAAAATGGGCAGAAAGCCCGTCATTCTGATTAGTGTAGCTCTTACAGGAGTTGCCTATATTGTTTTTGCATATAGCCATACGCTTTGGCTTTTGTTTGCTTCACGCATCATTGCGGGGATAGGTTCGGCAAATATTGCCGCCGCACAAGCCTATATCGCCGATATTTCCGAACCCAGCAAACGAACTAAAAATTTTGGCATTATCGGAGCGGCTTTTGGCTTGGGGCTTATCATAGGTCCTAGCATCGGAGGTATCCTGAATGATGCCTACGGCATTGTAGCTATTGGGTGGTTTGTTGTTTTACTTTGTGGAGTAAATCTTTTGATAGCTTTTTTCTTTTTACCTGAAACTATTTCTGAAAAGAATATCGGTAAAAAATTGAAAATCAATCCATTAAGCGACCTTCGTTTGGCTCTACGTCGTAAAGACATCAAAGGGCTTCTGTGGCTTTCTTTTGTATTTATTGCCGCCTTTATGATGATACAGCCTACGCTTGCTCTCCTGTGGAAAGAGCAAGCGGGTTTGAGTGATAAGCAAAATGGTTACGCTTTTGCGTTTATGGGGCTGGTTACGGCACTGATGCAAGGCGTATTTGTAGGAAAGCTAAACAAAAAATTCGGTGAATATCGTTTGCTCATTTTCGGCTGTATAGCCTTAGTGATAGCAGGTATCAGTTTTCCCCTATTTGCTTCTATGCGTTGGTTTATACCTTTCGAGCTTATAGCTATCATTTTTTCAGGAGTATCCAGTGGTTGTTTTACCCCTGCTCTCAATGCTTTGCTTTCACAAGCGGTTTCCGAACAAGAACAAGGACGGGTATTAGGTATCAATCAGTCTTTTGGAGCTATTGCTCGCATTGTAGGTCCCACACTTGGGCTCGCCATTTATGATGTAGATTTTCATCTACCTTATTGGGTTGCGGCGGTTGTGGCTATCTTGCTTTGGTATGCAGTGGCATTTTTGCCGAAAGTTTTACAGAAAAAAATCAGAACCTAATCCCTCTTTTCATTACAATCCAAATTACAAGCGGAGAGCCTAATAAGGAGGTTATCAGATTGATAGGCATAGAAAAATTTGCAAAGAGATTTTGTGCTAAAATATCACAGAAAAGTAAAACACTTGCTCCGAGCAGTGCAGAGGCAGGAAGCAAAACCCAATGGTTGGCAGTCCGAAAAATACTTCGTGAAAGATGAGGCACAGCCAAACCCACAAAACCAATTGGTCCGCAGAAAGCAGTAGTTACACCAGAAAGCACACTCACCAACACAATAAGAACCCAGCGAAGCCTGCGAACATTGACGCCCATACTTTGAGCATACATTTCACCCAAAAGCAAAGCATTGAGTTTTTGTATTTGGAAAAGAAGTAGAATAAAACTAATACCAATGGATATAGCAATAATGAAAACTTGCTCGTAATTGGTACTTGCCAAACTGCCAAAAGACCACCACAAAAAATCTCTAATTTGTTCGGGGCTACTCAAAAATTGCCATAAGCCAATCAAGGAAATTGCCAAACTGCCCAGCATCAAACCAATAATAAGCAGTGCCGTATTGTTGTTTGTAAAACGACTGATAAGCAGGATAAGTACCATTATTGCCATTGAGCCTATAATGGCAACTGTTGCAACGAGGCTATTGCCAATTATACCCAAATTTTGCAGAGCCGACCAAGAAACGCCCGAACTCAAAGTAATAGAAGCCACCCCCAAACTTGCCCCCGCCGAAACGCCCAACTCCGAAGGACTTGCCAAAGGATTGGCAAAAAACGTTTGCATAACAAGCCCCGCCACTGATAAAGCTACCCCTACCAAAATAGCTGTAAGAGCCTTGGGCAAGCGAAAAGCAAGCACAATATACGCCCAAGCGTTGTTTTCTTGTGAGCCAAAAAATGTTTTTAGAATTTCAGAAAGTGGAATCGCTACTGCTCCTGTGCTAATATTCACTAAAAACAATGTGAGCAGTAGCAAGCCCAAAAATAGCCAACCTAATAGCGAAAAGGTGGGTTTCAAATTGCTAATCATATTGAAACAAGGAAGGGCGAACTATTTTGCTCGCCCTTCATTACAAAACAAACCGAAAAAATTTATTTTTTGGGAGATTGCTTTTTAGCAAGTCTTTGATTGAATTTATCTACGCGTCCCGCAGTATCCACAAATACTTTCTTACCTGTAAAGAAAGGGTGAGAATGAGAACTGATTTCTACCTTAATTACAGGGTATTCTTTACCATCTTCCCACTTGATGGTTTCTTTGGATTTCATTGTAGAACGTGTAAGAAATTTGAAATCACTGCTCAAATCCCAAAAAACAACTTCACGATATTCGGGGTGAATGTCTTTTTTCATAACCAAATGCTTTTATGTTCCCAAAAATTAGATTGCAAATGTAGCAATAAAAATTGGAATTGCCAAAAAAAAATTAAATATTTGAAGCCAAGCCCCAAAATTCTCGCTTATGATGGATTTGATGATTTTCTTCAATAGCCTTGATGATGAGCTTTGGCAAGATTGCAAAGAAGATGTAACCTGCATTTACAACCAAATTGCTATTCACGCTCATCAGTTTCCGAATTGGCAAGATGCTGATTTGGCAATTATCGGACTGATAGAAGAGCGAGGAACACAAAAAAATATAGGCGTAGCAGGTGCCGCCGATGCTTTTCGCAAACACTTTTACAAACTCCGAAAAAGTAAAGTCCCTTACAAAGTGGTAGATTTGGGAAATTTACGCTCCGCCCCCAGTTTGCAGGAAACATACCAAAGGCTTAAAGTAGTATGCGAATTGCTTCTTGCTGAAAACACAATCCCTATTCTGATAGGTAGCTCCAACGATATGATGATAGGACAATTTTGGGCATATCAGGGCTTAGAGCAACCCATTTCTATTGTAAATATTGATTGCACCGTAGATGTTGATGAACTGGACAATGAACCCAATAAAAAACATCTTTTGCAAATTCTTACGCACCAGCCCAATTATTTGTTCAATTTCAGCCAAATAGGTCATCAAGGCTATTTGTGTTCGGCAAGTTTTTTGGATATTTTTGAAAAAATGTATTTTGATGTCTATGGTGTCGGCAAAATTCGCGAAAATATCCTGAATGTAGAGCCTGTTATTCGCGATGCCGATATGGTAGCCATTGATATTTCTGCTATTCGCAAAGCCGATGCAGGAGCAAGCATCTATGCCCAACCCTTTGGGCTAAGCTCTGATGAAATGGCTCAATTTTGCTGGTATGCAGGTATCAGCCCCAAAGTAAGCTCTATTGGTTTTTATGAATACAATCCGCAATTAGATACACACGGACACAATGCCCAGGTTCTGGCAGTATTGGTTTGGTATTTTATTGAAGGCTTTTATCATCGCAAAAAAAAGTTGGATTTCAAAAGTGAGGGCGAGTTTCAAAAATTTATCGTGCCGCTTTCCGATAGTCTGAATGCCCCTACCCTCACCTTCTACAAGCAACTTTCTACGGGCTATTGGTGGCTGGAAGTCCCCTACACTACCATTCAGGTAGAGCCTGTGATGATAGCCTGCTCTTATCAAGATTATCTTTCGGCAGTAGAAGGGGGCATTATTCCTGATAGGTGGATAAGCACGCAAGCCAAATTGCCGTAGCGATTTTTAGCGAGATTACAAGGATTTGAAAGATTAACGTTTCTTACCTCAATAACAATCGGGTAGAAACGTTATATTTGTCCGAAATTAGTATCAATATGCCAATTTTTCAAAAAGTTCCCTTACAAGAAACTCCTTTTTTTTCCAAAATTTTTTTGGATTATGTAAATCAGAACCCCATTTTAGAGCCTTTTTTTCAGTTTTTACCTCAAAAAGAAACTTTCAGGCAAATAATTGCTCAAAAACAATTTTCTGCGGAAAAAAGAGAAACTTTGCACAAGGTTCTGCAAAAACAATATCAGCAGATTTCCCTCACAGAAGCAGAAAAGCAAAATATTGAAGCCCTACTTTCTGAAAACACATTTACACTCACTACCGCTCACCAACCTTCTATTTTTTTTGGAGAGCTTTATTTTGTGTATAAAACGATTAGCACCATTCTTTTGGCAGAAATTCTACAAGAATTTTTGCCCGAATATCGTTTTGTACCTGTTTTTTGGCTTGGCTCCGAAGACCACGATTTTGCAGAAATATCGCATTTCAGGCTTTTTGGCAAAAAATATGAGTGGCACAGCAAGCAAAAAGGGGCGGTGGGCAAGATGAAAACAGACGAACTTGCAGAAATTCTCTCTGTGTTGCCCGAAAAAATGCCCATTTTTGAAAAGGCTTATACGCAATTTCCAACCCTTGCCCAAGCCACTCGCTACGCCTTGCACGAGTTTTTCGGGGAAAAAGGCTTGCTGGTTATTGATGGAGATGATGAGAAAGTCAAAAAATCTTTATTCCCAATAATAAAAAGCGAGCTTCAAGAACAAAAAACAGAGATTTTGGTCAAAGATACCTCTTTGCAACTCACACGCTTGGGCTATCACGCACAGGCA
>FWPU01009951.1_pt1 | contig 14585 bp, 13 predicted proteins | sample 2228361 | NCBI WGS metagenome assembly FWPU01 (sample SAMEA103939777, study PRJEB20133) | metagenome
AAATTTAATATTTTTTTTCAAAATTAATTCTAAGAATAGGTGGAATAAAAAGAATATTAAAAAAGATTAAATATCCAGTGCGAATTCATTTTAGAATTTATCAATCTGGCAAAGTATTAATTATGTTAGATAAATTAATTAAAAAACGATATTTAAAAATCAAAATCTCAAATGAAATCGTAACTTCAAATGATATATTTTTGTTTTATAAAACTTCAGAAAGAAATTTGTATAATAAAGAATTACAGCAGGCTCTAAAAGAAGGATATGATGAAGTTATTTTTTTTAATGAGCACGATTGGTTAACTGAAGGAAGTTTTACGAATATTATTATTAGAAAAGAGAAACAGTATTATACTCCTTATTACAATTTGGGTTTGCTCAATGGAATCCTTAGAAATAAATTAATACAAAAAAAATGGGTAAAAGAAATGAAGATAAATAAAGTCGATTTGAAAGATGCTTCTGAGATTATTTTAATCAATGCAGTAAGAGGCGGGATGCGAGGAAAAATAGTTTGATTATTTTTCCACATCCGTTACTTTGATTACTTTTTTAGTTTTCCATGGCCTGTAGGATGCTAAAGCTTGCATTCTTTTTTCGGGAACATAAAATAGTCTTTCTCCGTATTTTACTAATATTCCTTTATAATGAGCATATTTGGTTCTGTGATCTATAAGACCTATTTCTTCAACATCGTTCCAGTTTTCACAGGTTTTGAGAGTTGGTACGTGCCTTAAATGTAATTCCTTTATAGTTCCATCTTTTACTGAATCTCTTAGAATTTTTTCCCATTGCATAAAAAATAAAATATTTTTATTTAATTTTTTGTAAAGTAATTTAATACTGGATTTCTTGCTATAGAAGCTTCATCAATTTTCCCTACGAATGAAGTATGGGGAGCTTCTTTTGTAGTTTCATCTCCATTTTTCATTTTTTCTATAATTTCTTTTATTGCTTCTACAAATTTTTTCATTGTATATAAACTTTCAGTTTCTGTGGGTTCGACCATAATTGCACCTTGCACAATTAGAGGAAAATAAATAGTGGGAGGATGAAATCCATAGTCAATTAAATTTTTTGCTAAATGAAGGGTTTCATAACCCAATTTTTTAAGAGTGGAATGAGTGAACACTACTTCATGCATAGAGGGTAGAGGAGAGGCGATTTTCAAAACATCTTCAAGAGACTTTCGTATATAATTTGCATTTAACACTGAAAATTCAGCCACTTTATGAATTTCATTTCCCCAGGACATTATATAAGTTAAAGCTCGCATCATAACTCCAAAATGTCCTACTCCTGCTTTTACTCTTCCTATGCTTTTTTCAGGATATTTGAAATAATATTTTTTCTGTTTTAAATCAAAATCAATAATAGGATAGGGTAAGTAAGGAATTAACTTTTCACCAACAACAATTGTTCCTCCTCCCGGGCCACCTCCTCCATGTGGGGTACTGAAAGTCTTATGGAGATTTAAATGTGCTACATCGATTCCCATTCTGGATAAAGAAATTTTACCTACTATGGCATTAAAATTAGCGCCATCCATATAGAGAAGAGCATCTTTTTCTTTTAGGAGATTTGAAATCTTCTGAATTTGAGATTCAAAAATGCCGAGAGTATTGGGGTTCGTAATCATCAAACCTGCTACATTATCGTTTAGATTATCTTTTAGATTTTCTATATCGATTAAGCCTTCTGGTGTGGATTTTAATTCTTTAACTTTAAAACCAACAAATGAGCATGTTGCGGGATTTGTCCCATGGGCACTATCGGGAATTAATATCGTATCTTTATGATGATTGTTTTTATCATAATGATATGCACGTATTAAGAGAATTCCTGTTAATTCTCCATGTGCACCTGCTGATGGTTGCAATGAGATTCCTTTCATATCTGTGATTTTTAGTAAATGATCCTGAAGTTCAAAAATGAACTTTAAGATCGGTTGAATATAATCTTCTTTTATGGAAGGATGCATATTGGTAAAGTATTCCAGACTGGCAATTTCTTCATTAATTCGAGGATTATATTTCATTGTACAGGAACCGAGAGGATAAAAATTTAAATCAATGCCATAGTTCCATGTAGAAAGCCTTGTAAAATGTCTTACTACTTCTGGTTCAGAAACGCTGGGTAAATTTAATTCTTTTCTTCTATAGTGTTCTGGAAGTTCGAGGGAAATATCATTGAGGTCTTCATTGTTAATCTTATAACCTTTTCCTTCTCCTGAGAGTTCAAAAATTAAGGGTTCTACAAACGTTTGTGATTCTCTAATTTGCTTTGGTGATATTTTATTATTTTTGTTCATAAAATACCTCTTGTTATTTGCAGGCAATAGAAATTAATTTTTGCCATAATTCAATGTCGGATTTATTCATTGTTTCGTTAAAAGATGACAAAATTAAATTTTCGTCAATGATAGTTCCAATGGTTATACCTCTGGATTCAAAAACACGATCAAAAACTTTTTCAGCTGGAACAGGTGTTTGTATTAATAATTCATTGAACACTGGTGAATCAGGATATTTTAGTTTAATATCATATTGACTCTTGATTAAATTTTTTGCATATTGTGTTAATTTTGCACATCGTAATGAAATTGAAGATAATCCTGATTTTCCCATTAAGCTTAAATAAATACTTGCTCTTAATGCCATTAAGCCCTGGTTTGTACAGATATTGGAAGTTGCTTTTTCTCGACGGATATGTTGTTCTCGTGTGGATAAGGTAATTACAAATGCTGTATTTTCGTTTTTATCTTTCCCAATTCCTACTAATCTTCCTGGCATATTTCGAATAAAATCTTTTTTTGTTCCTAAAAAACCAAGCCATGGCCCCCCAAAATTCAGGGGAATTCCGAATGATTGAGCTTCTCCACAAACTATATCTGCATAGATTCCGGGAGGTTCTAAAAAAGCAAGGCTCAAAGCTTCCAGAATTGAAACAATCAGTAACACATTTTTTTCTTTAGCTATTTTTGAAATTTCTGCTAAATTTTCTATTACACCAAAAGTGTTAGGTGATTGAACAACGATAGCAGAAATATCATCAGTAATTTTATTTTTTAAGTAATCCAGGTCTAATTGTCCTCTGGAGTTTGTTCTTAGAATTTCATATTCAAAAGGGCCATATTTTGAGTAAGTCTTTATTGTTTCTAAATATTCTTTAAAAAAGGCAGAGGAAACCAATACTTTATATTTTTTTTGAACTCTACAGCTCATCAGAATGGCTTCTACTGTAGCAGTAGAGCCATCATAAAGAGAAGAATTGGAAACATCCACCTTCATAAGTTCTGCCATTATGGATTGATATTCAAACATTGCCTGTAAAGTTCCCTGACTTACTTCAGGTTGATATGGAGTATAGGCAGTTAAGTACTCTCCTCGCGAAACAATAGGATTGATGATTGCTGGAATTTCATGAGCATGGCCGTTTCCTCCCATAAAATTTTTGTAAGGGGGGAGAGAAAAATAATCCTTTTCAATATTTTCTCGAAAATATCTACGAATTTCTTCTTCAGTTTTGGGTTTTTCCAGAAACTGAGATGTTTGTACAAAGTTTTCTGAAGGTATATGTGAAAATAAATCATTGATTTCATTAATGTTTAATTTTTTCTTGATTTCTTCAATTTCTTGTTGTGAATGAGGAATATACTTCATAATTTTATTCCTGTTCTAATGTGGCTAGATATTCTTTGTATTGATGGGCGTTCATTAATTTTTCGATATCTTCTTTTTTAAAGTTATGAATTTTAACTATCCAGCTATTGTAAGGATCTTTATTGATGGATTCAGGTTTTTTTATTATTTCTTCATTTCTTTCTATTATAGTTCCTGATACAGGTGAATATATGTCCTCAGCAGCTTTGACAGATTCAATCGTTCCAATAGAGTCGTGAATTTCCAGATTGGTATTAATTTCTTTTACATCTAAATATACAATATCTCCAAGTGAGTGTTGAGCGTAATCGGAAATTCCTACTAATACATAATTATTTTCAATTTTTATCCATTCATGATCTTTTGAATATAACAAATCATCTTTTACTATACTCATAATTACATTTTTTTTTTTAAATTAAGATTGTAAATTGATTATTTGCATTTACAGGATTATTTTTATAAGTTAAGTAATAAGATAATTGATAATTGAAAAAATTTGACATCAAAAAGTACATAAATTCAATGCTTAGAAAATTATGATGGAAAAACTAAAAGCTTATATAAAACTGATAAGAGTATACCAATGGACAAAAAGTGGGTTTATTTTTTTACCTTTTGTTTTTTCAGAGGAAGCCATTCAAATAGCTAAATCTCCTTTTGATGATCATTCTCTGGAAGTTTATTTAAAGCTTTTCTGGTCTTTTTTTTCTTTTTCTTTAATTGCTAGTTCTGTTTATATTATTAATGATTGGAAAGATATTAAAATTGATAGAATGGATACAAAGAAGAGAAATAGACCTCTGGCAAGTGGTAAAATCAAAGTAGGAGAGGCTATTATATTATTTTTAATTTTATTTCTGTTATCTTTGAATTTGAGTTTAAAGTTGAATCAATCAGCAACATTGATACTATTAACCTATTTTGTTATGAATTTGCTTTATTCGTTTGGTGCTAAAAAAATCATTCTTTTAGATGTATTTATAATTGCTGTAGGTTTTGTTTTAAGAGTTTTGTTTGGCAGTTTTGCAATACAAATTTCTGCAAGTCCATGGTTAATAAGCACTACTTTTTTTATTGCTCTTTTTTTAGGATTTTATAAGAGATATTTTGAAGTAACATTCTCTCCACCAGAAAAATTAATTGGTGGTCAATATCATCGTGAGTCACTAAAAAGTTTTATTGATATTTCAGCTGGATTAGCAATTATGACATATTCTCTATATACCATAACTGGAACCTATGCAAAAGCGAATTTATACTGGACTATTCCCTTAGTTTCTATGGGAATATTTAGATATTATACACTATTAGAAGATCCTAAAAATAAAGAAGGAAACCCTTCTAATGTTTTATTAAGTGATTTATTTTTACCTGTTGTTATTATTATCTGGTTAATTTTATCTTTTTCTTTAATTTATTTTTCAAATATAAAATAGATAGAGATTCTTTCTCTATCTATTTTACAAGAGTCAGATGTTTTAATCTATTTTCTAGCTGTTCTAATTCATATTCCAGTTCTTGAGGTAAACGATCTCCAAAAATTTTATAATAATCTCGAATCATTTCGACTTCTTTTAACCATCCTTCTTTATCAAGACCGAGAATTTCTTGCATATCCGTTTCTGAGACTCCTTCTGGACGATCAATGCCATCTAAAGTGGGCATAATTCCAATTTCAGTTTCTATAAATTTTCCTTCATTATCAGTTCTTTCAAAAATCCACTTAAGAACCCTGCTATTTTCTCCATAACCAGGCCAGATAAATTTACCCTGAGAATTTTTTCTGAACCAATTCACAAAGAAAATTTTAGGTAATTTTTCGGGAGAGCTCATTTTACCAATTTTAATCCAATGTGCGAAGTAATCACCCATATTATATCCACAGAAAGGTAACATTGCAAAAGGATCTCTACGAACAGAACCTACTTTTAAATCCAAAGCAGCTGCTGTTACTTCGGAACCTATTATTGAGCCAACAAACACTCCATGGTTCCAGTTTCGTGCTTCGTAGACAAGAGGAATTACCGATGCTCTTCGGCCACCAAATAAAATTGCTGAAATAGGAACTCCATTTGGATCTTCCCATTCTGGTGCTATGCTGGGACACTGGCTTGCAGATACAGTAAATCTTCCGTTTGGATGAGCTGCTGGTTTTTGATCCTTATTATTGGGACTATATATCCATTCTTTTTTAGTCCAATCCATCAATTTACCAGGAGGATCGTATCCTATACCTTCCCACCATACATCACCATCTTCTGTTATAGCTACGTTTGTAAAGAGTGCATTTTTTTCAATAGTTTTCATCGCATTATAATTGGAATTTTCTGATGTACCGGGTGCAACTCCGAAAAATCCAGCTTCTGGATTAATCGCATAGAGCCTTCCGTCTGGACCAAATTTCATCCATGCAATATCATCACCTACTGTTTCAACTTTCCAGCCAGGGATTGTCGGAATTAGCATTGCAAGATTGGTTTTACCGCATGCAGAAGGCAATGCACCTGCAATATATTTTACTTTTCCCTGTGGATTCGTAATTTTAAGAATTAACATATGTTCAGCTAACCAACCTTCATCACGTGCCATTACTGATGCAATTCTTAAGGCAAGGCATTTTTTTCCAAGTAATGCGTTTCCGCCATATCCTGAACCATAAGACCAGATAAGTCTTTCTTCAGGAAAATGAGCAATATATTTTTTTTCCAGTGGTGCACATGGCCATACACCGTTATCTTTTTCGCCAGGTTGCAGAGGTTTTCCAACTGAATGAAGACAGGGTATAAATTCTCCATTAGAGCCTAATATATCCAGTACTTTTGTGCCCACACGGGTCATAATATGCATATTTACAACTACATAAGGACTGTCAGTAATTTGAACTCCTATTTTTGCTATAGGTGATCCTAAGGGCCCCATACTGAAGGGAATAATATACATGGTTCTACCACGCATTGATCCATTGTATAATTCTTTCATTGTCTTTTTTAATTCGACTGGATCAATCCAATTATTGGTTGGTCCTGCATCATCTTTATTTTTGGAAGAAATATAGGTTCTACTTTCTACTCTTGCCACATCGGAAGGATCTGAGAAAAAAGCATAGCTGTTTTCTCTTTTCTTTAATTGAAAAGCCATTTTTTCATCAATCATTAGTTGTATCAGTCTATCGTATTCTTCTTTAGAACCATCACAAAGATAAATATTATCGGGTTTTAGAAGTTCTTTCATTTCTTGTATCCATTCTAATAAATGAGTATGTTTAATTTGATTTATATCCATTTCAGTCTCCTTTTTATAATTAAAAAAAATTGTGGGAAAAACAAACTAAAATAAAAATAACTTAATAGTTTTTTATGTCAAATAAGTTTTAATTTTTATAAAACTAAAAAATAACCCCTTGCGGGGTTCAACAAGGGAGGATTCGAAGCTAACAAATGTAAATTGTTAGGCTTGGAACTTAATATATTTATCGTTATAATTACAAAAAAATAAAGAACATTTTTAATACAGGTAAAAAAAGCAATTAAAAAAAATCTGTATTTTTTTAAGTTTATCTTGTTTTTTTTAAAGTTAAGAGAAATTTATAAATTGATTTATTATAGTCAAGTTAATAATAAAAAAATAACCAGTATATAAATCAGGAAATACCAGAGCACAACTAATATAATTCAATTATTTTTAGTATAAGGTTGTATAGAACATTTCATACATTTTATTTATATAACTTTTATAAAAAAATAGCTTTCTTACTCTTATATATTATTTTGGCGTATTATTCAGATTTCTTATATAAACAATTCAACTTTAAATTTTTTAAGCTCAGTGGAAATTCATTTGAAAAGAGTATGAATAGTTTTTTTCAATATTTTAAGATATATATAAAACAAAAAAATATTTATTCTTGCGAAGAAAAGACAAAATATAGAATTTGGATTTCTGATAATATGGTTCTAGAAAAATTTAATGGATATTGAAAAAATAAACTTTTATGAGAAAAACAAAATATTAATCAATAATAATTAAAGGTTTAAAAATATGAAGTTTTATTCAAAATTGTTTTCAATAATGTATGATCCTGTAATGCATCCTCTCGAAAATAAGATTTTATCTGAAAAAAGAAAATTTTTATTAAAAGATGTTAATGCTAATATATTAGAAATTGGGGCAGGAACAGGCGCAAATTTTCCTTTTTATCAATCTTTTTCAAAAATAGTTATAATAGAAAAAAATGAATTTATGATTCAAAGATTAAAACAAAAAAATTATAATTTCGATATAGAATATTATTCAGCTTCAATTGAAGATAAAAATATTTTAGAAAAATTACCAAAATTTCCCTCAATTGTATCCACTTTGGTTTTATGCTCGGTTAAAAATCTTGAACAAGCAATTCAAAATTTATATCAGTTATTAGATAAGGCTGGTACTTTATATGTAATTGAACATATTGTTTCCTCGAATAAATTTTATCAGGCATTTCAGAATACGATTTCGCCAATATGGAAAATTATTGGAGATGGTTGCAATCTTAATAGAAATACAGATCAGGTTTTAAAAAAATATTTTAGGCCTTTATATGAAGAGTACTTTTTTGCAGGTGTTGATTTTTATCTTGCAAAATTAAAAAAATAAATGATTAATTATTTAATAATAATATTAATTTTATTTATAAATCCTATATATAGTTTAGAAAAGTGGATTTATATTTATCATAAGGATATTAAAAAACAAAAAATTCATAATTATATTGAAAATTATGATGTAATTTCATTAACAGGTTTTACTCTCGATAATAAAGGAAATTTAAAAATCAATTTTGATTTGTTACTGATTGATAATGGATTGAAAAAAACAAAGAAAATTTTTCCTCTTATTAATTTAACGAATGTGAGAGATGGTGAAATCTTATTGAAGAATGCTTTATCAAGAAAAAAAGCTATTCAAAATTTAATGTATTTGTTTAGATATCCTTTTTATGGACTGCATATTGACTTTGAATATCTTTCCAGAAAGTTTCTTCTTAACTTTAAGGAGTTTTTAATAGAACTTAAAAGGGAACTTTCAAAAAAAAATAAAGTATTAAGTTTAGCCATTTTTCCTCCTGTATGGAATTTATCCTATAATCAATTTCATGATTTATCAGTTTTATCAGATGTAATTGATGAAGTTGTGTTAATGACATATGATTTTCATAATCCTTTTACGCTACCCGGGCCAGTTACTTCGCTTTCCTGGGCGAAATCAAACATAGAAGAGGTTCTTAAATATAAAAAAGCCAGTCAAATTTATCTGGGAATACCTTTATATGGTTATGTATGGAAAAATCAAAAGGCAAAAGTATTTCTTTATCCACAGCTTAAAAAAATTTTGCTACAAAAGAGTTCAATTCAAATAGATTACAATGAAGATTGGGGTTTTAGAATCAATTTTGAAAATCAAATAGCTTTTTTTCCAGATAAAAAAATACATCAAAAAATGATAGAAATAGCCAATCATTATCAACTAAAAGGAGTTTCTTTCTGGCGTGCCGGGTATGAATATGAATAAACCCATTCTTTAATATAAATGAATATTATTCACTTATATTTATAAATTTTTTTAAATTTTTCTTGTAAGAAAAATGTAATAAAAAAAAATTAGAATGAAGCGCAACCCTTAGTAGTAAGAGGATAAATTATTATGAAAGAAAAAATTTTAAAATATTTAAAAAGAATTTTTCTGGATCCATCATTAAAAATACGAATTGCAATTTTTTTTCTTTTTTCTTACTTTCTTTTAACATTTATTTTAATTGAATATACTCATGGTTATTTTAAAAGGATTTTAACTGAAAAGTTAGAGGAAGATCTCAAAAATTCTGTAAATATTGCCTATAACGAAATATTAGATTTTTTTACTCAGATGGATAAAGGAGCAATCACTTATGATCAGTTACTTAAAGTGCTTAGAAATCGATTTAATGGCAATTTGAAATATTTAAGTGTTGAACTGGATAAAAATCAATTTAAGGAAAATTTTATAAATTTTTTTAATGATTTTGATTTAGAAATAAAAGAAGAATATTTTGAATTTAATAAAAATCAGGATGCTTTTTCCATCAAAATGAAAAAATATGGAAATCCAGAATTAATAATAAAATCTCTGGAAAGTGATAAATTTTTAATTACGATTCCGCAACCTTTATCTCAGATTTTTTACGATAGATTTATTAAATTTGATGAGCAAAAGCAACAGGAATATTTAAACAGATACAGATTAAAGTTTACGAGAGATTTATCAAAAGCTTCTATAAGGATAGGTGAAGAAGGTTATGTATATGTTATTTCTGCATATGAGCCTCCGTGGTTTCTGGAAAAGACTCATTATCCCGAAGATTATACACTAGAAAAAATTACAGAAAGATTTAAAAATCAGTTTAAGGGATATTTAAGCGAAGAAGGTTACAAAGAATATATAACCAAATTTGGAGATACTCCTCAAAAACAGTATGATTATATAAAAAAATATATGATGAATACAAAAAATAAACCTGATGCGGCAATTGCTATTATTCATCCTTATTTAGAAAATCATAACTTAGATAATATTTCTTTTAGAACTGAATTTCCTGCAAGGCGAATTGCCATACAAAAAAGCGGATATTATAGATATTTATGGAAAAATCCCGAAGATCCTGTTTTAAAAAATAAAATTGCATATTTAAAATATTTTCGATATATAAATTTTAAAAAAAATATGGAAATAAAATGGGTGGTAGGAATTGGATCATACGAAGAAGAAAGTTATTACTTTTTAAGAAAATTATATTATATTTTATATGCAATTTCTGGAGTTCTGGCAATTCTCACTTTGATTCATATGTTTATTTTCTTAAAGTTTAGTATTAATCGTCCTATTGAAGAAATTATTTCTAAAATACGAAAAGTGAATGCTGGAGATTACGATGTTAGAGTGAAACAAATGTCGAAAGATGAATTAGGATATATTGCAACTACATTAAATCATTTAATAGAGTCCATTAAGAAAAAAAATAAAGAATTACAGGATTATGCAGATAATTTGCAAAGAATGGTAGAAGAAAAAACCATAGAATTACAAAATAGTTTAAGAGAAATCAGAAAACTCAAAGAAATACAGGATGGTGATTATTACTTAACTTCTTTGTTGATTGAACAATTAGGGAAAAAACACGATAATTTGCATGTAAATATAAAAGCAGATTTCTTCATAAAGGAAAAGAAGGAATTTGAATTTAGAAAAAAACATGGAGAAATTGGTGGAGATCTCTGTTTATTAAAAACTATTTATCTTCAGGAAAAACCTTATATCTTTTTCTTAAATGCTGATTCAATGGGTAAATCTATTCAGGGGGCAGTGGGAAGTTTAATTATTGGTTCTGTTATGGAATCAGTTCTTGATCGAACTTTAAAGGCGTTTACCTTTAAAAATTATTCTCCAGAAAGATGGTTAAAAAATTCTTTTCTAGAATTGATGCATATTTTTGAATCATTTAATGGAGCCATGGGAGCAACTTTGATTATGGGGTTAGTTGATGCGAATTTAGGAACTTTATATTATATTAATTCTGAACATCCTCCTATTGTATTATACAGAAATGGAAAAGCAGAATACATTATGTCTGATTTTCATTTTCCTGCCTTAGGTAGAATGAATAGGTTAGATTTAAAACAGGAAATATTTGTTAGCACTTTTCAATTAAAGAAAAATGATAGAATCTATATAGGTTCAGATGGAAAAGATGATATACGATTACCTGAAGGTTATATTAATTCAAATCATGAGCTATTTTTAAAGATTTTAGAAAAAACACAGGGGGATTTATATGCTATTTATGAAGAGCTTATGAAAATTGGAGAACTTACAGATGATCTTTCTATTTTATATCTTGAATTGAATTCAGAAGTTTCAGCAGAAATTCCAGTAGAAGAGAAGAAATATTTTAATTATTTGAGAAAAAAATTTATTCAAAATCCGGATCAGGAAATAATGGAATTGGAAAAATATATTGCGAAATATCCCTTTTATGTTCCAGCGTTAAAATTAGCTTTACGCCAATATTTAAAGCAAAAAAATTATAAAAAAATTGAATATTATGCGGAGAAATATTTAGAATATTCGCAGGCAAGTTTTAGTATTTTATATTTAATATTTTACGCTAAATTCAGACAAAAAAAATTTACTGAAGCAATTGATTTTGGTGAAAGATGTTATTTAAGAAAACCAGATAATATCAATTTATTATTGCAACTTTCCCAGTGTTATTTTAAAATCAATGTTTTTCATCGAGCTGAATATTTGATTGAGAAGGCTATGAGTTTTGAACCGGATAATCCGAAAATTCTGGAATTTATGAAAAATTTTAGAATAAGTTAATTAATCTTCTTCTTTTTCTATATATTTCCCTTTGGCTCTCGCAACAATTTTACCAATTTCATTTTCAATTTCAGCACGGTTTTCAATCACCCTTCTATTTTTTTTTATAAACCAGCCTCTCATATATAGACTTTCTCCAATTTTGGCTGGCATTAAGAATCGAACATTAATTTCACCAGTTGTTGTATCGAAATTCATTGATTCATTAATTTTAATCATTGCTTCATCCAGGAGTGTTGTTAAGATTCCTGGATGAACCTCACCGGGTTCACCTTCAAATTTTTCTGTGGCTATAAATTCACCGTAAGAAGTTTTACTATCTTCATCAAAATTTAGAACTAAATTTAGTCCACTAGGGTTGTCTTTTCCCAAGCCAAAACTTTTATTTTTACTTCTTTTTGACACAGATGAATTTTAAAAAAAAACATTCTCCTGTCAAGAACTATTTATGTGTAGGAAAGGTTTTTTAGTTTTATTAGTATCAGTATTTTATCAATTTTGTAGTTCGAATCAGGTAGCGTTATCAGAAAAGTTAATTTTTTTTGATTGTTCGAACAATGGATATGAAAATTTCGAGATTTATCAGTTTTATGATAAAAAAAGAATTTGTATATATTCACCAAAATCTAAATTTTTTGAAAAAATTAAAAAAGAAAATCATTTATATGAAAAATTATTTAACTCAAGCTCTGAATATGTTATAACAGGATTGGATATAGCAGAATCTGTAAATTTTTCTTTTTTAAAAAATAAGAAATTTGCAGTATTTACAAATGCAACGGGTGTAAATTCAAAACTCTATAATATTCTAGAAATTTTATTAAAAAATAATATTAAACCAGAATTATTATTAGAGCCAGAACATGGTGTATTTGGTGGAGAAGATACAGTTTTTAATGAAGTTCTAACTTATGATAAAAAATACAATATTTATAAATTAAATTTATATTCTAAAATTCAAAAACCTCCTCTGGAATATATAGAAAATTTAGACTCCATTTTAATTGATATTCAAAATCTTCCTGTTAGATGTTATACTTATGTATCTACTCTAATGTATATATTGGAAGTAGCGGATGTATTGCAGAAAGAAGTGATTATTTTGGATAGGCCACATCCTTATGGAATTTGGAAACCTATGGGACCTTACCTTGAAGAAGGATACGAAAGTTTTGTTAGTTTAGCGCCTGTTCCTTTTTTGTATTCTATGACACCTGCAGAATTTGTTCTATATATGGCATTACATAGATATCATAATTTAAAAATTCGAATTATTAAAATGGAAAATTTTGATCCTGCTTTGGTAGATTGGGTATTAGCCAGTACATGGATTAATCCATCACCCAATATACCTGATTTAGAGACATCGTTGGTTTATGCTGGAATGGTTTTTTTTGAAGGTACAAATATAAGTCTAGGAAGAGGAACAACCAGACCCTTTATTTATTTTGGTTCCCCTTGGTTGGATAATAAAAAAGTAATTGCTGAATTGAGAAATCTAAATTTACCTGGCGTGAATTTTGGTCTGGCTCAGTTTAGACCCGCTGCATCCCTTTATAAGGGAGAACTTTGCAATGGAATTCAGATTCGTCCAGTATCAAAAGATTTTCATCCTATTCGGACAGGGTATGAGCTTATGCGTATTATAAAAAAATATCATTCGGAATTTAGAATTATTCAGAATGCAAAGGGAGAATATTTCATTGACAAATTATGGGGGAATCCTTCGTATAGAATAGCAATAGAAAATAATTTAACTTATTCTGAATTTGAAAAATTATGGATTAAAGATTCAGAGCATTTTTATAATTATATTTACAATATTCGGATTTATAAATAAAGATGAAGTTTATATAATTTGATTCAAAAAAAGATTATGGGGACTTTTCTATGGATTTTTTTGATTTTTTCTCTTTTAGATTTAGTTTCAGTATCGAAAGGTATCATTCAATAAAAAAAATTGATTTGGGTAAATTAAAATAAATTGTATTTATTATGAAAGCAATAGAATTTAAATTGTATTTGACTCACCAAAAATTAATTTTTTAATGTGAATTTAAAGTAAGCGCCCATAGCTCAGTTGGATAGAGCGTTTGACTACGAATCAAGAGGTCGGTGGTTCAAATCCATCTGGGCGCGTTTTTTTACAGTTCAATATAATCTTTTCCTTCATCACAGGAAATTCTTAAGCTTTCATAGGTATAGATTCCTGCATCATGTCCATCTGACCAGGTAATGCCGATGGCATATCTTCCTACTTTTTTCCAGCTTTTTAACTCAATTGATGGAATATCCAAACTTGTACGAATAGAATCAATTTCATGTCCTCCTCTACATTGGGCACAGGGACAATATCTTCTTAAATTTAATAAATTGTATTTACATTCTTTACCATCTTTCCACTTAATATATAAATATTCTTTGTCGAAACTTATAGAAGAAGGAATTTGCTCTAACATAGTTACCAATAAATTTTAATTTTTGACAAAAACTATATTTTTTTGTTTATTATAATAAATA
>FWPU01009952.1_pt1 | contig 14582 bp, 12 predicted proteins | sample 2228361 | NCBI WGS metagenome assembly FWPU01 (sample SAMEA103939777, study PRJEB20133) | metagenome
CGTACAAGGCCGGGCGAAGCCCGGCCGAAGCCACCGCCTTCAGGCGGTGTGAGTATTCACTCGAGGGACTGGCGTCGAGCTGGATGAAACGGATTCGAAGGACTAGAGAGGTCGACATGTCTCCGGCCGCCATCGCGAAGCGGCTGGAGGACCTGGCATCGCTGTACGAGTTCGGCGTGTCGCTCAAGAAGGCCAGAATCCTCGGGCCTATCGAAAGCGCTCCCGGCCTGCGCGAACGGCCCCGCGACGGCCAGGAGGCTTGACCGAAAAGGTGCCCGCACCTCGCTCGCACCGGTTGCGACCGAAAAAGGCGCACGATGTCGCCTCGCGGGCCGCCCTTCGACCGGCGGCCCGAGGGAGACATCGCTTCGAAAACGAGGTTTCGACGGGCATGGCAGGTGGCATCACGTCGAGACCCGGGTTGCGACCGGCCCCAGGGAGGCGACACCACCCGCCAGACCGCGGTCGCACCTCGACGAGCGCCCGAAATCAGACGACGTCCATCAACTCGAGCGGCGGCTGAAGTTGCGGCGCGCCAGACTGCGCCCGGACGAGTCCTTTTCTCAGGTCATCAAGCGCGGTCGTTGGGACAAGCCCCGCTCGAACGGTGCGGCTTTGCTCGAAGCGCTCGGCGCCGCGGGCCCGCCGCGGGCCTCCTTGACCGACCCATCGGCCGCTCCTAGCGTCGAGGCGTGGAACGGGACGAACGCATCGTCTGGCACCGGCTCACGGCCGACGAGCGAACGCATCTCACGCGCGTTGCGCCAGCCGTCTTCGCCCGCCACGGTTGGGTGCGTGCTGCCTGGCTGTTCGGCAGCGCGGCGAGCGGCGAACGCCCGGCGCGCGACATCGACATCGCGGTGCTGGCCCGGCCGATTCCCCACTGGCGACAGCCCCTTCGCCTCGCGCGCGAGCTGGCGGACGAAACCGGCATCGCCGCCGTCCCATTCGACGTTCGGCTGGTGAACGCAGCCAGCCCGGTGTTCCTGAACGAGGTGCTCAAGCATCGCCAGCTCTTGTACGAGGCGGACGCGCGCGAGCGAATCGGGTTCGAGGCCCGAGCCATGACCTTGTGGCTGGACTTCAAGCCCTACTACGAGCGCTTGCGAAGCGCCGCCTTCGAACGGTGGACGCGATGAGCGAAGCGCACCTGCGACTTCTCGAACGGGTGCTGGCGGCCATCGACCGTTACGCCCAGACCGTGACCAGAGAAGCGCTCGAGTCCGACCTCGACACGTGGCTCAAGGTGCGTGGCGCGCTCGAGCTCGCGGCGCAGGGCTGCATCGACCTCGCGATGATGATCGTCGCCAAGCGGGGTCTGGGAGCGCCACAAACCTATCGCGAGGCCTTCATCGCCTTGGCGCACGCCAAGGTCATCGACGATTCGCTCGCGGAAGAGCTCGCCGACTGGGCCGGCTTCCGCAACGTCCTCGTCCACATCTACACCGAGCTGGATCTCGACATCGTGCAGCGCGCGCTGAAGGAGACGGCGCCGCTGCGGCGCTTTCTGAAGATTGCGGCACGGCAGCTCGCGCCATGAGCCTCGAGGATCTCCCGCACCTCGTCGATGTCGACGGGAGGCTCGTTTGCCAGCTCGAGCAGCGCTTCCGCTACCGAAATTGATTTGTCCGCGCCGGCCGGCGGCAGCAGAGTCGGTACGTGGCCAGGACGGAAGCGGTCGAGCTCGAGCTCGCGGGGCACACGGTACGCATCACCAACCCGTCGAAGGTCTTCTTCCCCGAGCAGGGCATCACCAAGCTCGAGCTGGTGCAGTACTACCTGGCGGTCGCCGAGGGGGCGATTCGCCACGTCTACGGCCGCCCCATGGCCCTCAAGCGCTTCCCCAACGGCGCCGGCGGCGAGTTCTTCTTCCAGAAGCGCGCTCCGACGGTACGGCCCGATTGGGTCGAGACGGTCACCCTCTCGTTCCCCTCGGGCCGCACCGCGGAGGAAATCGTCGTCCGCGACGCGGCCCAGCTGGCCTGGGTCGTCAATCTGGGCTGCATCGACCTGAACCCGCACCCGGTGCGCGCCCACGACCTCGACCACCCCGACGAGCTGCGCGTGGATTTGGATCCGACTCCGGGCATTCCGTTCTCGCAGGTGCGCGAGGTCGCCCTCGTGGTGCGCGAGGTTTTGGCCGAGCACCAGCTCGCCGGCTTCCCCAAGACGTCGGGCTCGCGGGGCATTCACGTCAACGTCCGCATCCAGCCGCGCTGGACTTTCACCGAGGTCCGCCGCGCCGCCCTGGCTTTGGCCCGCGAGGTCGAGCGCAAAGCTCCCGCCCTCGCCACCAGCAAGTGGTGGAAGGAGGAACGCCACGGCGTCTTCATCGACTACAACCAGAACGCGAAGGACCGCACCGTCGCCTCGGCGTACTCGGTGCGGCCCACGTCCGACGCGCGCGTCTCCGCTCCGCTCGAGTGGAACGAAGTGGCACACGTCGAGCCGGCCGAGCTGACGCTGCGAACGGTGCCGGCGCGGTTTCGCGAGAAGGGAGATCCATCGGCCGACATCGACGAGGTGGCCCATTCCATCGAGTCGCTCCTGGAAACGTCCGAGCGGCACGCGCGCGAGGGGCTGGGCGATGCCCCCTGGCCGCCGCACTACTCGAAGCAACCGGGCGAGCCTCCCCGGGTCCAGCCCTCGAAGCGGCGCCAGCGCTGACGGATACTGGCCGAGAGGTCAGAATGAGGCCGAACATCTGCCGCCAGCTCGAAGCGTGAGCCGGCTCATCGACACACTCGCCCGCCTGGAGCTTCTGCGCGAGCGGCCGGAACGGGAGCCGACGGATCTGCTTCGGCTGTGCCACGAGGGCCGGCTCGATGGAGGGCTACAGGTCGCGCTCGACGTGCGGCCGGACGAGCTGGTGGGCCCGCTGACGCACGCCCTCGGCGGAGCGGCCCGCCGCCTCAAGGTCGAGGACGTGCGCGGCGAACATCCGGTCGAGCTCACCGTCGCCTACGGCGGCGTCACCGAGCGGTGGGAGCTCGACGGGCTCGAGGCGCTGGCGCACAACCTGAACGACCTCTACAGGGCGGATCCGACCGTTCGCGTGGCCGCGGTGCTCGGCGAATGGGAGGACATGCTGCAGCTCTGGTGCATCGCCAAGGAGCACCTGCCGCCGCTGTTGCGCGAACGCTTCTTCGAGCCGCGCAACCGAGAGCAGCTGGAGAAGATCGCCGCGGAGAACCCGCAGAGCTGAGCCCTCCGCGGCGGCCGGCGCGGCGGAGAGCTCCTGCGGAGGCTCGAAGCCGAGGCCGCGCGAAACGAAGCGCCAGCGCGAGCTTCCCATCGAGGATGCCGGTCATCGCTGAAAGCAGAATCAGGCACGTCAGGCGTGGCTGATTCTGCTTTCAGTGTCGGTTCCGCCTGGTCGCGCGCTTCGTCGCGCCCGCTTCCTTGGCCTTCTTGGCTGCCTTCGCGCTCGCCTTCCCGTCCTTCGTCTTCGTCGCCCTGGCCGACTTCGTGGCCGCGGAAGCCTTGCGCTTCGTCGCCGCTGGCCTCTCGGCTCTTTGCGCCAACGGCTTCTTCTTCGGCGTCGCCGCGACTGGCTCCCCCGTCGCGTCGGCACTCGCCTTCTTCCTCCGCGACTTCGCCGCAACGGGGGCAGGCGAAATCTCCGCAGCGAAAGCGGGTGGCGCTTCGGCAGGCGGCGGAGGCGGCGCCGTCACCGACTGAGCCACCGGGGCCACAGGTCCACCACCCATCGCCGCATGCCCGAGCGGCGCCACCACCTCCACCCTCGGCCGGAGCACGGGGATCGGCGATGCGCCAGTGGAAGCTGCTTGAAGCTCGCGCCGTCGGAACACCCGAATCTCCGCCTCGCCCCCGGCCGCCGCCTCGCTCGGAGCCGCCGCCGCAGTCGCAGCCACCGCGGCCGCCCGCCGACGAATCACCGGAGCCACCACCGCGGCCAGATTTGCATCCACCACCGGCCGGGGCGAATCGGGCGGCGCCGAAGCGCCCTGGGGCACCGGCTGCGCTCCGCTCTGTTGCGGCCCCATGCCCACGTGCTGTCCTCCGCGACGGCGGCGGCGACGTCGTCTCCTGCCGCCCTCGCCGTGCGGCATTGGGCCGGCGGCTCCGAAGGCCTGGGCTCCCGCTGCGGCGCCGTTGGCGACGGCTCCCGCAGGCACGGCCTGGCCAGGCATCGCCTCGACGGTGGGCACCTCGGGGCGGCCACCCCGTCCACCGCGACGACGGCGGCGCCGCCGCCGGCCGCCTCCCTGCTCCGCCTCGACCGGCATCTCGGGCTCTGGCTCGACGGCCCGCCCCAGCGCGCGGCAGCGGTCGCACTTACGGCAGAACGGCGGGTTCTCCTCGCCGAAGTACTTGCGGATGAAGACGCTGCGGCACTCGTCCGTGGACGCGTAGTCGGCGATGGTGGTGAGGCGCCGCTCGTCCTCCCGCCGCATCGTCTCGAGCTTGCCCGCCAAATCCTTCGCGCGTTCCTCGAACTCGTGGTGCGGCACGGTGGCGACGATGCCCTCCGGCACGTCCTCCACCAGGCCGGCGTCGCGCAGCTCGGACACGAGCGAGGCACACGTCGATTTGGGCACCTCGGCCGACAACGCCAGCGCGTCCAGCGCCACCGGCTGCTGCTTCTCGGCCCAGGCGGCCATCGCCGCCGCCACCCGCGTCAGCTGGTTGATGGAGGGCCGGCTCTGCCGCTGCAGGTAGCGCTGCGTCTCGAGGTCCGCCGGGTCGAACAGGAGGATGCAGTGCGAGGGCAGCCCGTCGCGGCCGGCTCTCCCCGCTTCCTGCACGTACTGCTCGAGCGAGCCCGGCGCCTGGTAGTGGAGGATGTAGCGGATGTTCGGCTTGTCGATGCCCATGCCGAACGCCGAGGTGGCCACCATCACGATGCGCTTCGACGGTTTCATGAAGCGCCGCTGCGACGCCTCGCGCTCGATGTTGGCCATCTTCCCGTGGTAGCGCGCCGCGGGAATCTGCGCCCGGTTCAACGCCCGCCAGATGTTGTCCACCTCCACCGTGGTGGCGCAGTAGACGATGCCCGGCCGGGGCAGCCGCTTGAGCACCTTGGCCGCGGCCTCGGGCTTCATGTTGCCCGGCACCACCTGCGCGGAGAGAAGCAGGTTCTCTCGATGGGGCGGGGCCCGAACCACCATCGGGTCCTCGAGCATCAGCCGCGCGGCGATGTCGTCCGTCACCCGCGGCGTGGCCGTGGCCGTCAGCGCCAGAACCGGCGGGCTGCCCAGCCGGTCGCGCACGAAGCCCAGCCTCAGGTACGAGGGCCGGAAGTCGTGGCCCCACTCGGAGATGCAGTGCGCCTCGTCGACGGCAATCATCGCCGGCTTCGCCTGCTCGAAGACGCCCGCCGTCTTCGGAGACTCCAGCGTCTCGGGCGTGGTGAGCACGATGAGCTGCCCGCCATGGGCGATGCGCTCGAGCGCCTCCCGCCGCGCCGGGCCGGTCACCGTGCTGTCGAGCCGCACCGCGCGCACGCCGCGCCGGAGCAGCGAGCGCTCCTGGTCGATCATCAGCGCGATGAGCGGCGAGACGACGATGGTCGGCCGCTCGAGGAGCAGCGCCGGCACCTGGTAGATGAGCGACTTGCCGTAGCCGGTGGGCAGCACGGCCAGGGTGTCGCGGCCGGACAGCACCGACTCCATCGCCTGCGCCTGCTCGGGCCGAAGCTCGGCGATGCCGAAGCGCCTCAGCGCCAGGCTCCTGCACTGGTCGAGAATGGGTACGTTCGGCAAGAGCCGGTCGGGGCGGCGGCCCCGGCGGCGGCGGCGCCTCCGCCGCTCGTGCGGCTGCCCCGGAAAACCGGGCGCGGCGCCGGCTTCTGGCGAAGGTTGCGGGGCGGCGGCTTCTCCCCCGCTTGCCTCCGCGGGCGCACCCGGCGATTGGGGCTGCATCGCCGGCGGGACGGGCGGCGGGGCGACGGTCGGTTGAGAATTCGAAGGCTCGTTCACGACGGACTCCAGCGCGCAGGGCCTGGTGGCAGGACTTGCCTCGACTCGACGGCCTCTCGGGCCACGTTCAGGCGGAAGTGGGCGATGGACCCTTCCCTGAACGTAGCGAAACGAAGTCGTCGGTGCCCTTGATCAGCGCATTCCGAGCCATTTGTCCACTGCCGCGATGCGATCTGCACCGCCGGCGCAGGGACCGGCCACTGCCTGGCGCCTTGGAGACCTCCATCGGCAGCACGCCCTTCAGTGCGGCGAACCGCCGGTTCTTCCCCGCCCGAGGCTCCGGGCTTCAGAACGTGAACGGCAGCGCGGCCTGGCCCAGAAAGGGCACCACCTCGTCCTGCCGCACGACGGGACCGCACATGCCGTCATCCACCTCGTGGCCCAGCACTGCGCCGGCCGCACCCCGGCGCACCCATACGTCCGCGTAGCAGCAGTCGAGACCGCACCGAATGCAATGGAACACGGCGTTCGGACACGCGTGCACCGTCGAGCAGCGCTCGCAGACATCGACCTCGTTCATTGGTTCCCCCGCTTGTCGTCTGCGCTGCACCATGCCTCGGGAACCGCTGGGCGAGCCACTGTACGAAGGTGTGGGAGCGCGTCGGATATCGCGCCCACGCCCTCCCTCCGGGCACAAGCCCCCGCCCACGCCGACAGTAGCGACGTACCGCCCGGTGCGTAACTTGCGCGCGGTCGGGGAGAGATCATGACCTCTGGCCCGGTTCGCCTGGGCGAGTTCATCCGCAGTCACGAGGAGGCCATCGTCGCGCGCTTCGTCGCGGAGGTGCGGAGGACGGCAGGTCGAGAGCTTCCCGAGCGGGAGCTTCGCGAGGTGCTGCCTCCCCTGGTGCGGGATCTGGCCGCGATCGTCGAGCCGGGGGGCGACGAGAACGGCATGCACCGACAGCACTGCGTCGAGCACGCCATGCTGAGGCTCGCATGCGGCCACAGCCTCTCGCAGCTGCTCCTCGAATACTGCGGGCTCAGGCGGCTGGTGCTCGAGCTGTGGCGGGCCGAGGTGGGCTCGGAGGTGCACGGCGAAGAGCTCGAACGGCTGGACGCGGCCATCGACCACTCGATTGCCCAGGCCGCCTCGGGCTACGCGGCGGCGCGCGAGAGCATGTTGAACGCGCTCGACCGCATCGCGCGGGTGGGTGTGGAGGGCGAAAGGCTCGACCAGGCGCTGGAGCGGCTGGTGCGCGTCTTCCAGCAGCACGTCGCCGACGCCCACACGGTGGCGGTGTTGGTCCACGACGACGGGTGGCTGAAGCTCTTCGCCGCCGTGGGGTTGGACCAGGACCTCGAGGCTCGGCTGCGGCTGCGCGTGGGCGAGGGCTTCGCCGGAGCCGTCGCCGAGCGCGGCGAGCCGGTCTTCATCGCCGACATGGCGCAGGGGCCTCTGCCTTTGAGCCCGGGGTTGCGCGCGAGCGGCGTGCGTGTGCTCTACGGCGTGCCGCTGCTCCACCGCGGCGAGCTGATGGGTGTGGCCCACATGGGCTCGAGGACACTGCGTCGTTTCTCCGAGATGCACCGCCGCCTCTTCGCGGCCATGGCCGACCGGGCGTGCGGGCTGATGGTGCAGGCGCGGACGCTCGAGCGCGAGCGGCAGGCGCGCGAGCAGGCCGAGCGCAACCTCGCCTACCTCGACGCGGTGCTGGCGGGTGCTCCGGTGGCGATCGCCCTCCTCGACCAGCGCATGCGCTTCGTCCGGGTGAACGACGAGATGGCTCGCCTCAACGGCGTGCCCATCGAGGAACACATCGGCCGCACCGTCGACGAGGTGCTCGGCGCGCGCGCCGACCGCTTCACCGTGGCGCTGTCGCGCGTGCTCGAGACGGGCCAGGCGGAGGCGCGGCGCGAGGTCGCCCTCGAAGAGCGCGGTCACTTCCTCTTCAGCTTCTACCCGGTGCGCCTGGCGGACGGACGGGTGGTCGGCCTGGCGAGCATGGCGGTCGACGTCACCGAGATGAAGCGGCGCGAGAAGCTGCAGGAGCGCATCATCGGCATCGTCGGCCACGACTTGCGCAACCCGCTGGCCGCCATTCGCATGGCCGCGCACCTGTTGGTGACGGATCCGTCGCTGACGGTTCAGAGCCGGCGCACCGCCGAGCGCATCGCCAGCATCGGCGGACGAATGCAGCGGCTCATCTCGGACCTGCTCGATTACACCGCGGCCAGCGCCGGCGGGGGCCTCTCCGTCCATCCCGTGCCGGCCGATCTGCGCGAGGTGGTGGATGCGGCAGTGGAGGACGCGCGGGCCGCCTTCCCCGACCGGCAGATCCGCGTCGCGCGCGCGGGCGACACCACGGGCGAGTGGGACCGCGATCGCCTCGAGCAGGTGGTCTCGAACCTCTTGTCCAACGCGGTGAAGCACGGAGATCCGCACGGGCCCATCGACGTGTCGGTGCGCGGCGCCGAGCGCGAGGTGCTGCTCTCGGTGCACAACCTCGGCAAGCCCATTCCCCCCGCGATGCTTCCCACGTTGTTCGACCCCTTTCGCCGGCGCGAGGGCGCACCGGGTGGGCTCGGGCTCGGCCTGTACATCGTGCGCGAGGTGGTGCGGGCGCACCGCGGCACAGTCGAGGTCCAGTCGGGCGACGAGGGCACCACCTTCACCGTGCGCCTGCCTCGCGTGCACCCGGGCGGGTGATTGCCGCGCTGAAGCTTTCGGGCCGAGCCGTTAGACTTCGGTGCGCCGCCGGGCCGGAAGGGCGTGACACCGATGGAAGACAGCGTCGAAGCTCCCGACGGGCTCGCCGAGGCAGAGGCCGACGAGCCGGTCTCGTTCTCGCAGATGCCCATCTGCCTGTTCATCCGCGGGCTGGTCCTGGCGCTCGCGGCCGCGGCGCTTCTGTTCGCGCTGCACTACTACGTCGGCGCGCGGCTCTTCGACGGGTTGACCGGTTGGGGCGGCGGCCTGGCCTGGGCCGCGCTGTGGCTGCTCTTCGCGTCGATTCCGCTGGGGTTCGCCTCGACGCGCTTCCGCTCGGAACGGCTCGCGGTCGCGGTGCAGTGGGTCTCGCACGTGTGGATGGGACTGTTCGCGCTGACGTTGTGCGCCGCGGCGGCAACGGACGTCGCCTTCTGGCTGCTCGACCGGGCGCTCGGGCTCGATGCCCGATGGGCACAGGGTGGGGCCATCGCGGCGTTGGTGGCGCCGTCGTTCGGCGTAGGCTTCCGGGTGGCCCGGGGCCGGCCCAGGCTCGAGCGGGTGCGGGTGCGCATCGCCGGCCTGCCCGAGGCGTTCCGCGGCCTGCGCATCGTGCAGTTGTCGGACCTGCACATCGGGCCGACGCTGCGGCGCGACTTTCTCGAGCGGGTGGTCGAGCAGGTGAACGCGCTCGAGCCGGACGTGGTGGCCATCACCGGAGACCTGGTCGACGGCTCGGTGTCTGCGCTCGCCGACGAGGTGGCGCCGCTCTCGAAGCTGTCGGCGCGTCACGGCGCGTACTTCGTCACCGGCAATCACGAGTACTACCACGGCGGCTCGGCCTGGGAGGCGCAGGTGCGGAGGCTCGGAGTCACCGTGCTGCACAACCAGCACGTGGTGCTCGAGAAGGACGGGCAGAAGCTCGTCATCGGCGGCGTCACCGATTACGACGGCGGCCAGTTCGGCGAGGCCCACCGCGCGCGGGTGGATCTGGCGTTCGAGGGCGCTCCCGAGGGAGCGGTGCGGATCCTCCTGGCGCATCAGCCGCGGCAGGCGAAGGCGGCGGCCGAGCACGGCGTCTCGCTGCAGCTCTCCGGGCACACCCACGGCGGCCAGCTCTTCCCGTGGATGTTCTTCGTGCGCCTGCAGCAGCCGGTCATCAGCGGGCTGGCCACGCTGTACGGCGTGCAGGTCTACACCAGCCGCGGCACCGGCTACTGGGGGCCTCCGGTGCGGTTGGGGCCCTCGAGCGAGGTGACGGAGTTGACGCTCGACTGAACGGCCTGGCAGGGGCTCGGCGAGGGCGCGAGGGGGCAGCTCAGTCGCCGAGGTCGGCGCCCTTGGTGATCATCACGTGAATGGCCGCGAAGGTGGCCGCGAGCGCGGGCACTCCCAGCGCAAGCCAGATGCGCGTCCAGCGCCGGTGCTCGGGAGGCAGCTCGCGACCGGACGAGAGCGCCCGCTGGGCGGCGTCGCGCATCTTGACCTGCAGTACCGCGGCGGGAATCCAGAAGAGCGTGGCCAGCGCGTAGCAGGCGATGCCCCGGGCGACCCACCCTTCGAGCCAGGGCAGCCCGACGAGGTGGGCCATCCACAACCCGGTGACGGGGAGCGCCACCACGCTCGGCACGGTGAAGAGCCAGTCGGCCAGCACCACCGCCCGGTGCGCGAAGGCGATGGCTTCGAGGTTCCGCGAGCGGTCGGCGGCCAGCTTGTAGAAGGCGCTGGCCAGGCCGGCTCCGACGAAAAGCATGGCCGCGACGACGTGGGCGATCTTGAGGACGAGATAGGCCATCGGGTCAGCGCTCGAGCGCGAGCATGGCCAACGTCGCTCCCACCAGCGGCACGTTCTTGGTCAGCGGCCCGAACGGGTGAGTCCACAGCTCGGGCATGGTGAGCGACAGCACGAGGGTGAAGCCCGCGATGAGCAGAAGCTGCGCCAGCACCACCCACTTCATGCGAAAGCCCAGCAGGGTCACAAGGCCGAGCACCGCCTCGAGCAGGCACAGGCCGTAGAGGGTCACTGGAGCGAGCGCCCCCGAAATCCCCGCCTGCTCGAGCATGGCGTAGCTGCTCTCGACGGGGTGGACGAAGGCCGAGATGAAGGCGGTGGCCAGCCAGATGAAGCCGACCGTCGCCCTGAGCAGTGGCCGGACCAACCAGGTGCGCGCGTGCAGCCGGTCCTTCTCGGTACAGGGCTGCTCGTCGAGCGCGACCGAGAAGGGGCGGGGCGTCGAGCCGAAGGCGCGGGTGAACGGCCCGTTGTCGGACGCCGCTCCCCTCGAGAGCATCTTCAGCTCGTCGGTCGTGATGGGGCCGAACCCCAGCGCGTCGGTGACGCGGGCCACCAGCCGGACCAGCGGCAACGGAATGTGCCAGAGAAGGGGGTCTTTGAGCCCCAGCCACCGGCGCAGCGCGACCAGCATCTCCTCGAAGGTGAGGGTTTCCGCCCCGCCGATGTCGACGCACAGACCCGACAGGCCCGGATCTTCGACCGCCTGCACCACGGCGCGACACAGGTCGTCCACGTGGAGCGGCTGGACTCTGTAGCGGCCGTCACCGGCGATCGCCACCACGGGCTGCGCGGCCATGGCCTTGAAGAACGTCATGCTGTGGTCGCCCGGGCCGTGCACGAATGACGGACGAAGCACGACGTAAGGCACTCCGAGCGATGCGAGGTGACGGTCGGCGGCGCGCTTCGTCAAGAGAAACGGCGTCTCGGCCTGGTCGTCGGCTCCCATCGCCGAGATCTGCACCACCTTGGCAACAGCTGCCCGGGCACACGCATCGAACAGTGCGATCGGCCCGCGCTCGTGAACCGAGACGAAGTCGTTGCCCGGCATCTCGCGAATGATGCCGGCCGTGTTTACGACCGCGTCCACTCCCTCGAGGAGCGCGTCCCACTGGGAGGGCGGCCCCGACGCGAGGTCCGCTGCTTTCCACTCCAGGCGCTCGCGCTCCGGCCGGCTGCCGACGTGGCGAGCGATGGCGCGGACGCGGTGCCCTCGCGAGAGCAGCGCGTTCACCACGTGCCGGCCGATGAAGCCGGTGGCTCCGGTCACCAGCACCGTCAAGCTCCGATTGCTCATGGGAGCTCCGTCGAACCACTGGGCGAAGGCGTCACGAGCCGGTCCGTAGCGAGCATTCGACCCTGCGACGGCTCAGCTCCGTCTCGAGACCCGCGTCGGGAGACGCAGCCCGCGAAGAGGAAGCAATGTCCTGGATCCATTCCTTGGCCACCTCTTCCGCCGTTTCGAGGATCTGGCGGATGCCGTCAGGGGTCAACAGGTCCGACAGCTCGGGAGTGGCGGCGATGAAGACGAGATCCTCCGCGGGGAGGTCGGCGATGCCCGACTGGAGATAGGCCGGCGGGTGTGTGTCGTAGGCGAAGCGGCGGAATGCCGCCGGGTCTCGCTCGAGGCGCTCGAACGCCGTCGGGTCGGTGATGCGGAGGTGCTCGATGCGCGTCTGCAGGTCGACGAACGTCCGCTGAAGCCACTGCTGACCCTTGGGGCTGAGCTTTCCGAACGTCTCGCGGGTGAACGCGAGCGCGTACTTCTCGCCGTACTCGAGGTAGTACGGCGGCGGCTTCAGGCCAGGGTGGCGCTTCACGAAGTCGTCGTGCCGGGCGCGGTAATACTCGACCGAGCCGACCATGCACGTCAGATCTGCCGGCTCACCACAGTGCGCAAAAGGTGCGTTGACGCAGTGCTCGATGCGATTGCCGCCGCACGACGGCTGCGGGCTCGGTGCCTTCGCAGGCGCGGCCGGCTGCTGCGAGGAAGCCACTTCTTCCGATGGAGAAGACAGGCCGATCGAGCGGTCGCTGGAAGGGTCGATTCTGTTGGGCATGGGGACCTCCGTCAGGGGAGGCCCGCCGCCGCTGCAACGCCGGTGCGCCGCCAGTCGTCAGTCATTGCCGAAAGTTGCGAGCACGGCCGTCGTTGCGGCGCGACGGAGACGTCTTCGCCGCTGGACGGAGCGTCGCGCGTCGAGAAGCAGCCATCTCTGCCGCCCAAAGCAGCGCCTCCGCCATCGGCGTCGCGTCGGCCTTGCCGCGGCCGGCGATTTCGTACGCCACGCCGTGATCCGGCGACGTGCGCGGCACCGGCAACCCGAGCGTCACGTTCACCGTGCGCTGGAAGTCGAGCGCCTTGGCCGCCACCAGCCCCTGGTCGTGGAACATCGCCAGCACCGCGTCGAACCCGAGCTTCCCCAACCCGGCGCGGGCGAACAGGCCGTCGGCGGCGAACGGGCCGTGGCAATCCACTCCGGCAGATCGGGCCTTCGCGATGGCCGGAGCGATGATCCGCTGCTCCTCGGTCCCGAACAGCCCGCCGTCACCGGCATGCGGATTGAGCCCGCATACGGCGATGCGCGGCCGTCGCTTCAACATCGGCTGAAGCTCGCGCGACAGGAGCTTCAGCTGTGCCGCCAACTTCTCCGCCCGCAAGAGCTTCGGCAGCTCGGCGATGGCCACGTGGTTGGTGGCCAGCGCCACCTTCAGCCGCGGACCGGCCATCAGCATCAGCACCTCGGCCCCGAACCGCTCGGCGAGCAGCTCGGTGTGGCCGACGAAGTCGACGCCGGTTCGGGCGATCTGCTCCTTCGACACGGGAGCGGTGCACAGCGCATCGACCAGGCCACCTCGCGCGGCATCCACCGCCTCTTCGATGTAGCGAAGCTGCGCCTTCCCGCCCGCGGGCGTGGGCCTGCCGGGCCGGCGGTCCTTCGCAGCGAGACGGCTCACCGAGCACAAGGTCGGACGAGCCGGCCGCTGGCGCAGCCTCTCCACCGACTCGAACCCGTCGAGGCGGAACGACGCGTCGCCGAACACCACCGGCACGAGCGCGTCTGCCACCTCGCGCCAAGACAGCGCTTCGGCGACGACCTCGGGGCCGATGCCCGAGGGGTCTCCCAGGGAGATGCCTACGACTGGCCGCAGATTTTGACCTCGACGATCGCCGCCTGGCGGAGCTCCTGCACGTACTGCTCGGTGTACTTCTCGAGCTGCGAGCGGAGCAGCCGGTCCTTGAGCTCCTCCTTCATCTCCTCGAACGGGCGGGCCTGGACGCTGCGGCGCTCCTCGACCTTGATGACGTGCCAGCCGAACCGGGTACGCACCGGATCCGACACGCCGCCCACCGGCAGGGCGAACGCGGCCTTCTCGAACTCGGGCACCATCACCCCGCGGCGGAAGAAGCCGAGGTCTCCGCCATCGCTGGCCGACGGGCCTTCGGACTTCTTCTTCGCCAGCTCGGCGAAGTCCACGCCGGGGCGGCGGGCCTCCTCCGCGAGCTGCTGCGCCTTCTGCCGGGCCTTCTCGACCTGCTCGACCGTGGCGTCCTTCGGCACCTGCACCAGGATGTGCCGCGCGTGGATCTCCGCGTCCTGCGACTCCATTTTGGCCAGCTTGTTGTACTCGGCGCGCAAATCCTCGTCCGAGACCTTCACCTTGCTCCGCACCTTGAGGTTGATCAGCTTGAGCTTTGCCAGGTGCTTCTTCATGAACTGGCGGTAGCTCTGCATGGTGTAGCCCTCGGCCCTCAAGAGGTCCTCGAACTGGCGCTCGTCGAGGTTCTGCTGCCGCCGCACGTCCTCGATGGCCAGGTCGATGTCCTGCTCGGTGACGTCGATGTTCAGCTCGCGCAGCTGCGCCTCCAGAAGCCGCTCGCCGATGAGCTGATCCGCCGCGCGCTTCATCGCTTCGCACCGGCGCTCCTGGCGCTTCTTCGGATCCCGCTCCGAGCTTGCCCGCGCCAGCTCGGGAGCCGCCCGCTGCTCCACCTCGGACTGGGCGACGATCTCGTCGTTCACCACCGCGGCCACCCGGTCGACCAGCTCGGCGCGCGCGCCGAACGCGAGCAACGCCGCACACAGGCCGCCCAGCGTACCTCCGTTCGTCCTCATGGCTCCTCCGTGCGCCGGTCAAACCGGCGAGGTGTAGTGAATGAAAGAGTCATACGTTGAAGGCTTAGCGAGCCACGACG
>FWPU01008035.1_pt1 | contig 14578 bp, 7 predicted proteins | sample 2228361 | NCBI WGS metagenome assembly FWPU01 (sample SAMEA103939777, study PRJEB20133) | metagenome
CTGGCCGAGCTCATGGTCGCCATCGGCACCCGGGCCGGCCGCCGCATGACGGCCCTGATCACCCAGATGGACCAACCCCTGGGACGGGCCGTGGGCAACGCCCTGGAGGTCAAAGAGGCCATCGCTACCCTGCAGGGGCAAGGTCCCGCCGATTTTGCCGAGCTGGTGGAGCAGGTCGCCGTGGAGATGCTCCGGCTGGCGAAGCCCAACGCGGCGCCGGCGGACCTGCGGGAACAGGTCCGCCAGGCAGTGAAATCCGGCGCCGGGTTGGAAAAGTTTCGTATTTTTGTGGCGGCCCAGGGGGGGGATCCGGCCCAAGTGGATGAGCCCAATCGTCTGCCCCAGGCTCCGGTCGTTCAGCCTGTGCCAGCCCCTGCCTCAGGGTATGTCCAGGCCATCGATCCCCGGGCCATCGGGCTGATGGTGGTGGACCTGGGTGGCGGGCGCCACCGCAAGGGCGAGCCCATCGACCATCGGGTCGGCGTGGTATTGCAGGCCAAAGTGGGAGATGCGGTGGAAGCCGGCCAGCCCCTGGCCCTGGTCCACGCCGCCGATGTCGAGGCCGCCAGTCAGGCCGTCCAGCGGGTCCTGGCTGCCTTTACCGTGGGGCAGGAGGCCGCCGTCCCCTTGCCCCTGATCCACGGGCGGATCGGCCCTACCAGTCCGTCTGGCGACGTTCGGTGACGACTTTTTCAAAAACCCGGCTGGTCTGGTGGGCGATATTGGACCAGTTGTAGTGGTGACGCACCATGCTCAGGGCGCGCGCCCGTCGCTGCTGGGCCGTCGCCGGGTTGGAAAAGAGTTGCTCCACGGCCCAGACGATGCTGTCGGGATCGTTGGGGTAGACGGTCAGCCCATTGACCAGATGTTGCACCACCTCGCCCAGGCCGCCCACGTCACTGGCGATCACATTGCAGCCCAGGGCCATGGCCTCCAGCGCCACGATGCCGAAGGGTTCATAGAGACTGGGGAAGATGGCGGCATCGGCGATCTGGTAGAACATGTCCCGCTCCTGGTCGCTGATGAAATCCAGGAAGACCACGGAGCCTTCCACGCCCAGCTCGTGGGCCAGGGGCCACATCTTGCGGCTGTTCTTGCCGCCCACCAGCAGGCGCACATCTGGGTAACGGCTCAGAATTTTGGGCATGGCCTGGAGCAGTACATGGAGGCCCTTTTCGTGGACGATCCGGCCCACGTAGAAGAGGAGCCGTTCGCCGTTGGGCGCATAGCGGGCCCGCAGGGTGCGCCGTTCCTCCGGCCGGCAGTAGTAGAGCCTGGCCGGATCAATGCCGTTGGGAATGACGCTGATCTTGTCCTGGGGCTGCTGGAAGTAGCGGTGTACCTCGTTCCGCATGAAGTTGCTGCAGACAATGACCCGCCAGGCTTCATGGCAGATCTGCCACTCCAGGGCGTCAATCTGCTGGCTGGTGTAGTTGCAGATCTGCCCCTGATGGCGTCCCCGCTCTGTGGCGTGGATGGTGGTGACCAGGGGCACTTTCCATTCATACTTGAGGGCCACGCCGGCGGGGCCTGCCAGCCAGTCGTGGATGTGGATCAGATCGTATTGGTGGTCCAACACCAGTTGGCGGGCGTAGGCCAGCAGCTGTTCGTTGCTGGCCACCACGCTGTTGTACAGGTCGTGGGGGTTCAGGGGGGGCAGATCCAGCCGATGGACCGTCACAAAGTCGTTGACTGTTTCCACGGCGTAGCCGCCGGCGTACCGGGTGGTAATGAGGTCCACCTGCTGGACGCCGTGGTCGGTCGCCAGGCCGCCCAGCCGGGGCACCAGCCCCGCCACATGGCTGCCCATCCCTCCCACGATATATGGGGGATATTCCCAACTCAACATCAACACCCGCAACATATGTTTCCTGTCATGAACTTGCTCGGTGAAGGGCTGTTGATAGGGTAGCATTTCCACCTCTTGCACTGATTCGGCTCAAACAGCGGAATAACCGGGCGAGGATCCTCCTACGCCCTGGAGTAGCCAGGCGATTATGGGTTGGATCGCCCTTCATTCACCCCAGGGGCGGCTTCTGGAGGGGCTCTGCCTGCATCGGCCTGGTTCGCTGGCGGCTCCAACGACAAAGGGATGCTCTCTCCACCAGGTAGAAGCTGGAACAGGCGTACTTCCCAGCCACCCGCTGGCGGGATGGTGATCCCGCTGATTACAGCAATGGCATAACGTGTGCTCTGGTAGACCAGATATGCAGCGGGCGAATTGGGGGCGTGGGTGGTTGCCCACGGATTATACCCGGAGTCGCTCCAGATTGCCCAAAAGACGGGTCCCGTGATGGTGGCCCTGGCCCCAAAGGCCGGGTCCCCCCCCTGGCTGGCCAGCCAGAACGGGATCTCTGGTTGAGATTGGCGTACGGCTGTCAGCATCTTTGCCCCTTCTGCCGGACTGCCCAGCCACAGAACCGCGTCGGTGGCCTGCAGCCCGCCGATCTCCCAGCTCCCATCATCGACCCATTTTACCTCCATCACTGGAAGGGAGATCTCCATTTTGGGCCAGCCCGCTTCCCAGCCGACCAGGAGCAGCCGCTGGGCGCCCTGGGCAGCGGCCGTCGCGGCCACCGCCTCGATCAGGCCGGACGCCCAGCCGCTGGGCGTCCCTTGGGGGGGGGCAAAACCGTGGGGAAGGGCTACCTGGAAGGGCACCACCCAGTGGGGGGCGCCCTGCCCGAGGATGGGCAACACCGCGCGCCAGGTGGCCGGATCCTGGGGCCCCACCACAGCCTGTACGGCCGGATCGACCAGTAGCTTCTCGGCCGCCCGGCGGGCATGTTGAGGATCGGCCATGTCGTTCAGCGCCAGGGGCAAGATATCCAAATGAGGCACCGGGGTGTCCTGGATGGCAGCCCGCATGGCCGCCAGGGCCTCGTAGCCACTCTGGCGATAGAGGCCCTCAAAGGGCGCCAGCAGGCCAATTTTCACCATGGGGCGGATGGAACGGCAGGACGCCAGCCCGAGGAATGCGCCCAGCAGGATGCACCACAGCCAGATTATGGACCTGGGATGCCTGGCGCCCTCTCGGCGGCTTTCTAGTAAATCCCGGCAGAAATTCGCCGATAGTATCCACCAGCGGTCGCGCCGCCCAATTTCTGCCGTGGTATTTACGCCAGACTGTACTAGCCGCCTACAGTCGCCTTCTGTTTCACGATCGGCCATGGCTACCGGTATCCGTAGATCTGCAGGTTCTGCTGATGTTCGGCCAGCGTCTGGGCAAAGACGTGGCGGCCATCATCCCCGGTGGCCAGGAAGAAGCAGTAGTTGGTCACGGCCGGGTTGCGGGTGGCCTCGATGGCGCTCAGGCCAGGACTGGCGATGGGACCCGGTGGCAGTCCTGGATAGAGGTAGGTGTTGTACGGGCTGTTGACGGTGGCATATTCCTCGATGCGTTCCGGCTTCCACCACCAGTTGCCCACCGTCCCCCGCGCGTACTGGACGGTGGGGTCAGCCTGGAGATAGTTGCCACCCACTTGGGCGGCGCAGGTACCGTTGAGCCGGTTGACGTAGACGCCCGCGATCAGGGGGCGCTCATCCGCCTGGACGGCCTCCCGCTCCACGATGCTGGCCAGGGTGATCAGATCCCGGCCGCTCAGGCCACTGCTGCCGCCCACCAGCAGGCCTGCCTGGCCCACCTTGGCCTCGAAGTTGTCCAGGAAGGAGCGGAGGACCACCTCCGGATCGCTGGCCAGAACCGGGAAGCGGTAGGTGTCCGGGAACAGGTACCCCTCCAGGGAGGCATCGGCCGGCAGGTCCTGCAGGAAGTCATAGTCGTTGAAGAGGCTCAGGCTGCGGGGCTGACGCACCGCGGCCAGGAAGCGGTCCGGCTCGATGACGTTATTTTCCGAGAGCCGTTCGGCGATCTCCTCGGCCCGGAAGCCTTCGGGGATGGTAACCAGCACCTCTTCGAAGAGGGCCGTCTGGAGGGCCTCCGCAATCTCCGGCATGGTCATGGTTTCGGCCAGCATGAAGTTGCCTGCCTCAATGCGCCGTTCCAGACCTGTGACCCGCAGGTAGAGGTTGAAGAGGTCTGCGTCCCGGATCAGTCCCTCCTGTTCCAGGCGGGCGGCGATGAAACGAGCCGGCTCGCCCGGAATGATGGTGAAGGGGCGGGGGCGAGGGTTGGTGCCGGCGGGCAGGTAGAGCTCATTTTCCCGCAGGCGCAGGCTGAAGGCCAGGATCTGGCGTTCGATATTTTCCGGCGTTAAGGCGCCCTGGCCCGCGTTGGGATCGATCAGCCCGGCCGTCCGCTGGGGAACGCCTAGAAATTGTTCCGTCAGGTGGGCATCGGCCACGACCCAGGTACCCACCAGAACGCCGACGACCAGCGCCAGGAAGCCGACCCGGATCAGGTTGGCCCACAACACGGCCGGGTGGCGCCAGCCAGCCTTCCCCGGCCAGGTCGAGTCCCCCTTCCAGTGTCGGCTGCGATATTGAAAGACCATGCGCTTGCGAGTTTCCGTGGCCATGGGCAGTTGAACGATCGACCCCTTATCCCCGGTCGATGGGGGTCCGTTTCGAGGTATCCTGGTCTCGGTCCGCCAGATTGCGGGGCGGCAAATCGATGCGGCCGAAGTCTCGCTGCGGGGGCTGCCGCCGGGCATCCAGGTAGCTCTGCAGGATCACCGCGGCGGCCACCGCGTCCTCCGCCACCTGCCCCTGCTGAAGACCGTGGGCCGCCATCCACTCCTGGGCGGCAAAGGTGCTCAGCCGCTCATCCCAGAAGATGACCGGAATGGGACGCCCCACCAGGGTGCGCAGGGCATAGGCCAGCCGTTCCGCCCAACGCCGGGTGGAACGGGCCTGGGGACCTTCGCTGCCATCCATGTTCAGGGGCAGGCCACAGATGACGGCCTGGGCTTCCTCCTCGGTCACCAGTTGGGCCAGTTTGGCAAAATCCGCCCGCCGGCTGGTCCGATGAATGACGGTCAACGGGTGGGCGGCCAACCCCAGGGGGTCGCATTTGGCCACGCCGATGCGGGCCAGGCCTACATCCACGGCCAGCAGCTTGCCCGGTGGGTTCGTCTCCGGCGGGTTCATCTTCGGAGCTTCTGGAACGGCGCTCACTGGGTGGCCACGCTTTCGTCGTATTCCACCCGCACCTGGATCCGGCTGGGAAAGGAGGGCAGGGTCGCCAGCCAGGCAGGATCCCGGTAGATGTCCGGGGGCCTGGCCAGCAGCCAGCGGGACATGAGGGCTGTCTGCGCCTCGGCCGGCGACAGCCCGGCCACTGTGCTCTTCACCTCGGCCGGGTCGATGGGGACCACATACTCGGCCCGGGCGGTCATGGTGAACTGGACCGACTGGCCGATGACCTGGGCGCCCTCCTGCCGCTGGGTGACCACCGAGTCGGCCACCAGTTTAGCCCGTTCCGGGATGGCCCGCTGCAGCGCGGCCAGGACGGCCTGGCTCATCACCGACTGGTCCAGCGCCACCCCCTGGACCAGCACCCGCAGGTCCAGGCCCAGCTCGGTAGCTTCCGCATCGTTGAACTGATCAAAGACCTGGGCCACTGTGTAGATCTGGACCGACTCGGGCGGTAGCCATTCGTTTTCCTGCAGCTCCTGTTGGAGCCGGGGATAGGCCTCTGCCTGGGCCTGTTCTTCCAGCATGGCCAATAGGTTTTCCCGATCCTGCTGGCTGACAACCGGCACCAGGCGAGAACCGCCGCCAAAGGTGCCGTCTGGGTTGATTACCCGAACCCGAAAGCGGAGCGCCCCGCTGACGGTGTTGATGGTGTTGGCTCTCACATTGCCCTGAATGCCCGGCTCCAGGGCCTCGATGGGCACCGAAACCCGCGCGCCCACGCCGCCGGGCAGCTCGGCGGACGCGGTGGTGCGGAAGCTCACCGGCGTGCCGGTGCTGGTGCTGACGATGGTGCCTTCGGGGATGTTCACCGGCGCGGTGCCCAGGTTGCTGAAGATCACCACGCCCGTGGCCCGGTCGGTGGGCTTCTGCTGAGAGCCGGTGGTGGGTATCGAGCCGTGGAGTTCCAGGGTGGTTTCCACCAGGCGAGCGGGGAGAAGGCTGGCCTCCAGATCCGGCGCATCCAGATTGGGGTCCGCGGTCAGCCGCAGGACCACCTCCAGCTCTTCCCGGCCCGGCACCATGGTGATGGTGGCCGCCGGCAGGACGTAGAGGCCAAAGAAAGCCAGGACGGCCACCAGCAGGCTGCCCATGGCCACGTAGCCCAGGATGGGCAGCCACCAGGGCAGGGGCCGGCGGTAGGCCACTTCCGAGCGGATACGCTGGCGGCGGGCCTGGTGGAGGGTGGGCCGGGCCGTGCGCTGCACGATTTCAGCCCGGCGCCAGGGCGGGGGCTCGGGCAGGCCCGCCTCTGGCTGCTGGGGATCGACCACGGGCACGGGCGGCTGCATCCGCCAGGGCCGCCGGGTCACATCTTCCAGCCGCTGGAAGACGGGGATGCCCAGCTGTTGGGCCGCCTTGCGAGTCTGTTCATCCTGGGTGATCAGGCCCAGATCTAGACGCTGGATCTGGGCCTGGCGCTGCAACAGGCGCATGCGGGCCGCGTTGTCCAGCTCGGTCCATCCGTCAGGTATTTCCAGGACCACGCGGTCGCTTTGGACCTGGGCCAGCCGGCGGCGTAGGGCCTCCAGCCTGGCGCCAGGGGGAATGCGAATGATATCGGTCATAAAAAGGTTAAGATGCCTCGGCTGGCCCGGCCCCAGGGGCGAGACGGGGCCAGCACAGTCCGACGTCAATACCGCGGCAGAAATTCGGCGGCACTTCCCCTGACGGAAACCATTGGCGAATCGCTGCCGGGCTCCGGGAGCATGCCGCCCGCGGACAGGGTGTCAATTCAGGTGCGCCTGGACCCATGCCGGCACGCTGCGCAGGGCGTCGGCCAGCTTGGCCGGATCCCGGCCGCCTGCCTGGGCCATGTTGGGCCGGCCACCGCCGCCTCCTCCCATGATCTTGGCCGTGTCCCGCACCAGATTGCCGGCGTGGATGCCCCGCTGGACCACGTCCGGGGTGGCAGCGGCCACCAGCATGGGCTTGTCGCCCACCACCGCGCCCACCACCACCACGCTGCTGCCCAGGCGATTCCGCAGCCAGTCGGTCATCTGGCGCAGGGTGTCCACATCCGGCGCTTCCACCTGGACGGCCAGAACGGCCACGCCGTCCACCTGGGTGGCATGGCTGAGCAACTGCTGGACCTCCTGCTGGGCCAACTTCTGGCGCAGTTGGGCCAGTTCCCGCTGGAGTTGCTGGTTCTGTTCGGCCAGGTTGGACACGGCCTGCTCAACTTCATCGGGCCGGGCGTGGAGGATGGCCGCCACCCGGTTGAGCTGGCGGAAGCGCTCCTCAATGAGCCGCTCGGCATGGCGGCCGGTGATGGCCTCGATCCGGCGCACGCCGGCGGCCACGCTGCTTTCCGAGGTGATGCGGAAGCTGCCGATCTCGGCCGTGGAGTTCACATGGGTGCCGCCGCACAGCTCCATGCTGACCTTGTCTTCCTCGCCAAAGCTGACCACCCGCACTTCGTCGCCGTACTTCTCGCCGAAGAGGGCCATGGCCCCTTCCTGGACAGCCCGCTTGTACGCGGTCCAGCGGGTGTGGACGTCATAGTTGGCCAGCACGATCTCGTTGGCCCGCCACTCGATGTCCCGGAGCTCCTCTTCGCTCAGGGGCTGGGAGTGGGTGAAGTCGAAGCGCAGCCGGTCCGGTGCCACCAGGGAGCCCGCCTGATGGACGTGGGTGCCCAGCCGCTCCCGCAGCACCGCGTGGAGGATGTGGGTGGCGGTGTGGTTGCGCATGATGTCCCAGCGCCGTTCCACGTCGATGCTGGCCTCCGCCGGGTCGCCGACCCGCACGGTGCCGCTGGTCACCCGGCCCACATGGACGATCAGCCCCGGGATGGGGCGGCGGGTGTCGGTGACCTCCACGGTCCAGGCCGGTCGTTCCATCCCTTCCGGAAAGTAGTAAATTTCGCCCGTATCGCTCACCTGGCCGCCGCTTTCCACATAGAAGGGGGTCTCGGGCAGGACCACCTCCACCTGGGCGCCTGCGTGGGCCTCTTCCACCGACTGGCCGTCCACGATCAGCCCGGCCACGGTGGTGGAGACTTCGGCCACGTTTTCGTAGATCAGGTGCTTCACACCCTCGCGACCAACGATGCCGGCCTCCTGCAGGTTCCCCAGCAGTTCGCCGTAGACGGCCACATCGGGCGCGTACTTGCCCTGGACGCTGCCGGCCCGGCTCTTCTCCTTCTGTTCGGCCAGGGCCGCCTGGAAGCCGGCCTCGTCCACGGTGAAGCCGTGTTCCGCGGCCACGTCCCGGGTCAGGTCGATGGGAAAGCCGTAGGTGTCCCAAAGGAAGAAGGCGTCCCGGCCGTCGATCTCGGTGCGCCCTTCCTCCCGCAGGCGGGCCATGAGGTCGTCCAGCATGTTCAGGCCTGTGGAGAGGGTGCGCTGGAAGCGTTCCTCTTCCTCGGTGATGGTGCGCAGGATGAAATCCCGCTTGGGCGGCAGGTCGGTGTAGTGGCCGCCCATCTGCTCGATGACAGTGTCGGCCAGGTGGGCCAGGAAGGGCCGTTCGAAGCCGATGAGCTTGCCGAAGCGGGCCGCGCGGCGCAGGATCATGCGCAGGATGTAGTTGCGGCCCTCGTTGCCCGGCAGGACGCCGTCGCCGATGAGGAAGGTGATGGCCCGGCTGTGATCGGCGATGGCCCGGTAGCGGAAGAGGTGGGCCTGGCGCTCCTCGTCGGTGTGGCCGGCCAGCTCCTGGATGCGCTGCATGATGGGCAGGAAGGCATCGGTGTCGTAGTTGTTGTCGGTCCCCTGGAGGATGCTGGCCAGGCGCTCCAGGCCGGCGCCCGTGTCCACGCCCGGTTTGGGCAGGGGAACCAGGGAACCGTCAGCCTTCTGGTCGTACTGCATGAAGACCAGGTTCCAGATCTCCAGGTACTCGTCGTCCCGGTTGACGCCGGCTGCAGTCTGCTTTTCCAGGTCGCCCCAGTAGTAGTGGATTTCCGTGTTGGGACCGCAGGGGCCGGTGTCCCCCATGGCCCACCAGTTGTCCTTCTTGCCAAAGCGCAACACCCGCTCCGGCGGCGCGCCCACCTCGATCCAGAGCTGCTCGGATTCGTCGTCCTCGGTGTAGACGGTGAACCAGAGGCGCTCCAGGGGCAGTTCCAGCTCGTGGATGAGGAGGTTCCAGGCGTACTGGATGGCCTCCTTTTTGAAGTAGTCGCCGAAGGAAAAGTTGCCCAGCATCTCAAAAAAGGTGTGGTGGCGAGGGCTGGGGCCGACGTTCTCCAGGTCGTTATGTTTACCGCTGACCCGCATGCACTTCTGGCTGGTGGTGGCCCGGGTGTAGGGGCGCTTTTCCAGCCCCAGGAACACGTCCTTGAACTGGACCATGCCGGCATTGGTCAGGAGCAGCGTGGGGTCGTTGGTGGGCACCAGGCTGCTGCTCTCCACCACGGCGTGTCCTAGCTCGGCAAAATAGTCCAGCCAGAGTTTGCGGATTTCATGGGTGGTCAGTCGTTTCATAGCGACAAGCCTTCTGCGCTAGATGGATCGGGCGTCTGTCTCCGGGACAAGGGTCTCATCCTTGCGATTTTAGGGCAAGATCTGGTGGGTGTCAAAATAACGGGGAAACAGGGGGACATCCCTCCCGGCCCCCCACCTGTGCCATCCGCCTGTGCTATGATAACCTGTGCTATAATGGTGCCTTTGAAAAGGTGGATCGACCCATCCCACGCCGCCCTGCGCGCCGGTCGCACAGGAGCGAAACCACCAGGAGCGAATCGACATGGCCTGGATCAGCCTGGATGAACTGCTCGAACAGATCGTGCTGGCCGTCTATGCCCACTGGCATGAACCGGACCTGGCTGGGCTCCAACCGGAGCTGGACCAGGCACGCCGGGACCTGGCCCATACCCTGGCTGTCCTGGCCGAAGACCAGGTCCCGGCCGGGGAGGACGCCATCCTGGCCTTCCTGGGCGGCCTGGCGGCCTGGCCTGAGGTCTCCGCGTGCGCGCCGGAGGCCTTCGGCCAGGTGGCGACCCTGCGGGAAGCCCTCCTGCGCCGACGCCAGGGAGGACGGCCCGTGCGGGGGGGCGTGGTCAAGGCCACGGATCTGAGCCCTGCCCGGCGCCAGGATCTGGTGGCGCTCCTGGAGGAAGGGCAGCCGGGCCAGTGGACCACTATCCTGGAGGAGGTTCTGGATCGGCTGTACTTTGACTGGGATCAGCTTCCCCAGGCCATCCGCCAGGAGCTGTTGGACCGCCTGGCTGCCCTGGCGCCGGCCGTGGACGCCGGGCAGTCCCTCCCCGCGGACCAGATCCTGGCCCTGTTGACCTGGCTGGAGGCCCAGCCGGCGGTGGTGGCCATCGCCGCGCCCGCCTTCCGGGCCCACAAGCTGGCCCAGGCGCCCAAGGCCATCCGCCACCCAGGCCAACAGCAGGTGCCCATCGATCCCCGGTTGGCCTCTATGATCACCCAGCCCCCCCCCGTGAACGCCCGGCTCCACGCGGCCGCGGTGGAGCGGATGGAGGCCGCCCTGGCGGAGCTGATGGAGGTGGCGCCCGCCGAAGGCCAGGAAGCCCCCGGTCAGGAGGTACTCCTCCACACGGACGTCCAGTTTCCCCGGCAGGTGCAGGCCGGCGCCGAGGTTCCCCTGGTGGTGCGCCTGACCCTGGAACAGGTGGCCAGCTCCCTGGTCGCGGGCCAGCTTGCCGTCACCTTTGACCAGCTGAGCAAGCCCGAGTACGTGGAGGTGGTGCTGGTGGCGCCTGGCTTTACCGAGCGGACCCAAAGCTGGAGCCGGACCATGGCGGTCTACAGCGATCGGGATTCCCAGCCGGCCATCTTCCTGCTCCGGGCCGGCGATGAGTTGGGGCCCTGCCGCCTGACCCTGGACTTTTACCACAAGGAGCGCTATCTGGGCAGTGCGCCCTTTCAGGTGGAGATCATCGCCACGCCCACCCGCAGCGACCAGGGCGTCCAGGTGGATGGCCGTCCGCTGCTGGCGCGCTTCCTGGCGCAGCCGCCCCCTCCGGCCGATCTGGAGCTGCGCATCGTCAAGGGCAGTCGGGAGAACGTGCTCAACTTCGTGCTCCACTCGGCTCGGGCCGGCGTGGGCTACCACTGGCGGCCGGTGGGGCAGGTGGAGCTGACCGCGGCCAACCCCACCCAATACCTGGAGCATATCTTCGCGCAGATGAGCAGCCTGGCCGCGCGTCCGGCCAATGGCCTCCGGCCCGCCAAAGGCGCTCGCCTGTCCGAGGCCGACGCGGCCGTGGCCCAGGACGATATCGTCAACGTGGGCCAGCGCCTCTTCCAGGAGCTCTTTCCGCCGGAGCTGAAGGCTGAGTACTGGCGCAAGATCCGGCCCCTGCGCCAGGACGAGGCCAACCCCCAGGGGCTGATCCGCACCCTCCTCATCACCAGCGACGAGCCCTGGATCCCCTGGGAGATGGTGAAGCCCTACGAGCTGGACCCGGACACGGGCGAGGAGCGCAGCGACGGCTTCCTGGCCGAGACCTTTCAGGTCTCCCGCTGGTTGGCCGGCCGGGGCCCTGCGGACGCGGTGCAGGTGCGTCGGGCCGCGGTGGTGGTGCCCCGCAGCGATCTGGCCTACACCGTTCAAGAAGAGCAATATTTCCGACGGCTGGCTGCGGAAGGGCAGGTGGATGTGCCGGAGCCCCTCCACCGGGTCCAGGAGTTTTTGCAGCTGGCCCAGGAAGGCAGTGCGGAGCTGATCCACTTCGCCGCCCACGGCCGCTTTGAAGCCGACAATGCCGATCTCTCCCCCCTGAGCTTCGAGGATGGGGCGTTGACCCCAGAGGACCTCTCCGGCCAACGGGTGCGGGGGCTGGTGCGGGCCCGTCCCCTGGTTTTTCTCAACGCCTGCCACACGGCCCGCTTGGCCTTCACCCTCACCGGCCTGGGTGGGTGGGCCGAAAAGCTGGTGGATCAGGTGGGCGTCAGCGCGTTTGTGGGCACCCTGTGGGAGGTCAACGACCTGCTGGCCGCCGAATTCGCCATCCGCTTCTACGAGGAGCTGCGGGCCGGGGCCACCCTGGGCCAGGCGTGTCATCGGGCCCGACTGCACATCCGCAATCGCCAGCCGGCCAATCCCACCTGGCTGGCCTATGTCCTCTACGGCGACCCCAACAGCACGGTGCGCTTTGGCCGGGATGGGGAGAGCCAGCCAGAAGGCGGCCCTGCGGAGCTCTCTTCGGCTGACGTGGGGCTGGATCTGGACCGGGTGCGGGCGTCCCTGCGCCAGAGCCTGGCGGCTTCCCTGCAGGCGTACATGGAGCAAAATTTGCCCCACCTGATCGACGCCGCGCTGGCCCGGCTGTTGGACGATTCCACCACCCTGGAATAGGCCGCGCCGGATGTAGAGAGGGCTTCAGAGACCGAGGATAGATGTTGCCATGACCACACCCATGCGACGGCAGTACCTGTCGCTTAAGCGCCAGTATCCGGACTGTATCCTGTTCTTTCGCCTGGGCGATTTCTATGAGACCTTCGACGAAGATGCCAAGATCGTGGCCAAGGTCTGCGATGTGGTGTTGACCAGCCGCCCGGTGGGCAATGACCAGCGGGTGCCCCTGGCCGGCGTCCCCTACCACAGCGTGGACGGCTACCTGGCCCGCCTGGTGGAGGCCGGCTATCGGGTGGCCATCGCCGAGCAGGTGAGCGAGCCGGGTAAGGGCCTGGTGGAGCGGGAAGTGGTGCGGGTGGTAAGCAAGGGCACGGTGACCGAGCCAGGCCTGCTGGACGACCGGCGCAACAACTACCTGATGGCGGTGGCCTTCGACGCCCGAGGCCAGAAGGCAGGCATCGCCTACTGCGACATCACCACCGGCGAGTTCGCCGCCACCGAGATCGATGCCGACGGGCCGGAGGCAGCCGAGCGCCGGGTGGGCGAAGAGCTCAGCCGCCTGCACCCCAGCGAGCTCATAGCCGTGGACTGGCGTCCGGCGGACTCTTCCCTCCACAACCTGGTGGCCTCCCTGAACCCCCTCCTGTCCGACGTGGAGCCGTGGCAGACGGAGCCCGACACGGCCCGAGAAGCCCTCCAGCGCCATTTCCGGGTCTCCACCCTGGACGGTTTCGGCCTGCAGGGAAAGACCCAGGCCATCCGGGCGGCCGCAGCCATCCTGGCCTACCTGCAGGAGATGCAGCCGGCCGCGCTCAAGCAGCTGACTCGGCTCCACAGCTACGCCCTGGGCGAGTTCATGATGCTGGACGAGGCCACCCGGCGCAATTTGGAGTTGACCGAGACCATCCGCGGGGGGGAGGTCAAGGGCAGCCTGCTGGACGTGTTGGACTGCACCCTCACCCCCATGGGCGCGCGCCTGCTGCGCCGCTGGCTCAACCAGCCAGCCCTGGACGTGGCCACCATCAACCGGCGGCTGGATGCGGTCCAGTTCTTTTTCGACGACTCGGTCCGGCGGCTCAGCCTGCGGAAGCTGCTCCAGGGGGTAGGCGACCTGGAGCGGTGGGCCAACCGGGTCGTCCAGGGGGTGGCGCTGCCCCGGGACCTGGTGGGCATGCGGGAGGTGCTGGCCCGGGTACCCCAGATCGTGGCCACCTTGACCCCGGACGTGAGCCGGAACGGCGGGCCGGAGCCGGCCTGGCTGCCTCCCCTGCCCCTCTGCACCCCGGCCCTGGAGCTCCTCCAGGCCGCCATCGCCGATGAGCCCCCGGCTACCCTGGCCGTGCCCGGGGTGATCCGGCCTGGCTTCAGCGGGGAGCTGGATGATCTGGTGGAGCGCAGCCGCCACGCCAAGCAGTGGATCGCAGATCTGGAGCGGACCGAGCGGGAGCGGCTGAACATCAAGAGCCTGAAGGTGGGCTACAACAAGGTTTTCGGCTACTACATCGAGATCACCCACGCCCACGCCGACAAAGTCCCCGAGGACTACATCCGCAAGCAGACCCTCACCAACGCCGAGCGGTACATCACGCCCGAGCTGAAGGAGTACGAATCCCTGGTCCTCAACGCGGACGAGCGCCGGCTGAGCATCGAGCAGGAGCTCTTCCGGGAGATCTGCGGCCAGGTGGCTGCCCACCACGGCGAGCTGCTACAACTGGCCGCGGGCCTGGCCCTGCTGGACGTCTACGCTTCCCTGGCCGAGGTGGCCCTCCTGCGCCGCTATGTGCGGCCGGTGGTGGACGAGGGGCCCGCCATCGAGATCGTGGCCGGCCGCCACCCGGTGGTGGAGCTGACCCTCACCGATGAGCCCTTCGTCCCCAACGACACCCGACTCACGCCGGAGGCCTGCATCCACATCCTCACCGGCCCCAACATGGCCGGCAAGAGCACCTACCTCCGCCAGACCGCCCTCATCACCCAGATCGGCAGCTTTGTGCCCGCGGACGCCGCCCAGATCGGCGTGGTAGACCGCATCTTCACCCGCATCGGCGCCAGCGACGAGATCCACCGGGGTCAGTCCACCTTCATGGTGGAGATGGTGGAAACGGCCAACATCCTCAACCACGCCACCAACCGCAGCCTGCTCATTCTGGACGAAATCGGCCGGGGAACCAGCACCTACGATGGCCTGGCCATCGCCTGGGCCGTTCTC
>FWPU01009953.1_pt1 | contig 14575 bp, 15 predicted proteins | sample 2228361 | NCBI WGS metagenome assembly FWPU01 (sample SAMEA103939777, study PRJEB20133) | metagenome
AATGCGGCCTTGCAGTCCATCCAGTTGTACGCGCCGCACAAACCCGTTCTTTCAGGGCTTATGGCGCAGACATGGCTAGGGGCAAAGGATTGGCAAAGAGTGCACGAGTAGTAAATATCTACTCCTTCGTCAGTCAAGCCCTCGATCCTCTCATCCCGCTTCTTGTACGTCGCTCTGGCAAGGGCTGTGAGCTCGTCGACCTTGTCCTTTTCGGTGTAGATCTTCACCTGGACCTTATCGAGAATGGTGCCGAAGTCCTGGTGATACTTAGCATGGATGATCGAACCGATGTGTGAAAGCCTGAAGCCTTTTTCCACCGCACTCTTGCTAATTCGATACCAGGCAATGTCTCGTTGGCCGATGTGCATTACGCCTTGGGCATAGTTGATTAGGTGATGTATCTGGCGCTCGAGGATGGGTTCAAAATCCTCTTGCATTTTCCTGCCTGCTACCTCCACGATTACTGCAAGAGGAAGCTTGGCAGGAGGCTGCACATCGGTTAAATCTGGACCTATAACCTCTATGTTACCGTCCGTGACTTGATTCATGTCTTTCATCAGGGTCAGTTCCACAGCCTGGGTTCTGCCTCCACCTGCCTCTAAATAAATGTCTTCTCCACGAACGCGCTCACCCTCAAAGGCAGGACCATAGGCAACAGGAACCGGTACCTCTGCTACCTGGACCTTGAGCCCCCTGACTTCTACAGCCTTGTTAACGATTTCCTCGTAGGGGACATTGGAGACCACATGCTCGTAGGTACATATGCCGGTCGGTAAGATTTGCGGAATGGGGGTGTCTGCAATGATAGGGAATCCGTAATTGACTGCTCCCAGGCCATTGGCATACCATTCATCTGTTACCTCGCCAAAGGTCAGGGCAAAAGCAAATATGCGGTTTTTATTGTAGAGAAGAATCCTTCTGTAGTCTCCGGCTGGTATGCCGCCAAAGCTCATGGCTGCCCTGGCTGCAAACCCCAAGGCAAATACTGTGGCACTGGTATCAGGACCAAATGGGACCAGACGGGTAGGCCATCCGATTTGGACCTTGCCTTCCAAGAGCTGTTGGGCAAAGCTTGTTCCATGATCGCCTGAGGCCATGAAGACATACAGATTCTTCTGCTGGAGTTCTTGAGCAATCTTTACTGCAGTTTCCACGTCAGGGGCAGCGCCAAGAATAGCTGCGAAACCTGGCGCTGTACCATCGACAAACTCGACCCCTCGTTTTCGAAGGATGATATCGTCCGCAGCGCCCAGCCACAGTTTGTCTTCGGTAGGCTCTTCGCCCCGTACGTAAAAATCAGGATCGGTCACGTATCGGATTGCCTCTTCGCACTCTTCGGCAAACAGTGTGGCCATACCTGCGTCTAGTGCAGGCCCAAGGTAGGGAAGGTGATGCGTTTCCTGGGGGAGAGGGGGGAGAAGTTCACGGCACTTTTCAAACACGAATTTCATGTCTTCCAGGGTCTTAACGGGGTATCCAAGGATGCCATAAATGATAGGCAGGTAATACCCAGTGTTGGGGAACTCTACTTCCTGCTTGGCCCCGTAGGTATCCATTGCCTCTTTCCATTTTCGTTCTGCTCTCTCTACGATAGCATGTGCCCCTCGGATTCCTGCGGTAGCGATGATCTTGGACATGGTGTCTTGCTCCTTTCAAGTAACGAAGGTAATCGAGAATAAATAACCCTTATGCCATGAGTTCCTGGATGTATCTTTTGACGAGTGCAACACTCTCAGGATGTCTCAGTATCACGATGTTTGCTCCTGCCCCCAGTAAGGTTACTGCGGTAACAGATTCCATCAAAACGCCACGCTTGACTGGATCTCCTAACAAGGGAGCAGCCTCTGCTGACTGTTTGGCTTCTTTTGTTTTCCACACCTCGCGGCCAATGTTACAAATAATCGGAAGCTGGAGTTTGTCGTCCTGCTGGGTAAGGGCGGCCATTCTAATGCGTTCTATGACAGAGTAGGTGTACTCCATACCATAGCCAAGACCACCTGTGGTGGGATCAATGATGATCTGCTCTTCAGGAACCCCTAGATTGCCCAGAAGGATGTTGAGTTGTTTTGCGAGATTGATGTCGATAGGCGTGTTTGCGATTACCGTATGCTTGTACGCTATTGCCGCAGCACCTATTTTCTTGTAGTTGCCTTCTTGAACAGGACCCAATAGGAGGTGCCTTCCTTCACAGACTTCGCAGACGAGGCGCAGCACTTCGCTATCCTTTTCTACGTTTGAGCATCCATACACGATCAAAGGGACATCAACGGCATCTGCCACTTTTTTTACGATCTCTGCGGCCTCGGCAGGAGCACGGTCCATTCCGTTGGGGTCTGTGCTCGTCAGTTCAAGATCGATCATCTCGGCCTTATACTCCTTTATGCACTTTTGTGCCCAGCCGACCGGATCCCCGACAACATCGCGAAAGGGTTCCAAGACCCCAGGTGCCCAATCCTCGGGTGCTACGTCAGGAACCTCCATTGCAATGCGTGGTGGGTTTGGAAAAGATCCCTCGAAGCTGTAAAAAGGGTAGGCCTCGTCTCCGCCAACGCGAATTCCCTTGCGAGGATCTCCGACAGGGATAGCTCGTATCTTGCCTGTGTAGCTAACCTTTGGAATATCGATCGCCATGCTTGTACTCCTTTCTTTGTAGCTCCTGATGGGCATCACTCTACTGGCGAGGCACGATCTGCGACTCGTCCGGTGGATTACGATGGCATGGTTGGCTACCTACTATATGTTCGAGTAGCGCATGTACTGCAACCACTGCAGGACTCTCGTCAGGCAACCCCAGGAGAGGCCGTGCGGTGAGCTCATATTCTTGTATCAGAGTATCTTCTGGGATTGTTCCGATACACCGCATTTCAGATTTGTATATGTGCTCTACGAGCGGCTCTGCGAGATGTTCCTGTGCTCTCATAAGGACCAAACACACGTGTGCTATATCGAGCTTGAGCTCGGCGATGAGCTCTCGTATCCTGGTGGCTGCTCGTATTCCGCGGATAGAGGGATCTGAGACGACGAACATGTAGTCGATTTTTTCTGAAGTCCTTCGACTAAGGTGTTCCATTCCTGCTTCGTTGTCGATAACGACATACGGATAATTCTCGGAAAGGCTATCAACAAAGCCTCTTAGTACGAGATTTGGGTAGCAGTAGCAGCCTTGGCCCTCTCCACGACCCATTACAAGCAGGTCTATACCTCTACCTTCTGTGATGGCAGCGTTGAGTTTGTAGTGAAGGTAGCGCTCCTTTGTCATGCCCTCGGGGATATCTGTTTTGTCGTCAATGAAGTGGGCAATGATACTCCCTACCGTAGTTTCATACGAAAGGCCGAGGACATCGCCCAAATTTGCATTGGGGTCAGCATCCACGGCAAGGATAGGAGTGTGTCCTCGTCTGAGGAGATAGCGAACAATAAGCCCAGCGAGCGTGGTCTTGCCTACTCCTCCCTTTCCTCCAACTGCTATTCGGCATGCCACCGTTTGATCCTTTTTCGAGAGTCTTCACCTCAGGAGGGTGGCGACCCTCAAAGTGCAATGGGTGTTCATTCATGTGGGAATGCTATAAAAGTCCATGAGCGAGCTTTGCAGCCTTCACCGTGTTCATCATGAGCATGGTTATGGTCATGGGTCCTACTCCACCTGGCACAGGAGTAATCATGCTCGCTTTTTCCTTGACCGCTTCAAAGTCAACATCGCCGCACAGTATAGCCTTTCCTGATTCTGACTTTCCGATGCGGTTGACCCCCACGTCTATGACCACGGCTCCTTCCTTAACCATGTCAGCAGTAATGGCCTTGGGTTTGCCTGCTGCCACAATGAGGACCTCTGCGCGCAAGGTGTGTTCTTTGAGGTTTCGAGTGCCTGTGTGACATACCGTAACGGTCGCGTTTGCGCCTTTTTGCTTTTGGATAAGGATGTTTGCTATAGGCTTGCCAACTATGTTGCTTCTGCCGACCACAACCACCTCAGCGCCGCTTAGTTCTACACCGGATCGGACAAGGAGTTGCTGGATCCCAGCCGGAGTACACGGCAAAAACACTGCCTCACCTATCATGAGCTTTCCGACGTTGACAGGATGGAATCCGTCAACGTCTTTGTCTGGGTGTATTGCATAGAGGACCTTGGTCTCGTTTATGTGCTTTGGCAGCGGCAACTGGACGAGGATGCCATGAATCTGAGGGTCTTTGTTGTACTTGTCAACGAGATCAAGCAAGGCAGATTCTGTAATGTCACCAGGCTGGTTGTCTTGCACAGAGTAGAAACCAAGCTCCTTTGAGGTCTTTTGTTTTGCCGTCACGTAACTTACCGAAGCAGGATTCTCGCCTACCAGTATGGTAACAAGTCCCGGCGTTATATTGTGGCGCGCCTTGAGGTCTTGAACTTCCTGTTTGATTTCCTGGCGAATCTGGGTGGCGATCTCATTTCCATTGATCAGTCTTGCGGCCATCATCACACTCCTTTCCCCGTAAACTATCCACAAAGGGAACGCTCTAAAAGAGGCCGGTTACTCTGCCAGTCGTGACATCTACGTCGATTTTTCTAAAGGCAGGATCAGAGCTCGTTCCTGGCATGAGACTGATCGTCCCTGTGCACGGGCAAAGGAATTGAGCGCCTGAGAAGATTAAAATGTCGCGCACCGGTAAAATCCATCCTTTTGGTACCCCTTTCAATGTGGGATCATGAGAAAGACTTAAGTGAGTCTTTACCATCATCGTGGCAAAGTCTTTGAATTTTGGATCGGATTCGATCTTCTTGGCTTTGGCTTCAGCTTCCGGGGTCCACGTGACACCATCTGCGCCATAGACCTTCTTGGCGATTATTTCTACGCGCTCTCTCAGAGGTAATTCAAGTGGATAGAGGAATTTGAAGTCAACCTTCTCGTTGCAGGCGTCGATTACGGCATCGGTGAGCTCGAGGGCTCCTTCTCCACCATGGGCCCAGTGAGAGGAAGCAGCACAGCGTGCACCAGCCTGTTCGGCAGCCTTCCTGACCAATGCAATTTCATCCTTTGTGTCAGTATGGAACGAATTTATACATACCACTGGGTTGATCCCAGCCTGACGGACGATCCCGATGTGGTGGATAAGGTTCTCGACCCCTTTCTCAAGCAGAGGAAGATTCTCTTTCGTGTAAGACGGATCCAGCGGCAGTCCCGCAACGACCTTCGGTCCCCCACCGTGCATCTTCAGTGCTCGAATTGTTGCGGTAATCACCGCGACGTTGGGAACGAGATTGCTGAATCTGCACTTTACGTTCCAGAATTTTTCAAAGCCGATATCTGCGCCAAAACCGCTCTCGGTAACATGATAGTCAAATAGTTTCAGCCCTATACGGTCACCGATAATCGAGGACTGACCCACAGCAATATTCGCAAATGGGCCCGCATGAACGAGGACTGGCTGGCCTTCAACGGTCTGCATAAGGGTAGGGTTTATTGCCGAGACCATCCATGCGCACATTGCTCCAGCAACTTCGAGATCGGTTGTCGTGACAGGATTGCCTTTCTTGTCGTACGCCACGGTGATCTTACCCAGTCGTTCTCGCAGATCTGCTAGGTCCCTTACGATTGCAAGGATGGCCATCAGCTCAGAACTCACGGCGATGCCGAACTTGGACTGCATCATATAGCCATCCATTTTCCCGCCAATACCGATAATCACGTTTCTCAGGCACTGTGCGCAAAAATCGATCACCCAACCCATTTCCACATTCTTCGGGTCTATATCGAGACGCTTGAGCCCGCGTTTTGCCAATGCTTGGTCAGAATAATTGGCCTCGTGCTGCATCCGTGCGTTAAGGGCAACCATAGCAAGGTTGTGTGCATTCATAATTGCGTTTATATCACCTGTAAGACCCATAGAGAATTCAGTAAGCGGTATGGCCTGAGCGTTCCCTCCGCCGGCTGCACTCCCTTTAATGTTCATTGTAGGACCACCAGAAGGCTGACGAATGCACCCGCCCACGTTCTTGCCTCTTTTGCCGAGCCCCTCGATAAGTCCCATCGTTGTGGTGGTCTTTCCTTCACCAAGGGGTGTTGGCGTGATGGCAGTCACGTCTATGTACTTACCCTGAGGTCTGTTCTCAAGGCGCTTGATAATCTTCATAAAATCAAGTTTGCCAAGTCTTCCATACGGGATGACCTCATCTTTTTCGAGGCCGAGCTCCTTTTGCCAATCCCAAATGGATTTCATATGTTGTTCTGCTGCCTCTGAAATCTGCCAGTCGGCCATTTTTACTGCGTCGTACGGCATCTCACCATCTCCTCCTATAGGTTTTTGTGTGATTCCACTAAGCAGAGCCCTTTGGTATCAATGAGTTCTAAGTGCCTTGTTCTACAAGGCCCATGTTGCCACAATCGAGCTCGATGCGCAAGCATAATGAATGATCACTCATTCAACTTTATCTACCTCGCATGCTGACTACTGTCAGCTTGTTGTAGACTAGGTGCAAATCACGCAACGGTTCCTTGTTCAAAGGAGAAGGAAATAGCGAACGTCGGGCTCTTCCCAGAGATGTAAAGTCCTTGCCGGATCGTGGGCCAGAGCTGGACGGCGTAAGCGGTTCCCACTGTCGTGGGCGGTGTTACCATGAAGTACACCATGTGGAGGCGTGTCGCTGCTGGTGGCCACGTTCTCCAAGATCCGAGTGCGTGACTCAAGAAACACACTTGAGACCCCAATATGCTTATTACGAGATTCATAATTCTAGCGTTTTGAAGAAAGCTTGGCAATAGCTTCTCGCAAGTACCCTTACTGCTAATGGCCGTACCGACGAACAGTTGACCAGGAATGGTGCTCCTTATTGGCACCAAGGGCTATTCCCCAGTACGTCGTTGAACACGGGTAATGCATTTGGTAGTATCTCCTGTCCGATGGTGGACATTTCGCGATGCACTTCTCGCGATACCAAAAGGTGGATACGCCAGTAGCGCTTGCAGATCCGAAGCCACTTTGCGGACGGACAAGGATGGGTCATACACGGCCTCTCGTGCTGCTTTCTAATGATGATGGTGTGGATTCGCCAGGCCTTGAGGCGCTCGAAGAGGTCTTCAAGGATTTTGGAGACATATATGTAGTAGCTCCAGATAGAGAGAGAAATGCCTCTGGTCATTCTATCACCCTGGACAAACCCATTTATGTCAGTCGGCTCGATACACATCGATTCGCTGTCACTGGCACACCTACTGACTGCATCAACCTTGCGGTTCACAAATTGCTACCAAGAAGGCCTGACCTCGTAATCTCTGGCATTAACAAGGGAGCAAATCTTGCTGAGGACGTGACCTACTCTGGGACCGTAGCTGGCGCGCTGGAAGCGTGCATCCTAGGAATAAAATCATTTGCTGTATCAGTTGTGTCCCGCGCGAATTTCTATTTTAATTCTGCCGCACTGGTATCATTTCGGTTTGCCTTGTGGTTGCTTGCCCGACAGATGCCGCCAGGGATATTTTTCAATGTCAATGTGCCGAATGTTGAGCCCTGTGCGCTTGGAGCAATGAAGCTGACGCGGCTCGGCAGGAAGCGGTATGGCGATGTGATCCAACGGTGTGTTGACGATCAAGGCAGGGAGTGTTTTCGGTTTGGACGGGACCATATGAGGTTCATAAAAGAAGACTCGCCAGCAGAGGAGACGGACTGGAACGCGGTCAAGAAAGGTTTTGTGTCTGTAACGCCGTTACGGGTAAACATGACTGACGAGGAATTGTTGTCCGCGCTGAGGAAGCAATGGGACTTCTAAAAGGTTTCGTTGCAGACCCGCCTCAACTTGTCAAAGCACGCAGGAGGATGGTCGAAGAGAGCCTTGTTGCCCGAGGTATTGTAGATCCTTTGGTGCTACATGCCATGAGAAAGGTGCCGCGGCACCTTTTTGTCGATCAGGCACTGTGGAGCCAGGCGTATGGGGACCATGCTCTTCCAATAGGAGAGAAACAAACCATAAGTCAACCGTATATCGTTGGACTCATGACGCAGACGCTTGCATTGTGTGGTTCAGAAAGAGTACTGGAGGTCGGGACAGGTTCAGGTTACCAGACGGCTATCCTTGCAGAGATTGTCGAGCATGTCTATTCCATTGAACGAATACCGAGATTGGCTCGTCAGGCCAGGGACCTGCTCGATACCTTAGGGTATTGGAATACTGCTATCAAGGTAGGCGATGGATGGCATGGGTGGCAGGATAATAGTCCTTTCGATGCAATTCTGGTAACCGCTGCAGCCACTTCCATACCGCATCGTTTGGTTGCTCAACTTACTGAAGGTGGGACACTTGTGATTCCGGTCGTGACCGAAAGATCTCAACACTTGTATCGTATCAGGCGCAAAGCAGGAGACACAGTTGAGAAAGAGTGTATTGGTCCATGCCGGTTCGTGAGAATGGTTTCAAACAAACAGGGACTCGAGGGTTCATGATCGCTCGCATCGATTGTGTGATGAGGTACAATACTACCGGTTTTTTGGGGGGATACCGCGATGAGCAGGATGACCGCACTGCCTGGAAGGAAGCTGGGGATAGGGGTTGTTGGCGCAGGTGAATGCGATGATCCTACTGCTGACGTGGCGTTTCAAGTTGGAGTAGCCATTGCGCGACAAGGGGCCATTTTGCTCTGTGGTGGCCTCGGGGGAGTCATGTCTGCAGCAGCCCGCGGCGCAAAGTCAGGTGGTGGATTGACAGTCGGCATATTGCCGGGCTCATCCCCTGAACAGGCCAATCCCTATATCGACATTCCTATTGTCACGGCAATGGGGCAGGCCCGAAATGTAATTTTGGTTCAATCCTGTGATGCCATGGTAGCCATTGGGGGAGAATTTGGTACGTTGTCTGAGCTCGCTCTGGCTTTTAAGACCGGCGTGCCGTGCGTGGGCATTGGTACCTGGAAGATTGTCCCAGAATTGTATATGACCGATGACCCTGTCCACGCAGTGGATGAAGCGATCAGTTTGGCGCATCGAAGACGTTTACAATGATAGCTGACACCCATATGGTGCTGACCGTGTGTGTTCGCTCGCTGTGGAGCGATTGTGCAAGTCGGTAGAACATGGATGTGGTCTCAATAGAGCTGTTTCTAAGGGGTCCTTGAGCATTGTTGCGAGACTAATGTGTAGGGGCAGTAGGCGGGCCACGACATCAGCAGAAAGGGGTGGACATCTTTTTCGTTTCAAGCTTTATCTTTTGCTGACTATGTTCGATAGGAGCTTTTCGACCTGTTGCTCGGTATAATGGATAGAGCCGGAATTGTCTAGCACGTAGTCAGCACGTGCACGCTTTTTTTCCAAGGGCATCTGGGCATTGATGCGGAGCCTGGCTTCTTCTGGACAGAGCCCATTCCGATCCATGAGTCTTTTTATCTGGGTCTGCGGATCTGTGTAGACTACGACACTCGTATGCACCAGCCATTGTGTCGGAGTCTCAAACAGGAGAGGGACGTCCAGAACTACCACTCGATCGCCTTGTAACAGATGCCTCGTAAGTTCCTTCAAAATGCCAACGTAGATTCGAGGGTGAGTAATACGGTTGAGCTTCGCCCTTGCCTTTACGTCGTGGAAGACCTTTTTGGCCAGGGCGACCCTGTCGATCTCTCCACTTTCAAGCATGACCTCGTTGCCAAAGGTCTGTTTGATCCTCTGCCAGGCCTTGGTACCTGGTCGCACTACTTCTCGAGCGATCATATCTGCATCGATAACAGGAATGCCCCTCTTTCTCAACATGTCAGCAACGGTGCTTTTACCGGTTGCAATTCCTCCGGTCAAGCCCACAATCTTCATCCTTGTCACCCCGTTGCTCTGAGGATCGAGTAGCGCGACACTCCGGAACACGGTAATGCGCCACGCGTGCACGTTACCTGTAAGATAAACGGCTGATCGCTTGTACGGACCCGTGTGGTAAGTGTCGTTTTAGTGGTTGAGCGAAGCATTTCCTTGATAATATAAGGATTGAATCCCAGCAGTATCTTGCCATTCACATCGATCACAGGTACTCCGCGATTGCCTCCGACCTTTCGAATCATTTCGTCGAGATACGCAGGGTTTTTTTCGATGTCTTTGACCTCGTGAGGTATGCCTTCTTTCTTGAGGAAATCGACGGTCATCTTACATGCAGGGCACCAGGAGGTAATATATACGATTACTTGATTGGACCGGGTCTCCTTGTCCGGCGAATGAGTGGCGGCTTGACTGGGGGACACAGTTGCTTTGGAGTTTTTCTTCGCTTCGGCTTGATCTGTGCTATTCCCCAGTGAGCAAAAGAAAGAACTGCCAGCTCCAGCAAGTACCAGGAGAAAAACGAGGGTCCGAAGAAATAGGGAGCGTTTTCTGCTACAGGCCATTGATCTCTTCTCCTACGTGTATGACTTGACATCACAAACATACTCTACCATAAAGAGAAGTCTTCCACAAACGCGAGGCGCTGCTGCTGGCCATGCTACACTGCGATCCTGCAGCGGTCGAGATGGTGCTCTGAGGCCTGGATGATCTGGATGTGAAGGAGGGTAGCCAATGATATCTGGAGACAAGGTCGATACCAGCGATAGTATTGCACACCTAGGGTCAAAGAAATCGCTTGTGGATTTCCTCTTCGAGGTAGGATTTCTTAAACGCCTCACCAGGAGCGGATATCCCTATCTTGGATCTGGCAACGAATCCGTGGCAGACCACACCTGCAGGGTTGTGTTTATTGCCTATGTGCTAGGCACGATAGAGCAAGGGGTTGACACGTTGAAACTGCTCAAAATGTGCCTTTTCCATGATCTGCCCGAAGTCCGTATCGGGGATCTCAACTATGTGAACAAAAAGTACGTGAACGCCGACGAAGAAAAGGTCCTCAAGGAAATGGAGGCAAAACTTCCATTTGGCCATGAGGTAGCTTCGTTGATACGAGAATTCAACGAAAAGAAGACCCGCGAGGCGATTATTGCCAATGATGCGGACCAATTGGATCTTTTGTTACACGTCAAAGAGCAGGCCGATATAGGAAACCTCAGGACTGGGCCATGGCTGCGATTTGCTTTTGACCGGCTCGGGACCGAATCCGCCAGAGAACTTGCGAGGATCGCCATGGAGACTGATTCCACTGACTGGTGGCTCGCGGACGACGGGGCTGACAGTTGCAAGCGCAGGTAAGGGTGGGCCCGGAAGTGAGAAGCTCATGTGCACTGCTGGTGTATACCTTTGATGGGCATTGTGATAAGGTACTGCCTAGTACCCGAACAGGCAAAAAGCCCAAAACGAAACTATGTCAAAGGGAGGGAAGGGAAATGAGCGGTACCAGACGTCTTCTTCGGCTGGTGGCCTTTGTGTGTATCTGGTCTATCACCTTGGCCATGATGCAAGGTTCTGTGAAGGCAGATCAAACGGATGAAAGCAGCACCGGCGGATCCAGGACGATCGAGTCAGGTCCTTCCATTGCTGCTATGGAAAAAGAGAGCGGAGCTGCTGACTGGTCATATAACACGGAATATTTGTTTGGCCTTTCCAAACATGTGCGGGACTCAAGTATGCCGAGTGGGGCCAAAGAGATTGTGTTTGTGTTCGCCTTTCTTGTCGACATCCCTCTGCTGCCATTTGCAGCTATCGCAGGTCTTTTCGGAGAGTAGTTGGTACGATTCACTGGTTTTAGAGACCGAAAAGCGGCCTAGAGGCCTTTTTTCTAATTTCTTTTTGCTCTGACCATGCAATCAAGCCTGTCTCGATATCCACGAGGTTGAGGGTAAACAAGTAGTAGAGATCTTCAACACGGCCTGCCTTCTTGCGGATTGAGGTAAATTCCCCCATGAGAAGATAGTCTGCACCAACAAGTGTACCGATCTTCTTGCGTGTGGCTTCGTCTACGTAGCCCGATCCTCGCTGATACTCGAGTTCATCGATGACCTCCTGCTGGATTTCGCCGGCGACAAACCGCACCTTGCCCGAGGCAACAAGTGCGGTCCGAATCTTATCAGTAATGGCTTTCGTATCAATATGTTCGTCAGTCTTATTTCTAACCCGGCTCACCTTAACCACTGGTTGTACCTTACCCTGGGTGAGTGGTGATGAAAGCAGTGAATGGACCATAGACTCTGCGATCATCTGTAGGTCTGTGGATCCAAAATCTATGGTGAGCGTCTCTTGCGCAGTCGAATCGCCGTACATGGTATGGGCACTACAGCCGCTCAGCAGGATACAAAGACACAGAAATGCGTTGGTCACGCCGCTCCGCACGTGCGGTATGGAAATCGCCACCTCGGTCAGCACTAAAGTTATCTAGCTCCTTTTCTGATTTCTTTCTCGTCTGCCCAGCTGATCAGTCCTGTCTCTAGATCCACCAGGTTTAACGTCATCTTGTAGTATACGTCTTTAGTGCCACCCTTTTCTTTTCTGATGGAGATAATCTCACCAGCAAGGAGATAGTCAGCTCCGACCTGTCTGCCAATTTTCTTGCTCGTGGCTCGATCTACATAGCCAGACCCTTTTTGGTACTCGAGCTCATCGATCATCTCCTGGCGTATTTCTGCCGCAGAGAATTGAACCTTTCCGGACTGAATGAGTGTCGTCCTTATCTTGTCAGTGATTGCCTTGGTATCAATGTGCTCGTCAGTCTTGTTGAGTACTGTGGATACCTGAATGACAGGCTTCCCAGCTCCTGAAAGCACGGGCGATGCAAGCATAGATCGAACCATTTTTTCTGCGATCATTTGAAGATCTGTCGAACCATACTCGGTAGTGAGCGTCTCCACTGCTGTTGCATCTCCGTAGTAGACCTTCTCTGCGCACCCGGACAGCGCACAAAAGGCAACCAGTAAAGAAACCCATACGTACTTGTGTGACATACGTGATCCTCCTTGGTGAGGGTTCTGTACGTGGAGTCCTCTCAGTCAACAGGATGAGGGGCTCGTATCATGATCTTGAATCCTCGTGCCCCTGCCTTCGGACACAATGACCGTATCCATTTTTGTTCTTTTCCGTACAGGAGGTCAGGAGTCCATAGGGTTACGTTGGATTCGATAGGAATCCCTGTCTCGTCATACCACTCAAACTTGTACTCGTATGCAAAGGTATCTTTTTTCTTGTTGTAAAGCACCGCCTGTCCTTCGAGCAAGCCGTTGACGTAACGTGCTTTTACTTCCTTGACGCCAATGCGCTTTGCTAAGGCCTTGTCTTTTACGACATAGTCCTGCATAAGTAGTTCTCCTGCCTCTCCAACCCTTACCTCCCCTATAGCCACATTGGAGACTGTCGACGAGGCACATCCAAGGCCAACGGTCAGGAGGGCGCACAGGCCGCTCCACAGAGAGATCTGCAATAGTAACGTTTGTTTTCTTGTTCTCATGACGTGGCTCCTCTCGGGTTTTTACCCATTGTGGCGAGTATCAGAGGAAAAGCCAAACAGCTCGCATGTCGTAGGGCGTATCATAACGTGTGGCGAGGCGTAAAGTCAAAGCAGCACACCATGATACATGTGCGACTAATATACACTGAGCGAGACGAGCTTGGTGCGCGAAGAACGAGCATTAATGAATACAAAGCCATCCGGTACCACCTCAATCGAGACAGGTCTTTTTTCCAATGTGAGACCGTCCGAGCCGCGAACCGCGAACATGAGCTCGTGCGTACCGGCAGGCAGTTCCACCCGAAGGACCTGGATGTTCTGCGGAAGTGTCAACCAGGACCGTAAGTCAGCCTGCTCTGTAATGACACTATACAAATTGGCAGCGAGTGCTCCGGCTAGCCCTCCTTGGTCTGCCGCGGTCTTTTCGATAGCGCCTTTTGCTGTGGCCCTAAGGAGTTGCTTGAGCACGAGCACTGGCATCCTGTCGTGCAGGGTTCTCACTGCTATCGCCTCGATGTCGGTAAGCATGGCCGTCGTACCAATTACCGTTCCATCGGAGCTGAGGAGCTCGGCATGTGTAGCAGTGTTGAGAAGCAGTTCATACCGTGGAAACGCCACAGGGATTACGCCGACAGTATTGATGTAGAGCGGGATCTTGACCTGGGTCTTTCTCGGCGCCATGCCGCACTCGAAAAATACGATACATCGGCCGCGACCTTTACGTGCTTCGCGTGCTGTTCGCGCCAGCGATGGTTCCCACTGTCGACGTTCATGGGTAAGGCCAGATCTCTGGGCTGCCTCGAGAAGGTCGTCCTCAAGCCAAGAAATCCCGGGTCGTAGCTCACAAGCCTTTTTGAGGTCTATATACGCGTCGTTGAATTCGCCGTTCATCATGTAGACAAGAGCAGAGAGATAGTAGGCAAACGCATCTTCGTACAAATTGGATACGCGACGAGCTACCGTAGATTGGTCTTCATAGCGATCGTACACCTCCCTGTACGCGCTACGAAGATTCAACTGCTTCTGCTCTGCTTCTCGTTCGAGTGACTCAAGTTCCTTTTGTAGCCGTTCTCTGTTTTCCATTTGGCGGGCAAAGGTACGACGTATCTCGACCCGCGCCTCTTCGTACCGTCTGAGCAGGAGGTAGTTGAGGGCCTTGTACGAATTGATCAATACCTTTTCGAATGGTTCGCCCGTGTAAGGAAGTGTCTTTTCGTTTACGAGTAGACTGGCACCTTGGAGCGCAGTCTGTGAAGCGCTCACAATAGCCTT
>FWPU01009957.1_pt1 | contig 14572 bp, 12 predicted proteins | sample 2228361 | NCBI WGS metagenome assembly FWPU01 (sample SAMEA103939777, study PRJEB20133) | metagenome
CGATCGATCCGAGGAGCGTGCTCTACGGCGCCTGGCACCACTGCGCGGCGAGCTTCGACGGGCGCACGATGCGCGTCTACCTCGATGGCGCGGAGATCGGGAGCCTCGAGCGCCCGGGGCGCATAGAGGCCGGAGGTCCAGCTCCCGGGTGCATCGGTTCTTCCGACGGGAACGAGTGCTTCCAGGGACGCCTCGATGACCTTCGGATCTACGCCGCCGCGCTCGATGCGGCCGAAATCCGAGCGCTCTACGAAGCGGGCCTCCGCGCGATCGAGAAGAGGAGCGCGGAGGCGCTCGAGAAGGCGGGGTGCGCGTACGCGAAGGGCCCTTCCTTCGCGCGGACGCTCGCCGCGGGTGGGCGCGCCGCGCTCCGCGCCGAGCTCGAGGCCCGCGACCCGCGCGGGGCGGCGCGCATCTCGCCGCGCGACGACGTGCGCCTCTGTCGGGCCCTCGAGGTCGTGCGCTTGACCGGCCGGCCGATCTCCGCCTGGCAGGAGGAGCACGCGTTCGCCGACCGGCCGTACGAGGTGCTCGTGCTCGTGCTGTCGCCGCCGGTGCCGGAGCTCGAGCAGCGGATCGCACGGCGCTGCGAGGAGATGTGGGAGCAGGGCCTCGTCGAGGAGACCGAGGCGGTGCTCGCCCGCGGCTTCTCGCCCGAGCTCGCGCCGCTCCAGGCGATCGGCTACCGCGAGGCGATCCGCTTCCTGCGCGGCGAGCTGTCGCGCGCGGAGGCGATCGAGGACATGCGGCGGGCGACGCGCCAGTACGCGAAGCGGCAGCGCACCTGGTTCCGGGCGCTCGCGGACGCGGTGTGGCTCGACGGCAGCGAGGCCACCCGGGCGGTGCTCGACCGCGCCCGGCGCTTCCTCGACGGAGAGGTGGATGCGGCGCACCTACCTTGACTTCGAGGAGCCGCTGCGCGCGCTCGACCGGGCGCGCGACGCGGCCCGCGCGCAGGGCGACCGGGCGACCGAGGAGCAGCTCGAGCGCGAGCTCCGCGAGCGGGCCGCGGAGATCTTCGCCAACTTGACGGCGCTGCAGCGCGTCCAGCTCTCGCGCCACATCGACCGTCCGTTCACCCTCGACTACGTCGCCGCGCTGTGCACCGACTTCGTCGAGCTGCACGGCGACCGCGCCTACGGCGACGACGCGGCGATCGTCGCGGGGCTCGCTCTGCGCGGCGAGCGGGCGCTGGCGGTGGTCGGCCACCAGCGCGGCCGCGGCACGGCGGAGAAGGTGCGGCGGAACTTCGGCATGCCGCGGCCCGAGGGCTACCGCAAGGCGGCGCGCATCTTCCGGCTGGCCGGGGCGGCGGGGCTCTCGCTGCTGACCTTCGTCGACACCCAGGGCGCCTTCCCGGGCACGGAGAGCGAGGAGCGGGGCATCGCTCAGGCGATCGCGGCCTGCATCGCGGAGCTCACGACGCTACCCGTGCCGATCGTCAGCGTGGTGATCGGCGAGGGCGGGAGCGGCGGCGCGCTCGCGCTCGCGGTGAGCGACGTGCTGCTCATGCTCGAGCACTCGAGCTTCGCGGTGATCTCGCCCGAGGGCTGCGCCTCGATCCTCGAGCGGCACCGCACGCCGGAGGGCATCGCACGCGCCGCCGAGTCGCTCGCGCTCACCGCGCCGCGGCTCCGCGCGCTCGGCATCGTCGACGAGGTGGTCCCGGAGCCCATCGGCGGCGCGCACCGCGATCCCGCCGCGGCGGCGCGCGCGGTGGGCGAGGCGGTCGACCGCGCGTTCGCGAAGCTCGACGGCCTCTCGACGGAGGAGCTGCTCGAGCGGCGCCACGCGCGGCTGCGCGCGATCGGGCGCGATGCGGTCGCGTGACGGCTTCGTGCGAGACCGGCTCGGGTCGCGCGCCGCAGCCGGCCGTGGTCCGCGCGGGCGGCGTGTGGTAGCGGCTCGGGCGGGGCGATGGGCGTGGGAACGAAGCCGAAGCAGACGAGCGAGCGAGGGCGCACGCCGCAGCCGCGCGTGCGGGCCGTGAGATCGGCCGACGGCGACGCGAAGGCGGCGCTCGCACGGCTGCGCGCGCGCATCGACGAGATCGACGCCGACGTCGTGCGGCTCCTCGCCGAGCGCTACCGGGTGATCGGCGAGATCCAGCGTGTCAAGCAGCGGAGCGGCGACGGCGTCTACGTGCCCGAGCGCGAGCGGGCGCAGCTCGAGCGCCTGGTGCGGCTCAACGCGGAGATCGAGTCGCCGCTCGGCGAGGACGCGCTGCGCGCGATCTTCACCGAGGTTCTCTCGGCGTCGCGCGCCATGCAGGGCCCCCTGTCGGTCGCCTACCTGGGCCCCGAGGGCACGTACTCGGAGAAGGCGGCGCGTCAGCACTTCGGCTCGTCGACCTCGTTCGTGCCGGTCCCGTCGATCGCCGACGTGTTCCGCGCCGTCGAGCGCGGCGCCGCGAGCTACGGCATCGTGCCGATCGAGAACTCGACCGAGGGCATGGTCGGGCAGACCCTCGACGCGTTCGTTCAGAGCTCGCTCAAGATCGTCGGTGAGCGGGAGCTCACGATCCGCCACGCGCTGCTCTCGCGGGCGCGCTCGCTCCGCCAGGTGAAGCGGGTCGTGTCGCACGCCCAGTCGCTCGCCCAGTGCCGCGAGTGGCTGCGCCAGAACCTGCCCGGCGTCCCGACGGTCGACGTCGCGAGCAACGCGCTCGCCGCGCAGGCGGCGGCGCGCAGCGCGAGCAGCGCGGCGATCGCCAGCGCCGAGACGGCCGAGCGCTACGGGCTTCGCGTCCTCGCCGACGGCATCCAGGACCTCGCGCGCAACGTGACCCGCTTCGTGGTCCTCGGGCCTCTGTCGAGCGAGGTCGCGAGCGACGCGGACAAGATCTCCATCCTGTTCTCGGTCAAGAACCGGCCCGGGATGCTTTACCGGAGCTTGAAGCCGCTCGCCGAGCGCGGCGTCGACCTGTGCAAGATCGAGTCGCGGCCGATGCGCGGTCGCTCCTGGGAGTACCTCTTCTTCCTCGACTTCCGCGGCCACCCCGACGAGCGACGGGTGCGCGAGGCGATGGAGGAGATGTCCCGGCAGTGCGTGTGGCTCAAGCTGCTCGGCGCCTACGTGGCGGCGCGCGGGGCATGAGCCGACCGGAGGCGACCGGGATGGCGGGTCGGGGAACCGGAGCGGCAGGGGCGCCGCTCGGGCGGCTGGCGATCGTCGGCGTCGGGCTGATCGGCGGCTCGCTCGCTCTCGCGCTGCGCCGCGCCGGCTTCGTGCGCGAGATCGTCGGCGTCGGGCGGAGCCGCGCGAACCTCGACGTCGCGCGCGGCCGCGGGATCGTCGACGTCGCGGGTGACGATCCGGCGCTGGTTGCGGGCTGCGAGCTGGTTGTGCTCGCGACACCGCTCGCCGGGCTCGCGCCGGCAGCGGAGCGGATCGCGCCGCACCTCGCAGAGGGCGCGATCGTGGCCGACGTCGGCAGCGTCAAGACGAGCGTCGTGCGCGACTGCACCGCGGCGCTCGCCGGGCGGGCGCGCTTCGTCGGCGGGCACCCGATCGCGGGGACGGAAGGGCAGGGTGCGGCCGCGGCGGATCCCGACCTGCTGCGCGGCGCGCGCTGCGTGCTGACGCCGGTCGCCGCGACCGATCGGGCGGCGCTCGATCGCGTCCGGGCGCTGTGGGAGGCGGCGGGGATGGAGGTCGTCGAGATGCCTCCGGAGACGCACGACCGGATCCTCGCGCTCACGAGCCACCTGCCGCACGTCCTCGCCTTCGCGCTCGCCGCCGCGGCCGGACGGGCGCGGGCGGAGGACGGACCGCCCGACCCGCTGGCCTTCGCCGGGCCGTCGTTCGCGAGCGCTACGCGCGTCGCCGCGAGCCCGCCGGACGCGTGGCGGGAGATCCTCGCCGCCAACGCGGGCGCGCTCCTCCAGGCGATCGCCCGGTTCCGCGGCGCGCTCGACGAGCTCGAGGCAGCGCTGCGTGAGGGCGACGAGGAGCGGCTCGGGAAGCTTCTCGCCGAGGGCTCGGCGGTGAAGCGCGGCTCCGTCGCGCACGCGGCGGGAGGGGCGCCGAGCTCGGTGCGCATCGCGCCGGCCGCGGGCCCGCTCCGCGGCTCGATCGAGGTCCCGGGCGACAAGTCCATCGCGCACCGCGCGCTGCTCTTCGGCGGCGTCGCGCACGGCACGACGGTGATCCGCGGGATCGGCGGCGGGCAGGACAACGCGTCGACGATGCGCGTGCTGCGCGCGCTCGGCGTCGACGTGCGGCGCGAGGGCGGCCTCGTCTACGTCACGGGACACGGCTTCGACGGGCTCCAGGAGCCGCGCGAGGCGCTCGACTGCGGCAACTCCGGGACGACGATGCGTATCGTCGCGGGGATCCTCGCCGGGCGGCCGTTCACCGCGACGCTCGACGGCGACGCGTCGCTGCGCAAGCGTCCGATGCGGCGCATCGTCGAGCCGCTCGAGCGCATGGGCGCCGTGCTCGAGACCAACGACGGGCGCCCGCCGGTCGTCGTCCACGGGCGACCGCTCCGTCCCGCCGAGCACCGCCTTTCGGTCGCCAGCGCTCAGGTGAAGACGGCGCTCGTCCTCGCGGCGCTCCAGACGCGCGGCGTGACGACGATCGAGGAGCCGGGCCCGTCGCGCGACCACACCGAGCGCTTGCTGCCCGCGTTCGGCGTCCGCCTCGAGCGCCCGCGGCCGAACGTGGTGGTCGTCGAGGGGCCGCAGGAGCTGCGCGCCTGCTCGGTCGACGTGCCGGGCGATCCGAGCGCCGCCGCGTTCTGGCTGGTCGCGGGCTCGATCGTGCCGGGCTCGCGCGTCGTCGTGCGCTCGGTCGCGATGAACCCAACGCGGACCGGAGCGATCGACGTGCTGCGCGCGATGGGGGCGAAGATCGCCGTCCACGAGCGGCCGCCGCTCGGCGACGAGCCGGTCGCCGACCTCGAGGTCGAGGCGGCGCCGCTCGTCGGCACGCGCGTCGCCGGCGAGGCGATGCTCCGGGCGATCGACGAGTTCCCCGTCCTGGCGGTCGCGGCGGCGGTCGCGCAAGGCGAGACCGTGTTCGCCGACGGCGCGGAGCTGCGCGTCAAGGAGAGCGACCGCATCGTCGCGATGGCGGCGGGGCTCGCGCGGCTCGGGGCGAACGTGACCGAGCGGCCGGACGGCCTCGTGGTCGTCGGCGGGCGACTCGGGGGAGGGGAGATCGAGAGCCACGGCGACCACCGGGTCGCGATGGCCTTCGTCGTCGCGGCGCTGGCGGCGAGTGGGCCGGTGGTGGTGCACGGCGCGGACGCGATCGCCGTGTCCGACCCGGGCTTCCTCCTGACGCTCGCCGAGCTGCGTCGCGGAGCGGCGTGATGGCCCGCAGGCGACCGGTGGTGACGATCGACGGTCCGGCGGGAGCGGGCAAGAGCACCGTCAGCCGGGCTCTCGCCGAGCGGCTCGGCTTCACCTACCTCGACACGGGAGCGCTCTACCGCGCGGTCGCGCTCGCCGCCGGCGACGACGACCCGGCGCTCGCCGAGCGGATCGACGCCTGTGCGGACACGGCTGCGATCGCCGCGGCGGACGAGCAGGCGCTCGCGCGTCTTGCCGCCTCGCTGCCGCTTCGGTTCTCGCAGAACGGGACGCGGCTCGCGATCGGCGGCCGCGACGTGAGCGAGGCGATCCGCACGCCGGAGATCAGCCAGCGCGCGTCGAAGATCTCGGCGCTCCCCGCGGTGCGCGCGGCGCTGCTCGACGTGCAGCGGCGGATCGGCGAGGCGGGCGGGGTGGTCGCCGAGGGGCGCGACGTCGGGAGCGTCGTGTTCCCCGACGCGGAGATCAAGATCTTCCTCACGGCGGACGTCGCGGAGCGCGCGCGGCGACGCGCGGCGGAGCTCCGCGCGCGCGGCATCCCGTGCACCGAGGAGGAGGTCCGGAGCGAGATCGAGCGGCGCGACGCACGCGACGCGGAGCGCGCCGCGGCGCCGCTCGTCTGCCCGCCCGGGGCGGTCGTGGTCGACACCTCGAGCCGCACCGCGGAGCAGGTCCTGGAGCACCTCGTCGATCTCGTAACCACGCGTGATCGCTCTTGAAAAGCGAAGCCGCGAAGAGTATGCCAAGCAGAACGCGTGCGGGTGCCTCTCGCGCGCGACCCCCGGGGAGGATCGTATTGCATGATGAGCGCGAATGACGAGTCGTCGCTTGACGAGGATTTTGGCCAACTCTTCGAGCAGAGCCTCAAGACCGTCAAGCCAGGCGAAGTCGTCAAGGGACGGGTCGTCCAGATCGCGAACAACCTGGTAACCGTCGACATCGGGTACAAGTCCGAAGGACAGATCCCGATCAGCGAGTTCCGCGACCGCGATGGCAACATCGACGTCAAGGAAGGCGACGACGTCGACGTCTACTTCGAGGCCAGCGAGGGCGAGACCGGCGCGGTGAGCCTGTCGCGCGCCAAGGCCGAGCAGGTCAAGGTGTGGCGCGACATCGAGGAGGCGTACAACGAGGGGCTGCCGATCGAGGGCCTCATCGTCGGCAAGGTCAAGGGTGGTCTGAAGGTCGACATCGGCGTGTCAGCCTTCCTCCCGGGCTCGCACGCCGATCTCCGGCCGACGCGCAACCTCGACCGCTTCATCGGCCAGAAGGGCCGGTTCGCGATCCTCAAGTTCAACCGCTCGCGCGGCAACGTCGTGGTGTCGCGTCGTGCGGTGCTCGAGCGCGAGCGCTCGGCGCTCAAGGAGGAGACGCTCCGGGTCCTCGAGGAGGGCATCATCCTCGAGGGGGCGGTGAAGAACATCACCGACTACGGCGCCTTCGTCGACCTGGGCGGGATCGACGGCCTGCTCCACATCACCGACATGTCGTGGGGCCGCATCTCGCACCCCTCCGAGGTGATCAACGTCGGCGACCAGGTGAAGGTGGTCGTCTTGAAGTACGACCCCGAGCGCGAGCGCGTCTCGCTCGGCATGAAGCAGATCATGCCCGACCCGTGGACGACGGCGGCCGAGCGCTTCCCGGTCGGTACGCGGATCAAGGGCAAGGTGGTGAGCATCACCGACTACGGCGCGTTCGTCGAGCTCGAGAAGGGCGTCGAGGGCCTGATCCACGTCTCGGAGATGTCGTGGACCAAGCGCGTGACGCACCCCTCGAAGGTGCTCGAGCTGGGCGCCGAGGTCGAGGTCCAGGTGCTCGACGTCGACCCGGCGAACCGCCGCATCTCTCTCGGGCTCAAGCAGGTCGCGCCGAACCCGTGGGAGGTGGTGCGCGTCAATCACCCGACCGGCAGCAGGATCACCGGCAAGGTCAAGAGCATCACCGACTTCGGGATCTTCGTCGGCGTCGAGGACGGGATCGACGGCCTGGTCCACATCTCGGACCTGTACTGGACGAAGAAGATCAAGCACCCCTCGGAGCTCTACAAGAAGGGCGACGAGATCGAGGCGGTCGTGCTCGGCGTCGACGTCGAGAACGAGCGCATCTCGCTCGGCGTCAAGCAACTCACGCCCGACCCCTGGCTGACGCTGCCGGAGCGCTACCCGGTCGGGACCAAGGTGAAGGGGCCGATCACGAGCATCACCGACTTCGGCGTGTTCGTCGAGATCGAGGACGGCATCGAGGGGCTCATCCACGTGTCGCAGATCTCGAACGAGCGCATCGACAAGCCGAGCCAGCACTTCCAGGTCGGTGAGGAGATCGAGGCCGAGGTGACGAACATCGACCCGCGTGAGAAGAGGATCGGTCTCTCGATCCGGGCGTTGCGTCGCACCGAGGAGCGCGAAGAGATGAACGCGTACCTCAGCCGTGAGGGCAAGGCGGCCAAGTTCTCGCTCGAAGACGTGGTCGGCGACGACTTGCAGCGGGTCGCCGCGGGCGAGAAGACGAAGTCGCAGAGCTGACGAGCCGGAGCATGGCCGGCCAGCCCGTACGTCGCGCCTTCGGCTTCGTGGGCGGATTCCTCGTCCTCTTCTTCGTCCTCGCCTTCGCGATCGCCCTGGTGCGGGCCCGCTCAGGCAGCTCGCTGCTGCCGGGCGACGAGGTGGTCGCGATCGTGCCGCTCGAGGGCGAGATCGTCCGCTCGGACGATTTCGTCCAGACCCTCTCGGAGCTGCAGGAGAACAAGCGCGTCGGCGCCGTGGTGGTGCGGATCAACTCGCCCGGCGGAGCGGTCGCGCCGTCGCAGGAGATGTACGAGGCGGTGCGCAGCCTCGCCGAGGTGAAGCCGGTCATCGCCTCGCTCGGCGCGGTCGCCGCGTCGGGCGGCTACTACGTGGCGAGCGCGGCCGACGTCGTGGTCGCGAGCCCGGGCACGCTCACCGGCTCGATCGGCGTGATCCTCTCGATCGCCAACGTGCGCGGGCTGCTCGACAAGCTGGGCGTCGAGGCGACCGTGGTCACCGCCGGCAAGTACAAGGACACGGGCTCGCCGTTCCGCCCGCTCACGCCCGAGGAGCGTGAGATGCTCCAGGAGATGGCGGATCAGGTCCACACCCAGTTCATCGACGCCGTCGCGGCGGGGCGGAACCTGACGCCGGAGCGTGCGCGCGAGGTCGGCAACGGCCGGATCTACACCGGGGAGGAGGCGCACGAGCTGGGTCTGGTCGACGAGCTCGGCGGCCTCGAGACCGCCGTGCGGATCGCGGGGGCGCGAGCCGGCATCCCCGGCAAGCCGGTGACCGAGCGCTTCTCGCCGCGCCGCGGTCCCTGGTGGTGGCGGGCGCTGTTCTCCGACGAAGCCACCGGGCGCGCGACGCCGGGCAACCTCCTCTCCTTCCTGCTCTCCCTCGCGGACCTCGCCGGCGATACCTCGCACGACGCCTCGACGCCGCAGCTTCTCTGGCGGGTGCCGATGGTCACCGAGGGCTTTCGCTGGTGAGCCTGGAGCCACCCACGGACGGAATCGAGGCATGACATGACCAAGCGCGAGCTCATCGAGGCGGTGATCGAGGCCCGGTCCCACATTCCGCGTCGCGAGGTGGAGGCGCTGGTGAACGCGCTCTTCGCGACGCTGGCCGACGCGCTCGCGCGTGGCGAGCGGATCGAGATCCGCGGCTTCGGCAGCTTCATCGTCAAGCGACGCAACGCGCGCGAGGGGCTCAACCCGAAGACGGGCGAGGTGGTTTCGGTGATGGCGAAGCGCGTGCCGTTCTTCAAGGCGGGCAAGGAGCTCAAGCTGCGGGTCGACCGCAAGAGCCCCGCGTACGGGGGCGACGGGGCGGCGCGCGCCGCGGTGTCCAGCGAGGGCTAGGCGCCCCGGCGCCGAGCACGACCGCGTGCCGAAGAGCGTCCTCTGGGCTCCGTGGCGGATGAGCTACGTCACGGGCGACAAGCCGCAGGCGGAGGGCTGCATCTTCTGCATCCTGCCCGCGAGGGAGAACCCGCGTGAGAACCTGGTGCTTCGCGCCTCGCCCGTCGCGAGCGTGATGCTCAACCTCTACCCGTACAACAACGGGCACCTGCTGGTCGCGCCGCGGGCGCACGTCGCCGACCCCCTCCAGCTCGATCCGGAGGCGTGGCGTGGCCTCATGGACGAGCTCCGCTCGGCGCTCGAGGTGATCCACCGGGTGCTCCGGCCCGAAGGGGTGAACGTGGGCGCCAACCTGGGCGCCGCCGCCGGGGCCGGAATCGCCGCGCACCTGCACTTCCACCTCGTCCCGCGCTGGAACGGCGACACCAACTTCATGCCGGTGGTCGCCGACACCAAGGTGATCCCCCAGGATCTCCGTCAGACCTACGATCTGCTGAAACCGCACTTCACCTGATGTATGATGCCTCGACGCGTCGCGGCCCGGCCGGGCGCGCGAGGAGGTGTCGATTGCGCCCTGAAAGGACCGTCCGCGAGCTGCGTGCGGCAGGCTACCGGCCGGTATCCGTGCGCGAGGAGATGCGCCGCAACCTGATGGGGATGCTGGCGCGTGGCGAGCGCATCCTGCCCGGGATCATCGGCTACGACGAGACGGTCATCCCCGAGATCGAGAACGCGATCCTCGCCGGGCACCACATGGTGATCCTCGGCGAGCGCGGCCAGGCGAAGTCGCGGATGATCCGCGGGCTCGTCCGGCTCCTCGACGAGGAGGTGCCGGCGATGCCGGGCTGCGAGCTCAACTGCGACCCGCTGGCGCCGATCTGCCGGCGCTGCCGCACGTGGCTCGAGCGCGAGGGTGACGACACGCCGATCACCTGGCTCCGGCGCGAGGACCGCTACGCCGAGAAGCTCGCGACGCCCGACGTCTCGATCGCCGACCTGATCGGGGAGATCGATCCCATCAAGGTCGCCGAGGGGCGCTACCTCGCCGACGAGGAGGCGATCCACTACGGGCTCGTGCCGCGCACGAACCGCGGCATCTTCGCGATCAACGAGCTGCCGGATCTGATGGAGAAGATCCAGGTCGGGCTCTTCAACCTGATGGAAGAGCGGGACATCCAGATCAAGGGCTTCAAGATCCGCCTGCCGCTCGACATCGTGATCGTCGCGAGCGCGAACCCGGAGGACTACACGAGCCGCGGCCGCATCGTGACGCCGCTCAAGGACCGCTTCGACGTCCAGATCCGCACCCACTACCCGACCTCGATCGAGACCGAGATCGCGATCGTCGAGCAGGAGGTGGACACGACCGAGCGGGCCGGGCGTCCCGTGCGCGTGCCCGACTTCATGAAGGCGATCATCGCCCAGCTCACCCTCGAGGCGCGCGGCGCGCACGAGGTGAACCAGGCGTCGGGCGTGAGCGTCCGCATGACGGTCAACAACTACGAGACGCTGATCGCGAACGCCGAGCGGCGCGCGATCCGCCTCGGCGAGAACGAGGTCGTGCCCCGGCTCTCGGACCTGCACGCGGTCGCGGCGTCGACGCTCGGCAAGCTCGAGCTCGAGTACACCGGCGACGACCGCAACGACCAGGCGCCGCTCGAGCGCCTGATGAACCGCGCGATCCTCGCGGTGTTCGACCGCTCGATCGCCGTCGAGCGCCTCAACCGCGTGGCCGAGTACTTCGCCGCGGGCTGGGGCGTCGAGGTGTCGGACTCGATGCGCGCCGAGGAGTACCTCGAGGGCATCCGCGCGATCCCGGGTCTCCGCGAGGCGATCGCCGAGCTCGGGCCCTTCGAGTCCCCGGCGCTCATGGCGGCGGCGACCGAGTTCATCCTCGAAGGGCTGCACCTGCACCAGAAGCTCAACAAGGACATGGAAGGCGGCCGGATCACCTACCGGGCGTGAGATGATCCGCATCCGCTACACGGCGTGGGACGGGAGCCAGCGCATCCGGCTGGATGCCGACCAGCTCTTCGAGAAGCTCGCCGAGGCCCTGTCCTACACCGACGACGTCCAGCAGGCGCTCGACTGGCTGCTGCGCCAGGGCCTCGAGCTCGAGGGCGTCCGGGTCATGGGGCTCGACGAGCTGCTCTCCGAGATCCGCGAGCAGATCCGCGAGCGGCTCTCGCGCTACAACCTCGACCACGCGCTCGACGCGCCGCGCTCGCGTCTCGACGAGGTGCTCGAGCGCGAGCGCGAGGCGCTCGACGAGATGATCCGCGAGGGCGACCCCGGGTCGCTCGCCCGCGAGAAGCGCGCCTTCCTCGACGATCTCCCCGACTCGCTGTCCGAGGCGATCCAGCGGCTCGCGCAGCACTACCAGTTCGCCGATCCGGAGGCGCAGCGGATGTTCAACGAGCTCCTCGCGGAGCTCGACGACATCCGCCGACTCGAGAGCTTCCGCCGCTCCTACGGCGACCGGATGCGCGGCCCGCAGTCGCTCGACTACGAGGAAGCGCTCGAGGTGATGCGCGAGCTCGAGGCGCTCGAGGACCTCGAGCGCAGCCTGCTGACCGGCAACCTGCCGACCATGGACCTCGAGCAGCTCCGCCGGCTGCTCGGCGACCAGGCGGCACGCGACCTCGACAGCCTGCGTCAGATCATCGTCGTGCTGTCGAACGCGGGCTACCTCACGCAGAAGGAGGGCAGGGCGCGGCTCTCGGCCCGCGGCATCCGCAAGATCGGCCAGCTCGCGCTGCGCGACATCTACCAGAGCATGCTCCGCGACCGCCCGGGCAGCCACCCGACCGAGCACCGCGGCGCGGCCGAGATCCGGCCCGAGCGGACGCGCCCCTGGCGCGACGGCGACATGCTCGAGCTGGCCCTCGTCCCGACGCTGATGAACGCGGTGCGCCGCCGCCCGGTCGCCCCGCTCACCATCGAGCCCGGGGACTTCGAGGTCCACGAGGCCGACCACGCGACGACGACCTCCACGGTGCTGCTCCTCGACATGAGCTGGTCGATGAGCTGGGAGGGCCGCTTCGCCGCGGCGAAGAAGGTGGCGCTCGCCCTCGAGAGCCTGATCCGCACGCGCTACCCGCGCGATTACTTCGGGATCGTCGGCTTCTACACCCGCGCGGTCGAGCTCAAGCCGCAGGACCTGCCCGAGGCGAGCTGGAACATGGGCGACCCGTTCACCAACCTGCAGGACGGGCTGCGCCTCGCAAGCGAGCTCCTCAAGCGCCACCCGAGCCGCAACCAGCACGTGATCGTGGTGACCGACGGCCAGCCGACGGCGTACTTCTCGCGCGGCCGCCTGTACTGCGAGTGGCCGCTGTCGTTCGGCGGCGTGTCGCTGCGCGCGGCGGCCGAGACCCTGAAGGAGGTCGAGCGGGTGACGGGGATGGGGATCACGATCAACACCTTCATGCTCGACGACTCGCCCGGGCTGCGCGCCTTCGTCGAGCGCATGACGCGGATCAACAAGGGCCGCGCCCTGTACAGCCGCCCCGACCGCCTCGGCGAGTACCTGCTCGTCGACTACCTGGGCCGGAAGCGGAAGAAGGTCTGATGGCGCGCGGACGGTGGTGCGCGGCCGTCGTCGCCGTCGCCCTCGTGCCGCTCGCGGCGACGCAGGCGCGCGCCGACCGGCTGCTGCCGCCCGTCACCGCGCCGTACTTCGTCCCGGGCAACACCTGCTACAACGAGGTCGAGATCTTCCGCTCGCTCAAGTACGGCGACTTCGACTACTGCCGCTTGAAGCTCCGCTACCGTCCCGGCCGGGCGGAATGTTTGCGAATCATCATCTCGACGTGCAATCTTGTGGCCCCGGGGAAGCGCCGCTTCGGCCCGCCCGGCGGGATCGAGGGGTTCGGCGAGCGGATCATCTGTCCTCCAGGACCGCCGCCGCCGACTTGTCCGTCGGGGTTCTTCGACTAGGAGATCCGGCGACCGGGAGGGGCGGCGCGCCGAGGTGAAGGTGGCGGTGGATCGAGTCGGCACGGCGCAGACGGCAGCACGGCAGCGGCCGCCGGCCAAGCTCACCCCGATGCTCGCGCAGTACCTGCGCGCCAAGGAGCAGGCGGGTGACGCGGTGCTGTTCTTCCGCCTCGGCGACTTCTACGAGATGTTCTTCGAGGACGCGGAGCTCGTCGCTCCGCTTCTCGACTTGACGCTCACCTCGCGCAACAAGGACGACCCGAACCCGATCCCGATGTGCGGGGTGCCGCACCACGCGGCGCAGAGCTACGTGAGCCGGCTCCTCGCGCACGGCCTGAAGGTCGCGATCTGCGAGCAGACGTCGGATGCGCAGAGCTCGCCTGGGCTGATCGAGCGCGGCCTCACGCGCATCATCACGCCCGGCACCGTGCTCGACGAGGACGAGGGGCTCGCGACCAGCGAGCCCGGCTACCTGGTCGCGCTCGGCCGAGGGGAGGGAGGGGCGATCGCGCTCGCCACGCTCGAGGCGTCGACCGGCGAGCTGCGCTGCTGCGAGGTGCAGCGCGCCGCGCTCGCGCGCGAGGAGCTCGTGCGGATCGGGCCGCGCGAGGTGCTGGTCCCGAAGGGCGACGAGGAGCTCCTCGCGATCGCCTCGGCCGCGCAGGTCGCCGTCACGCAGCGCGTCCCGCCGAGCGGCGAGGCTTCGTCCGAGGTCGCGGCCGCGCTCGACCGGCTCTTGACGCCGGCCTGCGGCGCGGGTGGCGCCGCCGCGCTCCGCCTCGGCCTCGAGTACCTGTGCGAGACCGTGCGCGGCAGCCTCGCGCAGCTCTCGCCGGTCGAGGTCTACAGCCTCGGCGAGCACCTGATGCTCGAAGAGCGGACGCGGCGGAACCTCGCCGTCCTCGAGGGCACCGGACGCACCCGGCACGGCTCGCTCTGGTGGGCCATCGACCGGACGACGACGCCGATGGGCGCGCGTCGGCTGCGCGACTGGCTCCTCTACCCGCTGCTCGACCTGCGAGCGATCGGCGAGCGTCTCGACGCGGTCGAGGCGCTGGCCGAGGCGCCCGGGCTGCGCGCCGACCTCGCCGAGGCGCTGCGCCCGATCGGCGACGCCGAGCGGCTGGTCGGCCGGATCTGCCTCGGACGCGCGGGGCCACGCGAGGTCGCCCGGCTGGGCCTGGCGCCTCACCGGACGGTGACGGTCCAGTTGGGGGACCACCGGCTCCTCCAGCGGGAGCTGGCCATGGTGGACGTGGAGGTGGAAGGGGAGCGCGGAACCATCCCGGTGACCCTGGGGGAGGAGGATGGTCCAGCCCTGCTGGGCTACACAGCGCTGGAGATTCTTGGCTTTAAGGTTAACCCTGTGACGCAGCGGTTGGAGAAGACCGTCGCAATCGAACTATGAACCAGGGACCTCCCCCAGATGTCCTCCCCCCCAATC
>FWPU01009958.1_pt1 | contig 14569 bp, 11 predicted proteins | sample 2228361 | NCBI WGS metagenome assembly FWPU01 (sample SAMEA103939777, study PRJEB20133) | metagenome
ACCATGAACGCCGCCGCGGCCGTCAAAGAGCGGATTCTTGCCATGCTCGCCGCTCTAAATAGGGCTAGCTAGAGCGGCGAGTTTTTGCAATGTTGAGGTTCAGATGCCCCCCCTCTACTCGGCCCACGTAATAGTGTTGCCCACACTCATGACAGAGCGCCACCTCGAAAGCTACTGCTGAAGCATCCGTAGGTCCTGGTTCCATGCTCTGTCCCAAGCGCGCCAAACTAACGCGCGTCGTTGGCCAATACTGGACATATGCTCCCTCAAGGGCACGCACGAATAAGTGATATCTCAGCCCTACCAACGGTGCTTTCGACTCCCAGTCGCGGGCACTAATAATCAGGGCTAGGAAATTGGCGAGTGCTTCATCTCGGTCCTGGGTAGCCACGTCCTCAAAGACCATCCGTTTTACCTCGTCTACATGCCGAGGCTCCTCCAGCACATGCCGAAGCCGCGCAACCCTCTGATCATGGGCCAGCAGTTCATACAGCAGCTCAGCGCCTGCGATTCTCTCTCCCAGCATTAGGCCGTGCGCTTGCGCAACATCGTGCAGAACACGCTTTGCGGACTCGTGGTCTAACTTAACCGCAGACGCCATGCGCCTATAATCCTCACACGCCAGTAACACCTGCCCCTCTGTTATGGGTGCAACGGTCTCGAGCACAATGTCATCGGGCTGGAAATCAGTGTCGAACAACGCGTGCGCGAATGCAGCCAGGTTCGCGCGATCGTGCCTGCCGCCCCCAAGTGATGCGCTGGTTGCAACGTACTGAAGGTTCGTGTTGAGTCCACCCGCATGTAGTCGTTGCCTAAGGCGCCGCAGGAGCATGGCCATTTCTATGCCTTTTGTGCCCCGATATTGGTGGGCTTCGTCCAGGACGATGAACCGCCATGTGGCCCCGCGCCCGTCGTCAAACAGGGGGCTGTCGTCCGGACGGAGCAGCAGGTATTCCAACATAGAGTAGTTCGTCAGCAGGATGTCCGGCGGCGTTTCGCGCATTTCTCGTCGAAATACCAACTCGCCTACCTTGCGATCATGGAGATGTTGCGACGCCTTACGATGTACATCGCGCTCGTCTTCAGGAGTCTCCCCCGTGTAACGGCCAAACGTGAATGAAAATGCACTGCCGTTATCTTGTAAGCACTGGGCAATCTCCCCTAGGCGCCTGCGCTGGTCGTTTGCCAGGGCATTCATGGGATACAACACCAAGGCGCGCACGCCGGACGCGCGTGGGCGCCCAAGGCTCTCCCGATACAAAGCGGCAAGGATGGGCACAAGAAACGCCTCGGTCCTTCCACTGCCCGTACCCGTGGCAACCACTACGTTACGGCCGGCAGCGAGCCGCCGGATGGCCGTCTCTTGGTGCGCGTAAAGGAGCCGCTTGCCGCCTAATGCCGACGCGAAGCCTGGGTCTAGCTGGCTCCCGAGGATCTCGCAAAGCAGAGACTCAACAGCCACCCGGCGCTCGTAAACCGGCATACACTCAAGAAACGGGCCATTGACGAGCGAGCACTGATCCAGTTCTCGCTCGAATAACTGTCGAAGCTCTGGATCGCAGAAGTAAAAGGTTGTTTTTAAGTAGCCGAGATAGCGATCGCAGATCTCGCGAAGCATCGCCAAAGGCACCACGAGTTCACGGCTGCCTATCACGCTCATGGGTCTGCGCGAATTCCCTAGCTTGGAGCCCACCTTCCAATCAGCTTCAGGTGGTTGGGCCCAACCACCTTATCTTCATGCTGCTCATGGCGTTTCCAGCAAAGGCACTGGCACGCTGGGCAGTATACCGCGCCATCGCCCGATCTGTCCTCGATGGCTTTCACATCGCCCGTTTTATCGTCCACCTCGAGCTTTACTGGATTGATCTCCTCCAGGTGTGGGGCATGCTTGTCGCTGGCAGATACCGTGCCCACGTACCAGCCTTCATTTATCGTTTTTATGCGCACAGTGCCGTGCCCTGCCGAATCTGGCAGTTGTTGATTGATAATTAACCCTTGAATAGACACGGTATACGGAGAGCGCAGCGTTCCTGTTGTGCCGTCGGGAAGCTGAACTTGAATGATTTCGAACAAATCGTCAACACGAAGCTTGCTTGTTTCGACGACTTGTATGGCGCAGACATTGGGTTCGTCTACCTGAGGAGCACGGCAGGAGAATTCGTTGGGGGACTCGGCGTACACGAGCTGCAGAAGGTATTCTCCAGGCTTTAGCCTTTCCAGGATCACTTGCGCGCTGGTGGCATCCCAAGGTATGTCTTGCTCGTATATTCGCGCGGCTGGGCGTTGCCGCCCCCATAACAACAACCGTTTGTAGCGGGCACCGCCGCACTCATTCCAGGAAACCGTGAGGACAACTTTGGATTCTTGCTGTGTCTGTTCGCATTGGATATTCTCAGCCCGTACACCCTTTGTTGCAATGATGGCGCATGGCGAACCGTGGCGCTGTACATGAATGTTCGGCCAGACTTTTACTTCGACGAATGTTGTCGGGGCCTCGAATTCGGAGTAACACGTAAGGTTGCGAAGGGGAAAGATTAACTGGTTAGATGAGGCTGCGCTTGAGAACGCAAACATGGACCGTTCCCGGTCAATACCGATCGAAAGGGTTCTCCCACGAAAGGAAGGCGGCGCAAGGAAATGCAATAGGTGCTTAGAACTGGCCTTGTAATGATCAGAAGTGAGTCGAACCGGCTTGTCAGACCAGTCCGCGACTGAAGGCTTTTCGCCTTCCTCCTTAAGGCACCACCAGAGGCGCTCGATGCGTATGGCCAACTCAGTACGCCGACGGCTTTTCTTGTCCATGAGCAGCCAAGTTGTGTTGTCGCACGAGGCATCTGGCGGAATTTCAAACCGAGATGATTCGCCAACTCTCTTAACTTGCAAGCGCTCTTCACGTGGGGCGGGGGCGTGCACCAACGTGATCGTCGGCTCGTGCCTGACGGTCACCTGAACGGGCCGATGGCCCCGGCTGCTTGGCAGTACGTCGTGGGATTCTACCTTCACTTCCCGCAGGTCTGCCGCGAATCTGAAGTCCAGGCTGTCGATTAGGTCATCGTTTACGTCGTAGAGGCGCACGTAGAACCAGCCCACTCGTAAGTCGGCGATCCATGGTCGCAGGTCGTCAAACTTCGATGCGTGCCGCCGTTGGCGTTGCCCTGCGATGACTCCTTCGTCGCCGACAACAACCTTCGCATATGTACATGCTCCCAACGCTCGCAGGTTTGGTGCATCTCCATAAAAAAGAGGCCCTGCGCAGGCGTGAGCGTCCAGTGCCACTTTGTTGCCGCACAGTTCGAAAAGCGGCCCTGTCGGCACAGCGAGAGGGCCGTCAGCCGTATCGAAGACGACCTGCGAAGGCATGACTTCATTTAGGTTGATATAGTGGGCACGGAAATCTCCGCCAGCTACGCGGTCAGGTTCTATAGGCTGGTACTGCGCATACTCCTTTTGTAGCTTCCATTCAGCCGGAGTCACGACCAAAAACCGCCCTCGGCTTAGGCGCCTCTGTCGCCGGCCGTATGCGTAGCCCGGCCCAGAGAGGCGGAAGATGCGATATGGTTCTGACGAGAAGCCTCGGCGTTCCTGGGTAGCCTCATTGATGAGCGACGCTTCACCCAGAGGGCAGCAAAGCTGCCAGCGCGCGCGGTCGTCAGGATCTTCTTGCACCCCCGTATCGGGGTTCCATGTACCGTCCCAGGCATCTTCGTTGATTTCGACGCCGATGCGCCACGCCGTACCGTCCAACCAACAAACCAGCTCCGGCAAAGGCCCGCGCTTTGACTTTGCCGACTGCCGTGCCGTTTCGCGGGACGTAGAGGCTTCGGAAAGCTCGTTCGCGCGCGGCCGTCCACCTCGTTTCTCGGGTGGCACGCGACGGCTCGACGACGCGGACGATTCAGCATCACCGCTTACCTTTGAAGCATCAGGCCCACCAACCCCGCGTACTAACGGCGTTAGCTCCATGCTTGCCTCTAATGGCATTTGGCCGCCCAACTCTGGATCGCGATCTTCGGTACCATCCAGGTTGGGCGCGATGGCCAAGGTTTCAGGCGGCAAGGCCCCTAGACCACTATCCGACACTGCCGCGTCTTGCGAGTTCTCAGAGCTGCTAGTTGTCGGAACATCCACTTCGCGCGGAGGATGGGTCTGGCATGGCAATGCATCGTTCGACGTCGAGCTATGTGGCAACATTCTGCGTTCGTCCCCATGAACCAGTTGTGCCAGCAGCTCCGATGGCACATCGCACTCGTCCGTCTGCTCGAACGTCGCATTGGCCGCTGCCTCACCGGCCGGGCACGGAACGGATGGCAGAGGTTCATCGCTCGGGGGTTTCGCAGCGACATTGCTTTCAACCACTGCGTTGGGCGTTACGTCATGCTGCTCATCGCGCTCACCACTTGCAGGAGCCACATCCGAAGCAACGATCTCGCCTACTTTGCAAGATTCTGAGTGCGGGGCAATCGTCTCCTGGCAAGACTCCGTCTGAAGGGCTCGTGCCACGCTGCGTACAACGGGTGCTATGTCGCGCCGTGGGCCTGCTCCAAGTCCGAGCATGGCTGTTAGCCATCGCCACAGTTGCTGCAGGCGCGCCGCGGTGAATCGCAAAGAGGATCCGATCTTACCGGCGGTTCGGCACAATAGGTGCCACATTTCACACCCTCTTTCCTGCCAACTAGCTATCGTGGCCCGTCCAAGGAAGCCCTGAGTCTCCCGCGTTGGAGGGTTCACGATCACCATCAAAGCATGCGGCACCATGAAAGTCAACCATTCGCTACTAGGATTGCCAAATCCGGTGCCGGCGCGAACTCCCCCAACGTTATTACGACGATGCGTAACCCGTCAGCAACATGCTAACGCGTAACAACGAATGGGCTGGGACCACGCCGCGAGCAATTAGAACCGCCGCTGCTTGAACCGGTGTTATCTAGGGCGGCCATTCATTTTGGAGCTGCCAAAGCAAGCGCAAGCGCGCCGGGGTGTTTTCTCACGGCCCCGTGGGTTGTGGGGCGGGGAGGGGGCTGGGGCCGGTTGGCGTGGCGGCCGCTTGCAGCTCTTTGCCGGCGAGCACGACGCCCAGCTCGGGTTTATGCTCGAGCGTGAAGCCCCAGCGCTGGAAAGTGCGTATCATGCGCGTGTTGTCCGGCGTGGTCTCAGCGTACAAGCGGCGGACCTGCCAGCGCGCGGCAATCTCGGCACAGTACGAGGTCAGCAGGCTGCCCAGGCCGCGCCCCTGCCATGCGTCTGCGACCAGCACGGCATACTCTGCCTGCTCGTGGTTCGGGTCGGCCACCAGCCGCCCCACGCCCAAGAGTTCGCGCGGCGCGGGGCCGGTGCTCTCTGCCACGATCGCCAGCTCGCGGTCGTAATCGATAAAGCAGAACCGCACCGCCATCTCGTGCGTGGTCTCCTTGAACAAGTAGCGAAAGCGAAACCAAATCGACTGCTGCGAGCAGCGCGCCAGCAGCCGGTGCCACGCCGGCTCGTCCTCAGGTTTGATGGGACGCAGCAGCACCTCTGTCCCATCCCTCAACTGCGCGGGGCGGACGAACTCTTCCGGGTACGGACGGATCGCCAGATGAGCAAAGGGCCGCGCCGCCGGTCCATCGTGGGGAGAGAGAATCACCCGCGCATCGAGCGCCACGACGTCGTCGGGAGACGCCACCAACGGGTTGGCGTCCAGCTCCTGGATCTCGGGACAGTCTGCCACCAGATACGAGAACCGCAGCAGTATTTCCACGAGCCGGTCCAGGTTCGCGGCCTGCTGCCCTCGATAGCCGCGCAACAGAGGCCAGGACCAGAGAGATTCGAGCATGCGCCGGGCGAGGCGTTCATTCAGCGGGGGCAGGCCAAGCGCGCGGTCCTGGAAAACCTCGGCGGCCACGCCGCCCATGCCCACCAGCAGCACGGCGCCAAATACGGGATCGCGCTTAGCCCCCACGATCATCTCGAATCCTTTGGACGTCGCCACCATGCGTTGCACCGTCACGCCTAACACTTCAGCATCGGGGCGGTGCCGCCGGGCAGAGGCCAGGATGCGTTCGAATGCCGCGCGCACCTGCCCATCGTCGCACAGGTCGAGGGCCACGCCCCCCACGTCTGTCTTGTGCGTGATCTGCGGAGAGAGGATTTTGAGCACCACGGGGTAGCCGAGCGTGTGTGCGTGCGCCACGGCTTCGTCTGGAGAGTGTGCCTCGAAGGGCCGGGTGGTGGGAATGCCATAGGCTTCGAGCAGCGACTTGGACTCTTGCTCAGAGAGCAGGCTGTTGCCGGCGGCGAGGGCGGCCTGCATGCGGCCGCGTGCCTGCGAGCGGTCGACCGAAAACGCAAGAGGCACGTCGCGCGGCGTCTCGTAGAGTATTTCTCGGTTGCGTGCATAGGACACCAGGTACATAAACGCGCGGACTGCCTGCTCGGGCGTGCGATAGACGGGTATGGCGGCGCGGTTGAGGATATCGACGCCCGGGCGCACTTGCAGGCCGCCCATCCAGGTGGCCAGGACAGGCTTGGGGGTCTTGCTCGCGGCCTCGACGACCGCCCGGGCCGTGCCCGCCACATCGGTCATAGCCTGCGGGGTGAGAATCACCAGCACGGCATCGACCCCCGGATCCTGCGCCACGACTTCCAACGCCTGCGCATAGCGAGCAGGCGGTGCATCTCCCAAAATGTCTACGGGATTATTATGAGACCAGTAAGAAGGCAGGAACGCAGACAACCGCGCGACCGTCTCCTGGCCGAGCTTGGCCAGCACGCCCTGGCGGTCGATCAAGGCGTCGGTGGCCATGACGCCCGGCCCGCCGGCATTGGTGACGATGGCCAGCCGAGCCGCCTGGGGCACGCGCTGGCGTGCTAGCAGTTCGGCACAGTCGAACATTTCGTCCACGTCGAACACGCGCACGATGCCGGCCCGCTCGAAGGCCGCGGCGTATACCGCATCGACCCCCGCAAGGGCGCCGGTGTGAGACGCAGCGGCTTGGGCAGACTCTGCAAACCGTCCCGCTTTGTAGGCCACGATCGGCTTGGAACGCGAGAAGGCACGCGCGGCAGACATGAACTCGCGTGCCTCTGTCACGGACTCGATGTACAAGATCAGCGCCTCGGTCTGCGGGTCGGCGGCCAGATAGTCGATCAAGTCCGCCATGTCCACGTCCAGCATGTTGCCCACGGAGACAAAGTAGGAAAAACCCAGGTTCGCTTCCAGCGCCCAGTCGAGTACCGAGGTGCACAGGGCGCCCGACTGCGAAAGGAAGGCCACGCGCCCCGGTCGCGGCATGGCCGCGGCGAAGCTGGCATTGAGGGACTTGCCCGGCACAATGACACCTAGGCAGTTGGGGCCCATGATGCGCAGGCCGTCGTAGCGCGCCGCGGCGGCGCGAACTGCCGCCTCCAACTCCTGGCCTTGGGCGCCGGCCTCACGAAACCCGGCCGAGAGCACCAGCACCGCGCGCGTGCCCGCCGTCCCAAGCTCGTCGATCAGTCCCGGCACCGAACTGGCGGGCGTGGCGATCACGGCCAGATCGGGAGGATGCGGCAGTCCGGCCACGTTGGCAAAGCAGGGGATGCCCTGCACGCTCTCCCGGCGAGGATTCACCGGATAGACCACGCCGCGGAACCCCCCCAAAATCAGGTTGCGCAGAACCGTTCCGCCAACCTTGGAGAGGTCGTCGCTAGCGCCAATGACCGCCACTCGATGCGGGGCGAAAAAGTATCTCAAGTTTCGCGTGGCCATGGCAAGTTACCGTTCTGGGAGGCAAGCAGTGGGGCGGGGTAAGATAAAGGCGCGGCAGTGTACACATCAAGAAACCGAGACATCAAAATGCCCTCCCCGCGCAGCGCGGCGCAGGTGGGCGATATTTAAGAGGTGCGCACACGCGGCAGCCGCGCGGTGCTCCCTGGGCGCAAACCTCGCAGGCGATCCAGGGGCCAATCGGCCGGTAAGCCTCGGCCCGCAGGGCTCCGGCTTTCTGACAAGTGCATTGTTCAACAAACACGTCTCACGCATGGGACACTGGGCCGTGAGAATCAATTCATCTCCGTGCACGCCGCCTCCGGCTTACGAGTCAGCATAAAATACCCGCTCGACGTTCTCTCGCAGCACGCGGCGCCCTAGAGCGATGGCGCGCTCCTCGGACCAGCCGCGCTCCGTCACGTACCGCTCGGCCAAGATGCGGGCCAGCACGCGCTTATACATGGCGAACTTGGGCAGGGCAAACTCTAACTTGTACATGTCGCTGTAATAGGCGATTTGCTTGGTCTGCGGCACGGCCTCCAACCGCGCTTGCGCATCGCGCTCGATGATGCTGGGAGTGTTCGAGTACCACCAGTGGCCATGCGCGACCACGTTGGGAAAGATCCAGGCATAGCTCGCCAGCTCTTGGTTCGTGACGCTGGCCAGCACCGATATCGGGAATGTCACGCGGGGGAAGGCGTTGAACAATTCGCGGTACTGAATCAGAGAAACCCGGCTGTCGTACAGATCCTGTCCCTGGTACACCCCCCCTGCGTATACCCCGCGGTTGACGCCGATCATCAGGTCGAACGGCAGCCGGAACTCGGCACAGAACTCCGCCAACGTCCAGAACACAAAGTGTGCCAGTACCAGCGTCGCCTCCTGCATGCCGGAGTCAGCGGAGCGCGATGCCTCTGCTTGGTGCTGGCAGACGCGGCGCAGGGCGCCTTCCGCCGTCTGTTCGTCGACTCGCACGGGCCGAAAGTCGGGCGGCAGCGAGACGGCGCAGGCGCGCGCCCCGCGCGCGCAGAACCGCTCGAACAGCCTGCCGATCGCACGCCGCAGCCCCGCCGCGCTGCCGGCAGCCTCGCCGCTCGCTCGCTCCAAACGCTCGCGGACACTGGGCCGAGAGAGATGGAATACCAGCTCGTCCGTCCTCAGGCAGGGCACGTAGCGCCGCGTGTCGAAGCTCTCAAGCGGATCGTCAAAGTCGTTGGTGAGAAAGACCGCGTCCAGCTTGCTGCGGGCCAACACCTGCTCCGGCCAGTCGGGCTGTTTCATGCACTGTTCGCAGGCATCGTACAGAGATTCCCAGTTGGCGGGGGTGAGCCGGTCGTGCGGCCAGCCGATCAACCGCTGGGCCAGTTCGATCAGCCAACTGTACTGAATGGTGTTCTCCAGCGGTTCGAGATGCTGCACCAGTCGGGCCACTTTTTCTCGCGGGGCCAGGCCAGGCGCTTCGATCTGCTCGCGCGGCATGCCGGCGGAGTGTGCGAGTTCCGTGTAGTAGTGGTATCCCAGAATTTCTGCCAGGTTGCTGGCGGCGGGTGCATGCGGGTTGATGTGCGTGTGGGGATCGATGAGCGGAATGGCATCCAGCTCGGCAAACAGGCGTTCTTGCAGTGAAGACGGCATCGCGGCTCTCCGTGTGCATGCGTGACGTACCGCAGGCATCGAGGAGTGTTATAGCAGCCCTTGGGGCGCCTGGCCACGAATGAGGCGGCAACCCGAATGAACCCGGAACGATGAACCGGCAGCAGAGACTCGCGCGGAGGGTCGTGGCGCTGCCGCACTTGATGGATTGGCACATGCGGCTGGCGCGCAGAGCATGCAGGCCGGCATTGACCCGCATCGCCCGGGGCGGAATAATCTCGGCCCGCACGCAGATATAGGGTGCCGCCTTGCTAGCACACCCAATCTCGGGCTGTACCGACCATCGATGGGTTCAAAGCTCCGAAATGCGGCTGGGCACAGACGCAGCACCCCACAGACCCAGCATTGGCAAGGAGGCCGCCAACATGCCGCGCCGCAATAGCCACCATCGTTACCACGAGTTACCGAATACAGGGTACGCATCGTCGGCCGCCGTAGGCAGTTACACCGCAACTGGGGGCGCCATGTTTTGGGCGGCGCGGCCGGGAGCCCGGCTTTCTCGGCGGCGAGGCAACGTAAGGGTCGAGGAGCGCACCCTTGGGGTAGCCAGGCATGCGGTCGTCCTATGCATGGCCTTGGGGGGCTTGGTGGGTGGCGGGTGCGCCAGCCCGTATCACGCAGATCGGGGCGCATTGGCGGGCGGGTTGGGCGGGGCCGGCGTAGGGGCGCTGATCGGCAACGCTGTGGGCCACACAGGCGCGGGGGCGGCGATTGGTGCTGGCGTGGGTACGCTGGCGGGTGCGGCCGTGGGTGGTGCGTTGGATGACATCGAGGCACGCAATCGTGCTCAGATTGCGGCGCAGATGGGCCGGCCTGTACCAGCGGGCCTGGTAACGTTCGATGACGTGATTGCCATGACGCGGGCGGGAGTTGATGAGGACCTGATCGTCAACCACGTCCGCGCCAACGGCGTGGCCCGGCCCCCTCAAGCGGCCGACTTGATCATGCTGCAGCAGTACGGGGTATCGAAGCGCGTCATCGCCGCGCTGCAGGCGCCTCCCTCGCCGCCCGGCTACGCACCCGGCGCGTACGGCGCCGCCGCACCGCCGGGCGTGCCCGTGATCATCGAAGAGCACCACTATGGCCCTCCCTGGCCATATTGGTATCCGCCTCCTCCGCACATTGGCGTGGGCTTCTCGTACAGCCGGCACTCCCGCTGCCGCTGAGACGAATAGGGCGCAATACAGTGTCAGGACCCGCTTTCGATGCAGCCGCGAAGGCCGCCGTATGACGGGAGAAGAAGCATAACCGCTCCTGACACCTTCTGATCGCCCTATGGATCGCCTCCGACACGCAACCGGGGGCTTGATTCGGGCCGAGCTGAGCATTAGCCTCTACCGTTAGCGCCCGGCGTGCGGATCAAGGACCACAGCCGGTTGTATTTCGGTCTCGTGGAACGCCGCTGCTATCCATCCTGCTCGCCATGACAATACGCCGACACATCCGACGTCTTGACGCGAGCCCGATGGATAGTAGCCACGTCGATCGCCGACCAAGACGCATGGCTGGATTCGCGGAAGTCTTCGTCGAGTTCTTGCCCACGGAGAAAGGCGGGCGAAGCACGCCCATTTGCCTCTCGACCAATGAACTAACCCCTTACCGGCCGCATTTTCGGGTCCGTGGTGGCGACGGCGAATACCTTGGCGTCGAGTTCGTTGATGGCCCTGACGATCCCGTTCTCCCTGGTGGCCGCACGTATGCGACGGTTCGCTTCGCCTACGAACCGGAGGTTTGTTACGATGCACTCGTCGTGGGCGCTCACTTTGACGTGCTCGAAGGACCTCGCGTTGTGGCCACGGGACGAGTCACGCGCCGCTAGCATCCATGGCCAACAAAGCGGTCAGCGGGAGGCGCCGATGGCGCGGCTTGTGAAACCATAGTTCTTTGGCGGCGGCCCGGTTACCTCGTTAACCTCTCGACACGCCGGGACGATTCATGACCGAACAACAGTTTTAGGACCTGATGGCGCTGGTCGATTGGAAAAAGCTCGGCAACGAAGATGCCGTCGTACGGCCCCTCGTCAAAGCGCTGAGCAAGCTCTCCGAAGAAGAGATTTTCGCGTTCGACGATCTGCTCGCCGAGAAGCTTTACGCTCTCGATACGGAAGCCCACGCCCGCCACATGGGTGAGGACACCTACAAGGGGCCAGAGGAGTTCTTCTCGGTGGACGACTTTCTCTACACCCAGTGTGGCGTTGTCGCCAATGGAAAGGAATTCTTCGAAGAGATCCTGGCTGACCCGAGTCAATGCCCGGAAGACGCGGAGTTCGAGGCAATCCTGTACGTGGCCGCCACCGCCTACGAGAAGAAGACGGGCAAAGAGTATCCGCATTTTCCCGCTACCAACTTTGAGACGTTCAGCAATAAGAAAGGCTAGCCGAGGCCTTGAAACCAAGGCCGCGGCCAACAAGTCACTCCACCCCGACGGTGGCCCCGTGACGGTCTTTCAGAGTTCGCCATCTCACTAGCCGCCGCCGCAGGGTGAGCTTATTCGTGCGCTGTACCAAGGACTGCACTTTCTGAAATCTTCAGCCTCACAAACTGATGTTCCATGAAAAAGGCTCTTCCGTCATGCTGCGGTTCGTAAACACACCGCACGACGGGAGAGCCAAGGATGGTTCGCTATCGGCCGCCGGAAGATTGGCAGCAGTGGGTTCAGTGGTTGGCGGCAGGGCTGCATGGTCGCAGTCGTTGGCGGCTGTCGCTGATTCTGTTGGGAATGGTGTTCGCTCGCGGGCGGCGTACCGTCACGTCGTGGCTGCGGCTCATTGGCGTCACCCTGGGCTTCGCCGACTATTATTAGTTCCCGCAGCCCCTGGGACGCAAGTCCAAAGAGCTGGGCCAGCGGCTCTCTGGCGCTCGTGCTGGCGCGCCTGCCCTGTGGCCAGCGGGTGCTGCTGGGCGTGGACGATTCGCCCACCAATCGCTACGGCCCGCAGGTGCATGGCGCCGGCATTCATCACAACCCCACGCCGGGCGCGGCCGATCAGAGGTTTGTGTACGGCCACATCCGCTTTCCCTGCTGCTGCGGCATCCGACGCGGCACACCATCGGCTTGCCGCTGTTGGGGCTGCTGTATGTGCGGGCCAACGACATTGCCAACATTCCCCAACAGTACGGCTGGCAGTTTTGCACCAAGTTGGAATTGGCTCGCAATGCGGTGCTGCGCTTCGCAGAACTGGTAAAAACCGCGGGGAAAGCCTTGTGGGTCGCGGCCGATGGGGCCTATGCCAAGCGGCCCTTCCTGAAGCCGCTGCGGCAGGCTGGCATCACCGTCGTCAGCCGACTGCGGAAGTACGCAGCCCCGCGGAGCGTGCCTGCAATCCCCAAGACGAAGCGCCTGCCTGTGCGTTGCACGCAGACAGAACGGCGCCGGCCGCGGAAATATGGCACGCAGCGGATTCACATGGCGCGGCGGGACGCTCATCCTGGGGGCTGGCAGCAAGTTGCATACTTGGTCGATGGTCAGATGGCCACCAAGACCATCAAGACGTTCCTGCCGCGTACGGGCCGGTCGACCTGTCTGCGTGCAACGCACAGGCAGGCGGCTTGATCCGCGTCGTGATCGTCAAGGAAGACCACGGCTGCGAGCACTTCTTCTGCACCGACCCAGACGCCACGCCGCGCGAGATCATCGAGGCGTCTGCCGACCGGGCGGCCATCGAACACGACTTTCACGATGTGAAGGAAGTGTGGGGCGCGATCGCAGCAGCAGGTCCGCAACGTCTGGCCCAACATCGCGGTCTTCAATTTCAACTTGTGGGTGCATACGCTGCTGGAGTGTTGGGCCTGGCACAAGCCGGCCGACGAAAGAGCGCGACCGCAGCGACTGCCCGTGGGACGATCCCGAGCGGCGGCCGTCTCACGCCGATCGCCGCAAAGCATTGCGCCGCGAGACTCTACAGAACGAATATTCGTCCCTTTCCGGCACGCATCGCCGCACCTCGAGAATCCGCTCCCTCTATGAGCGCCTGCTTCAATTAGTCACGCAACACCGCCCGGTTTTCGGAAAGTGCACCTCCACTGGAACACGCGGAACTATACGGCGACGCAGCTTCGAGAGATCGAACGGTTACTTGGCTGGCGTCCGGCGTTCCCAGATGACGGAACGCTGATGGTGCGCGGGACTGCCGTTGCGGCCGATCTTGCGCGACAGCGGCCGGCCACCGTGCCAGTGACGCATTACTACGGCATCGACAAGGTCTGCCGAGATTGCGGGCGTCGGTTCTTTTTTGCCGCCGAGCAGGAGCACATGTACGAGGAGTTGGGCTTTCCGCTCGAGGCTGACGCTGTCCGTTGTCCGCCCTGCCGCAAGCGGCGCCGGGGTATTGCCCGGATGCGGCAGCGCTATGAGGAGCTGTTCCACCTGCTCACGCGCACGGCAGATGAGTCATTGGATATGGCGGAGCGCTGCTTAGTATTGATTGAGGAGTCGATCTTCCACCCTCGCCAGACGGAGCGCGTTCGCATGCTCCCAAGCAGCGTTCCGGAGGAGAGACGCTCAGAGGAGCACTTTCTCGATCCGTCTGCTCGCGTGCGCGCAGCCGAGAAGAAGGGCGAACCATGCGCTGGACCTAATGAGAGGGAGCGCGGTCAGGCACCGTGACACATGGGACAACATGAGCACGCTCATTCTCAGCGGTCAGTGTGATCGTGGAGCTAAACGGGGCGCGTGATCGGCCGGTGGGTGGGTGCAACGCGGGGTGCATCGCGCTAGGCGGCGGTGCACAATGCAGTGGAGTTGGTGAGATGGTCGGGACGCTGCGTGCGCCGTGGCGGATAGCCTGCGCGAGTTGGGCCGTGCAGGCCAACCGCAAGGCGAATCGCCGCCGGCGAGCCCGTGCGGCGAATGGAATCGTATCGGGTGTTGTCTGCACATCGTGCCCGGGTCGGTGGTAACGGTCACACGGATGAGCAATGATTTTGGCCGGCGCTGCTCGTAGCAGATCGTTTCGCGGCTTCAGCGCGGTTCAGCGTTGCATGATGCGGCGCCGCCGGATGATGTATGTGTTTTCCGTCTGCCCCTGCTTGCCGCTCCGCGGCAAGCAGGCCCGGAAAAAAGGGGGGGGTGCAGCGTACCCAGGGCGGCGCTGCGCGGCTGCGCCGCTACGCTTGCCCTGGGCTAAATTGTGTAACCCCTACGGGGTAAGGAACACGTGGGGCGACGGGATTGACGGGCGGGGACGAGGAT
>FWPU01009959.1_pt1 | contig 14563 bp, 12 predicted proteins | sample 2228361 | NCBI WGS metagenome assembly FWPU01 (sample SAMEA103939777, study PRJEB20133) | metagenome
CAGATGCGGGGTTTGGAGGGGCCCCTGACCGTCGGCCTGCGGAGCCGAAGGTCGTGGGTTCAAGTCCCGCCGGGCGCGCCACGACAGCCTGGACAGCGAGCGGTTGGGCGGTACTCCAACGGCTACCTACTCCGGCAGGACGATGACGGGCCTGTACCTGGCCATGCCAGACATCCCACCTTGCGGCGCACCAGGCGCCTGCCGTTTTGTTTCACCACGCGGCCTCGCGGCACCGCGTCGCTCGCCGCCCTCCAAAGACTATCGTACCTGATGGAGGAAAGCCCTGCAGAATCCACCTGCCCCGGGAGGCAGGCGCGGGCCCGGGACGAGCTCGCCCGACGGGATCGCGGGGGTAGGAACGAGGCCTCTACATGTGTAATCTCGCCTCGTGCCGTCCTACGCCCAGTCCCTGGGTCTAGAGATCCTCTCGGTGGAAGGCGGGCGGGCTCACCTGCGCGCACTCGTCCGACCGGAGCACCTGAACATCCACGGCACGGCGCACGGAGGATTCCTCTACAGCCTCGCCGATGAAGCATTCGCCTTGGCCTCGAACAGCCGTGGCGTCGCCGCCGTAGCCCTCACCACCTGCATGACCTACTTCCGACCGGTGTCGGCGGGCGACGTGCTCGAGGCTATAGCCGCTGAGGAATACCTGGGACGCAGGACGGCCACCTACCGCGTGGAAGTGCGGCGGGGCGACGAACTCGTCGCACTCTTTACCGGGACCGTCCACCGGATGGAGCGGGGTGTGTGAGACCGCAGGCGGCCGCCGGTGCGTCACCCTCAACGCACCAGCTCGTACCAGACGGTGCCCGGGGTGCCTATGGGGAAGCGGCACCGATTGTCGGCACAGGCGACTGGAACTTCCCCCAGCCGCTCCCCTCGAATGTCGAGGGCATACACCTTAAGGTATTCGGTACCGGAAAGTGCAAGGGCGGCCCGCACAGGCTGCAGGAGAACCGGTCCCCTGCCCCACTCCGTCAGGCCTTTGCCATCCTCCCGCCAGCGCTGCCCGCTGTTCATCTGCTTGGCCACGGCCACCAGCAGCATTCTCCTGGAACGGGCCAGGGGTTGACCGTCAAGGGTCGTGAGGGCGATGGCGGCGTCGGTCGCCGATCGGATCTCCAGGTCGCGTAGGACCACCGGCCCGGCCGACAGGAATCCGACGGCGCCCTGCGTTCTTGGCGTTTCAATGCGGACCACGCCGGAGTCGCCGTCCCAGAGGAGCTGGGCGGTGTCGCTGACAAAGGGGTTGCGCGGCACCGCCACTGCGGCGCCCGCATGAGGCCTGGAGTCCCCGCTGGTGAAGGTGCGCTGGCAAACCCGATGCTGCAGCGACAGGGTCAGCGGTAGGCCGGAAGCCCCATACGTGGGTGTGGCTCCATACTCCCGGATCCGCCCGAAGACCTCACCCTCAGTGTGGTCCAGGGGAATGGTGCGTGTCGCCGGAGATACATCCCCTCTGAGGAAGATCAGAGCTCCCACCGCGAGGAGGCTGAGCTTCACAGGACTGCCATCCAGGTCGAACCACCCGGCGATCCCCTGGCGATCCCAGTGCTCCCTGTCGTGGCGGTAGGTGTACGCGAACAGGCCGTCCCAACCCTGGAAGCTCCCGTACGTGGCCACCAGGAGGGGCATCTCGTACTCATAGACGTTGGGGAACGGCTGGTTCCACTCACTGACGACCAGGGGCCTGTCGCACAATGCCGACAGCGTCCAGCGGGGGATGGGGCTTGAGTTGAAGGCGGTCTGCTGCATGACCGCCGGACTCCGGAGAAGTGACCGGTTCATGATCCGGAAGTCCAGGCGGTCCCATGGGCGGCCTGGAAACGTGGGATGATCCCAGTAGCCGTGCGTGTCCATGTAATCGGCGACAGACTGGGCGTAGATGCTGGCCAGGCCGTAGTAGTTGTTCGTCCCGGTCACGGGGACTTTCACTCCCACCTCCCTGCGGAGGTAGTCCACCATCTCTTGAAAGTAGCGCCTCTCCAGCTCCGCATAGAAGCGCGCCAGGTCGGCAATGCGGGCTTCCGAGTACCGCCAGCGCTCCGTCCAGGGAGTCCGGCGGACCGTTCCCTTCTCGGGATCCTCCCCAGGTTCCAGAACCCGTGCTCCTGCCTCTCCGGTACGCCATGCCGCCTCCAGCATCATCCTGCTGGCGTAGCGGCGGAGGAGCCATTGATTCCAAAGAGCATCCAGCTCCCTCTGGTAGAAGGGTGGAACCGGCCCCCTCCATGGGTCGACGGGACCGGTCACCGCTTCCGCCGTACGGTCGAGGGCGCCGGAGAACCAGCCTGCGAACAGGGAGTTCTCGTTGGTCAGCTCCACAAGCGCCACGGCCGGCTCGTCGACGTACCGCCGGCCCGTATACGGGTTGCGGTGGGTCAAGAGCTGTCGTGCGTAGTCCTTCTGCAACTCGATCAACCGCGGGTCAAACAGCGTCACGAACTTGCTCAGCCTGGGGATGCGGCTGGCCTCGACGACACCTTCCGCCTCGGTGAAGGACCGGCCGACGTGAAGGTTGACATCTACGTAGATCCCCGCGGCTTTGAGCCGGGCAATCAGGTAGTCGAGGCGGTCGAGTTGAACGGTGCTGAGGCGTGGGGCATCCCGCCCCTTCTCCCAGATCCCTCGAGGCTCCGCCGCCGAGTCCATGTGGTGCAGGCGCACGAGGTTGAACCCCAGCTTGGCGAGCCGGGCGGCCAGGCGGTCTGCCACATCATGATCCGGGAAGTTGGCGCCCGCGGAGAGGTTGATACCCCAGAAGTGTGCTGGAGTGCCATCCCGAAAGCGGAAACCATCGCCCTGAACAGTGAGAAAGCCGTGCCGACCGGCAGGTGGATCCAGGACCAGCCGGCCGATGTGCGTCGCGGTGGGGCTCGCGTCATCCCAGCTCAGGGGGGAAGGGATCCACCCGTCGTTGGCCTGCGCCGACAGAAGGAAGGCTCCAATAAGGACGGTGGCCAGATCAACCCACCTCATCATCATCATCTAGCCTGAACCATTTCGACTTAATGTTGACAGTCGAGGAGGGTTATATGACCTGTCAGAACAGGAAGAGAAAGGGGGAGAGCCATGAGACTGGCTGCGACAATCCTGGTATATATCTCCCTCGCTGCAGGCCTGGCCGTATGGCACACAGCCATCACGGGTCGAGCGTCTGGCCAGGGAAGAGCGATACCAGTCGGTGAGGTGGCAATCTTGCAGTGCCGTCCCGACTTTGTTCTGACACCTCATCGGATCAGGGTGGTGGCTTCGGACAGCAGCAAGAAGGCGCCAACCGTACCGGCCAGGACACCTTGTGCTGAGGCCCTCTCCGATCTCCTGAAGCTTGGCTTCAAGATCGTGGATGTCCAGTCGGACGGGGGAGTGCTTTACACCCTGGTTGCGGGCGCCAGGTCCCCAGACTGACAGCCGGGCACTCAACCACCTCCTCCCCCCTCTCGGCCCGGCAGCCACCCTCATCAGGTGCAGGAACAGGCGCACCTCGGGCCGAAAGCGACCTCTGGCCCGATCCGATCCCGTGATTCTGTCGTAAGGGCGCAGTGCGATCCAACGATACGTAGATCCTTACAGCAAAGCCCGTCGCTCACGGTCGTAGTTCTTCCCCAGGAAGGCCGGGATCTGGAGGCGGCGGAAGGTCGGCATCATCACCAGCATGGTGGCCAGGTAGGGAAGCATGAGGATGAGCTGGTAGGGGACGCCCACACCCGTGACCTGGACTCGAAATGCCAGCACCTCGACCGCGGCAAAGAAGAGCGCCCCCAGGAAGATCAGGTGTGGGCTCCACCCGCCGAAGAAGGTCAGGGCGATGGACAGCCAGCCACGGCCTCGCACCATCCCTTCGGTGAAGGTCGCCGTATAGACCATGGGCAGGTAGGCACCGGCCAGCCCCATGAGCATCGCCCCGGCCACAGTGGCCAGGTAGCGGGTCATGGCCACGTTCACCCCCAGGCTGTCGGCCGCCATGGGGTTCTCCCCGACCGCCCGCAGCGCCATCCCGGAACCCGAGGAGTAGAGGAAGAGATACAGCGCCAGCGAGAGCAGCACCGCTCCGTACACCAGCGCGTTCTGCCTGAAGAGGACCTCCCCCAGCAGGGGGATGCGGCTGAGTCCGGGTAGCGTGAGCTCCCGCAGGGTGGGGATCAGTGGCGGGGTGAGGGTGACGCCGATGGCCAGCCGGTACAGCAGCGTGGAGAGCGCCATGCCGATGAAGAAAAGGGCCAGACCGGTGACGAACTGGTCCATCTTCAGGGTGGTGGTGAAGTAGGCCAGAGCCAGGCCGAACAGCCCGCCCACGGCCATCGCTAGCAGCATCCCCTGGAGCAGGCTGCCGCCGGAGTGGTAGGCTCCGAGGAAACCCACGGAAGCCCCCACCAGCATGATCCCCTCCTGGGCCACGTTGAAGACCCCAGCCCGACCCGCCAGCATGGTCCCCTGGCTGGCCAGGACATACGGCACCAGCGTGAGCATGACCAGCCGGGCGAAGGTGACAGCGGTGTCCACGGCCTACCTCCGGAAGGCGATGACAGTCTCCACGGCCTACCTGCGGCGCACCACGTCCGAGAGCAGCACGAAGACCAGGACGAGCCCCTCGACCACGAAGACCACTTCCACCGGAATCAACATGGTGCGCTGCATGGCCCGCGCGCCCACGTCCAGGACGGCGATGGCGAAGGCCACGAAGGGCACGGCCAGCACATTCCCCTTGGCGATGAGGCCGATGAGAATGCTCAACAGGAGGTAGTTCGACTGCAGCCCTTCGATCAGCCTGTGGTGCACCCCCGCCACCTCGATGGCCCCCGCCAACCCCGCCAGCGCACCGCCCAGGACCAGCGAGAGGAGAAAGAGCCGTCGCACGGCAATGCCGTGGAGCAGCGCCGCCCGCGGGTTTGCCCCCACCGCCCGCAGCTCGTAGCCGCCGGCGGTGCGGTTGATGTACACGTACGTAGCCGCAGCGACGCCCAGTGCCAGGAGGAGCCCGGCATGCAGGGGCGGGCTGGACAGCAGTAGCGGCAGGTGGCCGCCGGCGCCGACGGGGACGCTGGTGGGGTGCCCGGCGGCAGGGTCCGGCCAGACCTCGGTGGTCACGTAGTCCAGCAGACCAAAGGATACGAAGTTCATCAGGACCGTGGTCAGGATCTCGTTGATGCCGAAGCGGTAGAGGAGCCACGCAGGGACGGCGGCCCAGAGGGCACCGCCCAGCACCCCCGCCAGCAGAGATGCGGGCAGAAGGGCCGCCGCAGGGAGACCTGCCAGGGCGATACCCATTCCCGCCGCACCGACAGCCCCGGCGATGAGCTGGCCCTCGCCCCCGATGTTGAACTTCCACGCGGCCAGGGGTACGGTGAAGGCCAGCGTCAGGAGGAGCAGGGGGACAAACTTTAGCAGGGTCTGGACGAGGCCGTTGGCAGTGCGGAACGAGGTAAAGAGGATCGTCCCGTACGCTCGCGGGACATCGAACCCCGCCAGGGCCAGGAAGACTCCGACGGCCGCAAACGCCACCCCCACGCCGACCACGTAGGGAACCGCACCCCCCGCCAGGGCTGCGGGGCTGCGGCGGGCCCCGAGGGCGCGCTCACCCAGAGCCGGTCACCCCGCTCATCAGCCGCCCGATCTGGTAGCGGTCGAACTGGCTCCGGCCCAGCATCCCCACGATCCGCCCGCGGTAGAGCACAGCGATACGGTCACAGAGGAGCAGAAGCTCGTCCAGGTCCTCGGAGAGCAGCAGGATCGCCACGCCCTGCCGTCGCCGCTCCAGTAGCTTCCCGTAGACGAATTCCGTGGAGGGGACGTCCAGGCCGCGCGTGGGGTTGTGGGCGACCAGCAGGCGGCAGGAGTGGGCAAACGCCCTCGCCAGCATCAGCCGCTGGATGTTTCCTCCCGAGAGGTTGACCGCCGCTTCGTCGGGGCCCGGGGTGCGGATCTGGTACTCCTGGATCAGCCGCCGGGCCACCCCGACGGCGGCTCCCCAGTCCAGCCATCCGCCCCGGCTGTAGGGAGGGCGCCGGTGAAAACCTAGGATGAGGTTGTGGACCACACTGCCCCTGGGCAGGAACCCATCCTGCAGCCGGTCTTCGGGGATGTAGGTCACACCGCGCCCCAGCAGCCGCGCCGTCTCCGCCCCCGTGAGGTCCTCGCCGTCGATCAAGACGCGCCCGCGGGCGACCGGGCGCGCTCCCATCAGGCTTTCCACGAGCTCACGCTGGCCGTTCCCCGCCACCCCGGCGATGCCGAGGATCTCCCCCGCGCGCACCTCCAGGCTGCAGTCCTGCACCCGGGGCACCCCCTCCCGGGTAACCACGGAGAGGTTGTCGACGCGGAGGACCACATGGTCGGATGGGGGTGGGAGTTCCTCAACCCGCTTGGTCCTGAAGAGCAGGCTCTCCCGGACGTCCACCTCCTCCCCCACCATGGCCCGCACCAGAGCCTCCTCGCTGGCCTCCTCCCGCCGCAGCGTGAGAACGGTCCGACCGTGGCGCATCACCGAAATCCGGTCGCAGACGTTCAGCGCCTCCCGGATCTTGTGAGTGATGAAGACAACGCTGATGCCGTCCCGCACCATCGCTCGCAGGGAAGCGAAGAGAGAGTCCACCTCCTGCGGGGTGAGGTTGGTGGTGGGCTCGTCCAGGACGAGGATGCGCACGTCCCGGTACAGCGCCTTGAGGATCTCCACGCGCTGCCGGGTCCCAACGGGGAGCTCCCCCGCGCGCGCCCTCGGATCCACCGCCAGACCGAAGCGTGCCGCCAGATCCCGGATGCGCGCCTCCGCCGCGGCCAGGTCCAGGAGCACGCCGCCCCCTGCCGGTGTCCCCAGGACGATGTTCTGCGCCACGGTGAAGCTCTCCACCTGTAGAAAGTGCTGGTGCACCATCCCTATGCCGTGGCCCAGAGCGTCACGGGGGGACCGGATGTGCACAGGCTGGCCGTGCAGCAGGACCTCCCCCGCCTCGGCCCGGTAGAGGCCGTAGAGGATGTTCATCAACGTGGTCTTGCCGGCGCCGTTCCCACCCAGCAGACCGTGGATCTCCCGCGCACGCAGCGCCATCTCCGCCCCGTCCAGGGCCAGGACCGGGCCGAAGGTCTTGCGCACGCCGCGCAGTTCCAGGATGGGCCGGCCCTCCGGTCCTGGCGCGGGCTCGCTGGCGAGGGCCCCGGCGGGGGGACGTTCCATCATCTGGCCGGACTACCTGACCGGCGTGATGTCCTTCACCACCTTGATCTTGCCGGCGACGACGTCGGCCACCAGCCTGCGCATGGCGGCGCTTACTGGTTCGGGGACGTTGCGCAGGGGGAACTGCAGCGCCACGCCGGTGTCGAAGCCAAGCGGATAGTAGCCGCTGGTCTCGCCGCGCCCGATCCGCCGCAAGATGGCCCGAAGCGGTCCCGCGAAATCGTAGAGGACGGAGGTGACGTAGTGTTGCGGAGCGAACGTCAGCTTGTCCGTGTACTTGGCCGTGACCCAGACCCGCCGCGGAGCCGCCTTTACCGCCTCGAAGATCCCCAGCATCCCCAGGTTGAGGGAGCCCATGATCACGTCCACCCCGTCGGCGATGAGGGCATCGGCCACCTGGCGCGCCTTGGCCGGGTCGTTGAAGTCGCCCACCCAGACCAGCTTCAGCTCCACCGGCTTCCGCTGGTCACGCAGCGCCTGTCGGATAGCATGGACCTCCGAGTATGAAAAGGGGAGGGTCAGCCCGCCGACGTAGGCGATCTTCCCGCTCTGGGTGAGCATCGCCGCCAGGGCGCCGATGGGGTAGAAGCCGATGTGGAAGTTGCGGTCGATGAACCACAGGTTGGGCTGCCGCTCCTGGAGGGGAGCGTCCCCCTCGCCGATGAAGGTCACGCCGCGGAATTCGCGGGCCAGCTTCTCCGTCTGCGAGATGAACTGACCCCCGTGGGTCCAGATGATGTTGAACTTGAGGTCGACGTACTCCCGCATCACCCGCTCCACATCCGGGACGGGGACGCTTTCGGAGTAGGCGGTTTCCACGCCCAGCTCGCTCTGCACGGAACGCAGCGCGACGAACCCAAGCGTGTTGTAGTCGGCGTCGGTGACAACCCCGGGGAAGACGGCGGCCAGGCGGAGCTTCGGCCCCGGGGCCGCCTGCAGCCCTCTCCCCGGGAGGATGGCAGCCCAGATCGCGACAGCCACCAGGAGTCCAGTGACCAATCCTCCGCGGCTCACGCCCATCGCCGCCCCTCCCTTCGTTGCTGCTCTGGTCCTTCTCTAAGGTTCTCTTCCGGACGTCTCGCTCCTCTGCTGCCCGGAAGTCTGGAGACAGAGCTTCACAGGGGTGGCCGCGGCCAGCCCAACGACTGGAGGGCCCAGCGGGTGGCGAAACCGGTGACCAGCGGCAGGGGCAGCGAGAAGAGCACCCTGGTGAAGGTCAGGCGAGCGCCCAGGAACGGCAGCTCCCAGAGCACGATGCGGTGGATTCCCATCAGCGACCACGCTGTGAGGTAGGCGACGATGGGGGCCACACCGGCTCCCAAGTTGTAGATGGCAGCCACAACGGGAAACTGCAGGAAGGGGCCGCCGGGAGTGATGGCGCCGGCGACAGATGCGATCATGATCCCGCGGAATCCGGCGGCATCGGACAGCCAGCGGGCGATGATCTCCCTGGGCAGGAGCACTTGCAGCATCCCGGCAAAAGCGAAAGCGAAGAAGAGCCGTGGCGCGGTGATCATGAACAGCTTCAGCCCCTCGCGGGAACCGTCCAGGCCCGCCTGCAGGCCGGACCTCCAGGTCAGATAGACGAAGGCGGAGAGGCTGAGGGCAAACATCACGAGCATAGACGCATCCATACTCCGTCCTCCCGCGGCTCCTCTGCTCATGCCAGAGAGTGATCGCCTTGGCGGATGGACTTCTTCCGCCGCCTGCTATACATCGGCGAACGGAAGTATACCACGATGGTGCGTCCTCCCCCGCTCCCGTCACCCCGCAACTCCAGGCCGGACATCACGCTCAGTACCGCCCGACCTCGCGCACGTACCTCCCCAGCAGTCTGTTGCCCGCCGCCCGCCACAGGCGGTCGGTGAGGAAACCGAGCAGGCCCAGCAGGACGATCCCCGCAAACATCCAGTCGATGCGGAAGAACAGCCGCGAGGTCCAGATCAGGTTGCCCAACCCCGTGTGCGCTGCCAGCATCTCCGCGGCGATTATCACGAGAAAAGACGAGGCCATGGCCAGGCGCATGCCCACGTAGATGTACGGGACGGTGGCCGGGATGGTCACATGGAGGAACGCCTGCCAGCCCGTGGCTCCCAGGCTGCGGGCGGCGTAGAGCTTCTCCTCCTCCACCGCCCCCACTCCTGTGGCCGTGTTGATCATGACGATGAAGCCGGTGGCGTAGATGATGAGGAGGATGCGCGAGAGCTCTCCCACGCCGAACCAGACCATGAACAAGGTGATCAGGGCGATGGCCGGGATGAAGCGGAAGAAGTGCAAAAAGGGGTCAACGATGCTCTTGGCCACCCGGGAGGTCCCCACCAACAGCCCGATGGGGATAGCGGTGACGCTGCCCAGCAGCCAACCGGTGAACACGCGCGCCAGGCTGGCGCCTACCGCAGGAAGGAGGGTGCCCCGGCGGGAGAGGTCTACGGCGCCCGCCAGGATCTTCGGCGGGGCGGGGAGGAAGAAGGGATCGATGAGTGTGGTCGAGGCCCAGTGCCACAGCCCGATGAACGCCACCACCGTCAGGGCGGAGATCAGCCCATGGCTCCGTGCGCCCACGCCGCCATGACCTCCTCCTCGATGTCTCGATCGATCTGCCGGTAGAGCGCGGCGAACTCGCCACCCGTCTCGTCACGCGGGTAGGGCAGGGCCACCTCGTAGACAATCTTGATGCGGGCCGAGGGGCCGGCCGTCATCACGGCCACCCGCTGGCCCAACAGCAGCGCCTCCCGGATGTCGTGGGTGACGTAGACGATGGTCTTGCCCACTTCTCGCCAGATGCGCACGATCTCCCGTTGCATGATCTTGCGAGTCTGCGCGTCCAGGGCGGCGAAGGGCTCGTCCATCAGGAGGACGGCCGGATCCACGGCCAACGCCCGCGCGATCTGCACGCGCTGCTTCATCCCCCCGGATAGCTCGCGCGGGTACTTCCTCTCGTGCCCGGTCAGGCCCACGGTGGCGATCAGGCGGCGCGCATGCGCCCGCCGATCCGCCAGCGACCATCCGGCCATGCGCAGACCGAATTCCACATTCTCCTGCACCGTGAGCCAGTCAAACAATGGGGCGTCGACGGACTGGAAGACCATCCCGCGGTCCCGCCCGGGGGCGCGCACGGGCACACCCGCCGAGAGGATCTCTCCGCTCGTGGGCGTGAAGAACCCGGCGATCAGCCTCAGCAGCGTGGACTTCCCGCAGCCACTGGGCCCCAATAGGACGAAGATCTCGCCCCGACGGATGGTCAGGGAGATGCGATCGAGGACGCGTTCCTCGCGGCCGCGGGTCCGGAAGGTCATGGACAGTTCCTGGAGACTGAGCGCTGCGTCAGAAGGGACCGTGCTCACACCGGCTCAAGGATGTCCGAGAGAACCGCCCCCTGCGCGTCGCGGGGCGCAGGCACGCCCACCACGTGCGCGATGGTCGGGGCGAGGTCGAGCAGCCGGATGGGAGTAGACCGGCGGTAGCCCGCCCGCACGGTGGGGCCCGCCAGAACGGTCATGGCGCTGTTGGTGAAGGCGTCCAGCTTAGCTGTGGGCAGGTAAGGCGTGTGATGCCCTACCACCTCCAGCGAAGGCGTCACCAGGGCCTGCGGCATACGCTCCGGGCTGATGGCGTGAAAGCGCAAAGACTCCAGCGTACCGTCCCAGGTGGTGTAGCCCGGGCGGAGGAAGAACACCACGTCGCCGATGCGTTCCTGGGCCCTGCCCGCCAGCCCCAGCTCCTCTCGCCGCGCCACCAGCTCCAGCGGGCACTCCCCGGTCTCGGGATCGCGGATGGCCAGGAGCGCCCGGACCACGGCCTCTCGCACATCCTCATAGCGGTTCGGCGGCACGGTCCCATCCGGTTCGCGGCCCTGGAGGTTCACCCAGATATGCTGCGGATCCAGATACGGCACCACACTGGTCTGCGCCGCGTCCAGGAGGTACCGGCCGGCGGAGGCATCCCAGTGGAACGCCATCAGCCCCGCCTGAAGCAGCGCGCGCGTGATGGCCACGTACTTCCAGCACGGCAGGGCGGCGTGATCTGAGGTGACGACCACCAGCGTCCCCTCGTCGGCCATGGCCTCGACGATGCCGCCGATGAGCCCATCGACGACCGCGTAGGACTCCGCGTAGAGCTCCCAAGTCTCTGCCGTGCGCCGCGCAGTGCCCGCCGGCAACCTATCATAGAGATACCCCAGGTATGTGTGATTCAGGGCGTCGAGGTAGTGATAGTGCAGGATCAGCGCCTCGGTGTCGTGTGCGACGCGCAGGTGGGCAGCCAGCCTGACCATCCACTCGGCCTGCATGCGGGCGTGCTCCAGCATCAGGGAGGGTGAGATGTTCACCGGACCGTACGGGCGCACGTTGAGATCCACCGGGACATAGGGGCACTCTAGCCCTTCCAGGTAGGGACCCACCTGGCGCACGATCTCGGCTTCCAGCCCCGGGGGATAGGCCCAGCCCTCGACCTTGAAGATGTCGCTGACGTAGATCTCCACCTGCTGCCCGTCCGGGGAGAGGTGTGCCAGCTTCAGCCTGAAGATCCCCCGGGTTTCCCCCGCTGCCTGCTCGATCCAGGAGGACCACTGCCCGGGATGCACCACGGCCAGCGGGCGGTCTGCATTCCGCTCGGCTGCCAGGATCAGCCGATCATAGCCGGCCCCGTGGGAGTCTACCAGGAGCAATTGCAACCGGACCAGAGCGCTCACAGCCCCCAGTTCCAGCTCGCCCTGGAGAGGCGGCCGGGGTCCACCCGTCGGGACGCCGACCCACTCCCTTGCCGGCTGCAGGGCCAGGGGCTTCCAGGCGATCTGCAGCGCCGGGAGATCGGAGGCGATCGCCACAGGATACCCGGTGGCGTACACCACCGGCTTGGCGATGCGCCACAGATCGCCGCCTGGCGTGAGGCCTCCGATGACCGCCCCCTGTCGCAGTGTGGACGGCCAGCCGGTGGGATAGTTGACAACAGCCACGCGCCGGCCCGCCGCCTCCAGTGTGTTCCAAAGGAACTCAGCTTTGCTGAACGAGGATTGCTTGTTGCGGGAGGGGTTGTTCTGCCCCTGCAAGATGGGCTCGCCCGCGATGTGCGCCGTGAAGCTGTAGATGCCGTGGACGGACGGCTCGGCCCCCGTCATGATCGTCGTCCAGTTGGTGGGGGTGTCCACGGGGATCGAGGGCAATGACTCGGTGAGCACCCCCCGGGCCGCCAGCTTGCTCAGGTGAGGCATCCGGCCGGCGCGCATGAAGCGCTCGGCCAGCGACAGCATGCCGCCGTCGATGCCGACCATCACAAAGCGACGGGCACCAGCCGAATGCATCACGCCCCTCTTGCCCTACCGGATCTGTACGCGGTCCGGCGCCGCTTCCTGTAGCGGCCGGGTAACGAAGAAGTGCGGGACGGAGATACGGGTGCGCAGCATGTTGTTCTCCAGCATGAACCCCAGCAGCTCGCTGAGGGCATTGATGTGCTTGCGGTGCAGGGAGACGGTCGAATTCTGCTTGCGCAACTCGGTGAGCACGCGATCTTCCGGCGCGTTGTTGCGCCTGGAGATGATCCTGGCTGCCGCCGGGAGGTTTCTGTTCATCCAGTCGGTGGCTTCCACCAGCGCCTTGAGCGCGGCCACCACGACCTCCCGCTTCCCGGCCAGGTACTGCGCCCCCACCACCATATACCCGTACGAACGGTGCTGGGCGGCGCTGTCGTCGGTCAGGATCCTCACGCCCTCGATCTGCTGCGCCTCATCGGTGCCGGGGCCCCAGACCCAGGCGGCGTCGATGCTGCCGCGCCGCAAGGCGGCCACGATCTCAAAGAGGCTGGGCAGAGGCACGAGCTGCACCTCCGCAGGGTTGACCCCGCTGACCTGCAGGTAACGGATGGTGACAAAGTGCTGCAGCGTACCCTGGGCGATGCCCAGCCGCTTGCCGCGCATCTCCGCCGCCCCGCTGATCCCGCGGCGGGCGGCCAGCTTGTGGAAGCCGGGCTCCGGCTCGATCACCGCGGCGATTACGCGGAGCTGGCCTGTCTGCAGGCGCAGCAGCAACGGAAAGTCCAGGGCAAAACCGACGTCCGTGCGCCCGGCCAGCACACCGTCGATGGTGTCGATGCCGAAGGAGAAGGGTTGGATCACTGGCCTGATCCCCACCTTCTGGAAGATGCGCAACTCGTCGGCAATGTACACCGGCGAACCCAGGATAAAGGAGTCGACCCCAAAACGAACTGTCAGAGGCCCCTGAGCAGCGGCAGGTGGCGGGCTGCCCGGGACAACCAGCAGCGCTGCCAGTAGCAGCATCACGATCCCTTGCGTAACGGAGTGCGCCTTCATCGCTCTCGCCTCCCTCGATCTGACGCCCGCGGACTGCTGCCACGGGACCGCAGCCTAGCGGACCTTTCGAACCGTCCGATAGGTCACCACTCTCGGTCTGTGATATCCGAGTGAATAGGCCACAGGAAAGCTCCCCGACGTGAACGCCGTCTGCTGGATACGCAAGATCCCGGTACCAGGTCTGACACGCAGGTGGCGCGCGCAGACGGAGTCAGCATCCACGACATCAATGGCGGCCACTGCATACTCCATCGGCCGATGCAGCCGCTCACGGAAGAACTGCAGCATGTCGCCGGTGAACTCCCTCCACACGTCACGCCCAGGGACGACGCCTCTGGGGATGAAATCCGTCACCCACACCGCGGGGCGGCCGCTGGCCAAGTAAAGACGCTGGACGAGGTACACCACGCCGGACGGCTCCAGCCCCAGCGACTCCGCCACGTCATCTGGGGCTTCCACTTCGGTGATACGCAGGCTGGTCATCGCAGGTTGAAACGCGTTCGCAGCGATCACCTCGGGGATGCTGATGAGCTCATCGATGCGGGCGCTGATGTTGAAGGGGAGGTGGTTGACGAAGTTTCCCGCACCATGCCGGCGGGTGACGATACCGTCAATCTGCAGCAGGGCCAGGGCTTCGCGCACTGTCGGCCGGCTCACCCCCAGGGTTTCGGCCAGCACATCTTCAGGAGGCAGCTGGCTCCCGGGACGGAACTTTCCGGCTCCGATCATGGCGAGAATCTGACGCCGCGCCTGCAGGTAGAGGGGGGACTTGTCCTTGCGGATTCGGGGGTCGCGATGGACGAAAGACGTCATACCTCTTACCTTTTCTCGACGCACCGGCGGAATTCCTCCCGGCCGCGATCCCCAAAAGGATACGGGCGCCCATTCAAGAAAGTGGTCGAGTCGGTCTCGGCCTGCGTCGTCGGATCCCGCGAGCGATCCAGGGCCGGGTGACCGCGGTGGCGATTAGGGCGAGGCACTCTCTTCCGGCGGCGGTGCTGGCTGCGCTCCTGGCGGCCGGCCTCTCCACCCGGCCGGCCGCCGCGGCGCAGCCCATATGCACCAGCCCCTCCAGACCTCCCGGT
>FWPU01009960.1_pt1 | contig 14562 bp, 12 predicted proteins | sample 2228361 | NCBI WGS metagenome assembly FWPU01 (sample SAMEA103939777, study PRJEB20133) | metagenome
CGAGCGCTGCGTGGAGGTCCCCTGGGCGATCGGGCGCGTCCCCGCGGGCGCGCGCCGCGTGCTCGAGGTGGGCCACGCCCGCGCCGAGCCCTTCTGGCTCGATGCGCTCGTGCGGCGCGCCGGCGCGGTCCGCGCCATCGTCGGGCTCGACCGGATCCCAAAGCGCGTCGAGGGGTTTCTTGCGGTTGCGGGCGACGTGCGGCGCGCGCCCTTTCGCGACGGCGCCTTCGACGTCGTGCTCTGCATTTCGACGATCGAGCACGTGGGCCGCCCGGGCGCCACCGCGCGCTACGAGCGCCGCGCGGGGGCGCGCGCGGGCGCGGAGAAGAGGGGCGCGGGGGGCGCGCTTGAAGCCGCGCGGGAGCTCGGCCGCCTCGTCGCCCCGGGCGGCCTCCTCCTCCTCAGCGTCCCCTTCGGGCGCGCCGCCGACCACGGCTGGCTCGCCAACATCTCCCGCGAGGACCTCTCGGCGATCGAGGCCGCCACCGGCCTTTTCGTCGAATCGGAGGAGTTCTTCGCCTATGACCCCGAGCGCGGCTGGCGGCGCGCCGGACCCGAGGACGCCGCCAGCCTCGCCGGGCGCGACTACCGCTCGCACGGCGCCATCGGGGCGAGCGCCCTGGCATGCGTGGCCCTGCGCCGCACGGCCGAACTTCCCTGAAGGCCAAAAAGGGCAAGCGGCCGCGCCGCGCCGCGCCCGGGGGCCGGGCGCCCCGCGGGTCCGTCCGCGCTCGCACGGCGCGTCCGACCCCTCGCGTCGAGGCGCCGCGACACGCAGGATTACCACAAACTTGTTTAAATGCGCATGCACAAATCCCAGGCAGCCTGATCCCTGCACGTTCGGAACTCCGGGGGTGGGCGGGCGGCGCGGCCAGATCGAGCGGGGCCCCCGCTTTCTGGCTTTCCTTGCGCGTGCGGGGTGACGCCGGGGCGGCTCGAAGAGCACGGGCGCTCGCGGGTCATGCTTGCCGGTGGCGCTTCGCGGTCTTCGGATCCGACCTGCGTCGCCGCTTTTGTCACGATCACAAAAACATCAGCCTCCTTGTCGAAACCCCGATGTATGATTGATCGATCCGATATCGATCCGATGGAGAGAGGAGGATCGGTGGTCGCGAACCTGGAAGCCGAGCTCGTGCTCTACCGCGATTTCGAGCGGGTCGACACTTCGGAGCCACCCCGCACGAAACGCGAGGCGCGGTTTGAGGAGGCGCGCGCGGGGCGGCCTTTTTCGCTGTATTCGCGGCAGCGACACGTGTCGCTTCCAAGGGCCGGGCCGGAGGAAAGGCGGCCACTTCTGACTCAAATTCGACACCGCCGCTGCTTCGCCGCCCTGCCCCGCCGCGCCTTGCGCCCCGCGCCGGCTGCCCGTACAATCCGCGCGATGGCGCCCCGACCGCCCGAGCCCGCGCCTGCCTCCGCCGCGGATCCGGACGCGGAGGGCGCGCTGCCCGCGCCCCCCACCATCCGGGAGCGATACCGGAGCGCGTTTCTCAAGGGGGTCGCAACCCTCCTCCCCACGATCCTCACGGTCTACATCCTGCTCTGGACGTGGAGCTTCGTCGAGGGAAACATCGGGGAGCCGCTCAACGCGGCGATCAAGGCGCAGCTCAAGGCCACCGCCGCCGGGCGCGAGGTGGCCGTGCGGCTCCTCGACCTCAACCCGGAGCTCTTGCGCCCCGATCGGCGCGCGGAGTTCGACGCCGCGGTTGAGGAGGCGTTCCCGAGGTGGCTCGGGCTTGCCGCCGCGGTCGTGCTCTGCTTCACGGTCGGCTTCTTCATCGCGTCGTTCGTGGGGCGGCGCGCCTGGGCCGCGCTCGAAGGCTGGTTCGTGCGCCTCCCGGTGATCCGCGCGATCTATCCCTCGGCGAAGCAGATCACGGAGTTCTTCATCAAGCACGAGGAAGGCCCGGCGCGGCAGTTCTCCCGGGTCTGCTTCGTTCCGTTCCCCACCCCCGACCAGTGGACGATCGGCTTCGTCATGTCGGAGGGGTTCCGCGGGGTGGACGAGGTGGTCGGCAAGCGCCACGTCAACGTCTTCATCCCGTGGGCGCCGACGCCGGTGACGGGGTTCGTCCTGCTCGTGCCGGAGGATCAGGTGCACCCGATCGACCTCTCGGTCGACGAGGCGCTCAAGTTCTACGTGACGGCGGGACTCGTCGTTCCGCGCGCGCACCTTGCCTCCACGGAAGCCGGAGGGGGCGGCCCGGCCGCTGGAGCCGGAGCGGGCGGCCCCGAAAAGAGCGCCCCCGCGGGTCCCGGGGCCGAGGCGCCCGGCGCGCCCCCGGCGCCTTTCCCGCCGCCGCCGCCCGTGGTATCCTGAGCGGCGTGTGGAAGCGCCTCGTCGCCGCCCTCGACGGCTCGGAGTTCGCGGACGCCGCCGCCGAGCACGCGCTCCATTTCGCGCGCCTTTTCGACGCCGAGGTGGAGGCGGTCTTCGCGGCCGACGTGCGCCTCGCCGCGCCGCCGCTCCCGCCCGCGGACATGCTCGGCGCCCCGCTCGACGTCCCGGCCGCCCTTCCCGCCGAGATCGAGGAGGGCGAGCGCCGCCGCGGGGAGGCGCTTCTCACGGAGTTCCGGCGGCGCGCCGAGAGCGGCACGCCGCCCGTGCGCGCTTCCACGTTCGTCGAGGCCGGGATTCCGGCGCAGGTGATCCTCGCGCGCGGGCGCTCCGCCGACGCGATCTTCCTCGGGAAGGAGGGGCGCGGCGCGCGCGGCGACGTGGGCGGCACCACGCGCGCGGTCGGAATCGAGAGCGTGCGCCCCGTCTTCGTCGCGCCGCGCGGCCCCGCCCGCCCGATCGCGCGCGTGCTCGTCGCCTACGACGGCTCGCCGCAAGCCACGCGGGCGCTCCGCGTCGCCGCCGAGATGGGCGAGCGCGGCCGCGAGGCGGGCGCCGGCTTCCATTTCATCGTGCTCACCGTGGACGAGAGGATCGAGCCCCCGGGCGAGATCCAGCGGACGGCGTTCACCTACTTCCGCGCGCACGGAATCGAGCCGGAGGGAGAGGTGCGGCGCGCGAGCGGCCGCGCCGGGGCGGCGATCCTCGCGGCCGCCGCGGAGCTTCGCTGCGACCTGATCGTGGCAGGGAGCTTCGGAGCGGCGCGCTGGCGGCAGCTCTTGCTCGGGAGCGTGACGCTCGACCTCCTCCGCGGCGCGACGGTGCCGGTCCTCATTCACCATTGACGCGCGGGAAGCGCGCGGTCGCGCGGCCGCGCGGGGGGCGCGCGCGGTTGACGGCCGGCGCCGCCGCGCGTAAGATGCGCCGCGGGAGGGATCCGAGATGGCGCGTTTCCGCACGCTCTCTTTCGCCTGCTGGCGCTCGTTCTTCGCCCCGCTTCTCGCCGCCGCGCTCCTCGCCGGAGCGGCCGCCCTCCCCGCGCGCGCCGACACGATCAAGCTCCGCACGCGTGCAATCGACGACGTCGAGGTGGTCGAGGAGACCGCGACCGCCGTCCGCTACCGCATTCGCGGCTCGCTCCAGGAGGAGCCCGCCGAGAACGTCGTCGAGGTGATCTACACGCGGCGGCCGATCGGCTACGACGAGGCCATGGCCGCCTTTAAGCGCGGCGAATACGCGCGCGCCTCCGAGGCCCTGAAGAAGCTCGCGGAGATGCGCGACGCCTGGGTCCGCCAGTACGCGATCTTTCACCTTGCCGAGGCGCGCCGGCACCTCGGCGACCTCGCGGGGGCCGCGGAGTGGTACCGGAAGCTCCTCGCGGACTTCCCGAACGCGCGCTTCGCGCCGTGGGCGCGGCTCGGGCTCGGCATCGTGAGGCTCGAGCAGAAGGACTTCGCCGGGGCGCAGAAGGCGTTCGAGGATCTCGTCTCCGAGGCGAAGTCGAAGCGCTACGGCGACTCGATCGCCGAGCAGGCGAGCGTGCGCCTCGCCGCGACGCTCGAAGCGCAGGGGAAGCTTCGCGAGGCGCTCGATCGCTACGACCGGCTCGCCGCCGCCGCGCGCCAGCGCGGGCAGGCCTCGCTCGCGGAGGTCGCCGCGTTCCGCCTCCGCGCGCAGCTCGAGCCGGCCCGCGCGGACTTCTGCCTCGCGGGGCTCGAGGGCCTCGTCGAGGCGCAGCTCTCGAAGGGAGCCGAGGGCCCCGTGGATTCAGAGCTCCTCGCCGCCGCTTACACGTCGATGGGGGATATCTGCGACGCCAAGGGGGACGCCCAGAAGGCGCTCCTTTTCTACCTGCGCGTGGTCGTCGACCCCGACCTCTCGAAGGTGGCCTCCGAGCGCCCGCACGCCCTCTGGGGCGCCGCCCGCGCCTTCGAGAAGGCGAAGACGGAGAACTGGAAGGAGCGCGCCGAGCAGCTCCGGCGCGAGCTGCGCGACCAGTTTCCGAACAGCATCTGGGCGAAGAAGTGAGAGAGCCGAGATCGCCCGCACCCGGCGAAAGAGCGCGCGCCCGCGCGGCGCGCCGGGGCCGGCCGCGCTGGAGGGCTCCCGCGACCGCTAGAGCTGGATGATCTTGCGCTGAATCGCGTACTTCACGAGCTCGACGCGGTTGTGGATGTCGAGCTTCTTCATGAGGTTCGTCTTGTGCGTGTCCACGGTCTTTTGCGAGAGGTGGAGGAGGTCGGCGACCTCCTTCACGGTGTGCCCCTCGGCGAGGAGCTTGAGCACCTCGCGCTCGCGGTGGGTGAGCGCGACCTCGGCGCGCTTTCGGTCCGCCTCGTGCGCGGCGCGGTAGCGCTCGATCGTGGCCTGGGGGATCCGCGGTGTGAAGTAGGCGCTGCCCGAGGCCACCTCGCGCACGGCGCGCAATAGCTCGCTCGCCGGGGCGTCCTTCATGATGTAGCCCGCCACTCCGGCCTCGAGCGCCTGCGAGACATAGTCGTCGTCGAGGTACATCGAGAGGACGAGGATGCGCGCGTTCGGCTGGATCTTGAGGATCCGGCGCGTCGCGTCGAGCCCGTTGAGCGCGGGCATGGCGAGGTCCATGAGGATCACGTCGGGAGCGAGCTCCTTCGCGCGCGCGACGGCCTCGCGCCCGTCGCGCGCCTCCCCGACGACCTCGATTCCCTCCTCGCCTTCGAGAAGCCGCCGAAGCCCCTGCCGGAGGATCGTGTGGTCGTCCACCAGGAGGATCCGGATCGTCGCTGTTTTCTCGGTTGCGGTTGCCGTTCCAGCCGTATCGGCAGGATCCGTGTGCACGGGTCACCTCCCCGGGGCACGCCCGGAAAAATGGCGGCGTATGGTAGAAACGGCATGCCGCCTTGTAAATCGGGCAACGCCCTGAATTTTCAATCGCTTTGACTTTTTCTCGGCCCGGCCACCCACCGCGTTCTGAGCCGTGTTGCAGGCGACCGGGCCCCGGGCGCGCCTCCTCCGCCCCTCCTCTCTTGCGCGCCCGCGCGACGCTCCCCGCGGGGGGCGGGAATGCCGCGCTAGAGGCGCACGATCTTGTTCTGAATCGCGTAGCGGACCAGCTCGGCGCGGTTGTGGATGTCGAGCTTCTTCATGAGGCGCGTCTTGTGGACATCCACCGTCTTGCGGCTGATGCCGATCATCTGCGCGATCTCGGGAACCGTGTGCCCTTCCGCGAGGAGCTTGCAGATCTCGCGCTCGCGGTTGGTGAGCTCCTGCGAGACCGTCTTGATCTCGGTCGCGCCGCCGCGGCCCTGCTCCTTCACGACGAGGCGCGAGACCTCCGGAGAGAGATAGACCTCTCCGCGCGCGGCCTGCCGGATCGCCTTCACCAGCTCGGGGGCCGCCGCGTCCTTGAGGACGTATCCCGACGCGCCCGCGCGGAGGGTCTCGGAGACGTACGCCTCCTCCTGGTGCACCGTGAGGATCAGCACCTTCACGGGGTTGGGGCTCGCGCGCAGGCGCTTCGCCGCCATGATTCCGTTGAGACCGGGCATGGCCACGTCGAGGAGCACGATGTCCGGCTTCAGCTCGCCGGCCTTGCGGATCGCCTCGTGCCCGTCGGCCGCCTCGCCCACCACCTCGATGTCGCTCTCCTCCGAGAGCAGCTTCCGCAGCCCCTCGCGCAGAATCGTGTGGTCGTCCGCGATCAGCACGCGGATCTTGCCCTCGGCCGCAACCTCCGTCACGGTTTCCTCCCGCTCTTCCCGTTCGTTCCGGCCGGACGAGCCCTACGTCCCGCCGCAAGATCCAGTGTAGGACGCCGCGCGACCCGCGCAACGATGGGATTCTTCCCTAGGGGCCCAAAGTCGGCTTCCCGCACGGGATTCCGGGCGATCGGGCATCATGCTCCGGCGCGCTTCGCCTCGTTCCAGAGGGCGTCGAGCTCGGACGCGCCGAGCTCGGCGAGGTCGCGCCCCGCCTGCCGCGCCGCCGCCTCCATGCGCTCGAAGCGGGCGCGAAAGCGCGCGATGGCGCCGCGCAGCGCGTCCTCCGGATCGCAGCGGAGAAAGCGGGCGACGTTCACCGCGGTAAAGAGGAGGTCCCCGAGCTCCCGCTCGGCGGCGGCGCCATCGCCGCGCGCCAGCGCGTCCGCGAGCTCGCGCCGCTCCTCGTCGAGCTTGGCGAGGACGTCCGCCGTCCGCTCCCAGTCGAAGCCCACGCGCGCCGCCCGCTCCTGGATCTTGCGCGCCTTGAGGAGCGCTGGAAGCGCGGCGGGAATCCCGGCGAGGAGCGAGGGCTCGGGGCGGCCGCGCGCCGCGCGCTCGGCGCGCTTTTCCTCCTCCCAGCGGCGTTCGAGCGCCGCAAGGTCCCCGGGCGCCTCTCCCGCGAAGACGTGCGGGTGGCGCCGCACGATCTTCTCGGCGGCCGCGCGCGCCACGTCCCCGAGGTCGAAGTCTCCGCGCTCGCTCGCGATCCGGGACTGGAGCGCCACCTGGAAGAGGAGGTCGCCGAGCTCTTCGCGCGCCGCCCCCGCGTCGCCGCGGTCGATCGCCTCGACCGCCTCGTACGCCTCCTCGAGGAGATAGGAGCGGAGCGTGCGCGCGGTCTGCGCGCGATCCCAGGGGCAGCCCCCCTCGCCGCGCAGCCGCGCAATGACCTCGATCAGGCGGCGGATCGCCGCCTCGGGGGGCTCCGAGCGCGGCGCGGGCTCGGGCGCGGGCGGAGGCGGCGTCACGCGCGCTCGTTCCAGCCGGTCACCCGGCCGGACTCGTCGAAGGTGACCGTGCGGCGCACGATCCGCGACGTGTAGGTGCGGTAGTAGACCGGGTCCCAGTGCGGGAAGTCCCACGCCACGCCCCACCCCCAGGGGTACGCGTAGTAGAGGTGCGACCAGCCGGGGTGCCAGCGCCAGCGGACGTCGTCCCAGGCGATCCACTCCGCACGCTCGTAGACCCACTCGGTGCCGCCGCCCGGGAGCGGGCGCACGGAGGAGGGGCGGCCCCACGCGAGCTCCACCATCTCGGCCGTCATGCCGTTCTGGATGCGGTTGTGGCGGATCGACTCCTTGATCTCCGGAGGCCAGTCGCGCCCCTCGAGCGCGACCTCGCGGCGGTGGAACGCGGTCGCCCACCACCGCTCGTAGTCGTCGCCCCGCGGGTACGAGAAGATCCGGATGTCGGAGCGGTTCGCGAAGCCCTCGATCCCCTGGTAGACGACCTCGACGGGGTCTCCCTTCGGGGCCGAATGCCCGACGTGCCCGACGTCGAGCCGCTTCATGCGGGCGCGCACGGTCGTGCGTTCCTCATCGGCGTAGAGCGGGGCGTTCTCCACGCGCACGACGAAGTCGTACGTCGTGCAGCCCGCCGAAAGGGCCGCGAGGGCGGCGGCGGCGGCGAACGCGAGCGGCGAAGAGAGCGCGGCGCGCATGCCAGCTTCAGCATAGCAGGGCGGCGCGGGGGGCGCAACGCAGAACATGTTCAGAATGGGTAGCCAACCGAGAAGTGAATTGCGAAGAGGACCTCCCCCGCGCCGGCCCCAAGAGAAGCGGGCGGCGAAAGGCGAAAAGGATCGCCCCCGCGAGCGCGACCGCGCCGACGGCGATCGCGGCGAGACGCCGGGAGCGGCGCACGCGCGCACCTCCCACGAGAGACGCGGGGGGCCGCCTGCTCGAGTCTATCCCGCGGGCGCCGCCGGCTCACACCCACCGCTTGCGGCGGAACGTCCAGTACATGAGCAGCGCGACCGCCAGCATGAGCCCGATCGCGTAGGGATATCCGAACCGCCACTCGAGTTCCGGCATGTGCTTGAAGTTCATGCCGAAGATGCTCGCGACGAAGGTCATGGGGAGGAAGACCGTCGAGATCGCGGTGAGCTTCTGCATGACCTCGTTCAGCCGCTGCGCGGCCATAGAGCGGTGGCTCTCCATGACGGCGGCGACGAGATCGCGGTAGCCCTCCAGCATCTCGTGCACGCGCACCACGTGGTCGTAAATGTCGCGGAAGTAGATCGACGCCTTGGGCGAGACGTAGGGGAGGTCGTGGCGCGCGAGGCGTCCGAGCACCTCGCGCTGCGGGCCGATCGAGCGGCGCAGCGCGATCACCTGGCGACGCAGCCGCAGGATCTCCTCGATGAGCGCAGGCCGGAACCGCTCGAGGATCTGGTCCTCCAAGCGATCGAGCTCCGCGTCGAACTCGTCGAGGATCGGGAGGTAGTTGTCGACCTGGCGGTCGAGGATCTCGTAGAGGAGGAAGTCGGCCCCCCGCGCCAGCACCTCCGGCGCGCGGCGCACGTGCTCGCGCACCGCCGCGATCGAGCGCGACTCGCGCTGGTGGCTCGTGACGAGGAAGTTCTTCCCGAGGAAGCAGTCGATCTCGATCTTCTGGAGCTCGCCGTCCTCGTCGAAGCGCATCCCGTGCGTGACGATGAAGGCGTGGTCGTCGAACTCGTCGATCTTCGGGAGCTCGAGGTAGCGGATCGCGTCCTCGATCGCGAGCGAGTGAAACCCCAGGGTCTTGCCGACCCGCTCGATCTCCTCGTCGGACGGGAGCTCGAGGTCGATCCAGAGCACCGAGCCCGGCTCGCGCAAGAGCGGGGGCACGAGGGCGAGGTCGATCGAGGGATCGAACTTGCGGCCCTGCTCGAAGCTCCCGTAGACGTGGATGGGCACCGGCGCAGCCTCTCTTCCCCGAGCCTCTTCAATCGCCGAGGGCGCGCTCGAGGTCGGCCACGAGGTCGTCGGGGTCCTCGATCCCGACGGAGAGCCGGATGAGGCCGTCGGCGAATCCGGCGGCGCGCCGCACCTCGGGCGGGATCGAGGCGTGGGTCATGGAGGCGGGGTGCTCGATGAGCGACTCCACGCCGCCGAGCGACTCCGCGCACGCAAAGAGGCGCGTGCGCGCGCACACGCGCGCGGCGTCCTCCACGCCGCCGCGCAGCTCGAAGGCGACCATGCCGCCCGTTCCCGGGTAGTGGACGCGTTCGACGCGCGCGTGTTCGCGGAGGAAGCGCGCGACGCGGCGCGCGTTCTCGGTGTGGCGCTCCATGCGCACGTGGAGGGTCTTGAGCCCGCGCAAGACGAGGAAGCAATCGAGCGGGCCCGGCACCGCCCCGACCGCGTTCTGGAGGAACTGGAGGCGGTCGGCGAGCGCGCGGTCGCGCACCGCGACGGCGCCCCCCACGACGTCGGAGTGGCCGCCGAGGTACTTCGTGGTCGAGTGGAGGACCGCGTCCGCCCCGAGCTCGAGCGGGCGCTGGAGCGCGGGGGTCGCGAAGGTGTTGTCGGCGACCGTCACGACGCCGCGCGCGCGCGCGAGCGCGGAAAGGCGCCCGATGTCGGCCACGCGCAGGAGCGGGTTCGAAGGGGTCTCGATCCAGAGGAGGCGCGTCTCGGGGCGGAACGCCGCCTCCATGGCGGCGGGATCCCGCGCGTCGGCGAAGTCGAAGCCGATCCCGATCGGCTCGAACACCTTCGTGAAGAGGCGGTACGTCCCGCCGTAGAGGTCGTTGCAGGCCAGGACCCGATCTCCGGGGCGCACGATCGCGCGCAGGAGCGCGTCCTCGGCGGCGAGCCCGCTCGCGAACGCGATCCCGCGCACGTCCGCATCGCGATCGTGGGCGTGGCCCGCGCGCGCCCCCGGGGGCGCCTCGAGCGCCGCGATCGCCTCCTCGAGCGCCATGCGCGTGGGGTTCTGCGTGCGCGCGTACTCGAACCCCCGGTGTCGCCCCGGCGCGTCCTGCACGTACGTGGAGGTGAGGTAGACCGGGGTCATGATCGCCCCGGTCGTAGGGTCGGGGCGGGTGCCCGCGTGGACGGCGCGGGTGCCGAATCCGTACGTGCGTTCCATGGCCGGTCCTCAGCGCGCGATCGCGCGAATCAGGTCCGCCTTCGTGAGGATGTCGAGCGTTCCGTCGGGGCCGCGCACGAGGACGGCCGGATTCTCCTTCGTGATGAGGTTCGAGATCTCCTCGATCGTGGTGTCGCGGTCGACGATCGGGAACGGCTCGTCCATGACCTCGCGCACCGGGTGCGAGCGCGCGCCGGGGTCGCGAATAAGCATGTGGATCAGGCGGTCCTCCTTCACACTCCCGATCACTGCGCCGCCCTCGATTACGGGAATCTGCGAGATGTCGTACTCCTTCATGAGGGTGACTGCCTCGAGGAGGAACGAGTCCGGCGAGACGACGATGAGCTGACGGATCTTCTCTGGCGCCCCCTTGCGCTCGAGGATCTGCGCCGCAGAAAGCTCGGTTTTCGGCTCGAGAAAGCGGTTCTCCCTCATCCACTCGTCGTTGAAAACCTTCGAGAGGTAGCGCATCCCCGTGTCGGGGATGAGGACGAGCACGTTTGCGCCCTCGGGGAGATTCGCCTTCTGCGCCCACTGGATCGCTCCGAAGACGGCCGAGCCCGACGAGCCGCCCGCGCAGATCCCCTCCTTGCGCGCGAGCTGCCGCGTCATGAGCATGGCGTCGCGGTCGCTCACCTGCACGACGTCGTCCACGACGGAGAAGTCCATGGTGGAGGGGAGGAAGTCCTCGCCGATCCCCTCGGTCTTGTATACCTTGAGGACGTCGGGGGGCACGCGCCCCGTCTTGAAGTAGTCGTAGTAGAGCGAGCCGACCGGATCGACGCCGATTACGCGGATCGAGGGGTCCTTTTCCTTGAGGAACTTCCCGATCCCGCTGATCGTCCCGCCCGTCCCCATGCCGGCCACGAACGCGGCGATCTTGCCTTCGAGCTGCTCCCAGATCTCCGGGCCGGTGGTCTCGTAGTGCGCGCGCGGGTTGGCGGGGTTTCCGTACTGATAGGGGTAGAAGCTGTTCGGGATCTCCTCGGAGAGCCGCTTCGCCACCGAGTAATACGAGCGCGGGTCCTCGGGCTTCACCGCGGTCGGGCACACGACGACGTCGGCGCCGAACGCCTTGAGCGCGTTGATCTTCTCTTGCGACTGCTTGTCGTTCATGACGAAGATGCAGCGGTAGCCGCGCACCGCCGCCGCGATGGCAAGCCCGAGCCCGGTGTTGCCGCTCGTTCCCTCGATGATTGTTCCGCCCGGCTTGAGGAGCCCGCGCCGCTCGGCGTCCTCGATCATGGCGATGCCGATGCGATCCTTCACGCTCCCGCCCGGGCTGAAGAACTCGAGCTTTGCGAGCAGGTTGCACCGGAGCCCGCGCCCGACGCGATTGAGCCTGACGATCGGCGTCCGCCCGATCGTGCCGAGGATGTTCTCGTGAATCATGACGTGCGCTCCCGCTGCCCCGCGAAGGTCCGATTGTATGCGGCTCGCGTCGCGCCGTCAACGAGCGGGGCGGAGCGGTCCCGCCGTCCCGCCGCCGCGAAGCCGTTGCCAACCGGCCGCTCCGCTGGTATGATTTCGAGGCTTGCCCCCGGGCGGCCGGGCGGGCCGCGGGGCGGCGCGAACGCTTCCGAGGAGGAGCCGCATGAGAACGAGCCCGTCGCGATTTCCGATTGCCGCGCTGTCGGCCGCGGCGCTCGCCGCCGGCTCTGCCGCCGTCTTTCTCGCGCGCGCCGGCGCCGCCCGCGCCGAGGGGCCACCGCCGATCAAGATCGGGGTCTTCGACCTCGCGACCGTCTTCAAGGGGTACAAGAAGTCGAAGGAGCTCGAGCAGCGGATCACCGATGAGCGGGACGCGCTCAAGCGCGAGCTCGACGACCTCGGAAAGCAGATCATGGACATCACGAAAGAGCTCGACATGCTCGACCGGGCGACGCAGGCGTACGAGCTCAAGGAGGAGGAGCTTAAGGTCGTGGCGGCCCGCCGCGAGCTGAAGAAGGACCGCTTCGAGAACCGCCTCCGCAAGCGCTGGGAGGAGTACAACCTCGAGATCCTCGACGACATCGAGGCCGCGGTGCGCGCCTTCGGCGAGAAGAATGGGTTCTCGCTGATCCTCAAGGTGGAGGGAAAGCCGCTCGAGGACAGCCGCTATCTTACGGGGGAGGTGCTGCTCGCGGCGAAGGCTTCGAAGAGCGTGCTCTACGCGGCGCCGGAGATCGACATCTCGCGCGAGATCGTGGAGGAGCTCAACCGCCGCTTCGATCTCGGAGCGGACTCGCGCGGCGAGACGGGGAGCGGGCGCCCCGTCGAGGCTGGAAGCGGGGCCGGCGGCGCGGCCTCTCCCCGCGCCCAGCCGCCGGCTGCGGCGCCGGCGGCGCGCCCGCCGGGGAAGTAGCGCGTGGGGCGCGGCCGCCGCACGATTGCGCGCCCAGTGGTCCTCGAGGGGAGCGGTCTCCACGAGGGGCGCCCGGCGCGCCTTGCGCTGCGGCCCGCCGAGCCCGGCTCCGGCGTTCGGTTCCGGCGGGCGGATCTTCCCGGCGCCGAGGAGATCCCCGCGCTCGTGCAATACCGCGAGGAGCGCCCGCGCCGCACTGCGCTCGTCCGCGGCGGGGCCGAGGTGCACACGGTCGAGCACCTGCTCGCGGCGGTGGCCGCAGCGGGGATCACCGACCTTTTGATCGAGATCGACCAGGTGGAGGTTCCCGGCCTCGACGGGAGCGCCGCGCCGTTCCTGGCGGCGATCCGCAAGGCCGGCCTGCGCGACTTCGATCCGCCGCCGCCTCCTCCGCCCCGGATCGTCCTCGACCGCGTGATCGAGGTGGAGGACGGCCGCGGCGCGCGCATCGTCGCGGCGCCCTGCCCCGGGCGCCTCGCGATCGAGTACGTGCTCGAACACGCCGGGCTTGCGCGCTCGCGTTTCGCGATCGAGATCGAGGAGGAATCCTTCGCCCGCGAGGTCGCCCCGGCGCGCACGTTCTGCCTGGAGCGCGAGGCGGAGGCGCTGCGCGCGGCAGGGCTCGGGCGCGGGGCCACCTACGAGAACACGCTCGTGATCGGGGGCGACGGGCTCCCGATCGGGAACGCGCTGCGCTTTTCCGACGAGTACGCGCGGCACAAGGTGCTCGACCTCGTCGGGGACCTGGCGCTCGCGGGGGCGCGGTTGGAGGCCCGCATCTTCGCGTATCGCTCCGGGCACGCGCTCAACGCGGCGCTCGTGCGGAAGCTCCTCGAGGTGGCCGCCCCGCCCTCGAACCTCCCCTGCGCCGAGTCCGGCGCCCCTCCGCCCACCGCCGCGCGCGCGGCCGACCCGCCGCTCGTGCGCCCGGGCGGGGGCGAGCTTTCGGTCCCCGAGCACGTCTTCGAGGGGCATTTCCCAGGGCTCCCGGTGCTGCCGGGGGTGAGCAGCGTGGCGGCCATGGCGGAGGCGCTGGGCGGCGGCCCGATCGCCGCGATCCGCGGCGCGCGCTTCCGGCGCGTGGCCCGCCCCGGGCAGCGGCTCTACGCGGAGGTGGCGGGCCCGGAGGGCGCGCGCATCGTCGACGCGGCGGGCGAGACCGTGGCCGAGGCGACGATCGCGCGCCGCGCCCGCGATCGGACGGAGGATGCGGTATGAGCGCGAAGATCCACCCGCTGGCCCACGTCGATCCGCAGGCGGAGCTTGCGGACGACGTCGAGGTCGGCCCCTTTTCGTACGTCGGGGCGGGCGTGCGGATCGGCCCGGGGTCGCGCCTCCTCAACAACGTGTCGATCCACGGGCCCTGCACGATCGGCGCGCGCAACGTCTTTTACCCCTTCGCCTCGATCGGAAGCGTTCCGCAGGACATCTCGTACCGCGGGGAGAACTCCCGCACGGAGATCGGCGACGACAACGTCTTTCGCGAGGGCGTCACCGTCAACCGCGGCACGGCGAAGGACCAGCTCCTCACCAAGATCGGGAGCCGCAATCTTCTCATGGCGTGTTCGCACGTCGCGCACGACTGCATTCTCGAAGACGGAATCATCATGGCGAACGGGACGCTGCTCGGCGGCCACGTCCACATCGAGAGCGGCGTCACCTTCGGCGGCGGGGCGGTGGTCCACCACTACGTGACGATCGGGAAGTACGCGTTTATCGGCGGCATGACGGGGGTGCGCAAGGACGTCCCGCCGTTCATGACGGTCGAGGGGAACCCCGCGAAGGTGTGGATGGTAAACAAGGTCGGGTGCGAGCGGCGCGGGGTCTCCCCGCGCGCGATCGAGCAGCTCAAGGAGGCGCACCGGCTGCTCTTCCGCACGGAGATGACGTGGGAGGAGGCGTTCGCGGAGCTGCTCTCGCGCCCCGACTGCTCGGAGGAAGTGCGCTATCTCGTGGCCTTCCTCCGGCGCGTGAGCGACCACGGGATCAAGGGGCGGGCGCGCCAGGCGCTCCGGAGCGGAATGCCGCCCGCAGCCGCCGGCGGCCCCGGCGGCGCCGGGAAC
>FWPU01009965.1_pt1 | contig 14556 bp, 13 predicted proteins | sample 2228361 | NCBI WGS metagenome assembly FWPU01 (sample SAMEA103939777, study PRJEB20133) | metagenome
AGCTACAAACAGGAATTGGATAACTCTACGTCCTTGTATATCAATAAGATACCGCGGGCATGAGAGAGAGATGAGTCCGGACCGGCTAGTTTTCCCACCATTTTTCGTAGATGGTTTCCAAAATTCGTATGACCCCCAAGAATCACGGCAGCTCGGTCCCGCTGCGACATCCCAGGTGACGACGCAACTTTTCCCAAGCCACGGGGTTGTAGGGTACCAGGGATGAGAAGTGATGGTTGCTCTAGCCATCCTGTGGAGCTTGCCAAGGAGCCTGCCATGAACCCGAGAAGGTTTTTGATTCCGGCGTTATTGTCTACGATTGCGCTGAGCATGCAAAGCTGCGGAGGCGGAAGTCCGCCGCCTTCAACGACAAAGGCGACCACATTCGGCAACGTCTTCGCTGTGGGGACCGACGCGCCTCTCAGCAGCGTGCTGGCCTTCCGAGTCACCTTTACCAGCCTGACCGTCTCGGACGGCACAAATACCGCTTCGCTTCTTGCGGCCCCGACCGAGTTCGAGTTCGCCCGACTCAACGGCCTGCGGACGCTGCTGACCATGAACTCTGTTCCCACCGGAACCTATACCACCGCAACGATTACCGTGGCTTCGCCGGTGATCAGCTTCCTCGACACTAGTACCGACCCGCCCACCGTTGGAACGATGAACGGGCAGTTGACGCAATCGAACGTGACTGTGCAACTGCGCCAGCCGCTGGTGGTGCAGGAAGACGACCTCGTGGGGCTGTTTATTGACTTCCGCCTGCGTGATTCGCTCGAAGTCGGGGCTGACGGCCAGCTGACGGGGAATGTGACGCCAAACATCGCCATCCGCGCTATCCCGCCCGACGCGCCCGACGCGGAAATTGACGAGATTCGCGGCAGCGTGGTGAGCGTAAACCTCACGGACCGGAGCTTCATCCTGCAAGGGCCGCACGGCCGCACGCTGAAGGTCATTACCGACAGCCAGACGCAGTTTGAAGATGGCGACGGGCTGGAATCGCTCGACTCGAATTCGATTGTCGAAGTGTCGGGCACTCTCGAGCGCAGCACGCTGGCTTTGCGTGCTTCCGAAGTGCTCGTGCTTACGCGCGAGCGCTTTCTGCTGGGTGGCCTGCTGACCGATGTCCGCCCCGCGTCGGGCCGCGCCGACGAAGTGGACCTGCTTGTGCGCACCGAACTGCCCGACATCGCGGATGCCAGAGTTGGCGCAATCTTCACCGTGGGGTTCAACGACAACGAGCGCTTTATGATTCACCATCTGCGGCTGCCCATCGGGCATCTTCTGTTCAACCGCGCGAGCTTGACTGAGGGTCAGCGTGTCTCGGTTGGGGGTTCACTAGATAACTCCGCGGCTCCGGCTACACTCGATGCCCGCCGGGTGGTCCTGCATCCCCAGGGCCTGGAAGGTGCCTGGCTGCCGGACTCGACCCGGGCTGACAACGACATGACCGGAGTGTTCGGCTTCCGCGCGTCTGGTTTGACCGGGCTGCTGTTCGAGCGGCCCGTGCGCGTGTTCACCTCGCCGCGGACGCGCTTTGTGAACCTTGCGGGTCTCGGCGACCTGACGGGCGACGCCCCCATCCAGCTGCGCGTGGTGGGTCTGGTGCTGTTCGACCATTTGACCAACGAACAGGTCGTGCTGGCACGCGTTGTTGAGCGTCGGTCGCAAAACTAATTCCGCCCGCGGCCCGTGGCAGGGCAGTCGTTATTTGCCTGCCCGTCTGGCCGCAGGCGCGATGATGGGCCTTCTGCTTCTCCGCAGCCGCATTTTTGACTACAATGTGCTCCCGGGGGAGCGCCGATGCCTGATTCGCCGCGCACATTCGCGGAATTCTGGCCTGTTTATGTCCGTGCGCACAGCCAGCGGCTGACACGGGCGTTCCATTTCGCCGGCACCGTTCTTGGCTGGGGACTGCTGATGGCGGCCATCTTCTTGCGGAACCTGTGGCTGGTGCCGGCCGCATTCCTTGTCGGGTATGCCTTCGCCTGGGTTTCGCACTTCTTCATCGAGCACAACAGGCCAGCGACATTCGGCCATCCGCTCTGGTCGTGGCTTTCGGACCAGAAAATGGTCTGGCTGATGCTAACCGGTCGGATGGGCGAAGAAGTCCGCCGGGCCATGCAGACTTCCCGATCATCTGCTGATTGAAAACTGCTTTGCGCTGCGCCGTGCAACGCTATTCCGTGCGGACGGCGATAATTTCGTCGCCGCGCACGCGGAGCTGGACCGCCAGCGGTGGACGAATTGCCGGCCCCGCCACCACTTCCCCGCGCAGCAAGGCGCCATCGGTGCGCATCCCCAGGCGTAGTGGGTGGTACACGCTACGGTTGCACGGATCCACAATCATGGGATGGTGTGCCGGATACCCGAATTCGCGCTCCAGCCTTTCGCGGTCGGTGACGTATTCCAGCTCGCAGCGGCCAAACGGTTCTTCCAGTACGAACCCCCAGTAGGCATCCGCCGCGCGTTCCTTTCCGCGCGGCAGGCGGAGCAGCAACGCAGGCACCACGCGCCCGCTCGCCCATTTGCGAATCCGAAAGCGTTTCGCCGACCATGGCCGATTCAACTCACCGACACGAGCAACAATGACCGGACCTTGCGGGACTTCTTGGTCGGACCATGGGATCGAGGTTACTGCTGCAGTTGCCGGCTGTGCCGCAGCGTCTTTGGCACCGCTCACGTTCGAAAAGCGACTCGTACGCGTAGTAAGCCAAGCCATACCCATTCCGGCGAGTGCTGCGCAGGCCAGAATCACCAGCAGCGGCGCGGCCAATGGCCTGAGCCGCACGTGTAGGAGTTGGCGCCAGCGTGAAGGCTGGGGCGGCCGAAGCGGTTGCGAGGTCACGCCCGGGATTTGGGGCTGCGGAGGATTAAACCGGTCGAGCTTGGAAAGATCCGTGGCCATGGCTCAAAAGCAGGAATTGCAGGGCAGTCGTTGGTCCGCAAACCGGAGCAATCTTGTCTGTGAACCTCTGGTCATCAGTCCACTCCAGCCGGAGACCTATGTGGCTGTCACGCTGGCAAGGGTGTGGTGCCGCAGATACTCGCGGATGTTCGAGAGGCAGAGCAGCAGCTCGAGCGTCTTGTCGCGCTGCGCTGGACTGAGCGCGTGTGAGTTTTGCGCCAGCATGCGGACCGAAAAATCGGCCACCGTGAACAGCCAATCCAGCGTCTCCCAGTCCATCGTGCGGCCCTGCTGGCATATTTCCAGCGTTTGCTGCGCCTGCGTGTAGGTGTACTCGAAAAAGTGGTCCAGGCAGAGCATTTGCGCAGCCAGCGCAGGACGCACGCGTTGTTCGCAACCGGCAATGCTGCACTTCGGCGAAAGTGTCGTCCCCACGTTGCACCTCGTCCCGGCAAGCCCGCTGAGAGCTAGCCGGATAGGCAGGCGAGCACGCACCCAGCCAACCTGACTGGCGTCTAAGTTACTGCAGGACAATAAGATGTGTGATTCAGGCCGACTGCTCCGGAGCTAACCGAAACCGGTCGGGGTAGAAACTACCCCGCTTGGGCAGAAGACGGGGGCCGGTCTAATTATTCAATTTGCATCGGACCATTGGCTGTCCGCAGGTCGAGAAGCGATCCTCCGCCGCGAATATGCCCAGACAACTCCCGTCGGCTGACCTTTCCCTGCACGATGATGGCATTCTGCGCTTCGGTGGGGCCGGAGCTGAATTGTGCCTTCAGGTCGAAAGCAAAATTCTGCGGCAGCCGCATAGCGATGCTGTCCGAAGAAGAATGAAGCTGCCACTCGTCCGCGGGCCGGACTTGCGCCACGATGCTGCCGCTGCCTGTGCGTGCACGGATAGCTTCCTGCACGCCGGTTATTCGATGCCGCTAAAACCATCAGCTCATTGCTGATGCTGAGTTGCGCATCAGGTCGGTGCGTTCCAGATGTCCGGTGCGAATCGTATTGCCGTCCTGCTCGATGGGTGGGTTGGATTCCGGGCGGCGGGCTTTCTCGCGGGCCTCTCGTTCTGAGACCCCCTGCCGATGCGCGCGCAAATCTTTGCGGCTATTTACACGGTGGAATCCGCGCCGGCGCGAACCGCAATGTTCCCGGCACCGCTCGCGACGTTGGGCTCCACCGGTCCTTTGACTTCGATGGCGCGGTCAAACCACCCTTCGGCGTACCGTTTTGCGGCTTGCGCGGATGAGACGCTGGCAATCGCAGCAAGCACTGCTGCAAGCCACGCATCCCGAGTGCCCTTTGAATTTTTGGTCTGGTTCTCCTCTGTTTCCGCGCAATCGTTTCGATCGAAGAGTACGAAGAAATGCCTCTGCAAGTTCAGCCGCAGTGTGATAAGGAGAGGTTAGCTCGCTGAAAGTTGCACCAGCCGGGAGTCAAGCACGTCAAAGCCGCTTCCGGAGCACAGGTTTACCAGCGAAACAGGAAGCCCGACTTGATTCGCCAGTTGTTCTGCGTTTGATTGTTGAAGTGGGTGCGCACATAACTTAGTTCGGCCAGCCGGAACAGCCAGTGCCGGTGAAACGGCAGATCCAGCCCGCCGCCCGCAACCCAGGAAAATGTGTTGTCATGAATCGAGAACGCCTCGGGAGTATTTACATCGAACTTGATGCGGCTGCGACCGGCCAGCAGGTGGACCCAGGGAATCACCGGCAGGCCGCCCCGCCAGGCCAGTTGCACGCCGAAGTGATAGCTGTACAGGCTGGCCAGTATGCCCGACGGCCGGCCCCAGGTGCCGCCGACCTCTGCCTTGAAAGCGAACCAGCGGAGCAGATAGATGGCCAGCACGCCGTTAAACCCGTCCATGCCGAAATCGGTAAACTGCCCCTGCGCGCCGGATTCGAACCGTTCATACAGGAGGCCGATTTCCGCGCGATGATTCTCCTGCGCGCCAGCGGGAGCAGCGGCCAGAGTGAGCGCCACAGCAGATTGCAGCAACAGTAGCGCATATCGCTTCATCCCTTGCTCCTGACCGGCAGATTTCGCCTTGCGCAAGCGACTCTGGTCTGCGTATCTGCCCGGCCGCCGCGGCACCAGAAGGCCGGGCGCTCACCGGGAAAGGAAGCAGGAACCGAAAAGGGCCGGCCCCGCCGCAGCGGAGTGCACGGCCCTTTTCGGAGAGCAGACATTCCTCAGTCGCCGCCGCCCCAGCGGAAGGTAAGTCCGCCGCGGAATTGGCCCACGTCTTGCCGCGTGTCGAATAACCAGGTGGACTTGTAGTTTGCTTCGAAGTTTAAGCCCACATTGCGGTGGAAGAAAATGTTGACTCCGCCACCCGCGACGACCGTGCCGGCGTTATCGCTGCTGCCCGGTCCTTCACCAATTTTCAGCCGGTCCCAGCCGGCCAAAAACTGGCCGTACACTTCGACGTGCTCGCCGGCATAGGGGTAGACCTGCAAACCGCCGACCACCCACTGGTTGTTCGCATCCAGGTCAAACGGGTCGCCGAAGCTGGCGCCATACTCGCCGGCAACGGCCACCGGGCCGGACAGCCGGCGAGACAGCCGGATGCCGAAACCGGTCAGGTGGAAGTCCACATTGTCTTCGCTGAACTGCTCGTTAACGACTTGCGTCCGCAGGCGCCAATCGAACTCACCTTGTGCCGCGGCCGGCTGGCTCACAGCCAGCATGAACGCAACAACCCCACACACCACTAACACCTTTCGCATGATCTGGTCTCCTCCTGAGATGCAGTGCCTCCGAGGGCTGCCCTGCTCGAATCGCGTCTTTGATAGCACGCCTGCGGATCATTCGCCAGTGGAGGTTCGTATCAGGCACCCCCTGGTTGGCGCTTTGGACATTTTTGCTGCCGGCGAGACTTGCCGGCACCCCCCCGGAAAGTGCGGAACCGGCCTGCACCGTACGGCAGGCCGGCCCCAGACCGCCAGTCCCGTTGTCCTCAGTCCTGCCGGTCGCCGAAGACGAAGTTCGCGCCAAAGCTGATCACCAGATTGTTAATTCCTTCGTTAGCTACGTCGATGCGCATCCAGTGCACGCCCGGCAGCCGGACGCGAAAATAATCATTGACGCGCCAATCGAGCTGCCCGCCGGCCTTTACGGCCCATCCGTTTTGGCCTTCCGAGCCCAGGTCCTGCCCATTGAACTCGGCGCTCGCATTCAACCGGTAGCCGCCGAACAGCACATCAAACGACGGCGTCACCACATCGCTTCCGCGGAACGAGACACGCGGGCCGCCGCCGTAGAAGTGGCCGTTCACTTCAAGCTTGAACCCGTCCTCCTCAAATGGCGTTCCGCGATAGTAGCTGTACTCGCCAACAATCCCGAAGATGTCGGTCACATTGGCAGCGAACTGCGCGCCAAAGCCGTACATATTGAAATCGTTCTGGTTCACCACGTCGCTGACGCCCGTGTAGCCATAGTGGCTCCCCAGTGCCAGCGAAGCTGCCAGCAACGAGGCCCCATCAACTTCTCCATTGGTGCTGCCGTCGCTGATGCTGATGTCGGGCAGATAGGTCCGCACGTAGTAGCCGGAACTCGCAAATTCGACCTTTGGCGTTACTCCCTGTGCCGCGACCGGCCCCACCGCGCACAACAACAACAACGCTGCCACCCCGTAAGACGATGTGAACTTTCGCATTTTGAGCCTCACTTTGACTGAAGATGTTGTCTCAACGCAGGAATGTCGCCCCGGCGTTGGCGACAGCAAATCATATCGCCGGCCCAAACCCTAACAGAATTATTGCTTGTGCGCGAAAGGTTAACAGCGTATCCGTCCGGGCGGCAGTCGCTTGCTCACGTCTCATGATCGGGCTCGCCAGCAGGCTCGTTGCCGGGCACTTCGGCAGACTGCTGCTGCGCGCGGGGCGTTTGCAGATCGACCTGCGCCGCACCGCTGGGCCGCCCTTCGGGGCTTGCATCCTCGAGGTCTTTTTCAATTTTGTGCAGCGCGGCGTTCACGACGCTGCGAGCCAGCATGTCGGCCGCTTCGCAGTCGGTTTTGAGTTTTCTGCGCTCGCGCTGAACGTTCGGCAGGTTGGAAATCATAAGCTGCGCCAGAGCCTATGCTGTTGGCCACGCGTGGCGAAATGACGTTACCGCTGGCCAGATCCGGCCAGTAGTGCAGCATGGCTGGGGGGCTTCGGCTCCGCCCAGCGATCTCAGTGCGATTCGCTCGGCCCGTACCCCTCGCTATCTCCAGCCTTTAACTCACTTTTTCTGTTGAAAAGTAAGACTGTAACGGCAATCGGACCAGCACGGTACAAGCAGGCTTCAGCAGGGACGGGGCAGAACAGCCACCGGAACTGAACTGGTTGCATCCATCGGTTCCGATCATTCAGCAAGCAGATAATACCGGGAGGATAGCTTGATAGCACCTTTGGAGTCAGAGAAAGGTTTTCCATATTTTCTGCTGGCTATTGAGAATCGCAACGGCCGTGGACAACAGACCAAGCGAGCGAAGGCGGCCGACCGTGCGGCAAGACGCGTTTTTGCGCCACAGGCTTACCGAATCTCGAGCAAAACTCAGCCAGGCGTTTCATCCGGAGCGAAGCGAACGACCTCCAACGTACTGCACTCTGTCAGGAGCAGCCTGCCAGATTCTTCGACCGTCCCCCAGAGCGGGACCGGCTCAGGATGACAGATTCTACGACGCGTGCTTTGCTCGCAAGCTGACCTCGTCAGAAACCCGAGCTAGTGCCGCTCATATGAATTTGGGGCAAGCAGGAGTGACTCGCAGCTTACGCCGCTCGTCCGCAGCACTTCTTGTATTTCTTGCCGGAGCCGCAGGGGCAGGGGTCGTTGCGTCCGATTTTCGCTCCGGTGCGCACCGGGCGGGGCGGTTCCTGTTTGGCGCCGGCCTGGAGCTGAAGGTTTTGCTGGGCCTGGCGTCGGCGGCGTTCTACGGCTTCGAGCATGGGCGAAGGAGCCTGCCGGGCCGCGCGCTGGGCGGCATCTTCCGGCCGCGCCGGTTGCACCAGGAACAGGAAGCGCACAGTTTCGGTGTCAATGCGGTCCATCATCTCTTCGAACAGCGTAAAGGCTTCCTTCTTGAATTCGACCAACGGATCTTTCTGCCCGTAGCCGCGCAGCCCAATGCCTTCTTTCAGGTGGTCGAGTGAGAGCAGGTGATCTTTCCACTGCGTGTCCACGACGTCGAGCACGACGCGGCGTTCGAGCCAGCGCATGATTTCCGCGCCGAACAGCTTTTCTTTTTCCTCGTAGCGCTGCTTGACGGCCTCCACCAACCGGTCCAGCAGTTCGTGATGCTTGAGCTGGGCGGGGTCAATTCCCGAGGCGGCCAGGTCGAGCCCGAACTGGTTCAGAACTTCGTTAGCGAGATGCGTAGTGTTCCAGTTGTGGGGATGAACATTTTGCGGGCAGTAGGTTTCCACCAGGCCCACGGCGATATCTTCAGCGATGCCGAGCACGTAATCTTTCTGGTCTTTGCCTTCCAGAATCGAGCGGCGGATCGAGTAAATGGTCTCCCGCTGCTTGTTCATCACGTCGTCGTATTCGAGCAGGTGTTTGCGGGCCTGGAAATTCTGCGCTTCGACGGCTTTCTGCGCGTTTTCGATGCGGCGGCTGATGAGCTTCGATTCAATGGGCACACCTTCGGTCATGCCCAGACGGAACATCAGGTTCTTCACGCGCTCGCCCCCGAAGATGCGCAGCAGGTCGTCTTCGAGCGAAAGGAAAAACCGCGAAGAGCCAGGGTCGCCTTGGCGGCCGGCGCGTCCGCGGAGCTGGTTGTCAATGCGGCGGGCCTCGTGCCGTTCGGTACCGAGCACGTGCAGGCCGCCCATGGCCACGACCTCGTCGTGTTCGGCGCGGCACTGTGCGGCGTACTGTTCGTAGATGGGCATCCAGACTTCCACGGGTACCTGGAAGATGCGGCCTTCGTGCTGGAACAGGACCATTTTCGCGGTGCTCTGCGGCGTTTCGCCATCCGTGCCGATGACCGGACCGGCCGGGGCGTAGGGTACGGCCAGCTTTTCGCGCAGGCAGTGCTCGCGGGTGAGCAGTTCCGGGTTGCCGCCAAGCAGGATGTCGGTGCCGCGGCCCGCCATGTTGGTGGAGACGGTGATGGCGCCTTTGCGCCCGGCCTGCGAGATGATTTTTGCTTCGCGCTCGTGCTGCTTGGCGTTGAGCACCTGGTGAGGGATGCCGGCTTTCTTCAGCATCGCGCTCAGCCGCTCGGATTTCTCAATCGAGATGGTACCCACCAGCACCGGCTGGCCGCGCTCGTAAAACTGCCGGATGCCCTCGGCATAGCTGCCGTCTTCCTGCATCACGCCGTTGACGACAGCCTCGAATTTCTCGCGTTCGGTGCGATAGACAACGTCGGGAAATTCGTGCCGGATCAGCGGCTTGTTCGTGGGGATGACGACCACATCGAGGTTGTAGATTTTGTTGAACTCCGGCGCTTCGGTTTCCGCCGTGCCGGTCATGCCAGCCAGCTTTTTGTACATGCGGAAGTAGTTCTGGAAAGTAATCGTGGCCAGGGTCTGGTTTTCCCGCTCGATTTTCACCCCTTCTTTGGCTTCGATGGCCTGGTGGAGGCCGTCAGACCAGCGCCGGCCGGGCATCTGCCGGCCGGTGAATTCGTCCACGATGATGACTTCCCCGTCTTTGACCACATAGTCTTTGTCGCGCTGGAACAGCGTATGGGCGCGCAGCGCCTGGTAGACGCCATGAATCATGTCCATGTTGGCCGGGTCGTACAGGTTGCCGACGCCGAGCAGCCGTTCGCACTTGGCGACGCCTTCTTCAGTGAGCGTGGCGGTGCGATGCTTCTCGTCAATGGTGTAGTCAATGTCGCGGATCAGTTTGGGAATGATCTTGTCCACGCGGTAGTACTTGTCGGTGGACATCTCCGCCGGGCCGGAGATGATCAGCGGGGTGCGGGCTTCGTCAATCAGGATGGAGTCTACTTCGTCCACGATAGCGTAGTGGTGGCCGCGCTGGACGCAGTCGGCCAGGTCGTATTTCATGTTGTCGCGCAGGTAGTCGAAGCCGAACTCGTTGTTGGTGCCGTAGGTGATGTCGGCGGCATACGCGGCGCGGCGCTGCGCGTCATCCAGGTCGTGAACAATCACGCCGACCTTCATGCCCAGCGCGGTGTAGATGGGCGCCATCCATTCGGCGTCGCGCCGCGCCAGGTAGTCGTTCACCGTGACGATGTGCACGCCGCGGCCAGCCAGCGCGTTCAGGTAGGCCGGGAGCGTGGCCACCAGCGTTTTTCCTTCGCCGGTCTTCATCTCGGCGATTTTGCCTTCGTGCAGGACGATGCCGCCGATGAGCTGCACGTCGAAGTGGCGCATGTTCAGCTTGCGCTGGCCCGCCTCGCGCACCACCGCGAAGGCCGGCACCAGCACTTCTCCGAGCGCCTGCTGGAGCTTTTCCTTGTAGGCGGGGTCGTCCGGTTCGGTGTCGCCGAGCGACGCCTGCACCTGCTGGCGGAAAGCATCTGTGCGCGCGCGCAGCTCGGCGTCGGAAAGGCGCTGGATTTCCGGCTCGAGCGCATTGATGGCCTCGACGAGCGGCGTCAGTTTGCGGATGTCGCGCTCGTGCTTGGTGCCGATGAACCGCGCCAGCACCCGGTTGATGACTTGTTCGACCTGCATACGCTCCGTGCTTTATCCTGCTTGTGTAGGGCCGAACTTCAGTTCGACCAGTTCCTCTCGACTGTCCAACACAACAAAAGCAGTCCCCGCGCCGCGGCTGGTGCATCCTGCGCGCAGGCCGGGACTGCTTCCAAGCGAAACGCCGGCTCACTCAGATGCAGCACGATATTCTACCGCGCCGCCGTCCCGCCGCAAAACCGTACAGAAGTGAGCCATATTCTCAGATGGGGAGAGCAGTGAAAAGAAAACATGGTCTTGGATGATTTGTTGGTGAAGCCCCGGGTGTCAGTCCACCTGCGGAGGGGTCCCGGCTGGCAAGCCTCAAGTGAGCAGCGGAGCGATGCTCATTCCCAAGCAGACGACGAAAAGGCTTAGCTCTGGCAAGGTAAGCGCCGGTTCCGCGTGCGCGGAGAGCATAACTAACCCTGCCAACCCGAGATTCCTGCAAACCAGCAGCCAACCAACTTTCAGTTGCCATCCTCCGAAGCATCCACAGTCGTGAGCATCCTGCCCTCGAATGACGTTGGAACCAATGGCCAGCGTGAAGATTCCCAGCAAGGCTGCTGCCCCCCATGCGGAATATGGCAACCAGAGTCCTGCTGCCGTGCAAGCCCCCGCAGCCAGCTCGTAGACCACGACAACGTATGATATCGGACGAACTGTGCGCTCCGGTAGCAGGCTATATGCGGCGACGGCGCGAACAAATCTGTCGAATCTGGCCAGTTTGGTTATACCCGCGAACACCAAAACTGAGCCCACGAGTAGTTGCCCCAGAGCAGCAAGCAATTACACAACCGTGTCGAACATGACAGCGCCATAAGGAGTACAAGTGGATGATTGCGCGTTATTTTCGTTTCAACAATGCTGCAATGTCCATCCGCTTTTGGGCAATGGCGAGCGTGTAGGGCGTGCCTAGGCCGGGATAGAAACGCTTAGAATCCGCTCCGTATCGCAGCAAGAGCCGAACCATCTCAATGTCACCCTGCCTAATCGCGAGCACGAGTGGGCTGGTCGGGACAGGTGGTTGACTGTCCACATTCGGATCTGCGCCTATGCGCAGCAGAAGTTCTGCGCTAGCGTGAGCTTTTCCCAGCACGGCCCACTGCAGGGCGGTAAGGCGCGTATGAGGGTCGGCCCGTTTCGCCAATTCCGGATCGTTCTCCAGATGCCTTTCTAGCTCAGCAGTGCGTCCTAGTGCTGCCAGCTCGAAAGGGTCCAACCCGGCCTTGCGCATGAGGAGCAATCGCACGATATCCGGATGTTTCCGCTGAACTGCCCATTGCAGCATATTGTAACCCTGCTTGTCCCTAGCGTTGACTAGGGATGGATCGTCGCGCAGGAATCGCTCCACCTCAGTTTTCAACCCAAGTGCCGCTGCCTGGAAGGCGTCGTGTCTTGCTCCTGCGCTCACAAGGTCGGCCCCGACCGCTTGGTGGCCAAAGAGGACCGCATAGTCTAGGGCGGTGTTCCCTGCGCGGTCGCGCAGCTCTAACTGCGGGCCATGCCGCAATAGCAATTCAACAGTGGGGGTCTCTCCGGACCGAGCCGCTTCCATCAATGCAGTCGTGCCGAGCTGGTCCTGGGCATTGACATCTACACCTGCCTCCAAGAGAAACTCTATGAAAGGTACATCTGGGGGCCTCATTTCAGTGGCGACAAGCAGGGCTGTCTGTCCTCGTGCGTTTCGAGCCTGGAGAAGAGCATGCTCCTGCTTGATGAGGGTGCGAGCCTCCCAAAATCTCCGCTGTGGAATTAACTTGAATAGTTTTTCGGATGTGTCGTCACTGCGGCGCTCATCTGCAACGGAACTTTTATCCGCCTGCTGTAGATGATCCAGCGAACAGCCGCAACCAGTAACTGTCAAAATCAGTACACTCATCGTCAGAAACACATTGCCCCGTCGCCCTTGATCTTGCCTACATTGGGTCATGGGAACTCCATTCGGAAGTTGCGTGCAGCTCTATGGCAGGTAGAGGCAGCAGCACCACACGCAGCTTTCGCAACCACAGTTGTAGCATTGGTGTGTACCGTCCCAGCCTGCGCTACACGCGCAACATTTCCCACATGCGCAGCTCTATTCCTGGCAGTATTTGCATCCCTTGTCGTCGGGTTCCATTTGGTCTTGTTCCGGAACGGTGAATGTGGTCAGCATCAGCCCGAACCTGCTGGGGAGGTTCCTCCTTCGAGATTTTATAGGGGACGCCAAATCTATCAATTGGGAAGCTCTGTTCGGGGACGAACTAAAATCAACACCATCCAACGGCTTGCCTTCGTAAATTATCCCCTCGTCGTCCGTTGAGAAAGCGCTGTGGGTGGCGGCATTCACATTTGTCAGACGGGCAGAATACGCAGTCCCGGTTGGTGCTACAGCGAGCTTTAGCCGCCAACCGGCAACTATCTCCTCCTTGTCCCACGAAAACTGTGATGCTAGAGAGCCCCCAATTCTTGCCCTCTCCGCTTGTTTATCTTCCCGCAGCCTGTTAAGGGCCAAAGAGTTTTTCAGTATGCCAAGCGGGGCGTAAACGCCTCTCTCTTTCCTGTACCACGGCTGCGCAGTGTTTATGTGCCGCAGGACACGAACGGCCAGCTATCTTTCCTCATAATCCTGGTTCTTGATTTGCGCGGGGGGCGAGAAGATGTTCCGCGATCTCGTGTATCCAAGGAAAGGGAAAGCGAGCAGCGCCTTGAGGACCGATCGCCGACTAGAATTACCCATCGCAGGATCTCCTTGGACTTTAATAACAACTATCGTCTCGAAAAGACCGTTGTCAAGTAGTATTTAGATTTCAAGATGACGTTAGGAAAAGGAACGACCGGCGGCTTGCTCCTCCCTCCGTCGCCACTGCACAATAGAGGCCCGCGAGCGGGCTAGAACCGAAAGGCGAGGCCGACCGAAGGGCCGTGGTGGTAGCCGAAGCCGGACTGCTCGAACAAGAAGTTGCTTACCTTTGGCTGGCGGAACGCAAAGACGCGGTATTCAGCTCGAAACGAAAGGTAGTCATTCAGCGGCCGGTCAATTCCTCCGCCGAAATTCATGGCAAACCCTTTGTGTACGAAGAACTCGTCAAGAAACATCACGCCCGCGCCTCCGGTCAGAAACGGCCGCCACGTGCGGATTCTGGGCAGATAGCGCACGTAATTTGCCGAGAGAAAATGCATTGAGCTGGGCACCTTGAAGCGAGCTTCGGCCAGCGGGTCGGCCGGGAAAGTGTTGTCCCCCAAGTCGAACGGCGCAAAGGTGACCGTTTGATGGACATTCACGTCATTTGGGCCCACCGAGTAACTAGCCTCAAACGCGTCCGATTCATTCAGCCACCAGCGCAGGCCAAACACAAACCGCGCCGCACTCGTAACAGATTCGCGGTCCCGGCTCGGCAGAATCACAAGTTGGTCATTGTCTAGGTTCAGAAAAAATCGCGTTCCCTGACTGACCTGGTCGTCGAAAAAAGAACCGCCCACGCTGGTGACGACCTCAAACCGTCGGAATCGTTCCTGGGCGTTTGCTCCTGCCGCTGGAAGCAAGAGGATCAACAAGCCGAGTGCATGCAATCCGCCGATGTACTTCCGCCGCCCCATTTCCCCTCCCCAACCGCAGCTCTGCTGCAGGCATCGGCTCGTGAGATGCATTTCTGTTACCGGCGGATGTCTGTATCAGTGGTAATCATGAAGGCTACGGGCCGAGATTCCGCACAGGAATGTTCTGTTCCGCGCTGTGTCGCTGTGCTGCGTTTGCGCGAAGCGAGCGCGCCGTTGACCAATGACTGAGGATAGGGGGTCGCGGCTTCAGCCGCGACGAATCAAAGCAACTGCAATCGCCATGCAGGGGCTTCAGCCCCTGCGCTGATGCGCCGTCGGTTTCTAGCGCGCAACTCAGGAGGGAAGATGGGAGCCAGTCCGCAGCAGCCGCCGCGCATGCGGCACGAGCTGGCGCGACGGCATCCCGGTTCCGGTTATCGGCGGATGACCGGGCTGCTGCGCAGAGAAGGGCTGGTGATCAACCAGAAG
>FWPU01009968.1_pt1 | contig 14553 bp, 11 predicted proteins | sample 2228361 | NCBI WGS metagenome assembly FWPU01 (sample SAMEA103939777, study PRJEB20133) | metagenome
GGCTTCTAGCCATCGGCGAGGCCGGGCCTGAGCCGCCCACGAGACAAAGGCTTGCGTTTTGTACCGAGAACTACCCTACCTGCTCCCGGTATGCGCTGGGGGATAGGCCGGTTTCTTTGCGGAAAACCCTGCTAAAGTAGGCCGGATCGGGAAACCCGACCTGGAGGGCCACTGAGGTGATGCTGTCGTTCGTGCGGCGCAATATCTCCTTGGCTTGCCGGATGCGGTAGCGGTTCAGGTACTCCCAAGGTGAGAGCCCCAGTTCCCGGCGAAAGATCTCGCTGAGATAGTTCTCGCTCACTCCGATTGCCCTGGCGATTTCCCAGCGTGATAGAGGACGGGCATAGTTCTGGTGCAGATAGGCCACGGCCCGCTTGACCAAGCCGCTGGTATGCGGCGGCAGAGCATCGCTGCCGGATAGCATCCGTTGCACAGAGACCACTGTCTCCTCGTCCGACAACACACCTTTGCTCTGGAAAGTCACCAACGCGTGCCGTTCCAGTCGTTGGATGTCTTCGAATGTGAGCGTCCGACCACTCAGGATGAGCACCGGTACCCGCCGCGTCTGCTCGTTGTTGCGCATCCAATCCAGGACTTCAAACCCGTCCATTCCCGGCATTGCCAGGTCCAGGATCACCAGGCAAGGGGTCTCTCGTGCCATGATGTTCAGGGCTGCAGTACCATCATTGGCCGTATAGATGAGGTATCCCGGGAGTCCGCGGGCTACCACGCCTCGGTAGGTTTCGCACGCCTCGGGATCATCATCCACGATCAGAATCGGCCCGACCGTCTGGGTAGGGCACAATCCCTCGATGGCCTCCAAAAGGGTTTCTGCGCTCACCGGCTTGGTGGCGAGATTGGTCAATCCGGTGGTCGGGGCATGCCCGCCGTTCCCATGGCTATAGAGAATGAAAGGCGCATGGCGCAGTTGGGGGTAATTGCGCAGACGTTGGATCATCGCCCAATCGGCAGGCGTCGCATCCGCCAGATCCCACGCCAGAGCAGTGGGGCGGATCTCTGCTAGGACGGCGTGCAGATCGTCCTGCGGTCGCAGCCGACGTATTTCCAGCCCTTGTCGTTGGCTAAACTGGACGATTTCGGCAGTCGGCTCGGCTTGAGTCGAGATCCATAGCAAGACCGGTTGAGCCGGCTGTAGTAGAGAGGCGGCTTGATCGCTCAGGCTGGGCAACGGCAGATAAATGTGGAAAGTGCTGCCCTGTCCCGGCTGGCTTTCGAGTGTCATCGTGCCGTTGTGCAGCGCCACCAGCCGACGGGTGATCGAGAGACCCAGGCCGATCCCTTCGGAGCGCCGACGGGTGTGCTCAATGGTGACGAACGGTTCAAAGATGCGCTCCTGCAATTCCGGCGGGATTCCGCTGCCAGAGTCTTGAACCCAGATATGCAAATGCGGGGGCACAACCTCCGCGCCCAACACAATCTGGCCGCGCTCGGTGAACTTGTGGGCGTTGCTCAACAGATTGAGCAGGATCTGGCGCAGCCGGACCGGATCGGCCTGGATGAGCGGCAGGCGGTCAGGCAACTGCAGATGCCAGGCTACGTCGCTCTGGGAGGCGAGGCCATCGGCCATGCTGTGAAAGACTTCATCCAGAAACGGGCGAGTGTCTATGATCTCGGGATGAAGGTCGAGTTCGTCAATCTCTGCCCGCGATAGGTCCAACAGGTCATTGATCACCCGTAGCAGATGTTCGGCGCTATGCTGGACGTGCCGAAGGTCTTCCTGCAACTCTGGCGGCAGTTCGGTGTTGTACGGGTTCGGCGTGCTGAGGGCAGCCTGGATGTAGTTGAGGGTGACGTTCAGCGGGGTGCGGAGTTCATGGCTTACGTTTGCCAGCAGGCGGGTCTTGAGCCGATCGGCTTTTTCGGCGGCGGCCTGAGCCTGTAGCGCTTCGCTGTACAATCTGGCGTTGCTGATGGCGATGCCCAGTTGATCGGCCAGGGATTGGAGTCCCACCAGTTCCTGGCGTGTGCGTAGGGTGGAACGGTTGCTGTGCAGGTCCAGCAGCCCGATGACCTTGCCGCCCAGACGAATGGGTAAGATCACCCGGGTGCGTGTGTCGGGCCAATTGGGATCGGGGAGAAAGCGGGAACTGCGGTGCGTATCGGGAATGAAAATCGGTTCGTTGCGCATCAATGCTTGCCCCAGCACGCCGGCCCTGGTCAGTGGAATACTGGTCTGGCTTGCCTGGGCCTGCTCGGTTTGGTCCAGGACCAGGAGTTGTTCCTGTTCTACCCAGTGAAAGATCTGCACGCGATCATAGCCATAATTGGTGCGGATCAGGTTGGCGATCTCGTGAGAGAGTTGGCGATAATCGAGAATAGACCCTACTCGCCGGCTGATCTCCAGGCTTGTCTCCAGTTGGGTCAATCGCTCCTGCTGTTGCCTGCGTCTGACCTCCATGGCGCGGCTGGAAAGGCTCGCGAGCGCCACCAGTTTCTGTGTGGCAACCTCCGCTACATTCTGAGCCGTGACCAGCCTGAAAAGGTACTCGAAGCGGTCAGGCCAGGGCAGATCTTGGGCCGCCTGGTAGGCCAAGTCTACGGCCTGCTTGCCAATCTCGTCGGCGCAAATGTCCACTGTCGCAGCCATACTGCCGTCGGTAATTGCTGCCAGGGCTTCGGGTGCCCCGCCGATGCCAACGATCACCGTGTGCCGGTCAACGAGGCCAAGCGCTTGACCCACATCTCGCGCTGCCAGTGCCAGGTTATCAGATAGGCCAAATATGGCATCCACCGGCCTTGCGATCGGCTGCATGGCTCTGTGGATTTCCGAGCAGATTTGGTCGTATGGCCCGTGGCCGGTAACGATCACGTGTTGCAGGGCGAGGTGGCCGTAGCCCCTGAATGCCTCGCGGATTTGGGCGGTCGTCCTTTCGCCGCTGCCATACCAGCCTGTCTGCCCCACACCCCCTATCGCCAGCACATTGCTTCGGTCGTTCAGCCTCTCGACCAGGCAATGGATGCCCACCTGCATGACTGTGTACAGGCCAGAGGGCGAAACCAGGAGGGGGTGGTGGATTCGGGTCTCACTGAGCAGGATGAGGGGGATGCCAGAGTGCGGGATTTGATAGACCAGGTCTTCTGGCAGCGACCAAGCCACAAGCGCGTCTAATTCCAGGGCCAATAGCTCTTCCAATAGGGCTGTATGCTTCTCTCCGGGAAGCGCTCGCGGGTCATCTACCAGGCTTATGGAGATCAGATCGAGCGGGAGTTGGTCGGCCCTGGCATAGGCGGCTTCCCGCACTTGTACCCAGTATGGGTCATTCGGCTCGATCGCTGCACCGACGCGCACGGCATGAGGCATGAGAATCACCTACAACCGGGGACTCGCTAACAGTGAGCAGGAGGTACAGATTCATTATAGTCTAACTGCACTGCCCACACAAGTGCCTTGTAATGTCTTGCTAAGAAGTCTCGCAACCCGGGCGCTCAAACCCTGCCCGATACAACGCGAAGCGCTGTCTCAGGATCGCCTCCCGAATCTCACGCGCAATGGTCAGCATCAGGTGCAGGTTGTGCAGCGTGAGCAGGTGGGCGCCGAGGATCTCGTTGGCGGTGACCAGATGGCGGATGTAGGCACGGCTAAAGCGGGAGCAGGCATAGCATGCGCAGCCTGGCTCAATGGGTTCGGGATCATCGGCGAAACGGGCATTGCGCAGGTTTAGCCGGCCACTGCGGGTGAGCGCGCCGCCGTTGCGCGCCAGGCGTGTGGGCAGGACGCAATCGAACATGTCTATCCCGCGCGCCACCCCCTCCACCAGGTCGCCGGGTGTGCCCACGCCCATTAGGTAACGTGGCCGGTTCGCGGGTAGCAGGGGATCGAGCACGTCCAAGACGGCATGCATCTGTTCTTTCGTCTCGCCCACGCTCAGGCCGCCGATGGCATAGCCATCGAAGCCCAATCCGGTGAGGAAACGCGCCGACTGTTCCCGCAGGTCGGCGAATATGCCGCCCTGCACGATCCCAAAGAGCGCCTGGTCGGTTCGCGTCTTGGCCGCCTTGCAGCGCGCGGCCCAGGCATGGGTACGCGCCAACGCCTGTACGTTGTAGTCATAGTCGTCGGGGACAGCGCACTCGTCCAGGCAGACGATGATGTCGGCGCCCAGGTTCTCCTGGATGGCGATGACCTTCTCCGGCGTGAAGCGATGCTCGGAGCCATCAATGTGCGAGCGAAACGTCACGCCATCGGCATCCACCCGACGCCGTTCGGCCAGGCTAAAGACCTGAAAGCCGCCGGAATCGGTGAGGATGGGGCCGTTCCAGCCCATAAACCGGTGCAGGCCACCCAGGCGGGCGATGCGCTCATCGCCGGGACGCAGATAGAGATGGTAAGTGTTGGCGAGGACAATCCGCGCACCCAGATCGTGCAGGTCGCGCGGGGAGACGGCCTTGACCGTGGCCTGGGTGCCGACGGGCATAAAGGCCGGTGTGGGCACATCGCCGTGGGGGGTGTGGAGCAGCCCGGCGCGGGCGCGGCCATCGCTGGCGAGAAGGTCAAAGACAAGCATCAGGACTTGTGCAGCAGCCGCAGGGTCTTTAGACCGGTCACTGCGTCATATGCAGGATCTTTGTGCACCAACTCAGCATCCACCATGCGGGCCAGGCTGCAAATCCAGGCATCGGCCACCGATAAGGAAGTAATCGCCTTGACATGAGCCGCCTCATGTCGCCACTCGTCCGTCGAGTGCGTGAGCTGCACAGGCCATGCCTCTACGAGATTCAGTATCTGCTGCGTCTTCTCCCGTCCGCGCTTGCGCAAGCCCAGGTACTCCAACTCCATCAGCGCCATAAAAGGCAGGTAAACCAGTGCTTTCTCGGAGCGAGCGTCCTCTAGGATGTCCAGTACAGTCTTGGCGCCCTTCTCATCATTCAAGATAGTGAGCACGGCAGAGGTATCCAGGACGTAGCGCGACATTCAGGCTTTCTCCTCCGCACGCTCCCGCTGGCGCTCTCGACGCCGCTCCGCCAGCAGGTCGTCGGTCGTCGGCCCCTGGTCCTTGAGGACACCCACCGCAGCGCGAATCGGGTCAGGAGGCACAGGATAGACGACGATCACCCCATCTCTGATCTGCCAGTCCAGCACGGTCTGGGGAACAATGTTCATCCGCTTGCGGATTTCCCGTGGCACTACCGTTTGACCACGCACCGACACAGTTGTCTTCATATTCACCTCTTCACAAGACGATCAGGGTATTTGCAAGACGATTATATCATCGTTTTACAGTCCGGTCAATCGAGCGTCTGCCCACAAACTGTCCCCATCCTCTACAACCCGTGAAGCCCCCATCCTCATAGACCACTCGTCCACGAGAAATCGTCGCTCGCACGCGCCCCTGCACGCACAACCCCTCGTAGGGCGTGTAGCCCGCGATGTGGTGCAGGTCGGCAGCGCGGACGGTTTGTTCCGGCTGCGGGTCATAGATGACCACGTCGGCATCCGCGCCGACGACTAGCGCGCCTTTGCGCGGCCACAGGCCCCACAGGCGGGCCGGGTTGGCGGAAAGCAGCCGCACCAGATCGGGCCAGCCGATGCGCCCCGCCGCCACGCCGTACGTGTACATCAACGGCAACAGGGTTTCCAACCCGGGCAAGCCCCCCGGCGTGCGGGTGAAATCGTCGGCGGCGGTCTTTTGCGCGGCGGTGTAGTCGCAGTGGTCGGTGGCGATCTGATCCACTGCTCCGCTCGCCACGAGCGCCCATAGTCGCTCCGGCTCGCCCGGCTCGCGCAGTGGTGGCTGGAGGATATAGCGCCAGGGTTCTGGGCCGCTGTAGACACGGTTATCCAGCAAGAGATACTGCGGGCAGGTCTCGCAAGAGGCGGCCTGCCCCCGCACACGCGCCTCGGCCACCAGTTCGACCGAGCGCCTGGTCGAGCAGTGGACAACGTGCACCGGGCAGCGCGCTGCTTCTGCCAAAGCGAGCACCCGTTGAACGGCTTCCTGTTCCGCCAGGGCAAGGCGCGATTGGCCGTGGTAGCGCCAGCCGATCTTGCCGGCGGCGACCAGCGCCTCCGTCTGCGCGGTCACCCGCGCGTCGTCCTCGCAATGCACGAGCACCCGGATGCCCAGTCCGGCACAGGTTGTCATCAGGCGCAGGATCGTCACGTCGTCGGCGTAGTAGCAGGGGCGCCCCGGCGAGTCGCCCGTACCAGGGCGATAGGTGGTGTAGAGTTTGATACTGGGGACACCCAACGCCACCAGGTCGGCCAACTCTCCCTCGTGCCCCGGCGGCAGGTCGGTCACCATCACGTGCAGTGCATAGTCAATTACGGCGTCCTGCGCTTCCGCGGTGCGCGCCTCGACGGCCTGGCGCAGGGTCTGGCCGGGGAACTGGGTGGCGAAATCCACTACCGTCGTCACACCGCCGCAGGCTGCTGCGCGCGTGCCGCTGAACCAGTCGTCGGATGTACGATAAATGCCGGTATCGAGCGCAAGATGTGTGTGCGCGTCAATTACACCGGGGAGTACCATGCAACCTGCCGCGTCGATCACCTGTGCGCCGGATGCCACCAAGTCATGGCCGACAGCCACAATCCGTCCGCCTTCGACAGTCAAGTCGGCATCCATAACCCCCTGCGGCGTAACGAGGGTACCACCACGGATGTGCAGGGCCGCAATGCCCTCCCGCCCATCCCTTCCACGATTCATCATCAGGCTATTCCACCTTGAGCATATATGATATAATTAGGCCAGGTCAGTCAGTCTCGCCAACCCGAAGCATGGTTAGCCGGTGGCCCAAACTACACGCGCCAAAGAGCGCTGACCGTGATATGATACACCGAAATGCCAATTCTCGGTAGATCACCATTGCTCTCGCCGGAGACAGTCCGGCGGTCAAGACGCGGATTGTCGTCCGCTTGGAGACTTAGATGAGGGTGATAACGTGAACGATCAACGTATCCTGATCGTGGAGGATGATAGGATGCTCCAGATAGCGCTTCGCGACACCCTGGAGAACGAGGGGTTCGCCGTGGATACGGCTTCCAATGGAGCGGAGGCGCTCGAGATGATGGTGAACCGCTGCCCCGATCTGATCGTGGCAGACATTTTGATGCCTCAGATGGACGGCTATGAATTCTACGCGGCTGTTCGCGCTCGCCCAGACTGGGTCGCCATCCCCTTCATCTTCCTGACTGCCAGGGCAGAGAAGCATGACATTCTAAGGGGCAAAGATCTGGGCGCCGAGGATTACATTACCAAGCCCTTTGAGCCGCAGGAGTTAGTAACAGTCGTCCGTGCGCGCCTGAGACGCGCACAGGTCATCCGGGAAGTCGCCGAAGCAGAGTTCGACCAACTCAAGCAGCAAATCATCACCGCCCTCGGCCATGAACTGCGCACTCCACTCACCGCCGTCCTGGGGTATACCGACCTGGCCCTGGAAGATTTCTCCTCTCTTTCACCAGAAGCGCTCCACGAATATCTGGCCGCCATCAAGCAGGGTGCCGACCGGCTGGTGCGGCTGGCGGACAGTTTCATGGTTCTGGTACGGCTGGACTCGGGTCAGGCAGCCAAGGAATTCGACCAACTGGCTAAAGTGCGCCACAACATAGGAGAGGTCGTGCAATGTCTGGTGCAGCAGTGCCAGGCGCTGGCAGCCACCCGAGGCGTGGTGCTAGAGGGTAAAGCGGAACAGGGCCTGCCCCCGGTCAGGCTGTGCGAGCCTTTCTTCACCGATGCCCTGAGGCGGCTGGTGGATAATGCGATCAAGTTCTCCACGCGCGGAAGAAAGCACGTCACGGTAAGCGCCCGCGCAGCCGGGGACTGGGTAGAGATCGCCGTTGCCGATGAAGGGATAGGAATCTCTCCCGACGCGCTACCCTATGTCTTCGAGCGCTTCCGGCAGATCAACCGTGACGTAACAGAGCAGCAAGGCACCGGCCTGGGGTTGGCCATCGCCCGCGGATTGATCCGCTTGCACGGTGGCGATATCGTCGTAGAAAGCCAGCTCAACGTCGGTAGCACTTTCACGATCCGGTTGCCAGCATTCAAGTAACCCGATCCATCAGCGCACGCGCAAGCCGATTATGCCGCTCGACCAGAGGCCCAACGTCAACCGTCAAGAGGCAGCCATTCTCGATCACGACGCGCCCATTGATGACCGAGAGGTCCGCCCGCTGCGGCGCACAGAAGACAAGCGCCGCCAATGGATCGTGCAGCGCCCCGGCATAGTCCAAGCAGTCGAGTCGAAACCCGATCAGGTCAGCGGCCTTGCCTGGAGCAAGTTGGCCGATATCATCGCGGCCCAATACCGCCGCCCCACCCCGCGTCGCCAGCCACAATGCCTCGCGTGCGCGCAACCCGGCAGGGTTGCCGGAGACGCGTTGCAGGAGTAACGCCTGCCGCGCTTCGGCTAGCATGTGCGACGAGTCATTGCTGGCCGAGCCATCCACCCCTAGCCCCACCCTGACTCCCGCGTCCAGGTAGGCCCGCACCGGCGCAATGCCCGAAGCCAGGCGCATGTTGGAACTGGGACAGTGACAGACACCCGTGCCGGTACGCGCCAGCAACCCGATCTCCGACACATTCACGTGCACCCCGTGCGCATACCACACATCATCGCCCACCCAGCCCAGTTCCTCGGCATAACCTACCGGACGGCGACCGAACTGGCGCAGGCAAAAGGCTTCCTCGTCCAGTGTCTCGGCCAGGTGTGTGTGCAGGCGCACGCCATACGAGCGGGCCAGGCTCGCCGCCTCGCGCATCAGATTGGGTGTGACGGAAAACGGTGAGCACGGCGCGACAACGATCCGCAGCATGGCATAGGGCCTGGGATCGTGATAGGTCTCGATGGCGCGTTGAGTATCTTTCAGAATGAGGCCCTCATCTTCGACCACGCTGTCAGGCGGCAGACCGCCCTTGCTCTCGCCCAGGCTCATCGCGCCACGGCTAGCGTGGAAGCGGATGCCAATCTCCTGCGCGGCGCGGATCTCATCGTCAATGCGGCAGTCGTTGGGATAAATATACAGATGGTCACTGGCAGTGGTACAACCGGAGAGCATCAACTCCGCCATACCCACTAACGCGCTCGTGTAGATGGCCTCCGAAGTCAACCCAGCCCAGATCGGATAGAGCGCCTTGAGCCACTCGAACAGCGTGGCGTCCTGTGCAGTGGGCACGGCACGGGTAAGCGTCTGGTACAGGTGATGATGCGTGTTCACCAGGCCCGGCAATATGATCATCCCGCTCGCGTCTATCACGTGGTCGGCCTGGGCAGGCAATTCGGCGGTCGGCCCGACCTGCTCGATCGCGTTACCGCGCACAAACACGCCGCCGTCGGGCATGCAGCGCAACCCGTCGTCCATCGTCACTACCAGATCGGCATGTCTCACGAGCAGAGTCGCCATCGCCCACCTCCCACGTTCCCAACTACCTAGTTGCCATCTACCAGTTTACCAGCATTCGTGATAAAATGAAAGTATGCGTGCGCGTAACTGGGTGATTCTCATCTTGATCAACATCGCCATTTCAGCAACCGTCATCGTGGCAATCCTGTTCATCTGGAGCCGCGCCCAGCCTTCCACGTCTCCCTCGCCTGTCCCGACCGCCACACCCACTCCTGAACTGCCCGGCCAGATGGCCAGCATGGCAACGGCCGAACTACCTACCGTGCCACCCCCAACCCCATCGCCACAGCCCATCTTGTACACCGTCCAGGAGGGCGACACACTGAGCGCCATCGCGCTGGCTTATGGTGTCTCGTTACAGGATCTGATGACCGCGAATGCCATCAGCGACCCCAACATACTGAGCGTTGGGCAGGTGCTCGTGATCCCGATCGCTGTCCCGCCTACTCTGCCGGCCGAACCGCCCACACCCGAACCCACAAGAGGGCCGCTCCCACCTTCGCCTGCTACCATCACGCCATCTGGTCCACCATTGGTCGAGATCGGCCAGGTACTGGGCTCCGACAACTTGGCAGCCGAGACCGTGATCGTGCGCAATCGGGGCGGTTGGGTCAGCCTGGAAGGATGGACGCTTTCAGATGCCGAGGGAAACACATTCATCTTCCCGGCGCTGACACTCTTCGAAGGCGCGCAGGTGCGTATCCATTCGGCGGCGGGCATTTCCACGCCAACCGACCTCTACTGGGGCCGTACCACCCCGGCCTGGAATGGCGGCGAATTGATCACACTGCGTGATGCAGCGGGGAATGTGGTGAACACGTATATCGTGCCGTAACCCCCTCCGTTCCCACCTCATTGACGGAAGATCAGGGGGAACCTCATACCGATACGCGCTCGATCCGTGCCCCCAGGGCCCGCAGTTTCTCTTCCACCCGCTCGTAACCGCGATCAATCTGGCCGATGTTGCGGATAGTGCTTCTCCCTTCAGCACAGAGCGCAGCGATGAGCAACGCCATCCCGGCGCGAATGTCGGGGCTTTCCATCTCGTCGCCGTGCAAAGGCGACGGCCCCTGCACCACGCAGCGGTGCGGGTCACACAGGATAATGCGCGCACCCATCGAGATCAACTTGTCCACCCAATAGAGGCGGCTCTCAAACATCTTTTCGTGGACCAATACGGTACCGTTGGCCTGGGAGGCCAGAACAATGGCGATGCTCATCAAGTCCGCAGGAAAGGCCGGCCACGGCGCATCGGAGATGGAGGGGATGGCCCCACCGACATCTGGGATAATGGTGAGCGGCTGGTCGGCAGGCACAAAAACGTCGCTACCGCGTACCTCGAAGTGGACCCCCAGCCGCCCGAACACTAACCCGACCATACGCAAGTGCTCAGGGGCAGCGTTTTTGATGAGCACTTCACCGTGGGTCACTGCAGCCAGCGCAATATAACTCCCCACCTCCATATAGTCCGGGCCAATCGTGTATTCACCACCACCCAGCCGTTCCACACCGTGAATAGTCAACGTATTGGAGCCGATGCCCTCAATCTGTGCCCCCAGTCGGCACAACATCCGGCAGAGGTCTTGAACATGCGGCTCGCTGGCCGCATTGCGGATGACCGTCGTCCCGTCAGCGAGCGCCGCAGCCATGATGGCGTTTTCCGTGGCGGTGACACTAGCCTCATCCAACAGAATGTCAGCTCCGCAGAGCCGTTCACCGCGCAGGCGGAAGATCCCATCGGTATCCACTCTCGCTCCCAATGCTTCCAACGCCAGGAAATGCGTATCCAGTCGCCGCCGACCGATCACATCACCGCCGGGTCGTGGCAGATGCACGGTGCCCAGCCGCGCCAACATCGGGCCGGCCAGAGTGATGGATCCTCGTGCCCTCCCAAACAGGCCAGGGTCCATATCCACAGCACGCACATCACGGGCATGCACACGCCACGTGGTGGGGTCGAGTACCTCAATGGATACCCCCACCTGAGTCAACAGTTCTCCCATCGTCTGCACATCACCGATCACGGGCAGGTTATGCAGAGTGACCGGCTGATCGGTCAGCAGGCATGCTGCCAGGAGTGGGAGTGCTGCATTCTTGTTCCCGCTGGGCATGACACTGCCCGAAAGAGGACGACCACCCTCGATGACGAACTTTTCCATAGCGGGTCTCCTAGTATCATAGGTTTTGTGGGTGGTTGACACCACCAGTGGCTCTACTCTTGATCGTGGTCAAGTACGCAAAGCGACAAATGACAGGTTGTCGTCTATGCGCAGCCAGTACAGGATCGTTCCATATTGTGCCAGAGGACACTGTTTTGTCAACATGCGTCTCCACCGCGTTCTATAAAGTCTGCCACAGAATCACGGTATACGCAAGTCCTGGTCTGGCAGATCGGGATCATCGTCTTACTTGTCTTCTGGCGCTTGGGCCGATGCATATCTCCGAGTCGGGAACGGACAGCCCAACGAACACCCCACTTCTAGAAATACTCAGGCGGGGGGACTGACTGGCAGTTGTGCATATAGAAAAAGCGTGTATCATGATAGCACGATCTTCCGAGGTATCAACGCGGGGTGGTTGCTGTGCCAGTCAAGGTGCTGTTGGACACCGACATCGGTAATGACATTGACGACGCCATCTGTCTGGCTTATCTCTTGGCTCAGCCTGAATGTGAACTCCTGGGCATTACCACGGTCACCGGTGAGGCAGAGAAGCGCGCCGCTATGGCGAGCGCCCTATGCATGGTTGCAGGCAGGCAAGTACCTATCTTCCCGGGTGCGGAAACCCCGCTGTTGATACCCCAGCGGCAGCCGCGGGCATCGCAGGCAATGGCCTTGCACAAGTGGCCGCATGAGACCGAATTTCCCCGCGGGCAGGCTGTCGAATTCCTGCGCCGGACGATCCGTGCTTATCCGGGCGAGATTGTCCTGTTGACCATTGGCCCGTTGACCAATGTCGCGCTCTTGTTCCGTGTAGATCCGGAGATTCCGACACTCCTGAAGGGCTTGATACTGATGTGCGGAGCCTTCAATTGCCTGCCTGGTGTAGGCCCCCTGGAATGGAACGCGATGTGCGATCCCCATGCAACGGCAGTGGTGTATCAAACGCCGATTCGCGTTCACCGCTCTGTGGGTCTGGATGTGACCTGCCAAGTGGTGATGGACGCGCGTGAGGTGCGGGAGCGCTTCAAGGCCGAGTTGTTACAGCCCGTGCTCGATTTCGCCGAGATCTGGTTTCGAGAGAAGAATGCGATCACTTTCCATGATCCCTTGGCGGCGACGACGCTCTTTGACGATCAGATCTGTTCTTTTCAAAAGGGCATGGTGGAAGTGGAACTGGTGAGCGAGGACATGAAGGGGATGACACACTGGTTGCCAGGTCATCCAGATGGCCGACATGAAGTGGCAGTAACGATAGACCGTACGCGCTTCTTTGAGCACTGCTTTTCCGTGTTTCAATAGGTTGCCGGTCTCCTAACAATGAGTCAAGGTAACTGCTCAGACAGGCGGTTGAAACCGCGCATGAGGCCCGCAATCCGGATTGTGGGCCTCGCGCCGGGCGACCGCCTACGCGGTCGCTGCGGCAGCGTCCACGCAGGCGGACGCCTGCCTGTCGGCAGACAGGGCCTGGCGTTGTAGGGGCGGGGTGACCCCGCCCCTACCAGGGGCGATTTCAATCGCCGGCCACCAGGCAGTTACAAGTTTTGCGGACAAGGTGGCAGTTGTGTCGGGTCGGAAGCCGACCCGCCTAGCCCAAGGAGGTGTCAAATGTCAAGGAGATGGTTTGTGATCGTATCGGCTATAGTGGTGCTGGTGGCGCTGCTGGGCATCTTGCCGGTATCGGCTGCGCCTACTCCACAGGGCACTGTTTACACCGTACAACCGGGCGATACGCTGTACAGCATCGCTCGACGGTACGGGGTGACTGTGCAAGCCATTGTTGCCGCCAATGGCATCGTCAACCCCAACCATATCTATGTCGGGCACCGGTTGATCATCCCGACCGGGGGCGGCCAGCCTGCGCCGCCGAGAGGCTGCACTCACATCGTGCAACCAGGTGAAAACCTGACCCGCATCGCATTGCGCTACGGGGTGAGCACGTGGGCCATCGCACAGGCCAACAACCTGGCGAACATCAACTACATCTATGTGGGACAAGTGCTCGCCATCCCTGGCTGTCGGCCCTCGCAACCGTCGCAGCCGTCCCTGCCTAGCACATTTCCCGGCCCCTGGACCGGCGAGTACTTTGACAATATTTCGCTGAGCGGTACAGCCTATATCACGCGCACCGATGCGGCCATCAATTTCAACTGGGATTATGGCCCGCCGGCAGGCGGTATGCCGACCAATGCCTTCTCTGTGCGGTGGACAGGCACTTTCAGCTTTGGCGCCGGCACCTACCGGTTCTACGTCAGGGTGGACGACGGCGCCCGGCTATACGTGGATGACGTGCGTCTCATTGATGGCTGGCGCGACGGCGCAGCGCGGACGTACACATTCGATCAGGGGTTGACGGCCGGCAATCACACGGTCAAGGTCGAGTACTATGATCGCCTCCAGGTCGCCCGCATACATGTCTGGTGGCAGGCGTTGACGGCGACAACGCCAACCCCCGGCCCCTCGCCCACGCCTACGACGACGGCGCCAACAGGCGGTTGGTTGGGCCAGTTCTATAACAACGAGACTTTGGAGGGCACGCCCGTCCTCACCCGCACGGATCCGTGGATCGGATTTGATTGGGGCACGGGCAGCCCTGCACCTGCGGTATGGTCAGATGGCTTCTCAGTGCGGTGGACTCAACGCGTGCACTTTGACACCGATCACTACCGCATCTGCGCGATGAGCGACGACGGCGTGCGTATCTGGGTTGGTGGGACATTGGTCGTGGACGAATGGCATCCCAGCAGCGGTTTGTCCTACTGCCGCCCGCATTGGATCGCGAGTGGCGACTATGACGTGAAGGTAGAGTACTATGAGCACGGGGGCAATGCGTTGATCTATGTATGGTGGGAGCCACACTGATCTGGCCTGGAGGCCCGGCTTTGACCGGGAAGCCCCCGATAATCAATCGGGGCGTCCACCGTGTTTTGTACCGGGAACTAGAGGTGCTCTACAAAAGTTCTTAGGGTTTTCCGGCAAACCGGCAGCGGTTAAAACCGCACCTGGAAGGCCCGCAATCCGGATTGCGGGCCT
>FWPU01009545.1_pt1 | contig 14549 bp, 10 predicted proteins | sample 2228361 | NCBI WGS metagenome assembly FWPU01 (sample SAMEA103939777, study PRJEB20133) | metagenome
GGGGTCGACGTCAACCCGCGGCCGGCTGTAGGGCACCCACCGGGTCCCGGGTGGGCGATCGAGTCCCGCCGCGCGGATGTCCTCCGTCGATATGAACACGGACGAAAGGGCGACGTCCGGCTGGGCCGGATCCGGAGCGAGCAGTTGGACGATCTCGTGCTCGGCGGGAACCCCAGCCCCGCGCTCCAGCGGCCGGCAGTTCGGCTCCCCGGACGGCTCGACGAGTCTCAGCTCGGCCCACGACTCCGAACGGCCCAGGTAACCGACCCGCTGGAGCGCCGCCCGGAGGAGCTCCCGATCCGGCACGTCCGCATCCCAGACCACAACGATCGGCTCGGTGGCGGCCAGGAACGTGTCGAGCACGAGGACCCGCTCGACCTTCCCCCGGTTCTTCTCCCAGGGCATGTAGTGGCGCGTGTGCGCCGCCGAGGCGGCGGGGAGGACGTAGGCCGGCGCTCCCAGGAGCGGCTCTAGGACCCGGCGGCAGGACACCGTCTCCCCCGTCGCCCGCGCCACGCCTGCCGCCAGAGCCCGGATGAGCCGCCAAGGGGAAGGGGGCCACTCCAGCGCCGCCTCGTTGACGTGGTGACCCCACGGGTTGGCGTGGTACCTGGCAGCCAGCAGACGTACCTCAATCGCCGTTGCCATCGTTGCGGTCCTCGGGCTGATCCTCGCCTTCCGGCTCCTCTTCGCCCCCGCCTTCCTCCTCGGCCCGAGATCCCTCGCGACCCCGGTCGGGGACGATGGTCCTGAACTCCGTGACCGGAGGGTCGGCGAGGAGCCCATCGCTCCGGCACGCCGCGATCGCATCCCTCACCTCTGCGTCCAGCTCATCGGCGGAGGGAAGCGCCTCGCCGTCGGGCCGGGTCACGGCGACCCCCCGGCACTCCAGATCGCAGGCCGTGCGAAGCCGCAGGCCCCCTTCGAGGAACCGCCTGATCTTCCAGAGCGCGAGCGCTCGGACGAGCCGCTCGCCCGCCGGTGGGAGACCGTGCGAGGCGATCAGGCCGAGATCCAGGTTGAAGTGCGCGGTGATACGGGCGGCCACGAACTCCGTCCGGGGGTACGGCACGTTCGTAAAGCCGAGACGGCTCTCGATGCCCCGGGCCTCGTCCGCCTTGGGGAACACCCGGTCGAACTTCACACCCCCGGACTCCGCAGGGGCCACGTCTGAGGCCTCGATGAACGCCGAGAGCGCCCTGGGTAGTCGGAACCGGCCGCCGATCTTTTCCAAGAACACCCCGTGAACGATGGAGTTGGGGTCGTAGCGGAGGCACACCTTCGCGAGGCGCCTCACGTCGATGACCCCCGGGACCTCCGGCCCTTCCTGGGCTGCGGCCTCACCGCGGCCCCGGCGTCTACGGACAGCCCGGCGACCGGTCACGCCCAACTCGTCGTAGATGGCGTTCTGGAACGCCCTGCGACGCTCGTCCCCGTCGAGGTCCCAGATGTACGGAGAGTTCAGGCGGTGGAACTCCAGGATCGAAGATGTGGTGCCGTATGGTCCCAGATCGATCCGGATGTAGGGGAGCCCCTGCAGCGGTGGCACCAGATCGTCGGAGGCCTCGTCCCAGCACACCGCTTCCAGCCGGTTCGCCATCGACTGCGGCGACTCGACGAGGAGCTTCTGCGTCCCGTCCGGCAGGCGGTATACAGCGGGCCCGAGGTCCGGGAATCCGGTGGGCTGGAACCGCTCCCCCTGTACGGGCCAGAGATCCGCCTCGATCAAGATCCGGGGCGCGTCCGCCGTCATCAGACTCATCGCGTTACCTCCTCTCCTGGGTACTCTTCCTCCAGCGCGAGGTTCACGAGCGCCCGCTCCCGCACCGGCACGAGGAGCGCCGCCAGGAGTCGGCGCCCCAGCCCGGGGTTGGGGGGGACGGGCGAGGGCCCGCGGAGGCGACGGAAGCCCTTGGCATTTACACGCGCGGCGCGCAACCGTCGCGCCGCCCGGAGCGTCGCCTCCCATACTTGACCGGCCTGCAGGAGACCCAGGACGGTCAGATCGGGAGGCACCTCGACCTCCTCTCCTCCGATGCGGATAGGACGCCCGAGCAATATCAGCTTCATGACCGCGTAGGCGTCCGGGAAGATACCCCTCAGCTCCCGCCTCTCGAGCGCCAACACCGGCCGTGCTTCTCGAGCGGCTCGCCAGTCGATCAGCGCCAAGGCCTCCACCAGACGGGCGAGGCGGACCAAGTCGATCTCGTCCTCGAGGAGCGCCGCGATGCTCCGGGGTGAGGCGCGCACGTATCCGTCCAGCCCCGGGTCCGTCCCCTGGCGCTTGGCGTCGATCAGCCGACGCTCGAGAACCGCTCCCAGGTCCCGCATGACGTCCCGCCCCGTCCACACGACGTCGTGAGGGAGCTCATCCGACCACTCCCACGTCCGGCCCGCACGCACTACCGGCTCGAGATGGGTGCGGAGCTCCCTCGGGCCCTTCGCGTCGGCTGACGGTCGAAGGGAAGCCACGGCGGCTGCGAGCTCGAACTCCGCGGTCCCGTCGTCGCAGGCCTCGGCCCACCTGAGCGTTAGACCTCCCAGCGGCCGGGGGAAGCCCCGAGGGCGAAGGCCCGGTCGTCGGGCGACGGTCAGCTCCGCGTGGGAGGCAGCGAGCAGCACCTCGAGGAGCCGCGCGCGTCCGCCGAGCGCGGCGTACTGCAGCATGGCGGTCTCGATGCGTCGGACACCTCCTCGGAGCGCCTCGCCGCCCGTCGACCGTGAGCCGGGCCGTGTCATCCCCCGCAGCGAGGCCATGAACTCGTCCAGCTCCGCCAAGAGCTCCACAGCCGGGCGGACCCTCACCGGCAGCCGCCCCAGCGCAACCGCCAGGTGGCCCCGGCCGTGCCGGGCCTGGATACCGAACCGTACGAAGGCGTTCAGACCCCGATCCACCCCGAGGCTCACAACCGCTCTCGCCATGTCGGCAGCGGTCTCAACGGGACGTCCGCACCACTCCGCCCGGGCCTCCCGGAACAGGTGGGAGAGCTCCATGAGCCCGATGGGCCGACGCCAAAGCGGCAACCAGAGCTCCCCGCGAGACGGTTCATCTCCAGCCCCGGCGTACCCTCCGCTCGCCGCATCTACCGTGAACGGGAAGACCGCTCGCGGCGGGACCGAGGCGCCGAACCGGCGGGAAACAGCCCCTGCCAAGAGCAACGCCCCTTCCACCGACAGCACGTAGCTCCACGGGTTCAGCCGCTTTTTGCCCACGAACCCTGGCGCCGCGTTGGGCGCGTCGACGCTCGAGGGGTGAAGGAGACCTCCAGTCGCCTCGATGGTGGCCCCCGGGACCTGATAGCCGAACAGCGCCGCGCGGAGCGCGTCCGAGGATTCCAGTCGCCTTACCCGCCGACCTTCGCCGTTCAGACCGAGGACCTCGGCCACGCACCTCGCGAAGATGCCGGTGAACTCGGTCCGCCCGTCCGCTCCTCCGGCGGCGAAGAGCGGGGCCCATTTCGGATCCTCTCCGGCGAGGATGCCAACGGCGTCCAACCAGCGGACACAGGCATCCGGCAGCCGCGACCTCAGCGCCGCGACGAAGCGGGCCTTCTCTTCGTCCTTGCCGGGTGCGCCCTGCCATCCGAACTCGTTGAGCACCGACCGGGCGGCTGCAATCGCATCCCGGTACGCCCCGAGCCGAGGGTCCGTCGACCTTACCAGTGGGTCGAGGGGGCTGCTTCCCCGGTAGAACCCGCTGTCCTTGTTCCACGGAGCGATGATCGGGGTCGGGGCGTATCGCTCGGTGAAGAAGGAAATCAGGTCATCCTCCGAGAGGCGGCTCGCGAGCACGAAGCAGTCCTCCTCCCACCGGCCCAGCGCCTCAGGGTCGGCCTGCTCGGCTACGAGCCGAAGCACCCCGATCGCCTCGAGGTAGGTCCCAACGGACTCTGGGCTACATCCCGTGAGCGGTACCTCAGGCATGGGCACCCCCCGAGGATTCATCGGCGCTCGCCTCCCAGTCCGCTACCCGGACCAGCGCTTCGAGGAAGGCGAGCCGGAACGGCCCCAGATCGTCACGGAGCCGGAGAACCCGCTCGATCCATGACGGTCGGCCGTCTGCCCCGCGCCCAACCTCCATGAGGGACAGGTCAAGCGTCACTTCGGGGAGCGTCTTCCCTTCCAGCGAGACGGGACCAAGGCGCTCGCCATCCCAGATGCCGCGGGCGAAGCGTCTATCCTCTTCCGGCGGCTGCTGCTCACCGCGCAACGACCGGATGGCGAGCCGGACCTTCCCGTGGTGGGCCGCGACGAGGTACGCGGCCAGATCCAAAGCTTGGCCGCCGAGTCCGTGGAACTCGGGTGGCGCGGCGAGCAGTGCAAGCGCACTGGCCAGCTCGTGGCGGAAGTACCGGCGCTCGTACGACGGGCGGCCCAGCGGGCTCTTGGCCCAAGAGTTCCCCTCGCGGAGCGCCCGCTCGTTCTCAGTGAGCGGCCCGAGGAGCGCCTGCTGGAAGACCCGGTGGGCCTTGCCAACGTCGTGCCAAAACGCGGCCACTTCCAGCGCCTGTCGTATCCAATCCCCCAGGGCCGGATCGACGGCGTCGAGGAGTCCACGTAATCGGACCTGAACGTGCCCGAGGTGATCAGGCAAGGACACCCACGCGCCGCTCGTCTCCTCACGAGGATCGCCCTCAAGACCCTCCTCCTCTTCCATTCCTTCGGCTCCGGTCGTTGTGGGCTCATCGATGGCCTCCACGGGATCGGTCACCTTGGGGTCCCACCCTAACGTCCGGTGGTACCCTCCTGCGTCCGCCGCTAGCAGCAGGACGAGCCCGGGCCGCACCTCCTGAGGAACGATAGACCGCCACTTCCCGGCCAAGTGATCCCACACGAAGGCCGCTCGGGGCCTGCGCCTGCCCCGAACGGGCTCCAGGAAACGGCGAACCTCCCATACCGGGACTGGGCAGAGCTCCTCGGGAGATGGCGTGGCCCGGGCCGGCGGCGGCTCCCCTCTTTCCCCTCCTTCCCAGCGGCGCCAAAAGACATGGACGTCCACGTCCGCGTCATCACGTATGAACCGCGAGATGTCCACGTCGTTACCGGCGAGATCGGGTTCCGTATCAAAGAGGTCGATCAGGTCCGGTCGTCGCAGTACGTGGCGAGCCACTGGGGGATCGCCGGGCCCGAGTGCTGCGAGAGCCAGCGGGTGGACCGATTTTCCTTCAAGGCCAAGCAGTCGCTTCCGCGCGCTGTCCAGCTCCTCCGGGGCATAGGGGGCCGACTCCTTCTCGCTTAATTCCACCCATGCCGCGATGGCGTCCCCGTGCTCGGCGAACCGATTGCAGCGACCGAGACGCTGGACGATTGAGCCCCATGGCGCGAGCTCGGTCACGAGGGTCGCGGCAGAGAGGTCCACGCCCGCCTCGACCACCTGCGTCGCCACCACAACCCGCCCCGCCTCCGGGATCTGGGAGAAGATCCGCCCGACTGCGGCACGACGATCGGGGGGCCGGAACTGGGAGTGGAGCAGCTCGACCTCGATGCCTGTGGGGGCGGCGCGGCGGCATTCCTCGAACAGACGCCGCGCCCGCGCCACCGTGTTCGCCACGACCAGGGTTAGGGTCCCGCGGCGGTGGAGATCTAGCACGGTGCGGGCCCCATTGTCGGGCCAGCCCTCCACCATGAGCCGTTGAAGGCGCTTGGGCGCTCGCGCACGCTTTCCGAGCTCCGCCGCCAGGTCCGCATCGGTGGGCTCAAGCGTTGAGGCCGGAGCCGGATGGTCGACCGTGGCAAGCCACTCCTGGGCGATGGTGGCCGACATCCAGAGCGAAGGGCAAGGTCGACTCGTGCCGAGGCTCTTCCGGAACGCCGCGAGCTGAGCGGAGGTCGCCAGTCCATTGCCCATGAGCTGGACCTCGTCCAGTACCCAGAGGCAGTCGCTATTGAGAAGACCGAACTCGATGGGCCATCGGAACCGGCTGGCGGCATACCCCCGGTTGAGGGCGCGGGATAGGAGCATGTCCATGGTACCCACTAGCACCGCGTCGCCCGCGGGGTTGCGAACCCAGTCCTCGTCCAGCGTACCCCCCATGAGCTGGTAGACGGCTACGTAGTCCACGAGACCGAGGTTCGCCAGCCACGTCCTCACGGTGTCGAGTGTTTGCTCGACCAGCGCCCGCATCGGAAGGCAGTAGACGAGCCTTCGCGGCGTACCACTTCGCACATCGGGCGACGGGTGAAATCTACGTCGGTATAGCCAGGCCAGCACGGCTGCCGCTGTCTTCCCGCCCCCTGTCGGGATCCGGAGGTATTGGGGGAGCTCCTGCGCTTGGGCCAACGCCGTCTGGTAGGGGAACGGATCCCTACCGGTCGCTTCCCTGAAGAAGGGGAGGAAGTCTCGCGCCTCCATGCCTTTACTTACTGCTACTAGACCTGCCGTCTATCCTTCTGCCCAACATTCGGCAGAGAAGACCCAAAGATCGCGGCCGTCGAGCTCGCTGCCGCGAAGGATCGCATCGGCCAGCTGGTGGGGCCCTTGGGCGCTGGTGATCCTGCCTGCCTTGTCGATTAGCCGACCGCAGCCCCGTCCGCCTCCAGGTCACCAGTGAGGTCGTACTCCAAGTCCGCGACAACAAGCGGGAGGTGCCCGTGCTTGAGGGGACCCGCGGCACGGGCGGCGGCCGACGGTGCCGGCAGGAAACGTCTGGGGGGCGCGCGAATCTCCCTCCAAGCATCGGGGCACCTAACTGGCCTCCAGACCAACCAACCTACAATCGAAGCACCCGGCAGTCGTACGTCCTGGGGCGATGGTCTTCGTGTTCCGGGCGTGGGTGGGCACAACGCCGAATCTCCCAGGCCGCCGGCCCCCGCCACCGGGTGAGGGTGAAGTCCAACCCGGCGGTCGCAGCCGGCAGCGTTGCGCCCGCGCCGTTGTGAGCCAGTGGATCCGAAGGGAGGTGGGAAGGTGAAAGTCCCAATCTCCGTGACTGTCAATGGCGTGACCTACCGGCACGAGGTGGAACCGCGGCTGCTGCTGGTGTACTACCTGCGTGACGTCCTGGGCCTGACCGGCACCCACATCGGCTGCGACACAACGTCCTGCGGGGCGTGCACCGTGCTGGTGGACGGGCTGGCCGTCAAGTCCTGCACCGTCCTGGCGGCGCAGGCCGACGGCACCCACATCCTCACCGTGGAGGGGCTGGCCCAGGACGGCCAGCTCCACCCCATCCAGGAGAGCTTCTGGGAGGAGCACGGGCTGCAGTGCGGGTTCTGCACGCCCGGGATGATGCTGACGGCGCTGCAGCTCCTGGAGCGCCATCCCCATCCCACCGAGGAGCAGATCCGGCACGGCCTGGAGGGCAACCTCTGTCGGTGCACGGGATACCAGCACATCGTCAACTCCGTCAGGTCCGCCGCGCGCAAGCTCCAAGAGCGCCAGATGCCGGCCATCCCCCTGCGCGCGGCTGTGGTGACCGGAGGAGGAAAGGAGGGGGACTGATATGGCGGTGACCAGGCTGTTCGGCTCCAGCGTCAGGCGGCGCGAGGACCCCCGGCTGGTGACAGGCCGGGCCACCTATACCGAAGACATCCACCTTCCGGGGCTGCTGCACGCCGTCTTCGTACGCAGTCCTCACGCCCACGCCCGCATCCGCCGCGTGGATGGGGCCGCCGCCCGCGCGGTCCCCGGGGTGGTGACGGTGTTCGCCGGGGCCGACCTGGCCGGCAGGGTCAGGCCGCTTCCCTGCGCCTGGCTGGTACCCAATGCCGACCTAAAGACTCCGCCGCATCCGGCCATCGCCACCGACCGGGTGCGCTATGTGGGGGACGCGGTGGCGGTGGTGGTGGCAGAAGACCGCGCCGCGGCCAGGGACGCGGCGGCCCTGGTCCAGGTGGAGTACGAGCCGCTGCCGGTGGTGGTGGACGCTGAGAAGGCCGTCCAGCCCGGCGCTCCCCAGCTGCATGACGACGTCCCCAACAACGTCGCCTTCAGGTGGAAGGTCTCCGGCGGCGACGTGGCCGACGCGTTCGCCAGGGCCGATCGCGTGGTCCGCCAGCGTCTGGTGAATCAGCGGCTGGTCCCCAACGCCATGGAGCCTCGGGCCGTGGTGGCCGACTACCACGCGGCCACCGGCGAGCTGACCCTCTGGGTGACCAGCCAGAATCCCCACATCCACCGGTTCATCCTCTCGGGGGTGCTGGGCATTCCCGAGCACCGGCTGCGGGTAATCGCCCCCGAGGTGGGCGGAGGGTTCGGCAGCAAGATCTTCGTCTACCCCGACGAGGCCGTGGTGGCCTTCTGCGCGAAAGAGCTGGGCCGGCCGGTGAAGTGGGTGGAGGATCGGCGGGAGAACTACCTGATTAGCGCCCACGGCCGCGACCACGTCACCGAGGTGGAGCTGGCCGTCCGCTCCGACGGTACGCTGCTGGGCCTGCGGGGGCGCACCTACGCCAACCTGGGCGCCTACCTGTCCACGGCGGCGCCGGGCGTTCCCACCATCCTGCACGGCCTGATGCTGTCGGGCGCCTACCAGCTGCCAGCGGTTGACTACGAGGTAGTCGGGGTGTTCACCAACACCACGCCGGTGGATGCCTACCGGGGCGCCGGACGTCCCGAGGCCACCTACATCGTCGAGAGGCTGATGGACCTGGCCGCCGGGGAGCTGGGGCTGGACCCGCTGGAGATGCGCCGCCGAAACTTCATCCCGCCGGACAAGTTCCCCTACACAACCGTGACCGGGCTGTCCTATGACAGCGGCAACTACGCCCAGGCGCTGGACACCGCCACCCGCCTGCTGGAGTACGACCGCTGGCGGGACGAACAGCGCCGGGGGCGTCAACAGGGGCGGTATATTGGCATCGGGGCCAGCTGCTACGTGGAGATCTGCGGCCTGGGGCCCTCACCGGTGGCGGGGGCGGTGGGCTTCCAGGGAGGTCTTTGGGGTAGCGCCGTGGTGCGGGTCCATCCTACCGGCAAGGTCAACGTCTTCATCGGCGAGAAGCCCCACGGCCAGGGGGAGGAGACCACCTTCGCCCAGGTGGTGGCCGACGAGCTTCAGGTGCCCATCGAAGACGTGCAGGTGATCTACGGCGATACGGCCGTGACGCCCATGGGGTGGGGGACCTACGGCAGCCGCACCACTCCCGTAGGCAGCGCCGCCTGCCTGCTGGCCGCCCGCAAGGTGGTGGACAAGGCCCGCAGGATCGCCGCGCACCTGCTGGAGGCCTCCGAAGCCGACATTGACTACCAGGACGGCCGGTTCTTCGTGCGCGGCTCTCCCGAGCGGGCCAGGACGTTTCAGGAGGTCACCATTCAGGCCTATCTGGCCTGGAACCTGCCGGCGGGGACGGAGCCGGGGCTGGAGGCTTCCGCCTTCTACGACCCGCCCAACTTCACCTACCCGTTCGGCACGCACCTGTGCGTGGTGGAGGTAGACCCGGAGACCGGCCAAGTGCAGATCCTGCGCTACGTGGCCGTGGACGACTGTGGCCGGGTCATTAATCCCCTGATTGTGGACGGGCAGGTGCACGGCGGCGTAACCCAGGGGCTGGCCCAGGCGCTGCAGGAGGCGGCGGTGTACGACGAGGCCGGCCAGCTGCTGACGGCCTCGATGCTGGAGTACCCGGTGCCCAAGGCTGCCCAGGTGCCGGTCTACCTGACGGCCCGCACCGAGACGCCGTCTCCCCACCACCCTCTGGGCGTCAAGGGGGTGGGGGAGACCGGCACCATTGCGGCCACCTCGGCGGCGGTGAACGCGGTGATGGACGCCCTGCAGCCCCTGGGGATCCGCCACCTGGACATGCCGTTGACGCCGCCCCGCATCTGGCAGGCGATCCGGCAGTCGAAAGGAGGGGCCCGATGATTCCCGCCCGGTTCGAGTACCACCGACCCACATCCGTCGCTGAGGCGCTGCAACTGCTGCAGCGGCTGCCTGATGCCCGCCTGCTGGCCGGCGGCCACAGCCTGCTGCCCATGATGAAGCTGCGGCTGGTCACGCCGGCGCACCTGATTGACCTGGGTCGCATCGGCGACCTGCGGTACATCCGGGAAGACGGCGGCGCCGTGGCCGTCGGAGCGCTGGCCACCCACTGGATGGTGGAGTCGTCGGCACTGGTGCGACAGAAGGCGCCGGTGCTGGCCGAGGCGGCCAGCCGCATCGGCGATGTGCAGGTCCGCAACGTGGGCACCGTGGGCGGCAGCCTGGCCCACGCCGACCCGGCGGCCGACTACCCGGCGGCGGTCCTGGCCCTGGAGGCGGAGCTGACCGCCGAAGGCTCCACCGGCAGTCGCACGATCCCGGCCGCGGAGTTCTTCACCGGGATGTTCACCACAGCCCTGCGGCCCAACGAGATCCTGGTCCAGGTGAGGGTCCCGGCGCTTCCGGCGCAGACCGGCGGCGCCTACCTGAAGTTCGCCCATCCGGCGTCGGGGTTTGCGGTGGTAGGCGTGGCGGCGGTGGTGACCCTGGATGGTAGCGGCCGGTGCGTGCGTGCCCGCATCGGCATCACCGGGGTGGGGCCGGCCGCGTACCGGGCCCGGGCGGTGGAGGACGCACTGGCAGGAGCCGTCCTGGACGAGAAGACCGTGGCGGCGGCGGCCGCTGTGGCCGCGGAGGGCGTGGACGTCAACGAGGATGTGTTTGCCTCGGCTCAATACCGCCGGCACCTGGCCCAGGTCCTCACCCGGCGGGCGGTGCTGGCCGCAACGGAGCGGGCGAAGTAGGCGGACGCGAGGTGGAGTCTGCCGGGGCGTGACCTGCCCGGGTGCGTCCGGTCTGTCTGTGTGCCCAGCATGAGGCTCGACTTGGAATGGGGCAAAACCCTTGAAGGATGCAGTCTGACTAAGCTAGGCTGACTCTGCGCTCGCGGCCAGCGCCTTCAGGCTTTCCTCTCGGATAGCCTGGTGCACCTCGCGGCGCAAGCGCAGAAACTCGGGCAAGTCGACCACCTCTACCGTCCGCGGCCGGGGCAGCACGACTGGCACCTCGGCCTTGATGCGCCCCGGCCGAGCCGTCATCACATAGAGCCGGTCGGCCAGCAGGATGGCCTCCTCGATGTCGTGGGTGACGAAGAGGACGGTGGTACGGGTCTGCTCCCACACGTGCAGCAGGAGCTCTTGCATCAGCGCGCGCGTCTGCGCGTCCAGGGCGCCGAAGGGCTCGTCCATGAGCAGCACCTCCGGCTCGTTGGCCAGGGCGCGGGCCAGGGCCACCCGCTGCATCATCCCGCCGGAGAGCTCCTTGGGATAGGCGTGCTCGAAGCCCATCAGCCCGACCAGGGCGATGTACCGGCGCGCCACATCCGCGCAGCGGCCGGGGGGCAGCCCGCGCAGGCGTGGTCCAAACTCCACATTCCCCTGCACCGTCAGCCAGGGGAAGAGTGTGTAGGACTGGAAGACCATGCCCCGGTCGGCGCCGGGGCCCACCACCGGCGCTCTGTCCAGCAGCACCCGTCCCGCCGTCGGCCGTACCAGCCCCGCCACAACCCGCAGGACGGTGGACTTGCCGCACCCGGATGGGCCCACCAGACAGACGAACTCCCTGTCCCGCACGGTCAGCGTCAGGTCCTCCACGGCCGTCACCGAGCCGCCCCGCCGACGGGTGAATACGACCCGGAGTCCCACCAGGGAGAGCTTCACGGGCGTGCTCGCCGTCAGATCCGGGGGGACCACGGCAGGAGCACCCGGTGGAGCCACTTGAACAGCATGTCGAACCCCAGCCCCAGCAGGCCGATCACCAGCAACCCCACAAAGATGCGGTCGGTGTTGAGGCCCCGCATGGCGTCCAGGATCAGGTAGCCCAACCCGCGGTCGGCGGAGACCAGCTCCGCCACGATCAGGTAGGTCCACGCCCACCCCATGGTGATCCGCAGGTTGTCCATCACGCCGGGGAGGGTGGCCGGCACGAGGACGCGGGTCAGCACCGTGCGCCGCCTGGCCCCGAGGGTGTAGGCGCTGTCCAGCAGATCCTTACTCACCGTGGCCGACGCGTCGGCCACCAGGAGCACCAGCTGGAAGAAGGTGCCGATGAAGATGACAGCCACCTTCTCCGCCGTGCCGATCCCGATGTACAGGATGAGCAATGGGATCATGGCGCTCACCGGCAGGTAGCGCACGAAGTCCACCAGCGGCTCCACCACCGCCTCCACCAGCTTGAGGGTGCCCATCAGGATGCCGAGCGGCACCGCCATCGCCGCCGCCAGCGCCCACCCGGTGACGATGACCAGCAGGCTGGCCCGGGTGTGCATGAGGAGGCTGCCCTCCCGCAGCAGCGCGACCGCCGATCGCACCACGTCGGAGGGTGAGGGTAGGAAGAGCGGCGGCACCACCCCGCCGTAGGTGAGAACGCCCCAGCCCAGGGCCAGCACGGCGGCCGAGAGCGCCACGCCCCCCAGGTAGGTTCGCCGCGGCACCGGTTCGTGCGGGCGCAGGACGTCGTTCAGCGCGGCGAGGAGGTGTTGCTGCGGCCGATTCGGCCCGAGCACTGCCCCAGGGGACGTCACGGACGCCCGATCGAGGCGTTCGAGGTCACGAGCGGCTAGCGGGCAATGAAGGACCCGTCCACGATGTCTCTGGCCCGCAGCCCCGGCGTCTGCACCTTGCCCAGCCGCGCCCAGAAGTCGATGGCGAACTGGGCGGTCTTGTAGATCCTCCCGCCCGGGGCGAAGAACGCCCGGTTCATCTCATAGTCGTAGTAGCGGATGCCCTCGAGCGTTTCAGCGAACACCTTGGGGTCCTTCAGCCAGCCGCCCACCGCCTGGGCCATGATCCGGTTGCTCTCCTCGGGGTGTTGCTTCCAGTACTCCACCCCCCGGTGCCAGGCCCGCACCACGTTGCGCACCTCCACGGCGCGTCGGCGCAGGACGTCCTTGCGGAAGACCAGGACGTCCACGATCAGCCCCGGGGTGGCGCTGCTGTCCACCAGCAGGTGACCATGGGGGGCCTGCTTGCCGCGGGTCAGCCAGGGCTCCCAGGTCACCGCTGCGTCCACCCGCCCGGCCACGAACGCCGCCCCGGCGTCCCCGGCCGTCATGTTCACCGGCACGATGTCGGCGAAGGTGAGGCCGTGCTGCTGTAGCAGGAAACCCAGGAAGAAGTGGCTGACCGAGCCCTCGCCGAAGGCCACCCGTTTCCCCTTGAGGTCCCGCACCGTGCGGATCGTCTTGCGGGCCACGATGCCGTCGCCGCCCTTGCTATCGTCGAACGCCATCACCGCCGCCACATGGAAGTCAGGCCGCACCCGCAGGACAACTGTGTCGATGGTGGTCATCAGGCCGTCGATCTTGCCGGCGGCGAGGGCGACGTAGCGGGTCTTGGTGTCTTCCATGAGGACGAACTCCACCTTCACCCCCAGGTCCGCCAGTAGGCCCTTGCGGTCGGCCAGGAAAAGCGGCCCGTAGCCCACCCAGATGGGGTAGCCTATGCGCAGGGCCTGTTGGGCCGGCACAGGCGTCGGCAGGACGAGCAGCGCCGCCAGCAGCCCCACAACCCCCACCAGTGCCGTCCACCGTCTCATGGCTCCACCACCTCTGTGCGTTGCGGGATAGGTTCGGAGTTCCCCGCTGCCGCCGCGGACTCCTGCCGGCCCCTACGCCGCGCCACCGCCAGAGCCGAGAGTACCTCAAACAGCACCGCCGCAGCCAGCAACGAGGTGATCCCGGCGTGGTCGTAGGGCGGGGAGACCTCCACCACGTCGGCGCCGACTAGGTCCAGCGCGGCCAGGGCGCGCACGACCTCCAGGGCCTCCCGGCTGGAAAGTCCCCCGGGTTCGGGCGTCCCGGTGCCCGGCGCGAAGGCCGGGTCCACCCCGTCGACGTCGAAGGAGAGGTACACCGGCGCACCCCGCAGCGACGCCAGGAGGTCCAGGACGGGGCCGAGGCCGTCCCGCTGCACCTGCGACGCGGTCACCCAGCGGACCCCGTGGGTACGGGCGAAAGCGAAGTCGTCCTCGTCGTACACCGGTCCCCGGATGCCCACCTGCACCACCCGGCGCGGGTCCAGCAGACCCTCCTCCACGGCACGGCGGAAGGGGGTGCCGTGAAAGTAGCGGTGGCCGAAGTACTCCTCCCACATGTCCTGGTGGGCGTCAACGTGGACCATCCCCACCGGTCCGTGGTGACGACCGAGCGCCCGCAGGATCGGCAGCGAGACGGAGTGGTCGCCGCCGACGCAGACCGGCACCGCGCCGACGGCCAGCACCCGGTCCACCGCCGCTTCCACCAGGGCGAAGGTCTGCTCGATGCCCAACGGGTCCACGTCCACGTCTCCCACGTCGGCCACGCGCAGCACGCGGAACGGGTCGACGGCCAGCGCGGGGTTGTACGGACGAATCAGGACGCTGTGCTGGCGGACCTCCCGAGGGGCGAAGCGCGGCCCCGGCCGGTAGGAGCCCGCGCCGTCGAAGGGGATGCCCAGCAGCGCCACGTCCAGCCCAGCGGGGTCGGCCACGTGGGGCAGGCGCATGAATGTGGCCACCTGGGCGAAGCGTGGCGAGCGAAACGCGTCCCGCGGCCGGAACTCCATCTGCTTCCTCCCACCGCCCCCGGATCGGGATGAAGGCATCACGCGCCCAGGTCGTACACCTCTACGGGGGGGGGTGAACTATTTCGAT
>FWPU01006725.1_pt1 | contig 14548 bp, 21 predicted proteins | sample 2228361 | NCBI WGS metagenome assembly FWPU01 (sample SAMEA103939777, study PRJEB20133) | metagenome
ATGCATCGGGGCTTTGTGAAAGTAGCCCACGATTTCAATCGTGGGACAAAAGGGAGCGAAACAGGTTTTGTTAGGCATTCTAAGTTTTGAGTTTTGAGTGAACGACCCTAACGCAGAACTCAAAACTTAGAACTCAAAGCTCGTCGTGGAGGTGGAGAGCGATGGTGGCTCCGCAGACGCGGTTGAAAGTGGCAGATAATTCGGGCGCGCGCGAACTGATGTGCATTCGCGTCCTGAAGGGTTCTAACGCCAAGTTTGCCAACATCGGCGATGAAATTATGGCGGCGGTCAAAACGGCGATTCCCGGCGCGCCGGTGAAGAAGGGCGACAAAGTGCGCGCCGTGATTGTGCGCACGAAACAGGGCATCGCCCGCCCGGACGGTTCTTATATTCGGTTCGACGAAAACGCTGCCGTCCTCATTGACGATTCCAAGAATCCCAAAGGCACGCGAGTTTTCGGACCCGTTGCCCGCGAACTGCGCGACGCGCAATACATGAAAATTATCTCGCTGGCGCCGGAGGTTGTTTGAGTTGGTAGTCAGCCACGTAGCAGAGCGAAGTGGCGTCCTGACGGCACTCCCCTGCATTGCGTGCCTGACTACGAACGTTTAAGTGTTATGCCAGGATTACACATTAAACAAAACGACACAGTTGTCGTTATCAGTGGAAACGAGGGCCCGCACGGCGGGCAGCCGGGCAAGCGGGGGCGCGTGCTGCGCGTGCTGCCGGACAAAGAGAAAGTCGTGGTGGAGGGCGTGCGAATTCGCACGAAGCATATCCGTCGTCCGAAGACGGCGCGTGCGTCGGCGATGCAGCAGGAGGGGCGCATTCAGATGCCCGCGCCCATTCACCGTTCGAACGTGATGCTGATTTGCCCGCGCTGCGAGCGACCGACACGGGTGCGAATCCGCCTGACCGAAGACCACAAGCGCGTGCGGGCGTGCCGCAAGTGCGGACAGGACATAGATGAGGATTAGAAGGTGATGCGTGATGGCAGATAAAGAGCAAGCATCCGCTCCGCAGAACGGGGCGATGCCTTTGTTGAAACAGCGTTATCAGGAGCAGGTCGTCGCGGAGTTGACCAAGCGGTTTGGCTACAAGAACGTGATGCAGGTGCCGCGCATCGTGAAGGTCGCTGTGAACATGGGCGTGGGCGACGCGAAGGAAGACTCCAAACGATTGGACGCCGCCGTCACTGAACTCGGTATCATTACCGGGCAGAGACCGTCCATCCGCCGGGCGAAGAAGTCCATCGCCAACTTCCGCGTGCGGCAGGGCAATCCGGTCGGCTGCGCCGTGACGCTGCGCGGCAACCGCATGTGGGATTTTCTGCTGCGGCTTATCGTCGCCGCGCTACCACGCATCCGCGACTTTCAGGGGCTGCCCGCGAACGCCTTTGACGGGCGGGGGAATTACACGATTGGCTTGCGGGAACAACTGATTTTCCCGGAGGTCAACTACGACAAAATTATTGCCTCCGGCGGGCGCGTGCGCGGCATGGACATCACTATCGTCACGTCCGCGCAGACGGACGAAGAAGCCCGCGCATTGCTGCTGGAGATGGGGTTTCCGATTCGTGAATCGTAGGGAACGGCAGGAAACAGCAGGAAACAGCAGGGAAGAGAAAGAGATGGGAAACTAAAACCTATCGTTCCCCGTCGTTGCCTGTCGTTCTCCGTCAGATGGAGGGACACTGTGGCAAAAACATCACTCGTGACGAAAGCGCAAAGACCGCCGAAGTTCTCGGCTCGTAAATACCACCGCTGCCAGCGGTGCGGACGCCCGCGCGGATTCATGCGGCGGTTCGGCATCTGCCGGATTTGCTTCCGCGAGTTAGCCTATCGCGGCATGTTGCCCGGCGTGACGAAGTCCAGTTGGTGAACGACGCGAGGTTTTGGTTTTTGGTTTTTGGGTTCTGGGAGTTGTCCCGATAACCTAAAACCCAAAACCTAAAACCTGCTGTGAAATATGCAGACAGACCCGATTGCCGATTTTTTGACGCGGATTCGTAACGCCAATACGGCGGGACACGACGAGGTGCGCATCCCCTCATCGAAACTCAAGGTGGAGATGGCGAAGATTCTCCAGTCTGAGGGCTACATCCGCGGCTATCAATTGATTGACGATAAGAAGCAGGGCATTTTGCGCGTGCTGCTGAAATATGGGGACGGCAGGGAGCGCATTATCAGCGGCTTGAGGCGCGTCAGCAAACCCGGTCGCCGCATTTACGTCGGCAAGGACAGTATTCCCCGCGTGCTGGGCGGTTTGGGCATCGCGATCCTGTCCACGCCGCGCGGCATCGTCACCGACCGCCGCGCCCGTCGGCTGGGCGTCGGCGGCGAAGTGCTGTGCGAGATTTGGTGAGTGGTGAGTGGTGAGTGGTGAGGATGGTCTTTGACCACTCACCACTCACCACTCACCAGACAAAGAGTGGTCTTCATGTCCCGTGTTGGCAAATCCCCGATTCCCGTGCCATCGGGTGTAACGGTGGACATTCAAAATCAACATATCACGGTCAAGGGACCGAAGGGAACGTTGGAGCGAGACGTTCATCCCGACATCGCCGTGCGCAAGGACAACGGCACGCTCGTTGTGGAGCGTCCGACCGATTCTGGGCGGCACAAGTCGCTGCACGGTTTGACGCGCGCGTTAGTGGCGAACATGGTCAAGGGCGTGTCGGACGGTTTTGAAAGAGGGCTGGAAGTGCGGGGCGTCGGCTACCGCGTGGAAGTGCGCGGGAACAAACTCGTCATGCAGTTGGGCTACTCACACCCCGTTGAATTTGAGATTCCGCCGGGCATCTCCGTCGAAGTTCAGACGTTCACGCCGACGCTGGACAACAAGTTTCTGTCGGCGCGCATGACCGTGCGCGGCGTGGACAAGCAGCAGCTGGGCGACTGGTGCGCCGACGTGCGCGGCTCGCGCCCGGTGGAGCCTTACAAGGGCAAGGGCATCCGTTACATGACGGAGGTTGTCCATCTGAAACCCGGCAAGGCAGCGAAGGCGGGAGAACGGAAGTAAGTTCATTGGTCAATGGGTTAATGAGTCAATGAGTCAATGAACCAATTGACCCCTTGATGCCCTTGAATCTTCACAGCGCCTACGGTAAACTTATTGAGGCTGTAGGGAACGGTGAAAGGAACATGAAAGTCAAAACCCAACGTGACCGCCGCGTGCGGCGGCATCTTCGTTTACGCAACAAAATCAAAGGGACGCCGGAGCGTCCGCGTCTTTGCGTGTATCGCAGCCTGAAACACATCCACGCGCAGGTGATTGACGACACGGCGGGGCACACGCTGGCGGCGGCTTCGAGCATGGAAGAGGTCGTGAAATCGCAATTGGACGGGAGCAGCACGGGCAGCGCGCCCGCGGCAACCGTGGTGGGCAAACTCATCGCCGAACGCGCGAAGGAAAAGGGCATCACAAAAGTTTGTTTTGACCGCAACGGCAATCTGTATCACGGGCGCGTCAAGTCGCTGGCCGACGCCGCGCGCGAAGCGGGGCTGGAGTTTTAGAAGGGAACTTATGCCAAGAATCAATCCTGAAGACTTAGAACTACAAGCCGGCAAGGTCGTCCAACTCAAGCCGGTGTCGAAAACCGTAAAGGGCGGACGCAAGCGTCGCTTTAGCGCGCTGGTGGTCGTGGGCGACGGCAAGGGGCACGTCGGGGTGGGCCTAGGCAAAGCCGCGGGCGTGCCGGACGCCATCCGCAAGGCGGAGCAGACGGCGCGGCGCAACCTGATTCATGTCCCGCTGGCGAGCGGCACGCTGCCGCACCCCGTGCTGGGGCGGTTGGGCGCGTCCCGCGTTGTCCTCAAACCCGCCGCGCCCGGAACGGGTGTCATTGCAGGCACGGCGGTGCGCGCGGTGCTGGAAGCCTCCGGCGTGCGCGACGTGTTGACGAAGTGCCTCGGTTCGACCAACCCGGTGAACGTCGTCTACGCGACCATTGAGGGGCTGCGCCAAATCCGCCGCGCCACCCACGTGGCGAAGATGCGGGGGCGTTCTCTGGACGACCTGCCGATTCATCCGAAGATTAAGGAAGGGATTTTAGAATATGAGTCAAGCGTTGCCTCAGTTGAAAGTCAAACTCGTCCGCAGCCCTATCGGGTCGCCGAAAGACCAGAAGGCGACGGTGAAAGCGCTGGGGCTGAAGCGGCTGAACCAGACGGTGACACACTCGAGCCATCCGACTATCTTGGGGATGGTCAGGAAGGTCAAGCATCTGATTGACGTGGAAGTGGTCAATAAGTAATGGAAATTGGGAAATTGGGAAATTAGGAAATTTCCCCCCAGTTCCCCAATTTCCCAATTTCCCAATTTCTATTTTTATGTTACGTATAGACAACTTACGTCCCGCCGCCGGGGCGCGTCGGGGGAAGAAGCGCGTGGGGCGGGGCATCGGTTCCGGGCACGGCAAAACCAGCACGCGCGGGCAGAAAGGTCAAAGATCGCGGGGCGGCATCGCGCCGGGGTTCGAGGGCGGACAGACGCCGTTGCACCGTCGGCTGCCCAAGAAGCGCGGGCTGGCGCGCAAAGCCATGCCGTTCGGGAGGTTCAAAAAGACCTACGCGATCGTCAACCTGGAGCAGCTGGAGAAGTTGGACGCTCATACGACGGTCACGCCGGCGTTGCTGAAAGAACGGGGTGTGATTAAGCAGGTGCGCGACGGGGTGCGGGTGCTGGGCAAGGGCGAACTGACCAAGCCGCTAACAGTGCGCGCTCACCACTTTAGTGCCTCCGCCCTTCACAAAATTGAAGCGGCAGGGGGAACCGCTGAGGTGATTTAGATGGAGATGTTCAAATCGCTGCAAGCCGCGCTGAAGCTGCCCGACTTGCGCAACCGCATTCTCTTTGTCATGGGAATGCTGGCAGTGTATGTGTTGGGGATTTGGATTCCGATTGACCGCCAACTGAGCGAAGCGGCGCGGTCGCTGCGAGGCGGAATCTTCGACATGCTGGACATTTTTGGCGGCGGTTCGCTCAAGCGATTCTCCATCTTTGCGTTGGGCATTATGCCTTACATCAGTGCGTCCATCGTGTTTCAAGTGTTGGCGATTGCTCTGCCCTCCATCCAGCAGTTGCAGAAAGAGGGCGAGTTCGGTCGGCGCAAGATATCGCAATACACCCGCTGGCTGACGATGGGGCTGACCCTCGTTCAAGGTTTCATGGTCATCTACGCCTTTAGGACGCAGGGGCTGATTCCCAACATGTCGTTCCTCCATATCTTCAAAGCGGTCTTTACGCTGATGGCGGGGACGGGCTTCCTGATGTGGCTGGGCGAGCAGATTACGGAAAAGGGCATCGGCAACGGCATTTCGTTCATCATCTTCGCGGGCATCGTGGCGCGGCTGCCCAGCGAGTTGTGGCAGATTGTGGAGTTGGCGCGGCAGGGCAGTGTGGCGTGGTTCAACGTCATCGTCCTGATTGCCTTCGCCGTCGGTACAGTCGTGGCGATTGTGACGGTGACGCAGGGCGAGCGGCGCATTCCCGTGCGCTACGCCGATCGCGTCGCCGGGCGGCGCGTGATTCGCGGTATGCGCACGCACCTGCCGCTGCGGATGGCGCAGGCGGGCGTCATGCCGATTATCTTTGCTGTGACGGTTGTGATGCTGCCCGCTCAAATCATGCAATTCGCTCAACCCATCATTCAAGGGCGCGAGATAATGGGGATAGACCTGACGTTGATTGCCGCGAGGATTATCAACTTCTTTACGCCCGGACAAAGCCACGTCGCGGCTCTGCTCTACGCCGCGCTGGTGATGGCGTTCACTTACTTTTACACCGCTGTCGTGATGGACGTGCGCGAGATAGCAGACAACCTGAAGAAATCGGGCGGACAGATTCAGGGGTTTGCGCCGGGGCTGCCGACTGCGCAATACATTGACCGCGTGCTGACGCGCATCACGTTCGCGGGGGGGTTGTTCTTGGCGTTGGTGGCTCTTTCTCAGTATTACATCCCCGGATGGGCGGGCTTTAGCGCGGTGCGCTTCAGTCTGATTGGGGGAACCTCGGTGCTCATCGTGGTCGGCGTGGCGTTGGAAACGATGAACCAGTTGGAACAACAATTGAAGTTGCGTCAGTACGAAGGCTTCAACATCGGCCCAGGACGAAAAGCCGCATAAGCAGAAAGTCAGTCCTGAGTCCTGAGTGCTGAGTCCTGAGTCCAATAACTCAGCACTCAGGACTCAGGACTTAGGACTTCGCCATGCGCAAGCGCATTGTTTTTTTGGGTCCGCCGGGGTCTGGCAAAGGCACGCAAGCCCAGAGGCTTGCCGAGTTCTTGGGCGTGCCGGTCATTTCCACCGGCGATTTGCTGCGGGCAGAGATTGCCGATGGCACGCCGCTGGGAACGCAGGCGATGGAGTTCATGAATCGAGGCGCGCTCGTGCCCGACCCGCTGGTGATGGAGATCCTGGAGCGTCGCCTCGCCCAGCCCGATTGCGAGAAGGGGTTCATTTTAGACGGCTTTCCGCGCACGCTCTCGCAGGCGCAGGCGTTGAAAGAGTTGCTGGGGCCGCAGGGAAGACCCCTCGAATCCGTCTTTGATCTGGAAGTGCCCGACGCGGTTCTCATCGAGCGCTTCAGCGGGCGACGGGTGTGCAATCATTGCGGTCACGTTTACCATCTGCAAACGCACCCGCCGCGCCGAGAGGGAACGTGCGACCACTGCGGTCATCCGCTGATTCACCGCGCGGACGACACGCCGGAAACGGTGAGAACGCGCCTGCAAGTTTATCATCAGGCGACGGAACCGCTGATTCACTTTTACCGAGAGCGCGGACTGTTGCACCGCATTGACGGGTCGGAGGACATTGACCGGATTCAGCAAGCCATCCGTGAGGTCGTCGTGTCCCAGGACGACACACAAGGCGCATAGTCCGGGGAGTGTAGATTTATGCCGAAGGAAAAAGGAGTCGAGGTCGAAGGAGTGGTCAAGGAGACGCTGCCCAACGCGACGTTTCGCATCGAAATCGAAGGCGGGCACGAGGTGCTCGCGCACGTCTCCGGCAAGATTCGCCTGAACTTTATCCGTATCCTGCCGGGGGACCGGGTTCGCCTTGAACTGTCTCCCTACGACCTCACACGCGGGCGGATTTTATACCGCTACAAATAACAGAAAGGAACACCTACCGATGAAGGTGCGCGCATCCATTCGCAAGCGCTGTGATAAGTGCAAAATCATCCGGCGCAGGGGGAAGATTTACGTCATCTGTGAGACGAAGAAGCACAAGCAACGGCAGGGATAAATGAGGAGGGATAAGGGATAAGGGATAAGAGATAAAAGACTTCATCCCTCATCCTTCATCTCGCATCGTTCGGAGACGATATGGCACGCATAGCAGGGGTTGACCTTCCGCGCGATAAGCGGGTCGAAGTGGCCTTGACCTACATTTACGGCATCGGACCGACGACGAGCCTGCGTATTTTGTCGTCTGTGGGCATCCACCCCGACACGCGCATGAAGGAACTGACCGAACAAGAGATTGCACGGCTGCGTGAGGAGATTGAACGCAACTACCGTGTAGAGGGCGACTTGCGCCGCGAGATTACGGGCAACATCAAGCGGCTGATTGAGATTGGCTCTTATCGGGGATTGCGTCACCGCCGCGGTTTGCCCGTGCGCGGTCAGCGGACCAAAACCAACGCCCGCACGCGCAAAGGTCCGAGAAAGACGGTCGGCGTGAGACGGAAAAAGTAAGACGTGAAACGTGAAACGTGAAACGTGATACAAAGATACAAGGATGCAAAGATGCAACGGCTTTTATCCCTGCATTCTTGTATCCCTGCATCCCGCATCACGTTTCACGTTTCACTCGTCAAAAAAGCATGGCAACTGAGGGACCTAGAGAAACACCCACGCCGCGCCCCACGCCCGGCGGGCGGCGCGGGCAGAGGCGCGTCTCCGCGAAGGGGATGGCGTTCATTCAGTCCACGTTCAACAACACCATCGTCACCATCACCGACGCTGACGGCAATGCCATCGGTTGGGCGAGTGCGGGGACGGAAGGATTTAAGGGCACGAAAAAGGGCACGCCCTTCGCGGCGCAGATTGCGGCGCAGAAAATCGCTCGCAAAGCCTACGACATGGGTATGCGCCGCGTGGACGTGTTCGTGAAAGGACCCGGCTCCGGTCGGGAAACGGCTCTGCGCGCGCTGCAAGCCAGCGGGTTGGAGATCGGGAGCATCAAGGATACGACCCCGCTCCCGCACAACGGCTGCCGCCCGCGCAAGCGGCGCAGAGTGTAAGATGACGACTGACGACTGACCACTGACCTTTAAGGTCTGGTGGTCCTGTGGTCAGTCGTCCTGTGGTCACTGATAGAGAGGGACGATTCCGTTTGGCTCGTTATATTGACGCAAAATGTCGTTTGTGTCGCCGGGAGGGGATGAAACTTTTCCTCAAGGGGGACAAATGTTTTTCCAATAAGTGTATCATTGAAAAGCGCAAGAATCCGCCCGGTGTGCATGGCTCCAAGCCGCGCAAGAAGTTGATGGACTACGGCGTGCGTCTGCGCGAGAAACAAAAAGCGCGGCGGATTTACGGCATCCTCGAGAAGCAGTTTGAGAACTACTTCGACAAGGCAGTGCGCATGCCCGGCGTGACGGGCGAGAACTTGCTGCAACTTCTGGAGCGCCGCTTGGACAACGTTGTATTCCGTCTGGGGTGGGGCGTCTCCCGCAATCAGGCGCGGCAAATCGTGCGTCATGGGCACGTTGCCGTCAACGGACGTATCGTCAACATCCCGTCGTTTGAGTTGCGCGTGGGCGACACCGTGTCGCTGAAGGAGTCCAGCCGCACGAAGGGCGTCATCGCCGAGAACGTCGAAAGCGGCGGGCGCAGTCACAGCCGCCTCGACTGGCTGCAAAAGTCCCCTGATAACGTCAGCGCGTCCATCGCGGCTCTACCCACCCGCGATCAAATTGATACCGAAGTCAGTGAACAACTGATTGTTGAATACTATTCACGATAGGATCAAAAGGGACAAGGGATAAGAGACAGGGGACACAGACAAAAGCGCAGGCGGTGTCCCGTGCCCCTTGTCCCTTGTCCCTTGTCTCTGTCAGGAGGCATGACCGACTGATGCTAACCATTCTCAGACCGCGAATCCGCCAGGTGCAGCAACTCGACCGCTACGCCAAGTTTTCTGTCGAGCCGCTGGAGAAAGGTTATGGGCACACCCTCGGCAACGCGCTGCGGCGCGTCTTGCTGTCGTCTATCGAAGGGACAGCGATTACGTCTATCCAAATTGACGGTGTATTGCACGAGTTCTCCACCATTCCGGGCGTCCTTGAGGACACGACAGAAATCATACTCAACCTGAAAGAACTGGCAATCCGCTCCATCAACGGCACGCTCGAAAGCGCGCGCACGGCGCGGATTGAAGTGAAGGGCGAGGGCGAAGTCACCGGCGCAGACATCGTTTTGCCGCCGATGCTGGAAGTCGTCAACAAAGAGCAGCGCATCGCGACTTTGACGTCCCGCAACGCCACGCTCACCATGACGCTGAACATCGAATCGGGCAAGGGCTATCAACCGGCCAAAAGCCAGGACAAAATGCACAAACCCATCGGCACGATTCCCATTGACGCCGTGTTCACGCCCGTGCGCCGCGTGAACTATTACGTGGAGCCGACGCGTGTGGGGCAGAAGACCGATTACGACCGGCTCGTGCTGGAAATCTGGACGAACGGCACCATCGCGCCCGCCGACGCCATCAGTCAGGCGGCGAAGATTTTAGACACTTACCTGCAACTGTTCTTCGACTTCGCCGAACGCGAGGAACAGGAGCGGAAGATGGAAGAGGTCGAAGTGCGCGAGAAAGACCGCGTGCTGGATTACCGCATTGACGACCTTGACTTCTCTGTGCGCACTTATAACTGCCTCAAGCGCGAGGGGGTCGAGACGCTGGAAGACCTCGTGCGCCGCACCGAGCAAGACCTGATGAACATCCGCAACTTCGGCAAGAAGTCGCTCAACGAAGTAAAGGACAAACTGGCGGCATTGGGACTGATGCTGCGCGAACCGCCGATGGACGAAGACTTTGACGAGATGGACGAGGAAGAAGGATTTTCCCAGTTAGAGACTGAGGACGACGACGAAGACTTGACGTAGGAGGAACCCCATGCGCCACCGAGTGGCTCACCGCAAACTGAATAAACCGACCGACCAGCGCATCGCGTTGCTGCGGGGGCTGGTGAACTCGCTGTTCCTGCGCGGGCGCGTCGTGACCACGGAAGCGCGGGCGAAAGAACTGCGCAGTCTGGCGGAGAAACTCATCACGACCGCGCGGGAGGACACGGTTCACAACCGCCGTCAGGTGCGCCGCTGGATTCAGCGCCCGCCCCTGAAAGGCGAACTCGTGCGCACCAAGAAGTACCGCGAGGCGGAACATCCAGAGCGCAACATTCTGGACAAACTGTTCAAGGACATCGCCCCGCGCTATAAAGGACGCGAGGGCGGCTACACGCGTCTCGTCAAAGTCGCGCCCCGCCGTGGCGACAGCGCGCCGCGCGCGGTGGTGCTGCTGGTCGAGGAATAAAGGGAACGACAGGGAATGACAGGAAACAACAGGGTTATGGGTTGAGGGGCGCGCTTTGAGACTTGAGACCTTAACCCTCAAGCCTTAGAGCATATCCCAAAAATGTCCGTAGTCAGCCACGCAGGGCAGCGGAGTGGCGTCCCAACGGCACTCCACTCCGTTCCGTGCCTGACGACAAACGGTAGACAGCCAGCCACGCAGCGCAGCGGAGTGGCGTCCCAATGGCACTCCACTCCGTTCCGTGCCTGACTACAAACAGGGCAGCGGAGTGGCGTTCCGACGGCACTCCACTCTGTTCCGTGCCTGACGACAAACGGTAGTCAGCCACGCAGCGCAGCGGAGTGGCGTCCCAACGGCACTCCACTCTGTTCCGTGCCTGACGACAAACGAATTTTGGGATAGGCTCTTAACCTTGTCGTTCCCTGTCTTCCCTTTGCTGTGGTGCGCCACGTTAAAATCATCGTCGAATACGACGGCACGGACTTTCACGGTTTCCAGCGGCAGAGCGGCGACCGCACCGTGCAGGAGGAATTGGAGAAAGCCGTGTCGCAGGTTATGAAAGAGCCGACGACGATTTTAGCCGCTGGGCGCACGGACGCAGGGGTTCACGCCAGCGGGCAGGTGTGCGTCTTCTGCACGCAGAATCGGATTCCAATTGAGCGCGTGCCTTTGGCATTGAACAGCGTGCTGCCCCGTGACGTCGGCGTGAAAAGCGCGGAGGAAGTTCCGGCGGGATTTCATCCGCGCTACGACGCGGTCAGCCGCGTCTATCGCTACACGATTGACAACCGAAGAATTCCGTCCGTGCTGTGGCGACGGTTTGCGTGCCATGTGCGTGAACGCTTGGACGTGGAGGCGATGCAGCGAGCGGCAAACTTTCTCGTCGGCACGCACGATTTTTCCTCCTTCCAAGCCAGCGGCAGCGAAATGGGCGGTCCCGTGCGCAACGTCCACGCGATTCGCGTGCGCCGTCAGGGAGGCCTCGTGACCATCACGTTGGAGGCGAACGCTTTCCTTTATATGATGGTGCGCAACATCGTGGGGACGCTGATTCCCGTCGGGCGCGGCGACTTCACACCCGAAGATGTGAAACGCATCCTGGACGCCCGCGACCGCTCGCAAGCCGGTCCGACGGCTCCCCCGCACGGGCTGTGCTTGGTCAAAGTGAAATATGAAAGATGAGAGAGGCAAGGAGACACGGACAAATGCCTCCTTGCCTCCCTGTATCTCTACCTGTAAGTTTGGAGTTTAATGATGATGACATCAGGCAAAACTTACGCAGCAAAACCGGGTGATGTTGAACGCCAGTGGTACGTCGTGGACGCCGCCGGTCAGACATTGGGGCGTCTGGCGACGAAAATCGCTGCCGTGCTGCGCGGCAAGCACAAGCCGACGTTCACGCCGCATCTCGACACCGGCGATTACGTCATCGTCATCAACGCTGACAAAATCGTCGTCACCGGGAGAAAGATGACCGATAAAGTCTATTACCGGCACACGGGCTACCCCGGCGGCTTGCGCCAAACCAACTTGCAGACGCTGCTGCAAAAGAAGCCCGAAAAGGTCATTGAACTCGCCGTGTGGGGGATGTTGCCGCACAATCGCCTGGGACGGCGACTCATCCGCAAATTGCACGTTTACGCGGGAAACCAACACCCACACGAAGCACAGAGACCGACGACGTTGAAAGTGGAATGAAAAGGAAGGGGAAGGAAGGGGAAGGAAGGGGAAATAAGGGGAAGGAAGGGGAAGGAAGGGGAAATAAGGGGAAGTAGGAGGAAAGGCAATAAAGACAAGAGGAGCACACCAATAATCTTCTTAATCTGCCTCTCCTGTTCTCTTATTCATTTTTCTCTTCCTTCCCCTTCCTTTCCCTTCCTTCCCCTTCCTTCTCCTTGAGATTGGGAGTTGATGTATGGCAGAAGACAGTCGTTTCTATGGCACCGGACACCGAAAAAACGCTGTCGCCCGCGTTTGGTTGCAACCGGGTGAGGGAAAAATCACCATCAACAATCGCCCTTTGGAGGACTACGTTCCGCGCCCTGCGCTGCAGCAGTCCGTGCGCGAGCCGTTTGAGGTGGCGAACATCAACGTCACGTTCGACGTGATTGCCACTGCCAGAGGCGGCGGCGTCACTGGGCAGGCGGAAGCCGTCCGACATGGCATTGCCAAAGCGCTGGTGGAAATGAATCCCGATTTGCGTCCCATTCTGCGGCGCACAGGGCTGCTCACCCGCGACCCGCGTGTCAAAGAGCGGAAGAAATACGGACACAAGCGGGCGCGGCGCGGCTTCCAGTTCTCCAAGCGTTAAACTCGCGCCGGGTGAGAGCCGATAACATAGAAACGGAGTCATGGAGTGATGGAGGGGGGGGAGTGATAGAGTTTTTTCAATCCTCCATCACTCCTATTCTCTTTGACGGGGTGGTGTCGTCGGTGTCCCAATGCTCAGGATGGAAAATTGCAGGATGGTTGTGTCTGTTGGCGATAGCGCAATTGATGGCGCGTCCATTGTTTGCGGCGGACAAATTTGAGGTTTACGTCGTTCAGGAGGGCGACACGCTGGAAAGCATCGCCCAGAAATACCGCACCTCCGTCGAAAAGATACGCGAGCAGAACAACCTCACCGAAGCGTCCCCCATCAAAACGGGCGACAACCTCATTGTGCCTGTCCAAGCTGAAGAAAACCCCAGTAACGTCACGGGCAGACTGGTTGTGTCACAAGCCTACACCGTGAAGCCCGGCGACACGCTGGAGAAAATCGCTGCCTCTTTTAAGGTTTCGGTGAACAGCATCAAAACCAAAAACGGCTTGAAGGACGGTCAGCCGCTCCAGCCGGGGCAGACGCTCCTCATCCCCATCCGCGAGCACGTCATCAAGTCTTCCACTCCGACAGCAGCGAACTCTGAGACGGCGACCGCGACCCCGCAGACTTACACCATCACACGCGGTGTGGAATTGCCGTCACGCGGCGCGCCGCTGCCGCGTTTCGGCGATGATAGACCCGTCAGCAACGGAACGACGGACACAGCCTCGATGCCTCCGCCCACGACCAAAGTTTCATCGCCCCTACTCCAAACGGTCGGTCGTCTCGGCACCATCGTCCAGAGCGGCGGCAGAATTCGCCGCACGAAAAATGCCAACGCCGCCACGCTGTATCAGTGTCCGGTCGGGATGCAACTCGTGGTCACGGGGCAGTCTGGCGACTGGTACGCCGTGATGATGAGCGACCGCAGCACAGGCTGGATTCCTAAGAAATACGTCCGCCTTGAGGACGTGGAATTAGTGGCGAATCCGTCGGCAATGAACGCCGGCGCGGGAGGCGGCAATTCATTCGTCGTGCAGGAAGCCTACCGCTATCTCGGCGTGCCCTACCGTTACGGCGGCTCCAGCACAAACGGAATGGACTGCTCGGCGTTCGTGCAACGCTGCTTCCGCGCGGTCGGCATTTCGCTGCCGCGCACAGCAGCGGAGCAAGCCCGTTACGGCACGCCCGTCACTCCTGAACAGCTCGCCCCCGGCGACCGCGTTTACTTCGCCAACAGCAGCGGGCGCATCAACCACACCGGCATCTACATCGGCAATGGACAATTCATCCACGCCTCCGGCTCGGCGGGACAGGTCACGGTCAGCCCCTTGTTCAGCGGCAAATACTGGAATACCTTCGCGGGCGCGAGGCGATAATCCGGCAGGTCAATTGAACTCAAGAGGAACAGAAGCGGCAGCGGCGAATTCATCAGCGACCTTGCCCTCCTGTTCCTTTCTGTTTTTCTGAGACAGGGTTAGCAGGATGGACAGGATAACGCCGGATGAGAGATGAAGGATGACAGGCGGGCATCTTTCCTTATATCTCTCATCCTGTCTATCCTGTTCATCCTGTCCAATGATTTAAGGGGGTGCATTACGTAAAATTTGCCACCCTCGTCAGGAGGCGCTGCTCCGACGGAGGTGGGGCAGGAGGCAGGAGGCAAATTTGACGTCCTGCGCCCCGCTGGAAAAAGGCAGGC
>FWPU01009969.1_pt1 | contig 14548 bp, 5 predicted proteins | sample 2228361 | NCBI WGS metagenome assembly FWPU01 (sample SAMEA103939777, study PRJEB20133) | metagenome
ACCAGCGCCGCCGCGGCGCGGACGTGGTCGCCGAGAACCGGCGTCCGACAGCCGCAGAGGCGGCGCTGGGCGCGCCCCGCCGCGATGCCGACTGGGACAAGCTGGTCAAGCCTGACTTCTTCAAGGATGAGATGACCGGCGCGGTCGACCACCGTACCCGTGCCTTCGCTGTGCAGATCGCCAAGACGATCCACAGCATCGGCGGCATGGACGCGCCAGACGCGGCGCGCACAACGCTTGCGCTGATCGACAAGGCTCGCCAAGAGGCCGGCGGCGATGCGGCCAAATTCGCGGAGGAACTGGCGAAGATCGAGCGCGCCGTGCGATCGCCAAGCGCTGCGACCAATGGGTCGCAAATCGGCACGCAGTCGCCGCCACCACAACAGCCCCGCAGTTACGACGCCGACCTGGCATCGGCGCGCGCGCCACAGAGCACGCTCGGCATGAAGTACGGGCCGTTGACGCCGTGGTCTGATGTGGAAAAGGGCGTCGACGCAGGCGATCCAGCGGCGCTGCATTACGTGCGCCAGTGGCTCGCCAAGGATGCGCGCGGCGGGCACACCGTCAAGGTCAACATGCCTCAGTCGCTGATCGAGAAGGTCAAGGCCATGACGCAATCTGAAGCCCGCTCCGCCGCCCGCAACTGATGGCTACCGTCGACGAATACCGAGCCCTGATCGGCGCGTCGCTGCAACCAGGCGGCATCCGGGAGGACGACGCGCCCACCGACATCAGGGGCCTGATCGAGCGCGTGGCGCAACGCGAAGGCGTTCCGACAGAGATCGCATTGCGTATGGCCGAGCTTGAGAGCGGGCTGAAACCGAAAGCGGTCGGCCCTGAGACGAAGTACGGCCGCGCGCAGGGCCTGTACCAGATCATGCCGGCGTTCGCCGCCGACTACGGCGTCAACGATCCGCTCGACCCGGAGCAGAACGCGACGGGGGCGCTGCGCACGCTGCGCAAGAACTTCGAGCGCTTCGGCGACTGGCGGCGCGCGATCGCTGCGCACCACGCCGGCGCAAGCGCTGTCGAGCGCGCCGGCGGCGTGCCAGACACAGCGGACGCCAACATGGCGACGGCGGATTATGTGCAGCGCGTGCTTGGCGGATCCGACGCTGGCCATCTGGACGGCAGGGCACAGGCCTTGCATCAGTGGATCCGTGACTACCTTGCGCCCAAGCCACCGCCGCCAGAGGAATACGGGTTCAGGCCGTGGGAGGCGATCAAGAAGGGCGTGGTCGGTGCCAAGGCGACGCTCGACATTCTCGCGCAGAAGCTCGAGCGAGCCGTTACCGGCGACGACAAGGACACGGCGCCCATCCTCGCGCAGACGATCGAGCAATACAAGTCGATGCAGACGGACCCGCGGCTTGCAACGTGGGCCGACATCGGCGACAAGGCCGACGGACTGCTTCCGGCGATCTACGAGATGACGTGGTTCGGTCTAAAGAACCCGTCGCTGGTCGGCAATTTCCTGGCGGAGCAACTGCCGGTGATGATGGCCGGCATGGCGTTCGGCGTCCCGGCAGGGGTGCTTGGCGCCAAGGGCGCGCTTGCGCTTGGCGCGAGCCAGCGACTCGCGCAGATCGCAGGCACGGCGGCGTTCGGTGCCGGCATGAACTCGTCGCAGGTGGTGCTGCAGGCGCTCGGCGCGAATTACGTGGATGGGCTCGAGAAGGGCTACGACGAGCCGGACGCGGTCCGCTATGCCGCGGATAAGGTGATGGGTGAAATCGGCCCGAATGCGGTGGCTGGCGCGCTACTCGCATTGACGCCGGTGGCCAGCCGCTTTGAACGTGCCGCGCGCAGAGCCGGCATCGACCCAAAGAAGGTGCACGTGCCGTTGCTGGCGCGCATCAAGGATGCGGCCATCCAGTCGCAGATCCAGGGTGCGGGCGGCGCGGCCGGTGCATTCATGGCGTCTCAGGCGGTTGGCGAGGATCCGCGTCGATCCGAAATGATCCTGGAGTGGCTGGGCGAGAGCCTGACGGCGCCGGCGGAGATCGGGGCCGAAGCGCTCACACGGTTGCGGCGCACGGCGAAGGACGCGCAAACGCCAGCCGAGGCGACCCAGTTGCCGGTCACGCCGGTGGTGACGCCGGACGAGCTGCAGCGGGCCGCTGCGCCAGATGTGCCGCTGATGCCGGCCGAGCAGGCCGACGCCTTCTTCGACGCGATCCTGGAGCGCATGCACCGCAGCGCCGACGCCGACCTGGCCGGCCAGAAGATCGGCGACCGGCGCAAAAGCGGCGTTGAGCTTAGCTCGGTGCCGCTTTCTGATGCGGACACGATCGGCGACGAGGAAGTGGCGGCACGGTTGCGCGAGGCGGCCTTAGCCGAAGACAACACGACTGGCCCTGGCGTGGACAGCCCGGCCAACGAGGCGCCGACGGCGGCAGACGTTGCGTGGCTTCGCGGCACCGTCGAGGATCTGAGCGCGCGCCGCGAGAAACTGCGATCCGGCTCGCTGGCGGCCGAGGTCGCGCGCCTGCGTGAGCGGGCCGCCGCGCGCGCGACAGCCACGGCGCCCGCCGTTGCACGTGAAACAACAACGCCTGTTGCGGCTGCGCCGACGCTGGATCTGGAGGCCATGCGCGAGCAGATCCGCTCGATGCGCTCGCGCCTGGACGCGCTCGCGCATGAGGCGGAGACCAGCCAGACGAACGACCTGCCGGAGCCGACAGGGGCGCAGAAGAAGGCTGACAACTACCAGAAGGGGCACGCGCGCATCGGCGGGCTAGACGTGAGCATCGAGCACTTGGCCGGCAGCAAGCGCCGCCCAGAGTGGCCGACGCTGCGCAGCCACTACGGCTACATCCGCCGCACAGAAGGCGCCGACGGCGACCGCGTCGACGCCTTCATCAAGCCAGGCACGCCCGAGGACTGGCGCGGCACCGTGTACGTGGTCGACCAGGTGGACCCGAACAAGGACGCCAGTCGCTTCGACGAGCACAAGGTCATGCTCGGCTTCGATTCTCTCGAAGAGGCGCGGCAGGCGTACCTGGAGAACTACACGCCAGACTGGCAGGGCCTGAAGGCGATCACGCCGGCTTCCTTCGACGAGTTCCGCGCGTGGCTCGACCGCGGCGACACGAAGCGCCCGTTCGCGTGGCAGAGCGAACAATCCGGCGCCGGCAATGCAACTACACCTGAACAGGCGGCGCCGCCAGCGGCGGCCGCATCCGCTGAGCCAGCGCCAAGTGCGACCACGCCGGCACCAGCCCCGGCGCCTGCGCCCACCGTCGCGCAGAACGAGAATGTGCCCACCGCGCCGCGGCAACCGTCGCGCAAGGCGGCCGCATCCGCTGAGCCAGCGCCAAGTGCGACCACGCCGGCACCAGCCCAGGCGCCTGCGCCCACCGTCGCGCAGAACGAGAATGTGCCCACCGCGCCGCGGCAACCGTCGCGCAAGGCGGCCGCATCCGCTGAGCCAGCGCCAGACCGCGGCGTGAATCCGGCAGAGCAGCCAGCCGCCGCGGCGCAGGCCGAACCCGCGCCGACACGTGATCAGAACGACGCTGACGATGGCGAGGCTTGGTGGAAGTCCCTGACCAACGAGGGCCGCCGCCGCATGCTCGAGGCTGTCGGGTTCAACCTGCCGCCCGCTGTGCTGTGGAAGTACGTGCCAGACGGCGTCAAGGTCGCGCTGCTGGAAGCGCGCGGCGAGGTCGATCTGTCGGACGTTGCTCGGGTTGACGCGCCTGACCGCCAGGACTATGGTGAATCTAGGGAGCAGAGCAATGCGCGTACCGAACCGAGTCGAGGACCGCAAGCGCCTGATCGAACAGGCGATGCTGGCAAAGGCGCCAGAGTTGCACGCGCGCCTGACGGCGAGCGGGGAGCTGGAGGCGGTGCTCGAGGAACGCGCGGCGCTGATGGACGAGACGATGGAGACGCTGGCGCACATAGCGGCCGAACAGGCGGCGACGAGCAAACTGCCGCCGCTGGAGCGCGTGGGCCAGCACAACCAGGCCCTGAGCGCGGCGGCCGAAGTGGCGATCGCGCAGGCGACAGAGTTCCCGACCGAGTAGGCGCCGATTACCGCATCGGCCCTGAGGGCATCACCCGGCAGGGCTCGTGGAAGGACACGGCCAGGCGCAATCTGGACATCATCGAGCTGTCCAAGCGCATCGAGGCCGAGGGCCGCGCCGCCACCCCGCAAGAGCAGGCGCTGCTCGCGCAGTACACCGGCTGGGGCGCGGTGGAGATGCGCCAACAGGTGTTCCCGACCCCGCTACCCTGGCAGCGCAACCAGAACCCCGACCAGCTCTTTTGGCCCGAGAACGCGCGCGACGACGGCTGGCGCGCCCTGTCGGAGCGCGCGCTCGAGCTGCTGACGCGCGACGAACAGCGCGAGGCGCTGTCCTCGTCGCAGTACGCGCACTACACCAGCGACAAGGTCATCCGCTCGATCTACTCGGCCCTGCAGCGCATGGGCTTCACTGGCGGCCGCGTGCTCGAACCAGGCATGGGCAACGGCCTGTTCGCCATGCTGATGCCAGAGGCGATGTATAAGGCGTCGCGCTACACGGGCATCGAGCGCGACATCCTCACCGGGCGCATCGCCAGGCTGCTGCTGCCGCAGCAGAACGTGATCGTCGGCGACTTCGTCAAGCAGAAGCTGCCGCGCGACTACTTCGACGCCGCCATCGGCAACCCGCCGTTCCAGTCGGTGCGCGTCTACGACGACCCCGCCTACAAGAAGCACCGCTTCTTCCTGCACGACTACTTCTTAGCCAAAACCGTCGATTCGGTGCGGCCTGGCGGCCTGCTGGTGTTCGTAACCAGCAACGGCACGATGGACAAGGCCAACGACGCGGCGCGCGCATACCTGGCCGAGCGCGCCGACCTGCTCGGCGCCGTGCGCCTGCCGCAGACGGCGTTCAAGCACAACGCCGGCACCGAGGTCGTCACCGACGTGCTGTTCTTCCAGCGGCGCGCGCCTGGCGAGCCGGCCGCCGGCGAGTCGTGGCTTGGGCTGGAGGAAGTCGAAGTCGACGGCGGCAAGGTGCTGGTCAACGAGTATTTCGTGCGCCACCCTGACATGGTGCTGGGCGCGCACTCGCTGGCCGGCACGATGTACCGCAAGGACAGCTACACGGTGTTGCCGCGCGAGGGCGACATCGAGGCGCAGTTCGCTGAGGCTGTCGCGCGCCTGCCGGCCAACGTGTACCGCCAGCGCACCGAGAGCGCTGCGACGAAGGCCGCGCCGGCGTTCGAGCGCGACTTCAACCCGAAGACGAAGAAGGAGGGCGGCCTGTACCGCGCCGACGACGGCACCCTGAAGGTGCTGTCGGCTGGATCCGGCATCCCCGTGGAGGCCGCCATCGGCCGACCATTGCGCAGGCGCGAGGCCGAGTTCCTGTCCGACTACGTGGATCTACGCGAAACCCTGAAGGACGCTCAGATCGCGCAGTGGAACGACGCCGACTGGGAGGACGCCCTCAAGCGCCTGCAGCGCCAGTACAAGGCGTTCACGGACAAGCACGGCCCGATCCAGGCGTTCACGACGATTGTCAGGAAGGAGCGCGACGAGGACGGCAACGAGGTCGAGATCACGCGCAAGCGATTCCGGCACGCCTCACTGCTGCGACGCGCCGACGTCGAGTACGCGCTGGTGTGGGCGCTGGAGGAAATCCGCGACGACGTGCAGATCGTGCAGAGCGATCTGCTGCGCGGCCGCACGATCGCCAAGCCGAAGCCGGTCGAGGTCAAGACCGCGGCCGATGCGCTGGCGGTGTCGCTCGACCAAGTGGGACGGCTGGATCTGGCCGACGTGGCAAGCCGCGCCGGCGTGGACGTGGCGGCGGTGATCGAGCAACTCGGCGACCTGATCTACGAGGTGCCGGGCGGCGACTGGCAACTGGCCGACGAGTATCTGTCGGGCGACGTCGTGGCCAAGCTCGAAGAGGCCGAGATCGCCGCGCGCAACGACAAGCGCTTTCGCCGCAACGTCGAAGCGCTGCGCAAGGTGCAGCCCAAGCCGCTCGGCCCAGACCAGGTCACGGTGCGGTTGGGCGCGTCGTGGGTCCCGCCAGACTACGTCGCCGACTTCGCGCGCGACGTGCTGCAGTCGCCAGCCTCGGTCACATACATGCCGGAGGCGAACATCTGGAAGGTCGAAGGCGGCAACCTGCGCACGCGCGACGTGACGAGCGAGTGGGGCATGACCGGGCGGCCGCCGCTGGCGATCCTGGAGGCGGTTCTGAACAACCGCTCGCTGACAGTGCGCCGGCATGTCGACGAGAAGAAGACCGAGGTCGACCCAGAGGCCACCGCCAAGCTCAACGACATCGCGGCCAAGATGCGCGAGGCCTTCTCTTCGTGGATCTGGACCGACGCCGAGCGCGCCGGCCGCGTGCTCGAAATCTACAACCGCAAGTTCAACAACCTGGCGCCGCGCCGCTTCGACGGCTCGCACCTGTCGCTGCCAGGCGTGTCGCTGAAGCTCACGTTGCTGCCGCACCAGAAGCGCGGCATCTGGCGCGCGATCCAGACCGGCAACATGTACGCGGCGCATGCCGTCGGGGCTGGCAAGACCTTCATGTCGATCGGCGCCGCGATGGAACAGAAGCGCCTCGGGCTGATCCGCAAGCCGATGTTCGTCGTGCCGAATCACATGCTCGAGCAGTTCGCCGCCGAGTTCAAGCAGATGTACCCGGCCGCCAACGTGATGGTGGCCGACGACGAGAACTTCTCAGGCGACAACCGCCGCCGATTCGTCGCGCAGGCCGCCGTCAACGCGCCCGACGCCATCGTCATCACGCATTCGGCCTTCGGCCGGGTGCCGCTGTCGGCGGCGAACTACAGCGCCTATGTCGAGCGCCTGATCGGCGAGATCGACGCTGCGCTCGCCGACACGCCGAACAACGAGCGCCTGACGCGCCGCCAACTGGAGCAGCGCAAGGAGACATTGCGGCGGCGCCTTGAGGGGCGGATCAACCGCGACCGCGCCGACAACGTCGTGACCTTCGAGCAGATGGGGGTGGACTACCTGGTCGTCGACGAGGCGCACCTGTTCCGCAAGCTCGACTTCTTCACCAACCGCTCTGGCAGTGACCTGAAGGGGATCTCGCCCGAGGGCTCGGCGGCGGCGATGGACCTGCACATGAAGGTGCAGTGGCTCGCCAGCCAGCGCCCAGGCCGCACGCACATGTTCCTGTCTGGCACGCCGGTGACGAACACGATGGGCGAGCTGTTCACGCTGCAGCGCTTTTTCGACGAAGAGGGCATGCGCGCCGACGGCATCGACCATTTCGACGCCTGGGCCAACACATTCGGCGAGATGAAGCCTGGCTTCGAGCGCAACGCCGCCGGCGACTACGAGGTCGTCACGCGCTTCTCCAAGTTCGTGAACGTGCCAGAGCTGATGAAGCGCATCCGGCAGTTCATGGACGTGCTGACCACCGACCAGCTCGGCGCACTCGTCAAGCGCCCGGACCTGGAGGGCGGGCGCGTGCAGAACATCATCGTCAAGCCGTCGGAGCGCCTGACCGCGTACATGCAGAATGTGCTGCGCACGCGCATCGAGCGGTCGCGCAAGTGGAAGCCGACGGCGCAGGAACCCAACAACCCTGACCCGCTCATCGCCATCATCGGCGACGCGCGCGTGGCCACGCTCGACGACCGCTTCTTCGCGCCAGGCTCCGAGAGCAACCCCAACACGAAACTGAACCGGATGATCGACGAGATCATCGCCGATTACCGCAAGTACAAGGACGAGGTCTACACCACCGACGGCAAGCCCGACCCGATCAAGGGCAGCACGCAGATCGTGTTCTCGCCGATCGGCTTCGGCGCTGGGGTGCGCGCGCGCGGCTTCGACCCGCGCGCATGGATCAGCAAGCGCCTGCAGATGGCCGGCATCAAGGCGTCCGAGGTCGCGTGGGCCGAGGACCTTGACAGCGACGCGAAGAAGGCCAAGGTCTACGCTGACATGCGCGCGGGCCGCGTGAAGATTTTGTTCGGATCGCCCGCGAAGCTTGGCGCCGGCGTGAACGTGCAGAAGCGCCTGAAGGTGCTGCACTACCTGTCGCCTCCGTGGTACCCGGCCGACGTGGAGCAGCCGCACGGCCGCATTCTGCGGCAGGGCAACCAGCTTCAATGAGGCCGCGGCTCTTCACCGCGGAAAACTTCCGCCGAGGGCACCTACGACTCGACGCAGTGGGACATGGTCGCGCGCAAGGCGCGCTTCATCGCGCAGGCGATGGCGGGCGACGAGCAGGTGCGCACGCTGGAGGACCTGAGCGAGGTCAGCCAGTACGAGATGGCGTCGGCGCTGGCCTCTGGCGACCAGCGCGTGATGCAACTGGCCGGCCTGTCGGCCGACATCGAGCGGTTGCAGCGACTGAAGGCTGCGCACTATACCGAGCAGCAGAACATCCGCGGCCGCCTGCGCGACGCCGAGGCGCGCATCGCGCACGGCGAGCGGCGCCTGAAGAAGCTCAAGCCCGTGCTCGACGCGCACCGGCCGCTGTACGGCTCGGAGTTCGCCGCCAGCGTCGGCGGCCGCGCTTTCGACAGGCGCGCCGACTTCGGCGATGCGCTGCGCGCAGCCTACAACCGCGCGCTCCTCGATGCCATCGCCGAGCGACGCGAGCACAGCAAGGCCAAGCTCGGCGAGATCGGCGGCCTGCCGCTGATGCTGGCGGTCGGCGGCATCGACGCGAAGGAGAAGCAGGCCAACGCCGCGCTCGTGCTGCAGATCACGCCGGACGAGCCTGGCGAGTACGGCTACTCCGAGCAGGTGTGGGCCGCACGCGGCACGATGGGCGACGACGACGGCGGGCAGTCGCTCGCCATGTCCGTGCAGACCGCCTACAACAGCATCCCGCGCCGCGCGCAGGCGATCGAGGACGGGCTCACAGAGGCGCGCCGCGACAAGGCGCGCTACGAGAAGGTGCTCGGCGCGCCGTTCCCCGACGAGCGGCTGCTGGCCGAGAAGATCGCCGAGCGCGCGCAGCTCCAGGAGCAACTGGCCGCAGAGGGCAAGAAGGCGGAGGACCTGGCGCCGCCGCCGGTGGGCGACCCGCTGAATGATCCGCCGCTCGCTGGCGGCGAAACGCTGGAGAGCCGCCGCGCGGTCAACACAGGAGCGCCGCGCCAAGGCGAGGGCTTCGTGGCGCGCGCGCTGAATCTGCTGGCGGCAGCCGACGAGGAAGTGTTCCGCTATCCGATCGCCGCGGACAAGCCGCTGGCCGATGTCGTGCGCGCGATCGAGCCGGCGTGGACGGTCGAGCCGTTCCGCGCCGGCGCCGGCGAGACCCGCTGGGCGGTGCGCAACCAGACCGGCGGCTGGGCGCTGGTGACGCAGAAGAGCAACGAGGTCGAGGTCGACGTGCTGGCCTGGGGCCAGCAGGCCGAGGGGAGCAAGCTATACCACGCCATCGCCAACTACGCCTACAACAACGGGCTGCGCTTCGTCGGCGACTCGGGTGGCTTGACGCTGTACGGGGCGCTGCGGCGCGCGGAAATGATGCTGGCGTCGGCGATGAAGTTCGGCACCACCGCGCACGTGGAGCCGCACGAGTGGATGGAACGCCCCGGCGATCGCTGGCGCATCAACATCGCGCCGCTGGAGTGGTATCCTGGCAACGACGCCGCCAATCTGGAGGCGCTTGCGCGCACGGTGAGCGCGAACACCTTAACTTTCGCTCCAGCGGAGGCTCGCAGTGCCAGATACGACTTCCAGCGCGGCGAGTTCGTCGCCGCCGACGGCCGAGTCCTTGGCGACGCGGATCTTGACGAGCTCGCTCGACGAACTCGCCAGGGATTTTGGCTGGCCGCCGCCGGAAAGCCTGTCGATTCTGCAGACGCTTCCGCCCTCGACGCAGCGCCGTCTGAGGGTCCGTTTGGCCGCGGCACGCTCAAAAGAGCGCTTGTCCTCGACTCCCTGCTACGACTTCCAGAAGAGCGACGCGGACAGGTACTGGCTGAACTGCTCCGAAGCCGCTTCGCGCGCCTACGCGGAACTGAACCGGCTGCTACCGGGAGACTGAAGGAGCTGTTTTCGCGCGCAGCGCGACCCGACGAGCTGCGCAAGTCGCAGCGCGCGCGCGAGCTCGAGCAGGCTGTCGCCGAGTTCGTCGCGCGCTTCCCTGGCGCGCTGGCGCTCGACATCCGCGTGGTCGACACGCGCGAGGACGTGCCGGCGGCCGACCGCGAGTCGCTGTCTGAATTTGCCGAGGGCGCAATCAAGTTCGGCGACGACGGCTCGGCCACCGTATACCTGATCGCGGCGGCGCTACCTACGGTGCAGCGCGCGCAGCAGGTGCTGCTGCACGAGGTCGTCGGCCACTACGGGCTGCGCGCGCTGCTCGGCGAGCGCTTCGGTGATGTCCTGGCGTCCGTCAAGGCGCAGACCAGGGCCAGGTCCGCTGGTATCCGCAACGCGGCGCAGTTCGCGGTCGCCGAGTTCGAGCGCACCGGCGAGCTGCCACGCACTCCGCTCGACATCCCGAAGACAGGCCCCGACTACGCGAGCTGGGATGCGGTGCGCGTGCTGTACCCAGACGCGGCCGAGCATGTGGTGGCCGACGAGGTGCTGGCGCGCATGGCCGAAACAGGGGCCCACCCGCGCCTGCTCGAGCGCGTGCTGCTGCTCATCCGCCGCGCGCTGCGCGCCGCCGGCTTCACACTCGACTACAGCGCCGCCGAACTTAGGGGGTTGGTGGCCGACGCGGCGAAGATGCTGCGCGAGGGACGCAACCTGCCGGTGGCGCGCGGCGCTGCGCCGGAAGTCAACAAGCTCGAATCCCGCGCCGCCGTCATCACGAGCGGGGCGCTCGCCGATGCCTGGCCGCCGCTGGCGCGCAAGGCGCACGACATCGTCTTCGACGCGCTGGCGCGCGGCCGCAGCTTCGGCCTGTGGGCGCGCACGATCGGCACGCAGATGGCCAAGGCACGCGACAACCCAGAGTTCGCGCGCGTGTTCAACAGGGCGCAGAAGTTCATCGACGACATCGCCCGCTACGCGCTGCGCGCCGAGGGGCTGGCGCCAACGATCCTGCCCAAAGTCGGCGGCCTGCGAGACGTGCCAAACGCGCTGATGCAGGCGGTCGGCAAGCGCGGGCTGTCGAGCGCGGACAACGCCTGGCTGGGCCGCGTGCTGGCAGAGGGCACGTTGGCCGGCATGCAGCGCAAGGAAGCCGACGGCGCCGCATTCATCGAAGAAGCAGAGCCAAGCGCATCGCCATTTGCCGGCCGCGTCTGGACCGACGAGGAACTGCGCAGCCGCTTCAACGCGACCGATGCGCAGATCGCGCTGTACCGCGAGGCGCGCGCGGCGATCGACCAGTCGCTCGCCGACGCCGGCCGGGCGACGATGCTGTCGGCGCTGCGCGCCGCTGGCTTCGAGCAGCCGGCGATCGACGCGATCGAGGGCGCGCCTTCGCTGGCCGAGCTGCGCCTGGCCGCCGAGCGAATGATCGACGAGGTGGCAGCGCAGCGCCCAGAGGACGAGGCGACGCGGGAGTGGGCGGCGCGCAACAAAGCCAACCTGGAGCGCATTCAGCAGCGTGTCGAGCAGTTGCAGGACGCCGGCTACGCGCCTCTGATGCGCTTCGGCCGCTACTACCTGTCGGCCTTCGACAGCGATGGCCAGATCGCGCACTTCGCGCGCTTCGATTCGCAGGCCGAATTGCTGCGCGAGCGGCGTCGGCTCGAGCGCGAGAACCCTGACTGGCGACTGACGAGCGGCGAAGTGTCGTTCGAAGAGCACGAGCTGTTCCGTGGAGTCGACCCGCACACGCTGATGCTGTTCGCCAGGGAGGCTGGCTTCTCCGACGAGGCGTTGCAGAAGTGGTACGAGATCGCGGTGGCCGACCGCTCGGCGCTCAAGCGCATGATCCATCGCAAGGGCACGCCGGGCTTCTCGCTCGATGCGCGCCGCGCGCTGGCCTCGTTCATCACGAGCAACGCGCGCTTTTCGTCGAGCGCGATCAACGTGCCAGCGATGAACGACCTGGCGAGCTCGATCCGCGACGGCGGCGTCAAGGACGAGGCGATTCGCCTGAAAGAGTACGTGCTGAACCCGAACGAGGAAGCGGCGCGTCTGCGCGGCGTGCTGTTCGCGTGGTACCTGGGCGGCTCGGCGGCCGCCGGCATCGTGAACCTGACGCAACCGGTGCTGATGACCTTCCCGTACCTGGCGCGCTTCGGCGTGCGCAAGGCGGCGACCGCGATGCGCCACGGGCTGACGGCTGCGCAGCGGTTCATGCGCGGCAAGGAGGTCGACGACGCCGAGCTCGCCGCTGCGATGAAACGCGCCCAGGCCGACGGCATCACACAGCCGTCGGAAATCTACGCGCTGATGGCGGCCTCGCGCGGCGAGTTCCGCTCGCCGCTGATGCAGGCGTTTCACACGACCTGGGGTGCGAACTTCGCGCTGACCGAGGCGTTCAACCGCACTGTGACCTTCGCGGCGGCCTTCATCGCCGCGCGCGAGGCTGGCATCGACAACCAATACGCCTTCGCCAGGCGCGCCGTCTACGACACGCAGGGGCTGTACACGCGCGCCAACCGTCCGAACTGGGCGCGCGGGGCGATCGGCGCCACGGTCTTCACCTTCAAGCAGTTCTCGATCGCCTACGTCGAGTTCCTGAAGCAACTGGCCACCGACGGCACGCTGCCGAAGACGCAACTGGCGATAGCGCTCGGGCTGCTTGTGCTGGCCTCCGGCCTGCAGGGGCTGCCAGGCGCAGACGACCTGGACGACGTGATCGACGCGCTTGGACAGTGGCTCGGTTACGGCACCAACGTGCGGCAGGCCAAGCGGCAAGTGTTCGAGCGGCTGCTCGGCGCCACCCTCGGCAACGTCGCGCTGCACGGCATCAGCACACAGCTTGGGCTGGACCTGGCGAGCCGCCTCGGCATGGGCAACCTGATCCCTGGCACCGGCGCGCTGATCCCGGCCAACCCGAACAAGGCGCGCGACGCGGCCGAGTTCGCCGGCCCGCTCGGGTCGCTGGTGGCGAACTCGGTGGCTGCGCTCGAGCGGCTGTTCCGCGGCGACTACGGCGGCGCCGTGCAGGCGGCCACGCCGGTGGCTGTGCGCAACGCGATCAAGGGATTGCAGATGGCGGCAACGGGCGAGGCGCGCGACGACGTCGGCCGGCGGATCATGGACGTCAACCCGCTGGAGGCGGCGACCAAACTTGTCGGCTTCAACCCGCAGCGACTCGCCGCCGAGGCCAGGCGCATCCGCGAGATCCGCTACGACGAGAACATCGTCAACGCGCGCGCCGCCGAGATCCGCGAAACCTGGGCACTTGGGATCGTGCGCGGCGACCAGGTTGCAATCCGCCGTGCGCAGGATATGCTGCGGCAGTGGAACGAGCAGAACCCGTCCATGCGGATCCGCGTGCGGCCGCAGGACGTTCTGCGGCTGGTCCGCGACATGCGGCGTTCGCGCCAGGAGCGCTTCGTCAGGTCGGTGCCATCGTCGCTGCGAGAGCGCGCGCGCGAAGCATTCGAAGAAGTAGACGAGCAATGAGCACCGAGGAATTCCAGAGGCGAGAATTTCGTAGCGCCTTGCGGCGTTCCTCGCCGCTGCGCTCGTAGACCAGGGCCGTCGTTCCATGATCGGCGTGCAGGTCCGGCAGCGCGCCGAGCTTGCGCTTGTGCAGCGTGGCGTAGTGCGCGCGCAGGTCGCGCAGCGCGTCGGTGAATTGGCGGCGCGTCATGTCAGTGCTCCGTTGCTGCTGCGGAGGCTGGCGCAGCCTCGGCGTCGTTGGCGGCGAGCATGCGCTTGGCGTCCTCGGCGATCTGCTCGTGCAGTCGCCGGCGCGCGCCAATCATTGCGATCGCGTAGCGGTACTTCTCGCGCGCGAGCTGCGCGTAGAACGCGTCGCTGTAGTCGTCGGCCGACACGCCGACGAGCGCGGCACACGCTGCCGGGTCCTGCTTGATCAACAGATCGTCGGTACGTGCGGCCGAGGCGAAGTAGTCGAGCAACTGTAGTTCATCGTCCTGGATCTCGCCCAGGCGCAGCGCGCCGGTGTCCGGCGGAGCGGTGTTTGTGTCGTCTTCTGGCATCGCTTCATCTGTGGTGATTGGTGGCGTGGCGGCTCAGCGCTCGAGGCCTTTGGGCCGGTGCGGCGACTCGAGCACGGCGCGCATGGCGGCGATCTCGTAGTCGGCTTTCTCCTGCGTCATGCGGCCGGCTTCGACGCGCCGCGCGAAACCGCGTTCGCGGAAACCGATCTCGCGCTCGACGCACCGGATCTGTGCGTCGATGTCGATGTCGCGGCGGCGAGCGCGCGCCGTGCTGTGGTTCTGTTGCATGCTCGCATCTAGAACGGTATGTCGTCATCCAGGTCGGCGATGCCGCCGCGCTGCTGCGGTTTGCCATGGCGCGCTGCCTCCTGCGAGGCGCGGGCTGCGGCGCGTGTTGCGCGGCCCTCGTGCGCTTGCGGCTCTTCATCGTCGTTGCGGCTGCCGAGCATGACGAGGTTTTCGGAGACGATTTCGGTCGTGTACTTCTCGTTGCCGTCCTTGTCGGTCCACTTGCGCGTGCGCAGCCGGCCTTCGACGTAGACGGGGCGCCCCT
>FWPU01009972.1_pt1 | contig 14545 bp, 15 predicted proteins | sample 2228361 | NCBI WGS metagenome assembly FWPU01 (sample SAMEA103939777, study PRJEB20133) | metagenome
TGCCTCCATATCTTAAACAGAGAGCTGTTCGGTGATCACATTTTTGAAACACCAGTTCGCGTTTCGGTGATCTTATTTTTGGAGCTGAGCGCAAGCTTGCGCCGGATATTGCCGTTTCTTTATATTTACCAGCTCAATGAAAAAGAGAATTCTCATCCTTGGAGCTGCTGGAAGGGATTTTCACAACTTTAACACCACTTTCAGGGACAGGCCCGAATGCGAGGTTGTTGGTTTCACCGCCACCCAGATACCGGACATAGCTGACAGGCTTTATCCGCCGGAGCTGGCTGGCGAGCTCTACCCAAAAGGCATACCCATTTACACCGAGGAACGGCTTGAGGAGATAATCCGAGAGCTCAGAGTGGATCTCGTTGTGTTCGCCTACTCTGATGTCACCCACGAGCATGTGATGCACATCGCTTCAAGGGCTCTTTCGGTGGGCGCGAGCTTCGCGCTCCTGGGGCCAGCGGATACTATGCTGGAATCAAAGAAACCCGTTGTCGCGGTGTGTGCGGTCCGGACCGGTTCCGGCAAGAGCCAGACAACACGCAGGGTTGCCGAGATACTCAAGGAGCACGGCAAGAAGGTCGTGGTTATCAGGCACCCGATGCCATACGGAGATCTCAGAAACCAGGTATGCCAGCGTTTCGCTTCATTTGAAGATCTTGAGAAACACAGGTGCACCATAGAGGAAAGGGAGGAATACGAGCCACACATTCAGGCGGGCCGGGTGGTCTACGCTGGCGTTGACTACGGGAAGATAATTTCGGAAGCAGAAACCGAGGCAGATGTCATCCTCTGGGATGGCGGGAACAATGATTTCCCGTTCTACAAGCCAGATCTCCTGATCGCGGTCGCGGATCCGCTTCGCCCTGGCCACGAGCGCAGGTATCACCCCGGGGAAACCGTTTTCAGGATGGCGGATGTCATACTTATAAACAAGGTTGACTCCGCTGATCTGGACGGGGTTGACGCGGTGATAGACTCTGCGAGAGAAATCAACCCGCGCGCCCGGATCGTTCTCGGCGCGAGTCCGGTTTTCGTTGATGACCCCGCGGCCATAAGGGACAGGAAGGTTCTGGTAATAGAGGACGGGCCCACCCTGACCCACGGAGAGATGCGCTACGGCGCTGGCTGGGTCGCGGCGAGGCTTTTCGGCGCGGGAGAGATAGTGGAGCCGGTGCCCTACGCGGTCGGCTCAATAGCCGAGGCCTACAAAAAATATCCCCATGTGAGGGATGTCCTACCGGCCCTGGGATATTCGGAGCACCAACTCAAGGAGCTGGAGGCCACCATCAACGCTTCACCCGCGGATGTCGTTCTCTCCGCGACCCCCATAGACCTGGCCAGGGTCATAAAGGTTCACAAGCCCCTGGTCCGGGTGCGCTACGAGCTCCAGGTGATAGGCAAACCGAGCCTTGAGGATGTGTTAGGGGATAAGGGACTGATATAGTATCACGGGACAACCACAAGGGGTCGCCCTTACATACGAATCATCGTTTCCCCACACCACGCAACTGCCAGGGCATCAGCGACATGCTCGGATATTTCATCTCTGATCCCATAAAGCCTCCTGACCATGTAGCCAACGCTATCTTTTCCGGCTCTTCCAACGCCTGAGACGGCCTTTTTCACGGCCGTGGGCGAGATCTCCTCCACGGGGATACCTTTCTCGGCCGCGGCCAGAAGGACAACACCTCTGGCCGCGCCCATCACGAGCGCGGTCTTGGGGTTCTTGTGGTATATCACAGCCTCCATGACCAAGAGATCGGGACTGAACCCATCAATTACCCTTTTTATCTCGGAATATATGGCTAGAAGCCTCTGCCCCAAGGAGCCTCTAGGCCTCACATCACCAGCTGTCAGAACCTTCCCTCCTTCCACGAGGCAGAAACCAGCCGCGTTCGCGCCGGGGTCAACGCCCATTACTCTCATTCTGTCTACCAATCCAGAATGGGGTTTTCCAACCTAACCAATGCTCATGTGGCTAGGCCAGAGCCTCCAGGACCTCCTCAGGGATGTCAAAGTTAGCGTAGACATCCTGGACATCATCCAGCTCCTCCAGGGCCTCTATGAGCTTGAGAAGGCGCTCGGCATCTCGCTCATCTACCCTTACGGTGTTCTTCGGGACGCGGGTTATCTCCGCGGATGAGACGATGAACCCCGCGGCCTCCACGGCCGCCCGAACAGCACCGAAATTCCTGACCTCGGTGGTTATCTCGTAGGTGTCGGAGAGGGTCTTGAAATCCTCCGCACCAGCGTCCGCGGCTACAGCAAGAACATCCTCTTCGTTTGCGCCAGCCTTCTCAACATAGATAACGCCCTTCTCGCTGAATTGCCAGGCAACCGTCCCGGATTTGCCCAGGTTGCCGCCATACTTGGTCAATACATGCCTAACCTCGCCCGTGGTCCGGTTCTTGTTGTCGGTCAGGGTCACAACCATGATGGCCACACCCCCAGGCCCGTAGCCCTCGTAGATGGTTTCCTCAAGACCAGCACCTTCCTCGCCGCCAGTTGCCTTCTTTATAGCCCTCTCTATGTTATCCATGGGCATATTGGATGCCCTCGCCCTGTCAATGGCGAGCCTGAGCCTGGGGTTCAGGTCAGGGTCCGGCCCCCCCATTCTGGCCGCAACCTGTATTTCCCTTATCAGCTTGGCAAATCGCTTGCCCTTCTGCGCGTCAACCCTTGCCTTTTTGTGTTTTATCTGGGCCCATTTTGAGTGGCCAGCCATATCGCCTCCGAATACAGCTAAATGTTAAGGGCCGGGCGCGAGGGTTTTCAAGGGGATAAAAGCCCCGGCTACAAAGAGCCGGGGCTACCCATATGGAGTTTCCTTTTTTACCTCGCGACCACCGCGGCCCTGTATATCCTTTTGGCCCCTGCTTCCATGACCAGTAGGTATGTTCCGGCCCTTCCGGGCTCCCAGGAAAGATCGTGCGAACCGGGCTCGGCAGGACCTTCCCAGAGCACGGACACGAGCCGGCCGTCCAGGCCAAAGGCCTTCAGAACAACCCTTTTGGCCACCGGAACGCCAAAGCTCACCGCAAGCCCTTTGCCGCGCGGCACAACCATAAGAAATGTCGGTCCTGGCGCGCCATTCTCCCCTACCCCGACATTCTGGATCGTGTAATAAGGCGAGAACTCAGAGGTATTCTGATACTGATCTATGCAGATAGAGGTTGCGGTGTCGCCGACAGTTGGCCCTCCCGGCACAACAACGCGCCAGTTACCCGTGCCATCAGCATTCGCTGTGGCGAGGTAAATCCCCTCTCCGTAGCCAGAGGGGTCAACGATGCCAGTGGCCAGGTAAATCTCAACCGTGGAGTTTGCCGCGGCCGTCCCTGTTATCACGGTGGAGTCCCCCAGGTCGTAGTGGGTCGCCCCGGTTATCACGGGATAATTGAGGAGGAGGTTCGGGCCAAAATCTATATCCCCCGGATCGTTAACAGTGACTCCGTTGTTAGCCAGGTCTATGCCCAGGCCGCCGTTCTTGTATATGTTGTTCCGGGACAACCTGTTTATGATCGTGTAGAAATCCGTGGCGTTCTGGCCCACGGCTATACCGGCGCCGGAGTTATAGGCTATGGTGTTCCCGGAGCTCGGGTAAGGGACATAGGGGTTGTAGCCCACGACATTATACTGCGAGGAATCGCAGATGAAGACGCCCATGCCAACATTGCCAAGCGGGTCTCCGTTTATGTTCGTGCCTATATTGTTTGCGTAGATGTGGTTATACGATCCCCGGTAAACCAGGACCCCCGAGTTGAAAATCCCCGCGCCAACGCCGGATATGATGTTGCCGTTGACCTGGGTGTATGTGCTCCAGACTATCCGGATCCCGTTTGCCTGATACCCCCCGGAGACCAAGCCTGCTGTATCCGTGCCTATGTAGTTGTGGGCGATCCAGATGTTGTTTGAGGAATCAACGGTCACAGCGGCGAAGCTGTCCGCTGATACGATGTTTTTCCCCGCGTAACCAGCGCTATCGCCAAGAAGGCAGTAGGATGAGGATTTGAAATAGACTCCACCAACATTTGGACAGGGCTGGCCGGTGTAGCCGAGGCCAATGCGGTTGCCTGAGATCTGGTTGTGGAAGCCGGAATACACATAGATCCCGAGTTGGCCTAGGACCGGCCCGGCCCCGCAGTTGCCGGATATGATGTTGCCCTCAAGCTCGTCCCCAACCCCGTCCAGGTTCGTGCCTATGCGGTTGGAGTCAGAGTCATATATCAGGATACCGGTGCGGTTCGGTGCAGGATTTATCCCCTCAGGATCAGTTCCTATCCAACAGCACATCACCTGGTTCTGGCTGGTGTTGACGATGTATATCCCGGCCATTGTGAAACCACTTATTATGAGGCCCGTGATGATGTTCCACCTTGACTGAAGGGTTATGCCATGGTTACAAACGGCATTCCCATCAAGAACGACATCCGGGGTCCCGTTCCCGTTTATGTCTCCCAGGATTGTCAGCCCCAGTTATCCGTCAGGGGAGGCAAGGGGGTAGCCAGTGTTATTCTCCACGCGCTCTCACCGCCCTGGGCCGCGCGGAATATCGGGGTGTAGCCGTTACCAAGAAACGCGAGGGTGTCAAACACGACCGTGTCCGGCCAGGCATTGATGTTGGCCTGGGTTATGGCCTGACGCAGGGTTCCAGGGCCAGAGTCAGCCAGGTCTGTCACCGTGTATGTGGCCCCGAAGGCCACACCAGCCATGGACAAAAATGCTACAAGGGTTCTCATGCGAACCTCCTAGATGGGAATTATAGGGGCCTTTGTTTCCGGATTTCAATCCCGCGGACCAGGGACTCATGAGCCCCTCCCATGAGAATGACGCCAGCCTTCTCGGATGCCGCGGAGAGCCTCCTGCCAGCCTCTTGGGGGGTTATCTCCGTATCCTTCTCCTCTTCAAGATATACGACGCAGTTTGAGAAGGGCTTGGGTAGCAGGAACCCATCCCATGAACCGAGCTCCCAACATGAGGAGTATGCCACTCCAACATAGAGAACCGGGACTCTTAGCCCGGTTGCCAGCCGCCACGCGCCCTCCTTGAACCCATACCTTGGGCCACGAGGGCCATCAGGGGTTATCGCGACAGATCTGCCCCGCCGGATACCCTCTATAGCGGAGCGAACCGCCCTTGAACCTTCCCTCGTAGCGGAGCCCCGCGCCAGGCCGAACCCAAATATCCTGAGAACGCCCGCGACCATCTCGCCATCCCTGTGGGTTGAGACCAGGACAACAACCCCCCTCCGCCTGTGGGTGAATATGAAGGGGAAAAGCCTGTTATGCCAGAAGATATAGACGACCGGGTCAGAGAACGCGCTCGCGCCGTGAAAACGGACCCTGATCGTGCACATCCATAGGTAATAAAGGGGGGCAAGGAACCAGGGCAATAACCTTCTCATTTTGGGAGGGCAAGGCTGAATGGGATCGGGGTTATGGTCAGTATAAACAACAGAAAACAAATCAATCCCACTATCCTGCGCTTTGGGTCCAGACTAACCGTATCAACCAGAGTCGGAGGATGTTTTATCCCGAATATGAGTATCAACAGGGCCCACCACCACCAGCCGGGCCAGAATATCCCAGCGATCAGGAGAAGGGCCCAGAAGGTCCAGGCAAATGGCTTGTGCCACCGGCCCATCAGCGCGTATGCAATGTGGCCGCCGTCCAGCTGGCCCACGGGAATAAGGTTCAGCGCGGTGACAAAGAACCCTATCCACCCGGCAAACGCGACCGGATGAAGGATCACATCGTGGCCTTCAGGTGGAATTCCCATCGCAAAAAAGCTCATGAGCTTGAAAAGCAGGGAATCACCCAGAACGAGCGCGCCTTCCATCCCGGTCCTGGGCACGAACGAGGAGAGCTTGAGGCCGATGAAGGTCAGAGGGAGGGCCGCGATCATGCCGGATATCGGGCCGGCCGCACCTATATCAAGGAGGGCCTTGCGGGTTGGTATCGGGCTTTTTATCCTTATCACAGCGCCCATTGTCCCTATTATTGTGGGGAAGGGAATGAAATACGGCAGGGTCGCCTCAACGCCGTGGAGCCGGGAAGCGAGGTAGTGGCCCATCTCGTGGATGAACAGGATACCCATTATTGAGAGGGAAAAAGGAAGACCCTTCCAGAGTAGCCAGGGCTGTCTGAGAATCTCGGATAGTCCAACCTGCTCATACATGGCTCCGACAGTGAGAGTTGTGATAAGGGTCAGAACAAAAAGGGCGATGTTGATCCAGTATCGGGACTTTTTCGCCTTTGGCCTGGGAAGGAGTATCACCCTGATCATGTCTCCATCCTTGCGGGCTATGTGGAGATAGAAGCCCTGCTGGTTCGCCTCAACTAGGAATTTTTCGGTATTCTCCTTCTCCGGAGGCCTGATATAACCATCAAACATGAACATGCCCTCGGGCAATGCCTCGCCGGTTATCACCTCCATGAACCTGCCTGCAAGGGCCTCAACTGCCTCGGCTTGCGAATTGGGCTCTAGGTCGTCTTCCATATAACCTCAACTACATCCCCCACTGACAGCGAAAGAACCTCTGCCGCGTCCCCCTCCCTGACGGAGAGTTCAAGGAATCCGCCAGAGCCTATCAGCGCGAGGCCCTGGCCGGGCTCAACATCCCCGTATGTTCGGGCAGGAAGTATCTCCCTGCCACCTGCCATTACGGCGAAATCCTTACCCTCAAGCATAGTTGCTGGCACATCCGTTATCAGGTTGCCGAACCTGTCCCTGAGGATAACCCTCCCCCTGATCCCTTCACCCGTTTCCCTGGGAGAGAGGAATGAGCAATATACAGGCGATGGGCATGGCTGGCCGAGTTCCTCAAGTTTCTCGCCGCAGGCCAGCCTCCGGGCCGCAGGGGCGAATACATCTCTAGCATGGAATGTGGGAGAAGCGGACGGAGGGACTGGGATCTCAAAAGCCGTGAAATCTTTGTCCATGAATGGCGAAAGGATTCCGTTGTCCGGCGCGACAAATAGGTAATCCCGCCAGGAGCAGGCCAGGGCCTTCCTGGATGTGCCAACGCCGGGATCAACCACCGCGAGGAAAACCGATCCGGCCGGAAAATATTTCCATGAGGTAAAGAGAACATAAGCGCCAGCCCTGACATCCTCAGGGGGAATATCGTGGCACAGGTCAATTACGGGAATCCCCGATAGGACGCCCTTTACCTGGCCAACATAGGCGCTGTCAGGCCCGAAATCGGAGAGAAAGACTATTGTTCTTGTTGAGGCCACGGACATATTATAAAGCAAGGAGCGCGCCAAATCCCAGTTGAGATCAGGGTGGGTCGCGAGTTATAATTTACCAAGCAAAAGAGGTTATTATGATTATGATCTTCTGTCTCGTGGGTTTTCTGAACCCGGATGATTTTCTGACCACCCCTGGCCAGTGCTACGAGCCGATCATCGCTGACCTGAACAAGGACGGCAACCCGGACATAGTGGCCAATTCAAACAGCTATCCGACCGGAGCGATCTATGTTTGGCTCGGTAACGGCCAGGCAAACCCCACTTTCACATACCTGACCAACCTTGGGCTTTCCGCGTGCTACTCGCCAAGGGTCGCGGACTTCAACAACGACGGGAACCCGGATATAATGAGCGCGTTCTATGACGGGATATTCGTCTGGTATGGAGACGGCCAGCCTACACCCACATTCACCCAGGGCACCAGTGTCGCATCAGGAGGTTGGTCCCTGTTTCTGACCATAGGCGACCTTGACGGCGACGGCGACACGGATGTGGTCTCAGGCAGGCAGGATGTGAGGGTCTATGAGAACCTTGGTGGGCCAAACCCGAACTGGAGCATGAGAAACACCCTTGACGATGGCCCGGACTACCACGCCGCGGTTCTTGGAGACCTTGACGGCGACAGCGACCTGGACATAATTGCCGGCTGTCAAAACGCCTTGCAGGGGGTTGATGTGTGGCGCAACAACGGCGGGTTCTCCTGGACCCTGATGACGCCGCCGGTCTCGTCCGGAGAATTCATAGACCTCTGGCTTGGGGATGTTGACGGGGACGGAGACCCTGACCTCGCGGGAGCGAACAACGGCGCCGGGGCCTATGTCTATGAGTTGACGGGGCCGTTTTCCTGGATACAGCGAAACAACATGTTGGCGGGAAGACAGTGTTGGGGCGTTGCATTCGCTGACTTCAACGGGGATGGCAATCTTGACCTGGTTGCCAACGATGTCACCCAGAGGTATGTTAATCTATGGCTCGGAAACGGCGCGTTCGGATGGGCATCAGAGGGAACGCTTCTGCCCCAGGCCTACTACGAGAACCTCTGGCCAGGAGACCTGAACAAGGACGGGAAGATAGACCTAACTGGAGGCGCGTGGTCTCCCACCGGAGTCCAGACCTGGCTGAACGACTACCCGATGTCCACTGATGACGGGGAAAACGAGGCCTTCCCCGTCGCGGTCTGGCCCAACCCCGCGTCAAGCCAGGTGAATTTCTCGCTTGAAACCCAGGCACCGTTTTCCCTGAAACTCTACGATGCAACAGGTAGGCCGGTCCTGGAAAAACACGCTTTCGGTTCCTGCGACCTGGACATATCCGGCCTCTCGCCGGGGATATACCTTTACAGGGTGAACCAGGGCGAGAAAGCAATCACCGGCCGCCTGAGCATTGCAAGGTAGCTCCCTTGGGCCAGGGAATCTCTCCGGGCCGGCTCGGCCCCGAATTCTCCTGCTTAAATGCCGGGTGAGGCTCTCTGGAAGCGATCCATTAATCAGATGATCAGCGGCTATCCCAGTTGCTAAAGCAGGCATCAACCCCTTCTTGTGCATTATAATATCCCCCGGAGGAAAGATGTTGGGAATTTTTGTTATGGTTCTCGCGTCCCAGAAGGACACCCTGATAAATCTGGGTGAGGCCCAGAAGAGGGCTGGCGCGATCATCGGAGCGCTTGAGCTAGGAAAGAAAAAGGGGGGGATATATGCCGAGGCCGTTTCAGAGATGGAGCTAGCCGCGACCAGGCTCTCATCCCTTGGGCAATATGATGGCAGGGGTGGCTTCACCTTTTCCGACCCCGACTCGGCCACCAAGGCCGCGGCCTATGTGAACAGCGTGGAAGCAACAACCGGCGTGAACAGGTGTTTTACCAGGCTGGACAAACAGATAGTGATATACCGGGCTCCGATCCAGGAGGCATACCGTCCGGAGACGGAGGTCAAGATAAGCCCCGCGGTCCAGCTGTGGGTTGAAAACCCGGAGGAGTATCGTTATTTCAAAACCCTGGCGGATGCCTACGGGATAAAATGGGGCGTGGATGAGAAGAGGGCTAAACAAACCGGGAAGCCTTTGCCAAAGGATCTGGTTGAAAAGTGCCGCTTGGTCATGGAATTCTGGTCCGCATACGACAAGATTGAGGTCACCAACGACACATCCATGGTCATGGTCTACAAGAAGGATATAAAGTCAAAGGCGGAGGTCAACTTCAGCAAATCTGCCGAGCTCTTCAGGGGCTTTCTTTTATCCGACAGCGTCTTCCAGATATACAACATATACGCGGAGGAGTCGCCCATGAAGCCCAAGATAGAAACCGAGATGAACGACCTCAAGGCCAGGGTTGATTTCTTCGCCAGGTATCTCACGGAAGGGAGCTACCTTTTCCAGGAAGCAAGGCGCGAGCTCGTCACGGGGCCGGACGGCACTCAGTCCATAAAGGAGACCCCGGAGAAGCGCGGCAGTAGGTGGGATTTCGTGAAGTGGTTCCTGCCCGATCTGGTTGATGTTACGCAGAGAACCCTTAAGGCTTTCGGGAAGACACTGAAATGATACTGATAGCGATCCTCTTGTTCGCCGGGGCAAAGGATACCATTCCCCTGGCCGACATGCAACGCGCCGCGGGCGCGCTCGCTGGTGCGAACAAGGCCTGCCTTGACCTGGGCGAGCCATACGCGAAGCTCGCGGAGAAATACCTTGACCGACACACGGTTGTCCTCGCTAACTGGGGCGAGTATCTCTCCACATCCGGCCTCTATTCTTTCAAGACCACCGGAACTGCCAGAGCCGCGAAGGAATACATGGAAAAAGCTGTGGTCAAGACCGATTTATATAACTTTTTCAACGACCTCTCCCTCGCACAAAGGGTTATCGGGGAAATACCCCTGGTATCGGGCGGGGCCATAAAGGTAAAAACCGGCGCCCACTGGCACCTGGCAAAGGAGAACCCGCAGGCATACTCGCTCATAAAAACCCTTGCTGATATATACGGGGTAGCCTGGCCTCCCGCGCCCGGCCCGGCTACGGTTATGCCCGCGGATTACATTAGCAGGGTTAGCACTGTCAAGGACTGGGTTAAGGCTGTTGACGCCATCCCGTTTGACCCCAGGGACACGATCTATGTGAGCATCTTGACCGGAGACTTCAAGGCCAGGGTCAAAACAGGTTTCTCGGTGGGCTGTGATGTTCTCTTCTCTTACTTCTCCGCGGATTCTCTCTACAGGGCCTACTCTAATGATTCGCCATACCCCATAATGGCCGGAGCAATGATGGACTCCCTCGCGTCAGAAGCTCTGAAGTTCAAGGAGTATCTGACTGTCGCCAGGTATGTGTTTGAGCCAGCCATTGACACCATGATAACCAACCCTGATGGCACCCAGACATGGATAAGACAACCTGAGAAAAAAGGAACCATGTGGGAGTTCATATCAACATACCATCCGGATATAGCACCAAGAACATCCGCGGCAATGAGGGCATTGGGGGTCACGGTGCCATAAGCAACTTGTCGGTCTTAGCATAAGTAGGTGCACAGACCCGATCCTGCCCATTATAATTTCGCCTCATGGCCCTCAAGGATGACTTGGCGCTTCTTTCGGCAGATAACACCTCCGGCGCGGCTGAGATATTGCAAAAGGCCGCAACCATAGCCATTAGATACGCGGAAAGCGTCCCCGCGAGTGAGATAGCCGAAGGCCTCCTCTCAGCCAGGCCTGACATGGCCTCGGTAATCAATCTGGCTTTGGAGATAAAAAAACACGCTGGTGTGGCCAGCGCGAGCGAGATAACCTGGGCTTTCCTGCACGAGCACAGAAAGGCCTTTGCGCGTGCGGTCAATGAGACCTCAAGACTAATTGAAAACGGAGCGAAACTCCTTACCTATTCGCGCTCAAGCACCATCCTGGCCTCCCTTTTGGAGGCAAAATCAAAGGGAAAGAGCTTTCAGGTATATCTTACGGAATCAAGGCCTGGAATGGAGGGCCTGACCTTGGCTAGGGAGCTCTCCGCTGTTGGCATAAGGGTCGTCCTGGGGGCAGATTCTGCTCTGGCGGGCTTCGTTGGTGAATGCGATATGGTGGTTCTTGGCGCGGACGCTGTTGGTCCGGAGTATTTCTACAACAAAACCGGAACCCTTGGCCTCGGGCTCGTGGCGAGGGCCATGGGCAGACCTTTTTACCTCTCAGTTAGCCGGGATAAGCTTCTCACCCAGGAGGGAATGTCATATTACAGGACAAAGGAAATGCCGGACGAGGAAATAATATCACCTGTGCCTGAGGGGGTGACGGTCATCAACCGCTACTTTGAAGCCGTGCCAGTGGAGCTTGTCACCAGGATGGTGGGGATATGAGGCAAGCTATCGCAGGTTCCTAAGCCTATTCTCTACTGCCTCTTTGACCTTTCTGGGGTCAGCCCTCCCTCCTGATTTTCTCATCACCTGGCCAACGAGAAAACCGAGGACCCCCTCCTTGCCAGCGCGGAATCTCTCAACCTCGTCCGGATGAGCTGAAATAACCTCCTCAATCCAAACCAGAAGTTCGTCTTCGGCCGAGCCGGAGAAAAGCCCCTCCTGGTCAGCGACTTCAATCGGAGGCCTTCCAGTTTCAAGGGCCCTGGCGAAAGCCGTCTTTGCAGATGAAAGGGAGAGTCTCCCATCATCAACAGCCAGGAGGAGCTCCGCGAGTTCCTCGGCCTTGACTGGAAAACTGGTTATGTTCCCTCCTCTTGCCCTCATGGCTCCAACAAGCTCAACTGCAACGAAATTGCCAGCCCTCTTTTTGTCCCTGACCCTGTCCGCGACCCGGTCAAAGTAGTCCGAGAGCTCTTTTGCGGAGACAAGCGCCCTGGCGGTCTGCTCGGCAATTCCGTAATCCTTTACATACCTTTGGAACCGGGACTCCGGCAGTTCGGGAACGGCTCTCAGGGCCTCCTGGTAAAGAGCATCATCAAGAACCAGGGGACGGAGATCGGGTTCGGGAAAGAACCTGTAGTCCGAGGCAACTTCCTTCAACCTCATGGGAACACTCTCGCCAATGTATTCATCCCAAGCCCTGGTCTCCCTGGCAACGGGCTTACCCTCGGCCAGGAGCCTCCTCTGTCTCTCTGCCTCGTAGATTATGGCATCCTCCACTGCCCTGAAGGTATTTATGTTCTTCATCTCAACCCTGCTCCCTTGAATACCCTCAAGCACATACGAGACATTCGTGTCAACACGCATTTGTCCACGCTCCATGTCTCCCTCGGATATTCCAAGGTAGCGGACTATTAGCCTCAGGGCTTCAAGAAATGCCCTCGCTTCGGCCGCGCTACGGAGGTCAGGCTCGGTTATCACCTCCAGGAGAGGAATGCCGGATCTGTTGAAATCAAGGAGCGCGTGGCCATCCTCTGTGTAGACCGTCCTGGCGGCCTCCTCCTCTATGGCTATTCCGGTTATCCTGACCGATTTCACGCCGTCGCAGAGGAATTCAAGCCGGCCGCCTGATGCTATCTGCGACGAATGCTGGGTTATCTGGTAGCCTTTTGCCAGGTCAGGATAGAAGTAATTCTTACGGTAAAAGATGGTCCTGCGCCTCAGCTCCGCGCCGAGGGCTATGCCCAGCATAACGCCCGCCTTCAAGGCCTCCCGGTTCATTACGGGCAAAGAGCCCGGATGTCCCAAGCAGACCGGACATGTCAGGGTGTTGGGTTCAGCGCCGGGATCAATGGGGCAGGAGCAGAAGAGCTTGCTCCTGGTGGCAAGCTGTATATGTATCTCAAGGCCTATTACAGGGCCTTCATCCTCTCGCATTTGTTGCTCGTTCCCTTTAAAACCAAGGAACTAGGAACTAATATACCACCACCGGCGCGAAGTCGGACTTGTTGTATATGATGAAACTGCCGGGGGTCGCTCCGCTCAGGTTTGTCTCCAGGACAAGGGAGGAAACCGAGACCGAAGCGAGGCCAACGGTATCTATCCTGTCCGATGGTATCACGAAGGAGGTGTTCTGGCCGCCTATTATCTTCGTGTAGGTGTTCCTTCCTGGTATCTTGAAGCTGATCATCACGGAATCAGGTGTTCCGGAGCTATATGACCAGCTCACGCTCATAGCCGTGTTGGCCTGCTGGGAATCCGGGACAACCAGATTGACTATCTCCGGACAAGCCGGAATAACGCCCGTAGCCGTGTCATAAGGGGAGTAAACCGTCACCGGATCGCCAGCTCCGAGCTGCAGGAATATCGGGAATCCATTAACATCTATGGGCACATACAGGCCAGTGGTTGAATCGTAAGGCAGAACCGCCCCCGCGACATTCACAGTAGCGGAGTCGCAGGGCACGCCATCAACCAGGACACCGGCTATCGCCGTCTCCAGACTGAAGGTGTCCCACTCAGCAGGGGGATTGATCTGGAATCCATCAGGAAGGAGCTGGAGCAAGGCGTTCAGCGCGGGGCCCGCGGAGCCAACCGAGACAACCACGGTGGTTCTCGGTATCTTGTCTATTGCCTCCTCGCACGAGACGAAGAGGAACGCCAGCACGATTGCAAGGGCGATCTTTTTCATAGCGTCAAATTATGGCACAACCGCCGGCTCATTTCAAGTATCAGCGCGAGCGCCCCGGCGCCGGGATGATCTCATGGCCTGCAGACCCTGCAGGGCCTCCTTCCGGTTCCAATGGCCTCTTGCCTAGTCTTAAACCATATGAGGTTGCCGGGGCTTATCTTCTGCGCGTGCTCGCAGGTGGGCAAATGAAACACGGTGGAGTTCTTTGACGCGCAATAAGCGCCACCAATCACTAATCCTTCTTTCAAAGTTCCTAACTCAATGAGCCTTCGCTCTTTCTCAAGATCCTCCACCGGTCCATCCCGCTTCACGCTCACCAGAAGGCTTTCGGCGTTCGCGAGTTGGGTCTCAATGGTATCAAGCCGGGCCTCAAATCTGGAAAGGCTTCTTTTGATCTGGCAGGACTGAAAGGAGATCAAGGCCGCCAGGAACACCACGAGGCAGGCCAACACCAACAGCAGGGCGGTTTTTATCTCCCCCCGCGCCATCTCCAGAAAGCTTTTTAGCCAGTGTCTCATCCTCTCTCTTTTGGCTTGGTAGGAGAATTATAGAGTTCCCTCCGGGAGGGACTCAAACCCTGCCACAGCGCTCCAGAATCATGAATAACTGCACGAGCCGTTGTTCGCTCAAAACTGATATTTAATCCTGATCTGGCAGAGAAAATAAAGAATCCCTAGACCCCTGATAAACCCACCCCTTAGCTCCTCGTTGTCCCCCTCCGGGCCAGTTTTCGGGCCCGGTTATCCCCGATTAACCCCCAAAAGG
>FWPU01009973.1_pt1 | contig 14544 bp, 14 predicted proteins | sample 2228361 | NCBI WGS metagenome assembly FWPU01 (sample SAMEA103939777, study PRJEB20133) | metagenome
TTCCCTTTTCATTTTATTCATACAACGCAAAAACAGCAAAAAAACCATCTGGCTGAGAAATTTATGAATTAAGTGGGTTAGAGGGCATCCCTATGGATGATATGATTCTCGAAAAAATCGTGTCAGTTACATCCTCACTTAAACTCGATGGACACCGAGCCGACATTGTGATGATGAAAGCGGCACGTGCGCTTGCTGCGTTTCGCGGACTGGGCACAATCAGTTCTGACGAGATTCGTGATGCCGCATGGTTCGCACTTCGCCACAGGCTGAAAAGACTTCCATTTGAAGAAATAGGCACTGAACGTGAAAAAATTTCGGAAGCGTTGTCACTGATATGAAATGCTCATTATTTGTCGGTCATGATGACGCCAAATTGGCGCTTATCCTTAATGCAATTGATTCGAGATGCGGGGGGGTACTTTTCTTCGGGGAGAAAGGCTGTGGGAAATCCGCTCTTGCCCGTTCACTAAGAAGCATTCTGCCCTCAAGGACTCCTTTTGTGGAGCTGCCTCTAAATGTTACGGAAGAAGCTTTGCTTGGCACTATCGCCATCGAGGATACCCTAAAAACCGGAGCCCGTGTATTTCAGCAGGGTCTTTTTTCACGTGCACATGGAGGAGTGCTTTTTATTGATGATATAAACCTGCTTTCACCCGAGATCGTCTCGCTGATTCTTGAGGTGCATGGCCGTGAAGAAAATATAGTTGAGCGGGAAGGGTTACGAATGCGACATCCTGCATCATTTATCCTTGTTGCAAGTTTGTATCCTGAAGAAGGCGACCTTTCTCCTCACCTGCTTGACCGTTTTGGGATGTGCGTGGGATTCGAGCGATTGAATGATACTAAAGAACGCATGGCAGTTATAAAGGCGGCTGCTTTTTCGGATGGAAATAGTTCTGATGCTGAATTAATAAAACGTATTGAAACAGCGAGGAAAGCTCTACCCTCAGTTATTGTTAGCGACCGTTCTCTGGAATATATTGCGGATATTTGCATGCATTACAATGTTGCTGGACATCGTGCGGACCTCTATCTTCTTGCTTCTGCACGCGCATATGCAGCATTCAACAACAAGAACGAAGTCTTACGGGATGACATCAATGCTGTTGCTCCTCTGGTGCTTATGCACCGGAGACGTGAGATCCAGCCTCCACCTCCTCCGAACCAACAGGAAGAGCCCCCGCATCCGCCGGAACACGATCATGAACCGCCACCGAACAATCCGCAGGAACGACAGCCTGAGCTTCCGCAGAATAATTCTGAAGAGAGGCAGCATGATGAACTGCTTAAGCCACGCGAACTTCCGCCTCAAAAGGAAGAAGTTTTTACGGTAGGGCAAACATTTCGTTTAAAGCGTATAGCTTTTCGCAAGGACAGAATTGAAAGAGAATCTTCAGGTCGAAGAACACGCACACGAGCGAAAAACCGCGGCGGAAGATATGTAAAAAGTGTGCTCCGTCAAAACCGTGATATAGCAATAGATGCAACACTAAGGGCAGCTGCGCCATTCCAGTCAATACGTGGGAGAACCGAAGTGGTTGTAATAAACGAAGAAGATTTACGCTATAAACGTAAAGAGCGGAAGATGGGGCATCTTACCATATTTGTCGTAGACGGTTCGGGGTCAATGGGGGTACACAAACGGATGGTTGCAGCAAAAGGCGCTGTACAATCACTCCTTATTGACTGCTATCAGAAGCGTGATATGGTTTCGATGATTGTTTTTCGCAAAGACCGTGCAGAGGTTGTACTTGAACCGACATCAAGCGTAGAATGTGCTGTGCGACGTCTCCGGGAAATACCGGTTGGCGGTAAAACACCGCTTGGTGCCGGCCTGCTTGAGGCATACCGGCTTCTGGAGCGGGTCGGCAGAAAACGGCCTGAGACACGTTTTCTCATCTTGCTTATCACCGATGGCCGTGCAAATCAGTCGGTGACCGGAATGCCTCTTGATGAAGAGATATCGCGTATGGCTGCGTTAATGAGCCAACAGTCCGGCATCGATATTGTTGTTGTTGATACCGAGGAGAAAGGCAGGTTCACCACAACCGACCTCGCTGTTCAGGTGGCTTCAATGCTCGGCGCAGACTATTATACGATTGATGACTTAAAGGCTGATTATCTTGTTGATATTGTGAAGAGAAGTTTACCGGAGTTTTGAGAATTATTTCTATTGAAAGACATCCTATAAAGGTGTCAAGGTAAAAATTAGGTAATAGGTAGATATGGGTTAGGCCGAGAAAATCGATTGTAGGGCATTTGGTGAAGTCGATTTTTTCGAAATCCACCCAAAAGTTGTTTTTTAGTTGTCAAAGATCGTTCTTTGAAAACTTAATTTGAGACAAAGACCCTTGCAGGGTTATAAGGTTCACCGGATTTAAGAAGGCTGAGAGCAATCTGGAGAATCTTTTTACCCACGCAGATGAGGGCCTGTTTCTCGGTTTTACCTTGAGACAATTTCTTATGGTAAAGTGTTCTCATCTCTTTGTTGTGTTTGAGAGAAGCAACAGCAGCCATATAGAGTGCCCATCTGAGAACCTTCGGTCCTCTTTTAGAAATCGTGTTGTCTCTTTTAGTTTGACCTGACTCATAGATTTTGGGATAAAAGCCAACATATCCAACTGCAGCTTTTGAGCTGGAGAAGTTAGAGCCATCAGAGCCAAGATAGCTGAGTATTGCAGCAAGGGTCTTTTCGCCAACTCCTTTCATGGACAGGATGTTTTCACCACGGAAAGTTCCATCCTTATCAGAAGGGGAAAGGATCTCTTTGATCTCAGATTCAAGTTCTTCGATAGAGGTAGAGAGGTTTTGGATATGACCAAGGAGCATGCGTAATGTGATAGCCCTTGCATCCTTTGCTCTTCCTGAGTAAATGGAATTCTTAGCTGTCTCTATGAGATGCTGAATTTCATTAATACTGAAGTTATTTCCCTGAATCTTGCGGACAATCTTCTCTATGTGCTTTGTCTTAGCTTCAGAGATATGTTTGGCAGTTGGAAACCTCATTAGAATTGCCATGGATGCCTGAGAAAACGGTTTGGCAATAACTGTTTTTCCATACTCAGGAAAGACAACAGCTAATAGGGAATATACCTGTCGCTGAAGGTTCTTTCTGTCTTTGATAAACTCGTATCTGAGATTTGTTAACTCTCTGAGTGCCTGAATATTCTCTTCAGCTACCTGACTTTGAACGTATTCCCCGGTTCTAAGGAGTTGAGCAATCACGAGGGCATCTATATCGTCTGTTTTAGCCTTTTTGGCTAATGCCTCTCTAAACTTGTTTGTGTTATAGGGATTCAGAAGGACGATATGAAAGCCCTTATCTTTGAGAAAGGAGTAGATGTTCTCCCAGAGACCACCAGTTGCTTCAATGCCTATAAGGAGATTGTCCTTGTTTATAGAGAGCGATTCAAGACGTTCTGGCAGAGGTTCTAATGTCTCTTTACCATTTTCCAGAGTGAATGACTTGAGCTTACTGCCAGCTTCATCGAGGATGAGATAACGTGCAGTCTTTTTGGACACATCAATACCAAGGTAAAACATATTGAGACTCCTTTCTTAAATAAAAGATTTAGCAGGCTTCTTGCCAGATTCTAACCAAATATAGCCTGGGAGATAAATGGTCTTCATGTATCAACCTGAAGCCATAGCATCCTTAATAAATATTTCCCAGTTAGAACGGCAGGAAGCAGTAGTCTTTTGTAAATGGTGTCTCTCAAAGAGAGACCCATAAGGAGGAAAGCAAACTGTCTTTCCTGCTTAAAGACTTTTAGAAACTATTATAACTCTCCTTGCCTAATTTATAGGTGAGGATTATACCAGGAGGTAAGAGAGAAATGGCAAAGATAAAAGTGAAATGTTCCAACTGTGGGAATGAATTTTATATGGAGGACTATGAAAAGAAAACTTGTCCTAAATGTGGAAAGGTAGCAATAGGACCAAAATCCAAATAGGATTAGTAATTGCAAAAATAGGAGTCTTATTCCGCAATGAACACATGAGGCGTGGATGGAATTATCATGGGGCTAGGATTAATTAGCTGGTGCGAACGCTCTTGTTGATGAACTAACAGGACATCAACGTGTGATGCATTTAAAGACTTAGTGAGGAGGTTTTTATGAAGTTCGGTATACGCGATATCGTTAATAAACCTCCGACATCTTGTTGAAGACTCTATGAAGAAGGCTTTAAAAGACCTTGGATACGACTATGAGACTTATGCTGGCACTGATAGTGATGTAACTCATTTTTATATTACCATTAAAGAAACCAAGGGCTGGATATTTCGGGATAAACAGAAGGTAACTTCAATAATATTTTCTGAAGATAATGCTTGCAATGTTGGTTTTTTAGCGGAAATGAGGAAGAGAGAGAAATTGCCATAAAGATTTTAAACTTGATGCGTATGTTATTAGATAAACCGACTGAAAGCAAAGATAGAAATACCCCTTTGAATTACGCTGATATTTGCAGAGGTATGATTGAGCAAATGGACTTAGGTAGAGGGCGATGGTGGGCTCTTTTGAAAGAGATTTTGGTCAATGCTGGCGTCAAGGTGGTAAATACTGAATTAAATTGTAATATTGATATTGGCATGAAAGAAGAGGATATTCCTGACTCTTTTCCGTTCAATAAAATAAGCGGAGAGACAGTAGAGGCAGCAATTATAGGTTGGCAGATACAAATGGCTGTAGATTTTACCATGAAACATAATTACATTGGGTCAAATCAACTAAAAGATTTTATAGACGCAACAGTTAAGGTAGCGACAAAGGATGAAAATGAACGATGGACACTATCATTTGGTGTCCATTTTGGAACTACCTCTCTAATACATGAGGATATCGCACATGCTGTGGCATATTACATGGCTAATAAAGTAACAGATAATGAGGCTGTAACAATTATAAAAAAAGAATTAGAATCTCGAGGAATGGCAGTTCTCGCTGGGGTTACTCAATTAGCAGTTGCTACTGCTTTTAGTGATGCTGCTATGGTGCAACAAATTATGAGAAAGATGAAACCGGGATAGAAATTATAGAATGTGCCCACAACTCCACATAACACATTACAAGAGACTAATTTCCAAACCTGCAGGGCTTCTTTTGCAACGGAAATGATACTTGATGACATAAATTACAAAGAAGATTAAATCAGCGTGACTATGACTAACAAACAAATGCTCTTAATAGAAAGTGACACTACATTTCCCTCAACACGCTTTCAGGGAAGCAAGCTTGGGGTACATGAGAAAAGAAAAACAAAATGAGGATGTAGATGTTTGACCGCATTTTGAAAGAGATGCGAGACAAAATTCGCAGACTGGAATATATCATGTCAATCCACGCTGAAGAGGAGATGGATGGTGATTGTTTGACCATCTTTGATATTTAAAGGAGTATTCTTACTGAAAAGATTCTGGAACGACAGAAGGATAAAGACACTGCTGAGTGGAAGTACAGAATAAATGGGAAATCTCTTTCTGGCGACGAAGTCGAAGTCATTGCCAAAATAAGTCCAACAGGCAAGTTGGTTATTATAACTGTGTATGTGCCATAATATGACTATGAGAACAGGGAAAGAAGTGGTTTGTGACAATTGTGGGAAACAAGGTGCACGTATCCGCAGGGTTGCAAGGACTTACGGTAAAGGCAAGGACATCTTGGTTATAGAAAATGTCCCTGTCGTTTTATGTCCACACTGCGGAGAAAGTTATCTTGAGGCAGAAACGCTGCATGAAGTAGCCTGTCCCCTTTCCCTTGCTTCAGCAATTCGACATCTTTACATAGCTAAATTCAAATCCTTATAATAATTGTTCAGTCTTTAATTTCTTAAATTCAGATTGTTGTGTATGAATATCATTGTCTGCATAAAACAGGTACCTGATACTGCAGAGATAAGGATTAATCCCGAGACAAACACCTTAATAAGAGAAGGTGTTAAAAGCATCATCAATCCTTATGACCTCCATGCCCTTGAGGCAGGTGTTCAACTAAAAGAGGCCATTGGCGGGAAGGTTACTGTTATAACTATGGGACCCCCACAGGCAGAGGATGCCTTAAGGGAAGCAATCTCTCGTGGTGCTGATGAGGCAGTCCTGCTTACTGACAGGGCATTTGCTGGCTCTGACACACTTGCTACCTCTTATACCCTTGCAAAGGCAATTGAACTCATTGGTGCAGATATCGTCCTTTGCGGAAAACAGGCGATCGATGGCGATACTGCACAGGTTGGACCTGAGACAGCCGAATTCTTGGGTATTCCTCACATAGCATATGTGAAAAAGATTGAGGATATAAGGGATGACTATATAAGGGTTCAACGACTTATGGATGACAGCTATGATGTAGTTGAGTCTACAACTCCTGTATTACTCACCGTTGTTAAGGAACTGAATGAACCCAGATTGCCATCGCTTAAAGGGAAGATGACTGCGAAGAAGGCTGAGATTAAGAGACTCAGTCATTCTGACATAGGTGCTGAAGAGGATCGTATCGGTTTAAAGGGATCCCCAACACAGGTGAGGAACATCTTTGCACCAGAGGCAAGAAAGGATAGAAGAATCATTCAAGGCACACCTGAAGAACAGGTGAATGAACTAATGGAGGAACTGCGAAGGATAAAATGTATATAAAGGTAAACAGAAATAAATGCACAGGTTGTGAGGAATGCCTTAATTCCTGCCCTTATGATGCTATTGAGATGAAGGAGGGTAAGGCATTTATCAATGAGTACTGCCAGATATGCAGGGTGTGTCTTGATGCATGTCCTGAAGGTGCGATAACAGAAACAGAGCACAGAACCCAGAACACAGAACCCAGAGCACAGATTGCAGATTATAAGGGTGTGATGGTTTTTGCCGAACAGAGGGATGGAAGACTTGCAAATGTTGCATTTGAGTTACTCGGTGCAGGTAGGAGGCTTGCGGATGGACTTGGAACAGACCTTTCAGCCATCCTCCTTGGTGGAGATGATACATTGGCTAAAGAGTTGATAAGGTGGGGCGCAGACAGGGTTTATCTTTGTTCTGATCAAACCTTCAGAATGTTCAATGATGAAGCATATACAGATGTGCTTTCAACATTAATTAACGAACATAAACCAGAGATCGTTCTTGTAGGAGCAACCCCTATAGGCAGGTCATTCATTCCTCGTGTTGCTGCAAGGCTGAAGACAGGTCTTACTGCTGATTGCACATCACTGGAGATAGATAAAGACAGTAAAAATCTCCTTCAGATAAGACCTGCTTTTGGTGGAAACATCATGGCAACAATTGTTTGTCCCAATCATAGGCCCCAGATGGCTACAGTAAGGCCACGTGTTATGAAAAGAGGAGAACGTAAAAAGGACAGGAAAGGGGAGATTATTAATATTGAGGTAAAGAATATCTTCGCAAGGACGAGGATTATTGATACCATTAAAGAGATTTCAAATATAACAGTTAATCTTCACGAGGCAGATGTCATAGTTGCAGGTGGCAGAGGGGTTGGTGGATCTGTGGGATTCAAGATACTTGAGGAACTTGCCAGTGTTATGGGCGGTGCACTTGGTGCATCAAGAGCCGCTGTTGACGAAGGCTGGATATCATATAGTCATCAGGTCGGTCAGACAGGTAAGACCGTTTGTCCAAAGATATATATCGCCTGTGGAATCTCAGGGGCTGTTCAACACATTGTAGGTATGCAATCTTCCGATATCATTATCGCAATAAATAAAAACCCCGAGGCACCGATATTTAATGTTGCCACATATGGGCTTGTTGGAGACCTCTTCGAGTTAGTCCCTTTGCTTACGAAGAAGATTAAGGAAGCAAGAGGTTCATAATACAGACCACAAGAGTTTTTAGCCACGGCTGATTCGCTGTGGTGTAGAGGAGGGGAGATGAGGGTTGCTTTTGTTTTTCCTGGTCAAGGCTCACAGTATGTGGGCATGGGGAGAGAACTCTATGATAGTTTCGAGGAGATCAGGGGCATATACAAAGAGGCCTCTGATATTCTTGGTTATGATGTAGCCGAATTGTGTTTTAATGGCCCAAAGGAGGAACTTGATAAGACCTTCAGAACCCAGCCATGTATCCTAACTGTTAGCTTTTCAGCCTTTAAATTGTTTACTTCAAGGAATAAGGTAAGGCCTTTCTGTGTTGCAGGACATAGTCTTGGTGAATATACCGCACTGGTAGCAGCGGATGTCCTGTCATTCAGTGATGCTGTCAGACTGACCGAGAAAAGGGGATTGTTCATGCAGGAGGCTGTTCCAGAAGGGAAGGGGCTTATGGCTGCAATACTTGGGCTTGAAAGGGAAGAGGTAGAGGAGATATGCGGTTCTGTGATTTGCGGTTATGTTGTGCCTGCTAATTATAACTGTCCAGGTCAGATCGTGATTGCAGGAGAGAGAGAGGCTGTTGAAGAGGCCATGGAGCTTGCAAAGGAAAGGGGCGCTAAGAGGACAGTTGCATTAGCTGTCTCTGCACCTTCTCACTGTAAGTTGATGTCAGGTGCATCAGAAAGGCTTTCAGGATTGCTTGATGGTATCAAATTCAGAAACCCTCAATTTCCCATCGTGAACAATGCTGACGCAGAATTCCTTGATGAACATGGTGCCATAAAGGGTTCACTTATAAAACAGCTTAACAGTCCGTTATTGTGGGAGGATTCAATTAAACTCATCATAGATAGGGGTGTTAAGACATTCATAGAGATAGGTCCTGGAAGGATACTTTCAGGTCTTATAAAGAGGGTAAACAATGAAGTGAGTGTGTATAATGTTGAGGATGTGAAATCCCTTGAAGTTACATTAAATGCCATGAATTTATAACTATCCCATATCCCCCAATTCGTATTGAATGATGCTCAGTACAGTTATGGCTGCAGTCTCGGTTCTGAGTATACGAGGTCCAAGAGATGCCTTTACAAAACCCTTCTGAACAGCCAGCTTAACCTCTTCACCTGAGAACCCTCCCTCAGGACCAATCAGTAAAAAGACCTCTTTCTCATTTTTGAGGTTCATCAATATCTTTTTTAAATCTCTGCGACTCTCTTCCTCATAAAAGATTATCCCTTTACATATCTTATGTCTGTTTATGAATTCATTAAACTCTACTGGTTCTTCGATCTCAGGGATAATCTCCCTTCCTGATTGCTGGGAGGCTGATATCGCTATTTTTCTCCATCGTGTGGTCTTTTCAGTATGCCTTATTTGAGACCTCTCTGTGATTAAAGGGATGAGCCTTATGACGCCGAGTTCTGTTGACTTCTGAATGATAAGATCCATCTTTTCACTTTTTGGAATGCCTTGTGCAATGGTGATCTGTAGTGGGGACTCTGTTGAATACCTTTCTTTCTCTATTTTCTCAACAATTACAATTTTCTTATGGACATTTAATACCTTGCATAGATACCTGTTTCCAAGCCCATCAAGGACAATAAGAGGTTCACCTCTCTTTATCCTAAGGACAGTGTTTAGGTATCGTGCATTTTCATTGGTTATGGTAATCTCATTTGAGGAGATGGATTCAGGTGGTAGGAATAATCTAACCATCAATTACTGAATTAATTCGCCTGTTCTTTTTGGTTCTGAGTGAATAGATGTTTTATCTTGTCCATAAATGTCTCAGAAGTATTCTCTCCGCTTATCTCTGCAAATTCTTTGAGGAGTTCCCTTTGCCTTGGTGTAAGTTTTTTGGGCACATCAATATAAATGGTTACATACTGGTCACCCCTGCCATAGCTACCAAGCTTTGGTACTCCTTTACCCCTTAAGTGAAAGACTCTTCCAGACGGTGTGCCTGCGGGGATGTTTATCTTTGCGTTACCATCAATCGTTGGTACCTCTATCTCAGCACCTAGTGCTGCCTGGACAAAGGAAATGGGTACCTCACAATGAAGGTCATTGCCCTTTCTCTTAAAGAAAGGATGAGGACTGACAGTGATTATAACATAGAGGTCACCTGGTGGTCCACCATAACTACCTGCTTCTCCTTCACCTGCGACCTTAAGTCTGATTCCGGTATCCACTCCAGGGGGCACCTTCAATGTTACTGGTCGCTTCTTTTTTATCCTCCCTTGGCCTTTACATTCATTACATGGGTCGGTTATTACACTGCCTGTGCCTTCACATCTTCCACATGTTCTTGATATTGAGAAGAAGCCTTGCTGAAGCCTTGTATGTCCTGCACCTTTGCATGTTGGACAGACTGCCGGTCCCTTTCCAGGTTTTGAACGCGTCCCATTACAAACAGGGCAGGGCTCCCACCTCGGGATGTTCAGTTTCTTCTGTGTGCCAAAAACAGCTTCTTCAAGGGTAATATCAAGATCATAACGAATATCTTGACCCTTGTTAGGTCGTGCCCTTCTTCCTGTAAAATCGCCGAAGAAGTCACTGAAGATATCTCCAAATATATCACCGAAACCTGATGTAAAATCACCAAAACCGCCAAACCCAAAGTCTGCACCAATGCCCTCTGCTGTACCGTATCTGTCATAATTTATCCTCTTCTCAGGATCACTGAGACATGCGTATGCTTCATTGATCTCCTTGAATTTCTCCTCACAGGTTTTATCACCAGGGTTTCTGTCAGGATGATATTTAAGGGCAAGTCTTCGGTATGCCTTTTTTATCTCATCAGTTGTTGCGTTTCTGTCTATCTCAAGAATGCTGTAATAGTCTTTTGCCATAAAATACGTTATCAGTTGTCCGCGGTCTACGGAACACGAATCACGGGTGTTGGGTTTTTACTCCTTCTTCTCCTGATCAGCCTCCTCGAATTCAGCCTCAACCACTTCTTCTTTCTCTTTCTGTGTCTGTTCTGTTGATGTACTTGCTTGCTGTGTACCTGCTGTCTGAGTTTTATACATCTCCTCTGCTATCTTATGTGATGCCATGGTGAGTTCCTGGATGGCCCTTCGAATCTCATCAATATCATTACTTGTGTCCTTTAATTTCCTGCACTTTTCCAGTGCCTCATTTATCTTCTTCTTCTCATCATCTGTAATACGGTCTCCGTAATCCCTCAAAGTTTTTTCGACGGTATATATAAGTGTATCTGCCTCATTCTTTGCTTCGGCAAGTTGTTTTTTCTTCCTGTCCTCTTCTGCATGTGCTTCTGCATCAGCGGTCATCTTCTTTATCTCATCTTCTGTTAAACCGCTTGATGCGGTAATCCTGATTGACTGTTCTTTACCTGTACCCTTATCCTTTGCAGAGACATGCAGAATACCATTGGCATCAATATCAAAGGTTACCTCAATCTGCGGTACACCACGTGGCGCGGGTGGGATGCCAACAAGTTCAAAATTTCCAAGGAGTTTATTATACTCAGCTATCTCTCTTTCACCCTGATATACCTTAATGGTAACAGCAGGTTGATTGTCTGAGGCTGTTGAGAATATCTGACTTTTCCTTACAGGTATGGTGGTGTTTCTTTCAATAAGTTTTGTAAATATACCACCAAGTGTTTCAATACCAAGTGAGAGAGGTGTGACATCAAGGAGCAATACATCCTTCACTTCGCCTTTTAGTACACCTGCCTGAATTGCAGCGCCTGCTGCAACAACCTCATCAGGATTAACACCTTTGTGTGGGTCCTTTCCGAAGAATGACTTAACTACCTCTTGAACCTTTGGTGTCCTTGTCTGTCCACCAACGAGTACAACCTCGTCAATATCCTTTTGACTTATTCCTGCATCAGAGAGTGCCTGCTTACAGGGTCCAACGGTCTTTTCAATATGCTCTGCAACAAGCTGTTCAAACCTGGCGCGTGTCAGCTTCATTACAAGGTGCTTGGGGCCACTTGCATCAGCAGTGATGAAAGGGAGATTGATCTCCGTCTCTGCTGCAGAGGAGAGCTCTATCTTTGCCTTCTCAGCTGACTCTTTCAGTCTTTGAAGTGCCATCTTATCCTTGCTTAAGTCTATACCCTGGTCCTTCCTGAATTCATCCACTAGCCACATCATTATGGAATTATCAAAATCGTCTCCACCAAGGTATGTGTCACCATTTGTCGATTTTACCTCAACAACACCCTCACCAATCTCCAGTATTGAAATGTCAAAAGTGCCACCGCCAAGGTCATAGACCGCTATCCTTTCCTCCTTCTTCTTGTCAAGGCCATATGCTAGTGATGCTGCAGTTGGCTCATTGATAATCCTCAGCACATTCAGACCTGCTATTCTTCCAGCATCCTTTGTTGCCTGACGCTGACTGTCATCAAAATATGCGGGTACGGTAATAACAGCATCAGTAACAGGTTCTCCAAGGTAGTCTTCAGCAGCCTGCTTGAGTTTCTGGAGTATCATGGCTGATATCTCTGGTGGTGAATAAACCTTTCCACGGCACTCAACATGGGCATCTCCATTTGATGCCCTAACTATCTTATACGGGAGTTTTTTTCGTGCTATCTCGACCTCAGGGGAATCATATTTCCTTCCCATTAACCTCTTTATTGAGAAGATGGTGTTCTCAGGATTTGTTATAGCCTGTCTTTTTGCAACCTGTCCCACCAGCCTCTCGCCCTTATCTGTAAATGCCACCACCGATGGGGTGGTTCTTGAACCCTCCTGATTCGGTATGATTACGGGCTCTCCGGCCTGCATTACAGCTACAACAGAATTGGTTGTTCCAAGGTCTATACCTACCACTCTTCCCATGACTTTTACTCCTCCTCTTTATCCTCTAATTTTTCTTCTTTCTTTGATGGTTTCTTGGATACGCCTACTAATGCTGCCCTGATGACCCTATCCTTTAACTTGTAGCCCTTCCGGAATTCTGTAACAACCATATTTTCATCGAGCTCATCAGTTTCCACCTGTGAGATGGCATGGTGTAAATGCGGATCAAAGGGGTTACCCTGGGCATTAATACTGACAAGACCGTATCTTTCAAGTATAGTCTTGAGTTCTTTCAAAGTCAACTCAACACCTTCTGCAAGAGGACTTGATGCTTCATCATTGGTAGATGCATGTTGAAGTGCGAGTTCCAGATGGTCGATAACAGTGAGTAACTCCTTCATCAATTCCTCATTTGAATAATTAATTATCTCTTCTTTCTTTCTTGCCTCAAATTTTTTGTAATTTTCAAACTCCGCATATAACCTTAGATATTTATCATTTAATTCTGAAAGAGACTTTTCTAACTTTTCAACATGCTCCTTTTCTGTTAGAGTCTCTTCAGAGGGCGCCTCTGCTTGTTCGTGTGTTATCTCAGGTGTCTTCTCTTCTTTTTTCAGTTCTTCATTCATGGTCATTCTCCTTTAAACCTCTGTTAAGACCTGTGTAAGGGTATTTGCAGTCTGTTCGACGATTGGTATCAGTCTCTTGTAGTTCATCCTTGTAGGACCTATTATCCCGATAGTTCCTTTTGCATTAAGCCTATCAGTGTATGTTGAGGCTACAAGACTCATATCCTTCATAGAAGGGGCAAAATCCTGTAGTCCTACAAGAACCTGAAGACCCTCTGATCTGCTTATCTGGTTGATAAGCTTTAGCATAAGCTGTTTATCTTCTATGGCCTTTAAGATCTCTTTTATCCGTTTTATGTCAACAAAGTCAGGCAGATTGCTCGTGCCTGTAAGCCCTCCAAATAGATCATCGTTTTCCCAGTTTATCATGTCCTTGAAGGCTATCAGTGCATTAGTTATTAACCTATCACAGACTATTTTTTCTCGTGAAATCAGGGTTAGTATATTATCTTTTATCTCTCGAAGGGTTGCTCCACTAAATCTGTTATTTAAATAATTGGTAATTCTTTCCAGTTGTTTCTGAGAGCATATTCTTTTTAGTGTGACCACCTTATTTTTAATAATTCCACCTTCAGAGATAAATATACAGAGGGTTTTTGTCTTATCGTATTTAATAAACCTCACATGTTTTAGTATTATCTCCTCTGTTCGTGGTGGTGTTACTATGCTGAGATATTTTGTGGTTAAAGAGAGCGCCTTCGAGGTTTCTATTATCATCTTATGAAAATCTTTCTCCAGGCTTTGAAGCCTTTCATATAGGTTATCAAGCAAGTTTTTGTTTGTTGCATACTCTTTCAAAAGCATATCAACATAATACCGATAACCTTTTTCCGTAGGTATTCTTCCTGCAGAGGTATGTGGCTGAGTTACATAGCCCATTTCTTCCAACTCCGCCATGGTATTACGAATAGTTGCAGGAGATAGGTTAAATGAAAATCTTTTAGTAACCTTAAATGATCCCACAGGACTGTTGGATACTATATGGGTCTTGATTATTGCCAGCAATATCTGCTCGTTTCTTTCACTCAGTTTCATTATCTTTTCAGACTTAGCACTCATGGTATTAGAGTGCTATTACTATATCAATAAATGTGAAACCCTGTCAAGAAGACCATCGCAATTTATGGGGCCCCTGTTGCCTCACGTAAAAATCTACTCGAAATGATATTCGTTGCTTCACGTAAAATCTACTCCAATTAATTCTGCTTTTTTATCATCTTCAAGGTCTATATTATCAGAAAGGACAGATTCAGGGGTTAAACCTGAAAAACCGGCTTCATAAAATGCCCTACAATCAATTTTCTCAG
>FWPU01009977.1_pt1 | contig 14535 bp, 13 predicted proteins | sample 2228361 | NCBI WGS metagenome assembly FWPU01 (sample SAMEA103939777, study PRJEB20133) | metagenome
GGGGGGCGAGAACATCCCTGCCCCCTCTGGGGGAAGGTTAGAAAGGGGGCCATATCCCTGCCCCCTGTGGGGGAAGGTTAGAAAGGGGGCCATGTCCCTGCCCCCCTTGGGGGAAGGCCTGGGCCTGCCCCGAGCCTGCCGAGGGGAAGGGGGCCAGGCGCTATATCTGCTAAAACGCCGTGAGCTCCCGCTGCTCGCCGAAGACGCCGCGGAAGGTGTCGGCGATCTCGCCTACCGTGGCGTAGGCCTCCACGCATTCAAGAATGGCCGGCACGGTGTTCTCGGCGCCCCGGGCCACGTCCTTGAGGCGGCGCAGCGTCGCCTTCACCCGCTCGTTGTCGCGCTCCCGGCGCACGCGGGCCAGGCGCTCAAGCTGCTTGCGCGTCTCGCTGGGGTCTATAGTCTGGAGCCTCTCGATAGGCGGCGTCGGCGCCTGGTAGCGGTTGACGCCCACCACAACGCGCTTGCCCTGCTCTATCTCCTGCTGGAGCCGGAAGGCGCTCTCGTGGATCTCCCGCACCTGGTAGCCCTGCTCCAGCGCCGCCAGGGCGCCGCCCATCCGGTCTATCTGCTCGATGTAGCGGAAGGCCGCCGCCTCCAGCCGGTCCGTCAGGCTCTCCACGTAGTAGGAGCCGGCCAGCGGGTCCACCGTCTCGGTGACGCCGCACTCGTGGGCCAGTACCTGTTGGGTGCGCAGGGAAAGCTGCACCGACTCCTCGGTGGGCAGCGCCAGGGCCTCGTCCCTGGAGTTGACGTGCAGCGACTGGGTGCCGCCCAGGATGGCCGCCAGCGCCTGGATGGTCGTCCGGACCACGTTGTTGTCCGGCTGCTGGGCCGTCAGGGTGACGCCGGCCGTCTGGGTGTGGAAGCGCAGCATCCAGGAGCGGGGGTTCTCGGCCCCGAAGCGCTCCCGTATGATCCTGGCCCACATGCGCCGTGCCGCCCGGAACTTGGCCACCTCCTCGAAGAGGTTGCTCTGGGCCACGAAGAAGAAGGACAGCCTCCCGGCGAAGCTGTCCACGTCCAGCCCGGCGTCAATGGCCGCCTGGACGTAGGCGATGGCGTTGGCGAAGGTGAAGGCCAGCTCCTGCACGGCGGTGGCGCCTGCCTCGCGCATGTGGTAGCCGCTGATGCTGATGGTGTTCCAGCGGGGCACATGCTGGCTGCAGTACTGGAAGACGTCGGTCACCAGCCGCATGGAGGGCCTGGGGGGGTAGATGTAGGTCCCGCGGGCGATGTACTCCTTCAGGATGTCGTTCTGGATGGTGCCGTCCAGCTTTGACGGGTCCACGCCCTGCTTCTTCGCCACGGCGATGTACAGGCACAGCAGGATGGAAGCCGTGGCGTTGATGGTCATGGAGGTGCTGACCCTGTCCAGGGGGATGCCCGCCAGCAGCAGCTCCATGTCGGCCAGGCTGGAGATGGGCACGCCCGTCCTGCCCACCTCGCCGATGGCCATGGGGTGGTCCGAGTCGTAGCCCATCTGGGTCGGCAGGTCGAAGGCGATGGACAGGCCCGTCTGGCCCTGCTCCAGCAGGTAGCGGTAGCGGCGGTTGGACTCCTCAGGCGAGGCGAGGCCGGCGTACTGGCGCATGGTCCAGACGCGGCCGCGGTACATGTTGGGCTGGACGCCCCGGGTGTAGGGGTACTCGCCGGGGTAGCCCAGCTTCTGGTGGTAGTCGAAGCCGTCCAGGTCCTCGGGGGTGTAGAGGGTGTCAATCTCCAGGCCCGAGTCGGTCTCGAAGCGCTCCTGGCGCTCGCCGAAGCGCTTCCTCAGCGGCTCCAGGGTGTTATGCTCCCACTCCTGCTTGCTCCTGCTGGGCATGGCGCTGCCTCCTGGGGTGGCGACTCCTGGCTTGAGTGTAGGTTAACGGGAGTGGGGGTGTCAATTTGGGGATAACGACGACTTGTCTGCTTCGCGACAGGGGACCAACGCCGCCCAGGGCAGGAAGGCTTACACCAAGGTGGTATGATGAGGCCATAAATATGGCAGGAGCAGGCCATGGGCAAACCAGAAGGGTCTGGCCCTTCGACTGGGTCAGGGTAAGCTCTGAGCACGGCCGAGGGGATTGCCCTTAATGTATTTATGGCCTCATCATATCACCTTGATATTAGCGAAAGACAATTGGCTACAAAATAGTGGCCACTCCTTTCCGCTGCATATCTGCTAAGTCTTGCCTGAATTCGTACTCACAAACGTCTTGACGTCTCCCTCAGTTTCATCTAATACCAATTCGATGTAATCATGCTACATATGCTTGTGAGCAAGGGAACTGGTCAAGGGTTTCCATGATCCATGACCAGCCCACAAGGCGGCGCACCCGCTGGGGGTCGGCGTCCCACTCCAGGAGTTCAGCCTCTATGGCCGCCACTTTCGCGTCCAGGGTGTCATACACTTTCCCCTCCACTACACGCCGCAGTCCCTCAAAGAGCCGTTCCACCGGATTCAGTTCCGGCGCATAGGCGGGCTGTTGCACCAGGGTGAAGCCCGCTTCCTGCACCACCCCTGACCGATGGCTGGGCGCTCCATCCCACACTACCGCTGCCAGCCCCGGACTACACCGGCCAGCTCCTCCTTCCGCAGCGTCTCCGTCCAGCACCACCACAGACGCCCCTCCCACACCTCTATCGCTACCACCAGATAGCGCCACTTTCGGACTTGCTGCACCTTCTGGCGCACCTTCACCCCTACAGGTGCCCACACCCGCCGCACCAGGCTGACCAACCCCACCCGCATCTCGTCGGCCCAGGCCAGGTGGCCCCTTGAGGTCACCCCAGCCGCTCGGAGGGCTGTGACGCAGCCCCCTTTTTCCAGGCCTCCTGAGCTTCCAGGTCGGCCTTCACGTGGACGGGACGAGGGACTTTGGGACGGCAGCGCACCCGGCGTAGCAGTCCATAGACCCCCTTGGGCCGGTAGGTGACCCCCAACTGCTGGGCTACCCACCGCCGGACATCCGCCGCCGTGGTGAATGTCCCTTTGGCTGCTTCCTGCTCAGGGGTAAGCCAGGCAGGTCGCCCATGCCCGCCCCCATGATGGGCGCATACCTCCCTCACCCCACCGTGGCGGTACCAGCCGACCCACCGTTGCACAGTGCGGTAGTGGACCCCAGCTACCTCGGCTACCTGTGCCATACTCCACCCCTTCCGCAGCAGCCACAGGGCATGCAGGCGAGTCCGCACTTCCCCTTCCTCTTGCCGCCGGTACCTTTCCCTCAGGGCCTCAGGGGTGTCCTGTGCCTCCCAAGCTATCTCTACCCGTCTTCCTGCCATGCTTCACATATCCTTACACCAGTCTTTCTCATATATGGTAACATCACATCGAATTGGTATTAGGTCATCAACTTCAGGCTGGCAGATATAGAGATCCTCTTACAAGAGAGCGGCTGTCGTACACGCAGATGGTGACCGAGGGTAGTGACCCGAAACATGGAATATCCAACTTTCACATAGGGCATGATGATCCCCGACGCCAGCCTCGCCATACCCCCACTAACGTGAACTGGCGTTCATCCCGCAGCAACCTCATCCAAGGAGACCTTACGCTCATGGAGGCGAGAACCAAGTTCGTCGAGCTGATAGCTCGGTATTTCGAGCTAGGCGAAGTGACAATAGACCCATACGAGAATTAATCTCGACCTGTCGTTCTGGTGCAACCGATATTACACATGGCGCCTACGATAGCAACGTGCACCCGTCAATAGCGATGTGGACGGGCACACAGCTTGACATCCGAAATACCAACCAGTGGGCACTGACCATCGCAGCGGGGCAGGGATGTGAATCATCCCTGCCCCGCTGCTTGATGCATCTCTTGGCCTCTGGACCGCGGCCACACGTACGTGGGCTATCCGACGACGGCGCCCAGACCACCAACGGCGGCGCCCACCGCGGCCACACGTACGTGGGCTATCCTGCGTGCCTCGGGACTCAGTCGCTGCCCCCGTATACCGCGGCCACACGTACGTGGGCTATCCCCTGGCCGTAAGGTAGCATGGGCACGACGGCATGAGCTGACGAACCTCTGTCTGCCCGTTCCTTCAGGCTGGCCACGCGCTACCCGCCGGCCGCGGCGAAGCGCTGGGGTGCGAAGGGGGCGATGGGCAGGTCGGTCTTGCCATCTGTCACCAGGTCGGCCACGGCCTTGCCGATGCCCGGCGCGATGAGGATGCCCTTCTTGCCAGCGCCCGTCGCCAGGTACGCGTTGTCCCAGCCTGGCGCTCTGCCGATGATGGGCAGCCAGTCAGGAGTGACCGGGCGCAGGCAGGCCGTGTGCTTCACCAGCCTGGCCTGGGCCATGGAAGGCATGAGCCTGATGGCGCCGTCCAGCAGCCTCTGCTTCGCCGACTCGCTGGGCTGCCGGTCGAAGCCGCGCCGCTCCTCGGTGGCGCCGCACCAGACCAGGCCATCGGCGCGGTGGAACAGCGACACGCCGCCGGCGCCGAAGTCGTGGGCCAGGGCCGGCCCCGGCAGCGCCATGCGCAGAATTTCCCCCTTGAGCGGCTCCACGGGCACCGGCACGCCCAGCCACGGCTCGGCCTCCCGCGACCACGGCCCCATAGCCAGCACCACCGCATCACAGGCCACCTCGCCGTCGGACAGCAGGACGCCGCCCACCCGGCCGCCGGCCCGCCTCAGCCCCGTCACCTGGCCCGGGCGCAGGCGGGCGCCGCGCCGCTGGGCTGCCCTGGAGAGGGCCAGGGTGTAGAGGTAGCTGTCCAGCGCGGCGTTGCCGTACATGTACAGCCCCGCGATGACGCCGGGCGCGATGCGCGGCTCCAGCTCCCGCACGTCGCGGGCGTCCAGCCAGTGGGCCGAGAAGCCCTGGGGCGCCTTCTGGAAGATGTCAAGGGTCTCCCGCAGCCCCGGCAGCTCCGACTCGGCCAGGGCCACGTGGACCATGGAGATGACCTGGGCATGGAAGTCCACGCCCGAGTCGGCCCTCAGTTCCTCCCACGAGGCCAGGTGCATCCGGTAGGACTCGATGGCCAGCGGCCCCAGCGGGCCGGGGATGCCAGCGCCCTGGAGGGGGTTCAGGCCGCCGGCCGAGTAGCCCGACGCCTGGGTGCCGATCCCCTCGCGCTCCACTATGGTCACGTCAACGCCCTCGCGGGCAAGGTGCCAGGCAGCGGCGCAGCCGGCCGCGCCCCCGCCGACGATGACAACCTGGCTTGCGTTGCTCATAGCCGCTCCTGTGCAGCAATCGTCCTGTGGCTGGCATCCATGGTACACCGGCCGGCTATACAAGGCACAGCGTCCGCTGGGCCTGCATCGGCAGGGCGACAGGAGGCGCCGCTAGGTCAGCAGTACGCCGCCATCCACGATAACCGCCGCGCCTGTCATGTAGGCCGATGCAGGGGAAGACAGGAGCAACGTCACCGTGGCGATGTCATCCGGCGTGCCCATGCGCCGCAGGGGAATCCTGGCGATGAACTGTGCCCGCATGGCCTCGGCCTGCTCGGGCGACAGCCCGGCCAGGGACTGCTGGCTGCCCTCGGTGGCGATGGCGCCAGGCGCTATCATGTTCACTCGAATCCCGTGGGGCGCCACCTCCAGAGCGAAGTTGCGGGTGAACATGAGCAGGCCGCCCTTGGAGGCGTCGTAGGCTGCCAGGCCAATGGACGAGGGGTGAAAGGAGTCAATGGAGCCAATGTTGACTATGACGCCGCCCCCACCCTGCGCGATGACCTGTCTGGCAAACTCCCGTGAGAAGAGGAAGGCCCCCCGCAGGTTCACGCCCAGCACCCTGTCCCACTCCTGGACGCTCATTTCCAGGGCTGGCCTGAAAGGATAGATGCCCGCGTTGTTCACCAGCACGTCCAGGTGGCCGTACTCGCTGACGCTGGCCTGCACCACCTGGCGCACCGACGATTCCTCCGCCACGTCGCCTGCCAGGGCCAAGGCCGTGCCCCCGGAGCGGTGGACCTCTTCCGCCGTCCGAGCCGCGGCGCCCTCGTCCCTGTCCATGACCACTACCGAGGCACCTGCCTCGGCGAGGCGCCTCACTATGCCCCTCCCGATGCCCATTCCACCGCCAGTGACGATGGCAACTTTGCCCTCCAGACTGAGCAGCTTGGAGACCGGAATGTGCTCTCTTTGCTGTACCATGATTGCCCTCCTGGGCTGCAGGTCCATCTCCACTTCAACGTTCTCGGGCACTCACTCACGTTGGTGCCGCCGCCTTCACCAGCGGCACCGGGGCTTGCCCCTGAAAGGGCCTCCCTTGCCTTCTCTCCATCTAATCGTCCGTGGCGAAGCCCTCGGCCAGGGCGCGGCCGGGCAGCCCGGGCCGCCGCGCGCTGTACATGAGGACTCCGGCCAGCCCGTAGGCGATGACGCCGAATATGAACAGCGAGGCGTAGCCGTCGGTGAGGCTGAAGAGCTGCGCGCCCAGCGTCGGCCCCAGGCCCAGGGCGCCCGTCTGGAATGGCCCCATGATGCCCGTTATGGACCCGAAGGAGCCTCGCCCGTAGTACTGCGCCAGCACCATCTGTCCCAGCACGTTCAGCCCGCCCGAGGCCAGGCCCCAGAGGACCACCATGGCGAAGCCGCCGCTGGCAGGCCCCACGGCCATGAACAGCAGCGTCGTGATGCCGCTGATGACGCAGGCGCTGGCGGCCAGCCCCCGGGGCGAGAAGCGGTCGGCCAGGTAGCCCCAGCCAGGGTTGACCACCGCGCCAAGGAGCGAGCTGAGGCTGAGGGCGGTCGCCGCCACCGGCTGGGAGAGGCCGGCGCCCCGCAGGTAGGGCACTACCTGGAAGCTGATGGCCCCCGAGACCAGGATGGTCAGCGACTCCGCCGCCATGATCAGCCAGAAGGCGCTGGTGCTGGTCGCCTCCCTGGGCTTCCAGTTGAACTCCCTCGTGCCGGGAGAGGAGCGCCTCGCCGCACCCCTGGCCCTGGAAGCAGCCTGCTCTTCCTGGGTGTCATCGCCGTCGGGGTGCAGGCCGATGTCCTCCGGCCGGCGCCGCATGACAAAGAACAGCGGCAGCGCCATGGTCAGCATGAGGAAGCCCATGTACTGGTAGGCCGCGCGCCAGCTCAGGGCCACGGCTATGAGGGATATGACCTGGATGTTGATGGCGCCGCCCACGGGCCGGGCCATGGAGGTCAGCCCCAGGGCCAGGTTGCGCCGCCGCCGGAAGAAGTTGACGGCCACGGTGCGCGGCACCACGCCTATCAGCACCGGGTTGGATATGCCCCTGCCGATGATGTAGGCCACGTAGAACTGCCAGACGGCGTGGACGCCGGCCAGGGCGAAGAAGGAGCAGGCCAGGACCAGCGCCCCCGCCGACATGAGCAGCCGCGGCCCGTGCCTGTCGGCCAGCCGGCCAACGATGGGCGTCATCAGCCCCGACGTCCACGTGCCAGCCGTGACGGCGAAGGCGATGGTGCTGCGCTCCCAGCCCAGGTCCTCGAAGATGAGGCTCTGGATGCCGCCCAGCACAATCTGGGTTATGCCGGTGGCGGCATAGGTCCCCACAGCCGCCGTCCCCAGCACCAGCCAGCCGTAGAAAAACGGCGTCCGCGGTCGCCACTCGGCTATGCTCCTGAACAGCGACATGCTCGCTTCAATCGCGCAGTATAACGCCGCCGTCCACGTGGATGCACTGGCCCGTGACGTTGCAGGCGTCCTCGGAGGCCAGGAAGGCGGCCATCTTGCCGATGTCCTCCGGTGCTTGCGGCCTGCCCAGGGGGATGACCGGGTCGTACTGCTCCCTGAAGAGCTCGTAGGGCGACTTGCCGGCCAGGGACGGGTCGCGCCGCTGCCGGGCCAGGGCGCCAGACTCCTGGAAGGCCGTCCAGACCGCGCCAGGGCATATGGCGTTGACGTTGATGTTGAAGGGCGCCAGGGTGTAAGCCAGGCCCTTGGTGTAGCGCAGCACCGCCGCCTTGCTGGCCGCGTAGGCCCCGGTGCTGCGGCGCGCCGCGTGGCCTGCCATGGACGCGATGTTGATGATCTTGCCGTACCGCCGCTCCTTCATATGCGGCACGGCGGCGTCGCAGCAGTGGACCACCCCCTTTACGTTGATGGCGAAGGTCACGTCCCAGTCCTCCTCCCGGTCCTCGCCCGCCTGCCGGTTGGGGGCCGACGCGACGCCAGCGTTGTTCACCAGGATATCCAGGGCGCCCCACTCGGAGATGACGCGCCGCACCGCGCGCTCCGCCGACGCCGGGTCCGTGACGTCCAGCTCCAGCGCCTTGGCGCCCTTGATTTCAGAGGCGACCCGTGCGGCCGCCTTCTCGTCAATGTCCGTGACGGCCACCGCCGCGCCCTGGGCGGCCAGCACCCTGGCGATGCCCGCGCCTATGCCCGAGCCGGCGCCCGTCACCAGCGCCGTCTTGCCTGTCAGGTCTCCCAGCATGTTCGTCACCTCTCGCTACTCATGTCGGGACTCCCGGCCCCTCACCCTGTTAGCGGGCCGGGGAAGACAGAGGTAGCCCCTATTGTATAGCCCGGCCAGCGATTGCACTAGCTCTGGGCGGAACAACAGGCCTGCCAGCGCCCAGAGTTTCTCGCCCGTGCCTGGAGTGCCAGAGAGGTCAGCCTCACGTTGATTTCAGCATGTAAAAGCCGCAAGCGGAGGTCCGGGCTGGAGTAACCCCTGGTGTGATCAAGGAGAGACTGAGATGAAGAAGCTAGCAGTCCTGTTGGTAGTACTGCTGCTGGCCCTGGGAGCGACCGTGACGGGTGTCAGCAGGGAGATGACGGCGTCGGCTGACAGTGGCGCTGCCACCCTGAGCTACATCATTTTCCCGGCAGGCACCTTACCGGTCCTGCCTCCCAACATTGCCATGGCAGAGAACGGGGATACCATAGAGGTCAGCGGCGCGGGCACCATCACCCTGCACCCCAAGTCGGCCACGGGCGGAGGTAGCCTGGTCCACCGCGCCCCTGATGGCACCATTGTCGGCACCGGCACCTGGGAGGCCACAAAGCTCCTGAGCTACAAGTCCTTCGGCCCTGTAACACCGGAGCAAATTGCTGAGCTTGCCTCCCTGGGAATAGAGCTGCCCGAAGGCTCTGAAGGGGGCCGCGCCCTTATTGCCGTCCGGGTGATTCCCGATGACCCGTCTCTCGGAGAGTTCGAGGGGACTCTCACAGTAGTCTGTCACCTGGGCGACAAGATACCTGCCAGCGCCGAGGAGGGCGTGAAGCTCAACGTCCACGACGTGCTGAACTTCAACAAGATCGTTTCCGGGGCGATGCTCTTCATCAGGGACTAGCGGTTACCGCCGTCAACCTGGCCTGTCCGGGACAGGGAAGAGCAGTTCTGTCAAGGTGCTCACCCCCAGTCCCGTTGGCGCTGGGGGTGGGCACCCTGTCTCACGGCCTGTGGACCTACTCCAGCTTGGGTGACCTGAAGGAGCCAGGAAAATGAAGCAGGTGAAGTTGATAGTCGTCATCGCCGCTGTTGTAGTGGTGGCCTTGCTGCCCGGGCTTGCCGCTGCCCAGGGGGGTACCCGGGTCACGGGCGGCGGCACAGGCACTTTTGGCGCCGACCTGGACGGCGACAGCGACATTGACGGCTCCCAGTTCGGCATGGGGGCCAGAGTCCTGGCTGACGGGTCCGCCCGGGGACGTTTCCTGTGCCTCATGGCTGGCCGTTCCGATTTTCTGGGCCTGAGGCTGATGGCGGTAGAGGGGAAGGTAACAGGCGGCTCCATCAGCGGCACCAGCGCCACCCTGGCCGGGACCGCCACCGTCAACCTGGGCAACGGCCAGATTTTCAGGGACGTCCCGTTCGAGGTGACGGTCACCGAGGGCGGCCCAGGAGTGGGCACCCTCAAGCTGACCGTCATCGGCGCCTTTGATGGCGTGCCCGGCGACGTGGCCCCTGGCAACGGCAACTACGACCTGCCGGTCGAGACCGTAGCCAGCGGACAGATCGCAGCCCATTAAGGTGATTGAGGGCAGTAAGAGCCTATCCGCCAACTCGGTTCGCACGCGTGATGCACTGTGGCGGGACGGCGGCGGATGGCCTGCCAGTCCCCTTCCCCTCGGCAGGCCCGGGGCAGGCCCCAACCTTCCCCCACAGGGGGCAGGGACATGGCCCCCTTTCTGACCTTCCCCCACAGGGGGCAGGGACGTTCTCGCCCCCCTTGGGGGAGAGCCAGAGAGGGGGCTGGCCTTGTCCCCTTCCCCTCAAAAGGAGAGGGGGCTAAAAGCCACCATAACTCGCGACGTGGTGCCCAGTGCATCACGTATGTTCGCGGTGCGCCTGCCGGGCCCTGAGTTGTCGGACAGGCCCTAAATGGGAGTGAAAGACGAGAAAGCTGGCCTTCGCTTCAAGTCAGCAGCCCTGTCCCGGCTCAGAGCTCCAGGGTCATCAACTCTTCCGAGAAGAGCACCTGGCCGTCGTATAGCTTCTTCACGTCTCCGATGCCCTTCTCCATGGGGCCGTGCCTGGAGAGGTTGGGGCCGATGTGCACCAGCACCAGCTTCTTGACGCCGGCCTCCTGGGCCATGCGGGCCGCGGCGGTGGTGCCGCACTGCGCCCGGGCCTCGCCGTTCCTGTCCATGACCTCCTGGTCGTCCCAGCACATGCACAGCATCATGTCGGCGTCGCGGGCCAGGTCCACCACGGACCGGCAGGGCTGGGTGTCGCCGGTGAAAACGATGCTGCCAGAAGGCGTGTCCAGCCTGTAGGCCAGGGAGTCCAGCCAGGGCTGCACGTGCTCGGCCACGGCGGCGGTCACCTGCCAGTCCTTGCCTGAATAGACCTTGCCAGGGCCTATGTCTTTGGCGAAGACGTCGGGCGGCCTGCGGGGCAGCTTGCCGCCACGGTTCACGTACACCTGCTGGCTTACCGGGTGGTTCACCCGCGCCTTCCAGTCGTGGGCGAAGGCGCCGTTCTCGCCCAGGATGCGCTCGGTGATGGTCTCGGTCAGCGTGGGGCCATAGACCTGGAGCCGGTCCTCCTTGCCGATGCTCTGGTCCCAGCGGCACAGCAGGAAGCAGGGGTAGTCCACGTCATGGTCGAAGTGGTGGTGGGTGAAGAACAGGTAGTCAATCTTTGTGGGCCACAGGCCGGCCCTGACCAGCTTGTGAGTGGCTGCCGGGCCGCAGTCCACCATGATGTACTCGCCGCCAGTCTCGACGACGAATGAGGAGCCGAAGCGGTAGGGCGTAGGCGTGGGCGTGCCAGCGCCCAGCACATAGATGCGTGCCATCTGCTACACAGGACCTCCCCGGATGATGGCAAAGTGTAGCAGGTCCCAGCGCCACAGCGCCAGACAGCCCCCAGCCCCTCACTAGTGGTCTGTCACATGTGTTTTGATGACAGGCTTGGCCCCCTCTCTGGCTCTCCCCCAAGGGGGCCGTGTCCCTGCCTCCTGTGGGGGAAGGTTAGAAAGGGGGCCGTGTCCCTGCCCCCTGTGGGGGAAGGCTAGAAAGGGGGCCATGTCCCTGCCCCCTTTTGGGGGAAGGTTAGGGCCTGCCCCGAGCCTGTCGAGGGGAAGGGGGCAAGGCAAGGTCAGTTGTAAGACAGCACGCGCACGCCGGCCGTGTCCGGCACTACCAGGACGCGGGAGCCGGAGGCCGCGTTGATGCGCTGGGCCAGGTCCTGGAGGCCCTCCGCCGCAAGCTGCGGCGCCGCCGCGCCCGGGTCCGCCCAGCGCAGGACGATGACCCGGTACCCCAGGACGGCTTCCAGGTCGCGCACCAGCGCCTCGCCTCCCTCGTTCACCAGCACCGAGACCTCCTTCCTGGCGATGCGCCGCTCGGGCACAGGCTGCACGCCCTCGGCCCGCCTGTCCTCCCGGTACACCCCCCAGTGGTAGGGCAGGAACACCGCCACAGCCGCGGCGATGCCGATGGCCGTCTTGGTAGTCCGCAGCGTCTCCATGCCAAGGTCCGTCTCCAGCCAGTCCCGCAGGAACACGAACAGGACGAAGCTCACGCTGCCCAGTAGCGCCAGCGCGCCCACGCCCAGCGCGGCGAAGATGTACACTCGCCTGGCTATGGCCACCCGCTCCTCCACGCCACCAGCCTCCACCTGGCGCTGGACCACGCGCCACCAGTAGTAGCCCCAGATGGGCGCCCCCAGGATGCCCAGGGTGATGACCGCCGCAAGCTGGTTGCGCCAGATGTCAGGGCCAGTTACCACCGTCCTGCCGCTCTCGGCCAGCGCGCTCAGCGACATGTCCACCAGGGTCACCACGGCCACCACCAGCGCTCCCAGGCCCAGGGCCGACATGATGTAGGCGTAAGAGCGCCTGGCGCCCACGGCCTCCACGGCGGACACCTGGGCCTCCTGGCGCACCGTCATCCAGTGGTACACCCCCAGGACGGCACCAATGACCAGCGCCGCCAGCGAGCCGGGGAGGAACCTGAAGTGCTCCGCCGTGACCTCCTCGCTGGGCACCCCCATCAGCCACACCAGCGTCCCGAACAGGATGAAGCCCAGCGATACCAGGAAGGTCACGACGCCGCCCAGCACTGCGAAGATGTAGAGGTACACCTGCCTGAAGACCGAGCCGTAGTCGCGCCGGGCGAAGTAGAGCCAGTGGGCGCCCCAGCCCACGCCGCCGACCAGCACCCAGGACAGTCCCTCCCGCAGGGGCCGCTGCCACAGGCCAGGCTCGCCCCTGAGCAGCACTGGCACCGAGAACAGCACGTCGTAGGCCTCTCGGAATACGACGTTCAGGATGCGCCCGGCGCCGATGGCGACCACAACCAGGGCCACCAGCGACGCCAGGTAAAGGTACAGCCGGCGCACGCCCAGCGTGTCGCCGGTGGGCTGGCCCTCGGCGGCCTCCACCGACCAGTGGAAGCCCCAGACCACGGCCCAGACTACCAGCGCCGCCCAGTCGTAGCCGTCGAACCTGTCCACCCGGAAGGCCCACTGGACCAGGTCTATGGCCGCGGGGAAGGACAGGGCGACGGCAATGCCCAGGACCAGGTAGCTGTAGAACTTGCGTATCACCGAGCGGCGCTCCGCTGGCAGCTCCCTGACGTGTCCCTGCACGATGCGCCAGTGCAGCGCCCACAGGGGCAGGCTGACGATGAGCAGCGACGCGCCGATGGCCAGCCGCGTCTTGGACGGCGATATGACCACGCCTCCAAAGAGCTCGTCCAGCACGTACTGGCCGATCTGCACCAGGCCGTTGGCCGCCATCATCAGGGCGACAAAGGACACGATGTAGAAGTAGAGCCTGCGGACTACCCCGATGCCCAGGTCCGGCTCGTGGGCGCCTTCCTGGCGTCGCCGCACCACCACGGCATACACCACCACCGTCACTACAATGAGCACTACCAGAAGGGGCACGAATTGTCCGATGAACATGGCCTCTTCCTTTCTACTTTCTACGGCGTTGGCGTGACTGTGGCCGTTGGCGTTGGGCTGCCCTGCTCCTGGCTGGCGCTGGCGGACGGCGACGGCGTCGGGCTGGGGGTGGGCGTGGGTGTTGGCGTCGCCGTGGGCTCGGGCTTGGGGGGGACAGGCTCGAAACGCCGGCAGCCGTAGAAGGGCCAGGGGTACTCGCTGAGCCGCCACTGGCCGTCTTCCTGCTTGAGGGTGAATAGTTGCTCGTAGGACGACTCCGACGCGTCGAAAGGCCCGCCTCCGCCGTAGAACTGCGTTATCCTCACCGTCACAAAGGTCGTATCGCCTACCTTCCGGGTCTCCACCAGGGACACCCGCGTGTCCTTCAGCCTGTCGTTGCCGGGGAAGTCGCCGCCAGCGAACTGCTCCAGGGTGCAGTCCTGCTTCAGCCTCTCCGAGAGCCAGCCATAGGCAGCCGGGTAGTCGTCGGCCTCGACGGCCTTCAGGTACTGCTGCACCGCGCCCTCGGGAGTCCCCTCGGACAACGCTTCCTCGCCGCTCGTCATGGCAACGACGATGCTGGCGACGAGCAACACTCCCAGGAGGACCGCGCCTCCTGCCAACCATACTCTGGCCATTGCATCACCTTCCTGTCACGCTAGCGACCTGCGATGCTGTGCATAACGGCATATACAGGGCGGGCCGTTACGCCATGCGCCGCGCCATGGTGGCCCCAGCAGCGCCAACAGTCCCGCCTAAGCATCCCACAGACCATGTGAGAAAACCGTGGGGAGGGCGCCTCCTTGCATGAAGCCTTCATGAAGGTGTCAGAGGCACCCGGGCCAACGTTGCGCCAGGCCGCGCCTGAAGGCTTTGCTCCTCACTCCAGCACCCTGTACAGCTCCAATGATACATCCTGCGCTACAAGTACACAGCCCGTCTTCCCAGCGGGAAGGGCCGGGAAAGGGGCGCTGGCCTGGCGGCGCTATCCGCTCGCCCGGACACCGCCCGCCGAGAAGGCCCACCTCCGTGGTATGCCTATTGTATGCGGGGGAAAAGCCTGGTCTGGCGGTGCAAACGTACTAATCTGGATGGGTCAGGTGTACTATCCCTGCGCCGTCTCCTGGGCATCCCTGGGCTGGTATGCGGGCATAGCTCAGCCCCCTCTCTGACTCTCCCCCACAGGGGGCGAGGACTCTCCCTGCCCCCCTTGGGGGAAGGCCGGGAAGGGGGCCAGGCCAGCCCCCTCTCTGGCTCTCTGTATGGACCG
>FWPU01009978.1_pt1 | contig 14529 bp, 9 predicted proteins | sample 2228361 | NCBI WGS metagenome assembly FWPU01 (sample SAMEA103939777, study PRJEB20133) | metagenome
CCGCGAGCGGCGAGGAAGGAGGGAGTGGGCAATTCGTAGGGCGTATCCGAACGGCACGGATCGCACGGCAGCCAGTCCGAGAAGAAGCCGCCCCCGCAGGATGTGCAGCCGTCGTACACGTCCGACGTTCCACAGCCGCAGCTTGCCGAGGACTGACCTCCGAAATAGTGTCCGGTAAGTGATGTGCGATATACGCCGCCGGATTGCGCCAAGCCCTGGGCGGCGGCTCCGACCAAGAAAACGCCCGCCATGGCGAGCTTCCATGCCTTGTGCTTCATGAACATCCTGGGACTCCCATTCCTAAAGTACCGTTCTGGGGCAGTGAAAAAGGCCGCGCTGATACGGGAGACGGCGATCTCTCACGTGGCCGGACAAATCGCGAGTGCAAAAACCTTTCCTAGTGTCTTATCGGTTATCCGAGACCTCGCGGTTTATCAGGAAAATGGGTTTCCTCCAGGACAAACGTCAAGTTGGGATAAATGCGTTGCTTGTTCCTGTCGCACAAGGTTTCTCAATCGCCGCTCACACCCGGTTCTTGGGATCCATTGCGACGCCGCGATCCGTTTTCCTCAGAACGTGAGGATGAAATCGCAACCGAAGAGGAACTGGTCGTCGCGGTCGCCGGAGTCGTAGGGGAAGGTGGCGACGGAGCGTTCGGGTTCATACCAATCCCATCGGAGTTCGGGGCGGACGAGGATGTTGGCACGCGGGGACCAGTTGAGGCCGACGGAGATTTCGTAGAAGTCTCCCGGGAAGGAGGCTCCGGCGACTTGGTTGCCGACGCCGATGCCGGTGACGCGGGTGCCGTCGGTGTCGCGGAACCATTCCAATCGGGTGCCGAACTTCCAGCAGGGGTTGATGGTGTAGAAGAAGTATTGATTGATGCCGTACCACTGGCTATCGACGCCTCGGGCGTCCTCGGCGTTGCCCCAGTCCCACTGGAAGACGTACTGGCTGCGGGAGCTGATGTTCCAGGTGGCGACGGTGGAGAAGATGACGCGTTGGGTTTGGGGTCCGAATTCATCGGCGGAGAGGGCGAAGGCCAAGGCGAGGCGTTCGTTGAGGCTGTTCCAGTTGACGCCGCCGAGGAAGCCGACGGCGTCCTGGCCGTCGGTATCGTCGAACTGGTCGTTGCCGCGGTGGAGGCCGAGGGAGAAGGCCCATTGGTCGTTGAGTTTGCGGGAGAGGAGCAGTCCGGTATGGGTGAAGGGTTCACCGTACTGCATGGTGTAGGCGTGGGTGTAGAAGAAGTTTTTGGGGGCTTGGACGACTTCGTACCCGAGGATGGTGTAGAAGTGGCCCATGCGGAGGAGCCAATCGTTGTAGGCGATGTCGAGGTAGAACTGCGGGAGGGCGGCCTGGTAGAAGGGATGGGTTTGGTTCCAGTCGGATTCCAGGCCGTCGACGGCTTGGGTGAATCGGGCGTCGGTGCCGAAGAGGAAGTCGACGTGACCGCCCCAGGCCCAGCCGCAGCCTTGGTTGTCGGCGGGTTTATCGAGGAAGAACCAGAGTTGGTTGAGTTGGGGTTCGGCGTTGCGGTCGACGAAGGTGACGACGCCGTTGTAGCGGTCGACGGGGCGATTGGCGACGACGGCGACCCCGCCCTCGATCCAGCCGCCGAAGTCGATGCCGCGAGCGGCGAGGAAGGAGGGAGTGGGCAATTCGTAGGGCGTATCCGAACGGCACGGATCGCACGGCAGCCAGTCCGAGAAGAAGCCGTGCTTGCATGCGGCCCAGTCTGCGGGCCTAACGGCATGTACCTCCGGTTCCGGAGTCTCGTCTCCCGTCGGCGCCGGACCCATCAACGCGGCCTCGGGGATCGGCGCAAGATCCAAGGGAGATGCGTGCGCCGTAGGTGTGGACGAAGCGGCTTGGACACTGCTAGGGCGATCCGGCAGGGAGACCGTTCGGAGGGGCAATTGGGAAATGCTCCGGTCGCCGCGATCCGCCGGCGCAGTGAAGTCTTCTCGTTCGGGTGCCCAAAGAACGGGGCGATCATCCCAGAAAGCCACCCGTTCAACGGCACTCGGCTGCTGGACTGATTCCGCCGGAATGTTGTGCGTGAGTGCCGTGTTCAAGCGGGATGCGGCAAGCTGGAGATCGTCCGCCGACGCCGAGCGCGAGTTTGCGATTCCCGGGACCGTCCGGCTTTGCGGGGTGAGCCGGTTTGCATCCTTCGACCTCGCGTACGATTCACGGCCGATCGGCTCGTCACGAGACGAGAGATCGAGAGACGGCGGCTGGCGAAGTTTTCCCGTGAGGGAAACCTCGCGAATAGCGGCAACGATGCCATCGACGCCGCTTTCCTCTTTCAGCCGCATATCGGCAGGCACCCCAGGTGTGGTAAGGCAGCTTTGGGTACCACCAATGCGTATTTCCTCGGCAACCTTGGCAGAAGGCTTCACTCCGGCGGCGAACTCGTCCGCGAAAGAGACGCGGCCTACCGAATGCGGCACTGCCTGAGGTAGATCGGAAGCGGTGCGGATGGGAATTGCTTCGGCCTGGCGGATGGCTTGCCGGCGATCGTGCAATCCTATCAGCGCGATCCCCAATGCGACCCCCATTGTCAGTGACAACAACTTGTAAGGCAGTGGAAGTCCGAAGCGTCGCATGTTGAGCGTCCCGTCAACGAAGTTCGGATGGTTGAACTGAGGCCTTCTCGCCGCTGGCCGGCCCGTCCGCTGCAATCAATCGGCTGCAAAGATGTACGCCTCGTGCGGGCGGCACGGGAAATATCGGATGGATCAGTATTTGTATCGGTGAGGGGTATAGCGGGGATGCAGCCTACAACGCCTTCAACGGCGGGTTCGATGGTAATCGAGGTTCCCAACGCTCCGGTGGTAACGGTTGTGACGGATTTGCAGGGATGTTCTGACGGGTGGTCTTCCCTATCCTGACGAACGGAACTGAAAGAGGCCCCCGGCTCCACCCGCAGGGAGCCGAGAGCCTCACCTTTGTCGCACAGGATTGCGATTCGGCCTACGGCGTTGCCTCGCCGCTACCGACGACGACTTCGAGGCAGCCGTTCTTCGGGGCATGCAGCCGTCCCGGCCTGATCCCTGCAATCGTCACGACCGGCTCGGGCTTCGCGACCGAAAGACTTGAAACGGCGACCGGTCAGGTCAAGGCGGGCAGCTCGTAGCCCTTGCGCCGCGGTCGCGTGACGTAGGAAGACTGATTGGCGCCCTCATGATTGGTAAACTTTTCGGTCGCCGGATCCCATTTCAGTTTGAAGCCGACCTCACCCACCTCGCGCACGATGTTCACAAGGTAGCACAGCGTCGTGGAACGTAGACCGTACTCGATGTCCGCATTGCACTTGCCGCGAGTCTTGATGCAGTCCAGCCAATTGGCGATGTGATATTCGGTCTCGGGCCGAGTAATCGGGCCGGGGTTATCCGGACGGTGCAAGAGTTCTTTGGGATTGGTGGCGATCTTGTTGCGATTGATTTCGATCTTGCCGTTTTCGCCAATGAAGATCGCTCCCAGTCCCGGCCCCCAATCACCGTCCAAGTGCAGACGCAGTTCCGTGCCGTTGGCATACCACATGCGTACCTTGGCGCGCGGCCCGGCGACCGGTCGCGCGAGCTGATTCAGGTATTCGAGGTAGGTGGGATCGTCGTCGGGCACCCGCTCGAATTGTCCGCAAGGCCCGGTATAGACCGCTTCCTCCAGGACCATCTCGACCGGGCAGGTTTCATCCGTTCCCAGTGCTCGCTGGATCTGGTCGTAGGAGTGGGTACCCCAGCCGGTGACGCCGAAGCACAATCCGCCGCCGTCATAGTCCCACCAACGCTCCCATCCGTGGTGCAGTTCGGGGTGGTAGGGGCGAAGCTCGGCTTGATTCGTCCAGACGTCCCACCAGCCCTCTTTGCCGCCCGACGGGAGCGGCATCTCCGGTTTGCCGGGCCACTTCTCGGGGCCGACGAAGTTCGGGGCCAACACCGTCTTGATCTTTCCGATGGCCCCATTCTTGACCAAATCGCTGGCCCAATTGTTGTAGGGCATGGATCGCTGCTGCGTGCCGACTTGCGTGACTCGCTGATAACGGCGAGCGGCGTTTACCATGTAGCGCCCCTCCTGAATGGTCAGGCACATGGGCTTTTCGATGTAGGCATCCATGCCCATCTGCATGGCGGTTACCGTAATCCAAGCACGAGCATGGGTCGTCGTTTCGACCATCACTCCGTCCGGTTTCTTCTCCTCGATCATCTTGCGGAAATCGTCGTATCCGATCCAGTTGCGCCCCCCGGCTTTTTCGCTGATGAAGCGGTCCACGGCCGGACGAAAGCAGTCGCTGACGTCCACGATTTCCAGATTCTTCAATTCCTGGGATTCGGCAACGATCCCGCGGGCGCGTCCGCCCAGACCGATGATGCCGACCTTCACGCGCTCGGAGGCCGGTGCGGCACCTTCCAACCCCAAAGCCTTGCCCGACACCAAGAGCGGCAGGGTCAACGCGGCGCCTGCCTTGAGCATGGAACGACGCGATAATTGCGACGACGACATGGAACCTCTCCTTTCGGAATGGGGAAGCGTGAATTGTGGTACGGAAGGCACGAGGCGGTCCGATTTCGATACCGCTGATATTGTGGAACAAACGCGATTCCACCGCAAGCGCGGGAGAAAAAGAAACCCGCTGATAGCGACGGACTTAGTCGTCAAACAGTCCGTCCACGAAGACTTCCGCGTCGAAGGGAAGCAGGTCCTCCGGCCGCTCTCCCACGCCGACGAACTTGACAGGCAGACCGACTTGTTGCCGAATGGCCACCACGACGCCGCCTTTGGCCGTTCCGTCAAGCTTCGCCAGTACCAACCCGGTGCACTTTACCGCATCCGTAAAATGCTTGGCCTGGCTGATGCCGTTTTGCCCGGTCGTCGCGTCGAGGACGAGAAACACCTCATGGGGTGCCCCATCCACTTGCTTTCCCAGCACGCGGTGGATTTTCGACAATTCTCGCATCAAGTTTTGATGCGTCTGAAGCCTTCCCGCGGTGTCCACGATGCAGATGTCGGCCTCCTGCTCTAAGGCGGCGGCGACGGCGCGGTGTCCCACGGCGGCAGGATCGCTCCCTTCCGGTCCCGTCACGATTTCCACCCCCAATCGCTCGGCCCACATGCGAAGCTGTTGCACGGCGGCGGCCCGGAACGTGTCCGCCGCTCCCAGGACGACCTTCCTGCCTTGGCCTTTCAGCATGTGCGCCAACTTGGCGATGGTTGTGGTCTTGCCGCACCCGTTGACCCCGCAAACCATCAAAACGGTCAATCCGCCGGGAGCTGAATTCAAGGGGGCGTCGGGCTGGCGGAGAAGTTCCTTCAAGTGCGATTTGATCTCCGCGACGGCATCTTCCCATTCGATGACGCGATTACGGTATTTATCCGCGATGCGATCCACGATTTGCTGCGCGGCTTGCACACCCATGTCCGTGCGAACGAGCACTTCGAAGATCTCATCGAGGAATGCCTGATCGACCAACCGCCCCTTCGCCTTGAAGAGATCGCGGATGTCCGTTTGCAGAATCTGTGCGGTTTTCTTAAGACCTTGCTTGATCCTGTCAAAGAATCCCATGGCTTGATGTCTCTTTTTCAAATCAGATTGCAGTAGAGCGACGCCCCAGGTCCTTTTTCGGCGAGGTCTTTTTGGATCCCGATTCTCTGTCGTTCGCAGGGAAACCCGCAGTCGGCGACTCCGTCATGCAGGCCCCCACGGCGAGCCGGTTACGGGGAGGCTTCGCGTTGACTGCGGCGACCGGTTGACGCGGCCTCTCGCTCGCGCAACACGAGATCAAGAATGCCGTTGACGAAGGCTCCGGACTGCTCGCTGCCGAACGACTTGGCTAATTCGACGGCTTCATCGATGACTACGTTGGGGGGCGTGTCCGTGTAGAGCAATTCATACGCTCCCAGGCGCAATACGTTGCGATCCACGGCGGCCATGCGATTCAGCGTCCAATTCTCCGCGCCCCGTTGCAGGCGCTCATCCAATTCCCGTCGGTGTCGTCGTACACCGGCCAAGAGGTCCTTCGCGAAGCGCACCAATTCCGGCTGGCGAAGGCCGGTTTGAATCATCTCCTCGCCCTTGGCCGGATTGTTTCGAGGGTTGAGGTCGTCTTGGTACAGGAGTTGTAAGACCAAGACTCTGGCTTGGCGGCGATCTGGGGCGGGACGAGTCGTCACGGACAGCACTCCATGGGAACCCGGGACTTGTTTCCTGGACATGGACCGAACCGCGGCCTCCCTATCGGGAGGATGCGACGACCTCTCTCATTCGGCGGAGGACGGCCACCATCTGCAAGGCCGCTTCCGCACATTCGGCCCCCTTATTGCCGGTCTTGGGGCCGGCTCCGTCTTTTCCATGTGCAGCCGGGGCCGGAGCGGAACGGGCGATCGCTTGTTCGAGGGTTTCGCACGTCAAGACTCCGAAGAGAACCGGAGTACCGGTCTCCATGCCCAAATTCGCGAGCGAAAGACTCACCGCCCGATTAATGTGGGTATCGTGCGAGGTCTCGCCTTTAATGACCGCGCCCAGGCATAGCACGGCCGAATACGCGCCCGATCGTGCGGCGACGGCGGCCGCCGTGGGGATTTCGAAGGCCCCCGGTACCCAGAAGACGTGAATATCGTCGGGTTGCATCCCGGCTTGCCGCAAGACGGCGAGTGCCCCCTCCAGAAGCGCCCGGGTGATCGTCTCGTTGAAACGGGCGACGATGACGGCCATTCTGCCGCAGTCCGTCGGGGACGGATTAGGCTCCAACCGGTGTGAGTCAGGCGGTAACGTATCGAATTTCATGGTATGCGGCTCTCACCTGACAAGAGTCGTTGATATTCCCGATTCGTCACGGGTCCCCTGCTCTGCAATTGCCTTCACAGACGGAATTATCCACGGCGGATGGCCGGTTGAATTTCGATGCCGTACGGGAGGATGCCCTATCCAAATGGGATGTTTGCTGTCTTCACCGCGAGACGCCGACGACCTACCGGCCGTTCAGCGCACGTTCATGCTCATCAGGAATTCGGCGTTGGTTTTCGTCTTGGCCAAGCGGCCCACGAGGAATTCCATTGCATCCGGTGCGTTCATCTCATTGAGCACGCGACGCAACACGCAAATCCTGCGGTATTCCTCGCGGTCCAAGAGCATCTCTTCCCGTCGCGTGCCGGACCGATTGATATCAATAGCGGGCCAGATCCGTTTGTCCACCAGCTTGCGATCGAGGACGATTTCCATGTTGCCGGTGCCCTTGAATTCCTCGAAGATCACCTCGTCCATTTTGCTGCCGGTGTCGATCAGGGCGGTGGCGATGATCGTCAACGAGCCGCCCTCGTCGATTTTTCGTGCTGAGCCGAAAAACCGCTTGGGCCGCTGGAGGGCATTGGCGTCGACGCCGCCGCTGAGGATTTTCCCGGAGTGCGGACACTCGGCGTTCCAAGCACGCGCCAAACGGGTGATGGAATCCAAGAATATCACCACGTCGCGTCCGTACTCCACCATGCGCTTGGCCTTTTCCAGCACCATCTCCGAGACTTGGATGTGCCGGGCGGGTGCCTCATCGAAGGTGGAACTGATGACTTCACAGTTGGAGCCTTTGACCTGCCGTTCCATATCGGTCACTTCTTCCGGCCGCTCGTCGATCAACAGCATGAAGACGTAACCGTCCGGATAGTTGTGCAAGACGGCCTTGGCCATTTTCTGGAGCAGAATCGTTTTGCCCGCTCTGGGGGGGCTGACGATCAGGCCGCGTTGGCCGAAACCGACCGGCGCGATCAGGTCCACGACGCGGCATTCGATCTCGTCGCTGGTCGTCTCGAGCATGATCCGCTGGTCGGGGTGGCACGGCGTCAGATCGTCGAAGGAGATTCTTTTTGATGCCAAATTCGGGTCTTCATAGTTGACGGCCTCTACCCGCAAAAGGGCAAAATAGCGCTCGTTCTCTTTCGGCGGCCGAATCTGTCCCGATACGGTCATGCCGGTCCGCAGGCCGAATCGCCGAATCTGACTGGGGGAAACGTAAATATCGTCCGGGCAGGCGAGGTAATGATAGTCCGGGCTGCGGAGGAAGCCGAAGCCGTCCGGGAGAATTTCCAGCGTACCTTCACCGTACATCAAACCGCTGAGTTTGATTCGCTCCTTGAGGATTCGGAAGATCAGCTCTTGGCGATTGATGCCGGCGATATCGGTGAGATTGTCCTTGCGTGCTTCCTCAATCAATTCCGCCATCGACATCCGCTGCAAGACCGCGATATTCGTGTCGCCGGATTGCTTGATTTTTTCCAGTTCGCGATCCTCTTCGTCGGTATCGAGGCGGCCCTCGACCAGTTGTTCCGCGATGGAAAGCGGCTCCTTCTCCTTATCGGGACGGCGCCGCGGGCGATGCCCGCCGCGCGGCGACCCGTCGCCGCCCTCTCGACTGAAACGTCGAGGCGGCGTCGAAGCGGAGTCGTGATAATTGGACTCGTGCGATTGCGACATGGAGTGAGGCTCCTGATAAGCCGACGTCCGGCACGCGATCGGTGCCGTGGAGGGAATACGAATACGATGGTTTCAGAGCATTTCGAAGATCCGGCCGTTGCCGGAGGAGCAGCCCGCCGGGCAAGTACACTCGTTCCGCTTTCGCGTGGCATCTTTGCGTCGCATTTCGGCGATTCCCAGACGGCCTTGCAGCACTCTCGGCGAGGTGGAGCCGGAATGGATCAACCGCAAGTAACGCCTTGAGGCCGGGAGCGGCGTCCGCAATCATACCTTGGGCCGAGTGCGTCCGGCCGCGGTCGCGGATTTCCTGCAACGAGGCCGACTCAATGCTCAAATAAGCGCTAAACCTGGGGGCGGGAATCTAGCCGATAAGTAAACGCCAAAACCGTTCTATTTGAGCCTGGACGTGTTCGCGGGACGCGGTGTTGTCAATCATGAAATCGGCCCGGAGCCGTTTGAACTCCAAGGATTTCTGGCGGCGCTCGCGCCGAGAAAGACTTTCCGCGTCGAATCCGCGAAAACGGGCACGCTCCGCGCGAACGGTCGGAGACGCGTCAACATAAATAATTCTATGGCATAGTTTAGCCCATTTCGCCTCCAAGAGCAATGGCGCATCGAGGACCAAGGCGGGGACGCCCTCCCGCGCCGACTGGCGGGCCTCGGCGTAAAACTCGACCAGTACCAAGGGGTGCAACACCGACTCCAGTCTCCGCAGGGCTTGATCCGCTTGCGGGCCGTCATGAAAGACGATTTCCGCCAATTTCTTCCGGTCAATTCCTCCCTCCGCGGACAAAATATCCCGGCCGAAGATACCGGTCAGATCCTCCACTACCGACGGTTTCATCAGGAGACGATGGGCCACCTTGTCGGCGTCGAAATGGCGGGCACCCAACACCGTCAGTTCGTGCGCCACCACCGTCTTTCCCGCACAGATTCCCCCTACGATTCCGATGATCCACATGGTTCGTTTCTCGCTATGCGCTAGGACACGGTCCCATTTTCGCGACTTGATGATGCCCGAGGCAAGTTGGGCGACCGACCCACGGACGGCGGGGCTTTGCGGTCCGGAAAAGCCGCTTTAAGTCGGATCCAAAGCCTGCATTTCTCCCCAATTCAGGCCGCTGCAGACGTCCACCTTCAGCGGTACTTTCAAGGAAAAGGCATTTTGCATTTCCTCGCGGAGCAGTTCGGTCGCCACGGGAAGTTCCATGCCGGGGCATTCCAGTAACAATTCGTCATGGATTTGCACCAGCAGGCCCGCCTGAAGCCGCTCTTGCCGCAGCCGCCTATGGACACGAATCATGGCCCGCTTGATCAGGTCCGCGGCGGACCCTTGAATGACCGTGTTGATGGCCGTCCGTTCCGGTAGATTCCGCTGCCGGTTGGGGTTCTCACGAATACCCGCGATTTTCCGTTTTCGCCCTAGGATCGTTTGTACGAAGCCGCGCTCCCGACAGTCGGCAAGAACGCTTTCGAAGAACCGATCGATGCCCGGATAGCGGGAAAAATAGGAATCAATGAATTGAGCGGCCTCTTCCTGGGATATCCGCAACTGCTTGGCCAGCCCGAAGGGCGTCTGACCGTAAATCACGCCGAAGTTTACGGCCTTGGCGCGACGCCGCAGTTCGGGCGTGACGGCTTCCGGGGGAACGCCGAACACCTCGGCCGCGACCGCTTGATGAATGTCGTGATCCTCGGCGAAGGCGCGGCACAGATGTTCATCGTTCGAAAGGTGCGCCAAAATCCGCAATTCGATTTGCGAGTAGTCCGCCGAAATCAAGACCCAGTCCTCTTCCGCGATGAAGGCGGTGCGAATCGCACGCCCCTCTTCCGTCCGGATGGGAATGTTCTGGAGATTGGGGTCGCTGGAACTCAGTCTGCCGGTGGCGGTGACGGCTTGATGGAAGGAAGCGTGAATCCTGCCCGTGCGGGGGCAGACCATCTGCGGAAGGGCGTCCACGTACGTGCCCTTAAGTTTGGCGTACTGGCGGTATTCGAGGATCTTTTGCGGCAGCGGATGGAGCAGCGCCAAATCCTCCAGGACTTCCGAGTCCGTGCTCATGCCGGTCTTCGTCCGTTTGGCGGCGGGAAGGCCCAGGCGATGAAAGAGCACTTCTTGAAGCTGTTTCGGCGAAGCGATGTTGAAAGGCATGCCGGCCGACTGATAGATTTCCTCTTCCAGTTCCCCCAGGCGCTCGGCGAATCGGCGACTGAGCCGGCCCAGATATTCGTTATCGATACGAATGCCACGGAACTCCATGTCCGCCAAGACGGAGATCAACGGAACTTCGAGGTCTTGGAAGATGTCCTGAAGCCCCTCACTACGCAATTGAGGTTCCAAACGGTTGCGAAGGTGCCACGGAAGTGTGACATCCTGTCCGGCGTAGGCGGCCACTCGAGGAATCTCGACGGAATCGAGCTGCCGTTGTTGCTTGCCTTTGCCGATCAGCTCCTCGATCTTCGTCGTCTCGTACTGGAGGTAGCGTTTCGCGAGTTCATCCAAGCTGTGAGAGCGGGAGCCGGCATCCAGCAAATAGGCGGCAATCAGGGTGTCGAATTCGATCCCGCGCAGTGAGATGCCGCTATTGCGAAGGACGATACGGTCGTACTTCAGGTTTTGCCCTAGTTTGGAGATTCGGTCATCCTCCAGCACGGGACGCAGCGCGGCGATGACCTCATCCTCGGGCAGCGTTTTTGCTCCCTCAGGTCCGCGCAGGGGGATGTAATAGGCCGCCTCCGGGTCCATCGAGAGTGCGATGCCGACGAGGGAGGCCCAGCGCGGCCGGACGTCGGTCGTTTCCGTGTCGAAGCTGATGCACGAGGCCGTCCGCAGCCGATCTACCAGTTCACCTAATGCCCGTAGGTCGTCGATGATGTCGACGTTGACGGCGATCGAGGCCGTCCGCGGCGTGTCGCCCGCGGTGGTCGGCAAGCGTTCGATCTCCGGTAGCAGACTGCGGAATCCGAGTTCCTCGCACAGTTGCCGGGCGGCTTCCCGGCGAATCGGCCCGGGCCGCGCAGCATCCCAGAAAAACGTCAGCGGCACATCCGTGCGCAATTCCACCAAAGGTCGCGTGGCTACGATACGATCCCGATCGGCGATTAGCCGCTGCCGCAGTTTTTCGGGCTGAATCTGCTCGGCATGAGCGAGGATGGCGTCCAAGCTTCCGTATTGTCGAAGCCATTTGGCCGCCGTCTTCGGTCCCACGCCGGGAACGCCGGGAATGTTATCCGTGCTATCGCCGACGAGAAGCTGAAAATCGGCGGCTTGCTCGGGGCGAATGCCCCATTCCGCTTCCAACTTCCCCGAATCCAAAAAGGTTCCTTTGCGAAGATTCAGCAGGCGAACCTTGTCCGACAGCAACTGGCGGCAATCTTTGTCGTTCGTGACCAAAACGCACTCGCCGCCCCCCCGCTCCACGGTTCGCGCTATCGTCGCCAAGATGTCGTCGGCCTCGTAACCGGGAACGGAAAGGCTCAGAATCCCGAGTGCCTCCATGAACCGGCGAATCAGGTCAAACTGCGAGCGGAGGTCGTCATCGAGGCGCGGTCTCCGGGCCTTGTATTCCGCGTACATCTCCTTGCGGAACGTGGGCTCTGCGGATTCGAACGCGCAGATCAGATAGTCGGGCTGATATTGCCGCAGGAGATTCAGCATATCGCGGACGAAACCGAACACCGCGTTGACCGGGCGTCCGTCGGGCGCCGTCAAGGGCGCAATGGCGTGAAAGAGCTGATGGATGAGAGAGTGGGCGTCGACGACGAAGACCCTCCGCTCGGCAAGGGAATCGCCGTCGCCTCTTGCGGCATCGGGACGGCCTTCGTTCGGGAACAGGGATGTTTCCGGAAGGGATCCGGTTTGCGACTTGGGCATGAAAAAGACTCGGTTTGCGGTGCGGACAAGACGGCAACCCATACTTCCGCCGGCGGACTACGGTCGGTCCCCGGAGAGACTCCGGCGCCGGCCGCGGATCGGCCACGAACCCGTTACGACGCGCCCACGCGGCTCAGCGCGTCTCGTTCGCCGTCGTCAACCTATCTTGCGGCTTGGAGGCGGAGAAAACAAGCGGACCGATCTTCCCTTCGGACGCGGAACCCGTGTGATCGCTGTCCGACCAGATTCCCAGCGCGGCCAAAGCCGGCCGGGAGCGGGAAAAATACTTCGCGTAGTCTGCCCCGACGTTGTGCGTTTCCCGGAGCCATCCGGCCGTCGGTCCTTTCCGTACGACGTGCACGGCTGCGTCGATACGCCCGAAGACAAGAGACCGGAACGACTGGCGGAAAACATCTTCGGGGGTCTCTTCGGCGGCGGTGTCCCAAACGTAACCCAGAATGTCGTAGCCGTTTTCCCGGGGGAAGGCCAAATACACTTGCAAGACCTGATCGTTGCGATCCGCGCGAAAGACGCTGCCGCCGGCGGGCAGTCTTGCAGCGCTCCACTGCCACGAAAACCAGGATAGGGAATGAATGTCGGCCGGGCGATTGCGCAGATCCCGATACAAAACTAGGGAGCCGGCGACGGTGTGGAAATGGGCGACGCGGCCCATTCCCGCCGGACCGTCTTCGATGCGAAGCGATGCTTGACCTCGCAGGCCGGACCAGGTTTTCCAGGGATCCGGCCACACGATGCGCCCCCCACGCTTGGACATGAGCGATCCGTCGAAGTCGAATCGCAACTCTTCCGTTTCGGCGGCCGTCGCGAGACCGGTGCCGTGGAAGGGAAGGCGCGCGGCCGCCAAAGTGAGAAAGAGCAACCATTGGCGACGATTCAGCCCTGGCCGATCCAAGGTCAGACTGCCGACTTGTCCTCTCGCGGCGTTTTCCATGCCCGATCCCCTTGTGGACCTCCGCCCGCAAAGACCGCGGCCTTGTTGCGTCCGTCCTTCGCCACCCAGCTTGATTCTACGAGTGGCGGCTTGGAGCTGCAACGATTCGCGAAGGCAAGAAGTCACGCTCCACGTCCCAAGAGGAACTGCGGACCGGCGTCGGACTCGTTTCAGGCGGTTTGGTTAACGGTGAGGCCGCCTGCGGCTGTGGGCAGATGAGGATGGAAACGCCTCCGTCCGCTGTTCGTTCACCGGTTCCCGTCGTCTCCCAAAAGGGTTTTCGTCGCCTCGATGATGGCCGCCGCGGCGGTCCGAACGTCTTCCTCCGTATTAAATCTGCCGAGTCCGATGCGGATCGAGGCTCTGGCTTCCTGCTCCGACAGGCCCAGCGCCAGCAGGACGTGGCTTGGCTTCGCCGTCGCCGAGCTGCAAGCGGAACCGCTGCTCATGGCCAGATGAGGAAGATGGAGGAGCAGGGTCTCTCCCTCCAGGCGTCGAAAGTGGACGTTCAGATTTCCCGGCAGGCGCAAATCCGATCGCTCCAGTGCCGGTCCGTTGAGAGCGATTTCGTCACCCAGGCCGTCTTTCAGAAGGCGAAATAAAAGATCACGCAGCGAGCGGAGCGTAGCGGATTCGGCCTCGCGATCGCGGCAACACAGTTCGACGGCCGCGGCGAATCCCACGATTCCGGGGACGTTCAGCGTGCCGCTTCGCAGACCGCGTTCGTGTCCGCCGCCGAGGATCAACGGCGCTACGCGCAGCGGAGGCCTCCGCTGGGCGACGAAAAGCGCTCCGATGCCCTTCGGGCCGTAGAGTTTGTGGGCCGAAAAGCTCATGAGATCGATGCCAAGCTCGGCCACATCCAAGGGGATTTTGCCCACCGCCTGCGTTGCGTCGGTGTGCAACACGATTCCCTTGTCGCGGCAGATTGCGGCAATTTGTTGAAGCGGTTGAATGACGCCGATTTCGTTGTTGGCCAATCCCACCGAGGCGAAGACCGTGTCCGGACGGACGGCTTGGAGAAAGGCCTCGGGCGTGATCCTGCCGCTTTCCTCGCCATCATGCGGAGCCGGCGTTAGGACCGTGACGTCGAATCCCATGGATCGCGCGGCCTCGATGGGCTCGAGCACGGACGTGTGTTCGATCGCCGTGGTGATGATGTGGCCCGGCCGATTCAAACGCCGCAAATACCCCTGGATGGCGAGGTTGTTGCCCTCGGTGGCCCCGCTGGTGAAC
>FWPU01009979.1_pt1 | contig 14520 bp, 13 predicted proteins | sample 2228361 | NCBI WGS metagenome assembly FWPU01 (sample SAMEA103939777, study PRJEB20133) | metagenome
CGGGTAAATGGCTACGATGTCGTAGTTTTGTTCGTGAACAGTCAGTTTAACGCACGATATGTTTGAACCCATCCCTTGTAAAAGTAAGAAAGAAGGTTAAAAAAATAGGTATTTCTGGATTAAAATTGACAACATTATTAACTGAATGTGTGACATTTTTATTTAATTTACACAAAGTCAATGCACTAACTTGACATTTAATTTAATGCCTTTTAAAATTTCCTTGTTTAAGGAGGTAAAATTATGAAGGTTATGAGGTTGTCTTTTTTGTTTATTGCGTTAATTTTATTTGTTTCTATTCCGATTTTTTCCGCCGAGCTAAACAATCTTTCTTTTTTGCCCGCTTTAAACTCGTCAACAATTGTGAATGATTCAAAAGCCTCTTTTATAAATCCAGCCGGACTTTATCATATTGAAAATCTAAATTTTGAATTTAGTAGCTATAATCTTGGGATAAGTTATCTCTCTCTTTCTATTCCGACTGCGAACTTTTTGGGAATATTTTCTTTTGGTTTGTATAATTTTTCTCGGGAGGTTGAACAACCTGTTGCTGGATATTTTGCGGCTTCTGGAAATAATTTCTGGAATGTTTTAGCACTTGGGGTATCTTTTAAAACCTTAAGCTCTTCAGTCTATAATCCCATAGATGGTTTTTATTTCGATGCCGGTATGATTTTTCACCCAAATGCTTCCCTTGGGCTGGATTTTTTAAAAAATGAATTTTTAAATGATAAGATTTTTATCTCCTTTGCTGTCAAAAATATTGGAGTTGCTTCCAGAACTACAACTCCAGAACCACTTTCTTTAAGACTTGGAGCAGCTTATGATTTAACAATAATCGGAACAAAGCTGTTTGTAGAAAAATCATTTCTTTCCGACAGTGATGTTTTCGTTGCAGGGCTTGAATTTTCTCCAATTCTTCGCTTCATAAGTGAGGAAAAATTTTTCAAAATTGGTGGTTCTTACGATTTTGAACAACAGGATATAAAACTTTCCGGAACAATAATTATTTATAATCTTAATTTTAATATTTCCTACTCTTTTAAATCATCTTTTTTATTTTTTGGTGCAAGCAGTAGTTTTGGGAAAGGGAAAATTGAGATGTCAGAAGAGCTTTATAAAAAAGCCCTCGAAAATTATCAGAATGCTCTTACAATTGAAAAGAGTGATATTGAAGAAAGTTTTAATCTTTATCAGTCTGCCAATGAAGATCTAAAAAAGGCAATAAGCCTTAATCCAGAAAATAAGAAGGTAATCCTTTTAAAAGATTCTATTGATGATAAAATTGAAAATTATAAAAGTAACTTCAGAAATCTGGCAGAAAGTGAAGAGAAAAAGGGTAATTTGCTTAATGCACTAATGTATTATAAAAAGCTATATTTTATTGAAAAAAATGATAAATTAGTTATTGAAAAAATTTCAACATTATCAACGAATAAAAGTTTAAAAAGGAGTATAGAAATTGAAAAAAAGAATATTAAAAGTCTTTATAATAAAAAGAAATATCTTTCTGCAAAACGGAAGATGGATTATCTTTCTAATGTAATTCCTGAAGATTCTGAATTAAAGACATTGAAATCGCAGCTTGAGTATATCCTTAATGAAATTGCAAAGAAATATTATGAACAGGCAAATCTTCAATATAAGAAGGGAAATTATACAGCCTGTATTGATAATGCAAGAAAGGCATTAACCTACAAACCCAATTTTTCTGAAGCGAGGGAGCTTTATAGTTTAGCCGTGAATCAGGTTTCAAAGAAAAAAGGGCTTGAAAGAGCAAAGGAGGAATTTGATAAGCAAAACTACATTCAGGCTCTTAAAATAATCGATGCCTACCTTGTTAAAAATCCACAAAATAAAGAGGCAATAACTTTAAGAAATAACACACTTGAGAAATTAAGAGAGGGATTAAAGGATATGCTTGACAGGGGTATTTTATATTATAATAACGGTGATTATGAAAGAGCTGTGGCTGAACTCGATAAAGTTTTGCTTGTTGATTCAACAAACAGTATTGCAAGTGATTATAGAAGTAGAGCAATATCAAAACTTAAGGCTTTAAAAAAACTTGAAGAGTTTGAGGAAGAGTAGAGTGGAGAAAAAGCTTGGTGTAAATATTGACCATGTGGCTACTCTTCGCGAGGTGAGGCGGGCAAACTATCCTGATCCTGTCCATGCTGCTGTTTTAGTAGAGCTTGCCGGGGCAGATGGTATTACAGTTCATCTTCGTGAGGATAGAAGACACATAAATGATAGAGATGTTTATCTCCTCAAAAAAACTATAAAAACAAAGCTCAATCTTGAAATGTCCCTGAGTGATGAAATTATAAAGATTGCCCTCGATGTAAAACCTGATGAGATTTGTATTGTTCCGGAAAACAGACTCGAAATCACAACAGAAGGTGGACTTGATGTGATAAAAAATTATGAAAAATTAAAGGAAATCATTCCAGAATTTCATAAAAACAATATAAAAGTAAGCATATTTATTGACCCTGACTTAAAACAAATAGAAAAGGCAAAAGAAACAACTGCAGACTACATAGAACTCCATACCGGGAAATATTGTGAGGCAAAGATAGAAAAAGAAATCTACACCGAATTGAATAAACTGAGGGAAGCAGCATCCTTTGCAAAAAAGATTGGGCTTGGAGTTAACGCCGGTCATGGATTAAATTATTTCAACGTAAAGCCTGTTGCTTCAATTGATGAAATAGAAACCTTCAATATAGGACATTCAATTATATCGTATTCTGTTTACATAGGGCTTGAGAGAGCAGTAAAAGAAATGCTAAGCCTGATAAAATAACAATTTTCTTAAAACTTCCTTAAAATCCCGCGGAAGAGGTGCAAAAAACTTTTTTTTCTCCCCTGAAAATGGGCAGATAAATTCAATTTTATAAGAGTGAAGCAATTGTCTTTTTACTGATTTTAAATCTTCACTGTCAAGAAAGTTAATACCATACACCTTATCACCCACAATCGGATGTCTTATTGAGGAAAGATGTTTTCTAACCTGATGTTTTCTTCCTGTAATTATTTCTATTTCAAAGTAGGAAAAGCCACCTTTTGATTTAATGAGTTTTACAAGGCTTGTGGCTGGTTTACCATCAATCCTATCATTTATCCATTTTTCATTAAACTTTGACCCCCCATAGCATATAGCAAGATATACTTTTTTTACTTCCTTTCTTTTCCAGAGTTCTTTAAACTTTTCATACACCTCATTTTTCTTCGCAAAGATTACAATTCCTGAGGTTTCCTTATCAAGTCTATGTATTGCTTTTATATTCTCACTTTGCTTTGCACTTTTAAGTATAAATTCGAGAGAACTGCTGGTTTCATTCGTTGCAATGAATGGGGGTTTATTAACTACGATAATGTAATCATCTTCATAAATTATATCTATTTTTAAATCTTTCCTTTCAGGAATTCCATAAAGCTCTACAATGTCGTTGTAGTTAAGCAAATGAGTTGCAATCCAGATTCTCTGGCTATTGACAAAAACAAGTTTACTATCAATAAGCTTTTTGGCTTTGCTCTTTGAAATAGACAATTTTGATGAAATAAAATCGATAAGTTTTACCCCGTTTTCCTTGACGAACCAGGAATACATTTTATTTTTCTGCTTTTTTTGTGTCGATTAAAAGACCAAGAACAACAAGAATTAATCCGAGAACAATGGTAAGCACAGAAATGAATGCATAAAATCCATCATAGTTTGTAGTAATAAAGTAGGTCAAGAAAAATCCAAAATATGTAACCAAAACCCCCACTATAATAAGTGTCCAGTTGGCTTTTAACATGAGACTTTTTTTCATAAATGACCTGCCAAACATTTTTTCAAACCAGAATGTAATATTTTAACGCAAAAAATTCAGATATTCAATTTTTCAAGCATTCTGTTTCTGTAATAAATTAAAATATCAAGTAGCACCATAAGAAAATTTAATATATAAAAGACTATAACAATGTCTCTTGAGAAAAGAATTTTATGAATTATTCCCGATATATAACCAATTAAAATAATAAAGAGAAAAAAAACACTCTTCCCCTTTGTTGATCTTGAACGATAGGATTTAAAAATTGAAAATGGCCATGCAAAACCAAAGCAAATAAGCATTATTATTTCAAAAAGGCTTAATTTCGCCATTCAACAACTCCTTTAAATAACCTCTTGCAGATTTCGCAAATGGAAATTCTCCTTCCTTTCTTTTAAAATCATGATTATGAATCCTTCCTTTCTTTTTTAAGGCTCGCATGAAATTTTTGTCTTTAAGATTCTCTCTTTCAACAAAATGAAGGAGTTCGTGAAATATAACAAAATCAAGAACAAAAAGAGGTAGCTTTTTTGACTTTAAAATAGGATGGATCCTGATCTCATTTTTTTTAATGTCATAACAACCAAATGTGATTTTTCTGTATCTATTTTTGATTTTACCTTTACTCCATTTTATAGCAGGGAGGCTGGAGAGTGAGAAATAAGAGTTGACAAGCTTAAGTCTTTCTTCCAGAAATATATCTTTCATGAATTTCCTTTATAACTCGGAGGGAGAGGGATTCGAACCCCCGAAGCATTGCTGCTTAACGGTTTTCAAGACCGCCGCCTTCAACCACTCGGCCATCCCTCCAATATATAAAAGGGGGAGCTTTCTCCCCCTTTATAAAACCAGCCAACTGAGGGACTTGAACCCTCAACCTACTGATTACAAGTCAGTTGCTCTGCCAGTTGAGCTAAGTTGGCAAAAACCGCATAATATTCTAATTAAAATTTGCTATAATGTCAAATAAAGCGATGGTTATTTTGTTTACTAACCTAAATCGAACAATTTTTTTGAAAATAATAGAAATTCTCAATTATTTTGAGCTATAAATGAATAACACCTCTCACAAAGCTCGGGGTGATCTTTATAGTTGCCCACACTTATCGAATAGTTCCAGCATCTTGCACATTTTTTACCATCGGCAAAATAACTCGAGATAGCCCATTTTTCATTTTTGATCATAGGATTTGCTAATTCATTAACAATCTCAATACCGGAAACAATAAAAATATATTTTAAGTGATCAGAATATGTTGAAAGTACCTCTCTCAATCTCTTTTCTTCCGGTAATATCAAAATTTTTGTTTCAAGACTGCTTCCCACTGTCTTTCCATTGATTCCTGTGGTTCTTAAAAATTCTATTGCCTTCAACACATCCTCTCGTATATCCATAATAATCGAAAAATCATTAAATACTTGAGAATTATTCCACTCTGGCTCTGGTGATAACCATTCAAGCAAATGCACACTTTCTTCCTGATTGTTTGAAAAGTAACTAAAATATACTTCCTCCATTGTAAATGACAGGATGGGCGCAAGCATTATCATCATTCTTTCAAGAATATAATAAAGAACAGTCTGGGCAGAAAGCCTTTCAACAGAATCTAGCGGATAGATGTATAGCCTATCCTTAAGAATATCAAGATAGAAAGAGCTTAAATCAACAGAACAAAAATTGTAAACCTCCCTGAAAGCTCTGTAAAACTCATATCCATCATAAAATCTTTCAACATTATTTGATAGATTGTAAAATTTTGCAAGTATAAATTTATCCACAGGCAGTAATGTTGAATATTCAAGCAGCTTTGTTTTATCAAATCCATTAAGATTACCAAGCAGATACCTGAAAGTATTTCGGATTTTTCTGTACATATCTATACAAATCTTTATCATATGTTCACCAATTCTTAAATCCTCGCGATAATCCTCTGAAACAACCCATATTCTGAATATATCAGCCCCATATTTATCATAAATTTCCTTTGGGGCAATTGTATTCCCCAGACTTTTGTGCATCTGTCTGCCAAGTTCGTCAAGTACCCAGCCATGAGTTATAATGGTCCTATAAGGGGCATTTCCTTTCATCGCAAGAGAGGGCCAGAGAGATGATTGAAACCATCCTCGGTACTGATCGTTCCCTTCAAGATAAACATCCGCGGGACTTCTTAGTTCTTCTCTTTTATCTAAAACAGCATAATGTGAGACACCAGAATCAAACCATACATCCAGAATATCCTTTTCCTTTCGGAACTTTTTACTGCCACATTTGCTACATTTTGTCCCTTCAGGCAAAAATTCACTGGCGTCCTTCTCATACCAAACATTAATTCCATCTGGATGTCTTTTCATCTCTTCAACAACATTATCTATGAGTTTTTTCTCAAGAAGTGGTTCACCACAATCATCACAGAAAAAGGCAACTATCGGAACTCCCCAGTACCTCTGCCTTGAAAGACACCAATCAGGTCTATCCTCAAGCATGTTTTTAATCCTCAATTTTCCCCACTCTGGTACCCACTTAACCTCCTCTAAATATTTCAGTGCGAGCTCTGAAAGAGACTTATCAGAAACTCTAAAAAACCACTGTGGTTTTGACCTGAATATAATTGGATTTTTACATCTCCAGCAATGAGGATAGCTATGCGTTATGTTCTCTCTTTCGTATAATAAACCCTTTTCATTAAGAAAATCTATAATCTTTTCATTTGCCTCAAAGACATTCATCCCGCCAAAGTGCTCAAGAGACTTTTCAAATTTCCCATCGTCATCAACAGGAGAAAGTAAAGGCAAATGATTTTCAAGTCCTATGACATAGTCTTCAATACCGTGTCCCGGTGCGGTATGAACTATACCTGTTCCAGTATCCATTGTAACATGAAGACCAAAAACAACCCTGCTTTCTCTATCAATCCAGCAATGGTTTACCTTCATTCCTTCGAGGTCTGATTTTGACAGATTTACAAACTCTGGATTTTTTATACCCTTTATACTTACCACAGAATTTAGCAATTTTTCTGCGACGATAAGATATTCATTATCAACCTTAACAGCCACATAGCTTTCCTCTGGATTAAAAGACAACCCTGTGTTGGCAGGGAGTGTCCAGGGTGTTGTTGTCCATATTAAAACAAAAAGCTTTTTATCTTTCAGTTTTTCAATTTTGTGAAACACAACTGGAAATTTTACATATATAGATGGCGAAGTATGGTCGTGATATTCTATCTCTGCCTCTGCAAGAGAGGTTTTACAGGAAATACACCAGTAAATCGGTTTTAACCCCCTGTAAATATAACCATTTTCAACAAGCCTGCCAAAAGCCTCAACGATCGCTATTTCATAATCTTTGGACATGGTCAAATAAGGATTCACAAAATCACCTATTACTCCAAGCCTTTCAAAGGATTCCATCTGAATCTTTACATACTTTTCAGCATATTTCCTGCAATGTTCTCTCAACTCTACAGGACTGATGGTATGAGCCTTCTCGCCGAGTTCCCCAACTACCTTCAATTCTATTGGCAAACCATGACAATCCCATCCTGGAACATATGGGGCTTTAAAACCTTTAAGGAATTTGTATTTATTCAAAATATCCTTTAATACTTTATTTAAGGCAGTACCACAATGAATTTCTCCATTCGCATAGGGTGGACCATCGTGCAAAACAAATAGTGGTGCACCTTTTCTCTTCTCAAGTTGCTTTTTGTATATATTAATTTTTTTCCATCTTTTCACCATTTCTGGCTCTTTTTCAATAAGATTGGCCTTCATTGAAAAATCAGTTTTTGGTAAATTTACGGTTTTACTATAGTCCATAATTTTCCTCTAATTGTAAGTTTAATATATTATTATAAAATTAATTGTGCTATAAATCAAAAAAATCACTTGGTTAAAATATTTTTGCCGAGCAAAATTAAGGATTATAGATAAACATAAGGGAATGTAAAAGACAACCTTTGTATTTATATATTTTACAATGAATTAGCTGAGTATGTTTTTTAAAACCTTCTTTAATTCTTCCTTTGTAGTTGTATTTATTACTTTTCCTATATTTTCCTTTTTTTGGAAAATGTTTGCAATTTTTGACAAAATTTCAACATGAAGATCATTTTTATTTGCCGGTGAAAATAAGAAAAATATAATATGAACAGGTTTTCCATCCGGTGAATTCCATTCTATCCCATTTTTTGAAAAACCAAATAACAACACTGGGGTTGAAACAATATCAGTTCTTATGTGTGGAATTGCAATAAAATTTCCAATAGCAGAAGAAAATACATTTTCTCTTTTAATTAAATCTTCAAATATTTTTTTCACTGGCAAATCCTTTATGATTAATGAAGCATTATTCAAGATTTGTAATATTGCTTCTTTCTTATCAAGTGTGCTAATTAATAGTGTTCCATTCTTGAAATCCATAAATTTCTGTAGTCTCACAAGTTTTCGCCTTTTCATTACCAGACTTATCCATGGTCCCATTAAGATTGAGGAAAACAGTGAACTGAATACAATTGCTATAAAAACAGGTGGGGTTATTAAATTTAGCTGCAACGCAATATTCGCAACAACAATTCCCATCATTCCTCCCGGAGTATGAGCAATAGAAACTATATTTTTATTTGTTCCACTTATCTTACTAAAAGAAACCCCTATCCATGCACCTAAATATCTCCCCGCTATTCCAAGAAAGGTTATTAAAAAAGTAAGAAACCAGTCAAAACTTTTAATAAAATCAATCTTAAGTCCAATATTCACAAAAAATATGGGAACAAAAAGAGCATGAACCATCTGAGAGATTATTGAACGTGTTTCTTCTTTAAGATTTGTAGCTTCACCAACAACAACACCTGCAATAAAAAAGCCGAAGAGTGCATGTATGCCTATAATTTGAGTGATAGCTCCAGATAATATTCCTACAACACATGCAAAGGTAAATGAGGATGAAGGCTCCGGGAAATTATTTTTATCAAAAAAATCTATTATTATATTTGATAACTTTCTTCCAGCCGTAAGCGATAAAAAAGAAAAAAGAACTATAAAAAATAAAATACTAAAAGTTCCTCCTAACTGAATAACACTTTGCGAAAACATACCAAGTATGATAGTAAAAATAGCCCAGCCAATAATATCATTAATAGCAAGGGCTGACATTGTTAAAAAACCAAGCTCTGTTTTGAGTAAATTTAAGTCATGAAGAACCTTAGAAGTAATAGGCATATCACTAATTGTCATTATTGTTGACAAAAATAGTGCAAATAATAACCTTTTATCAATATCAACAAGATATTTATCTGACAAAAAGTAACTTGGAACAAAAGCAATCATCATTGGAATAATTATATCGCTTGTAGCAATAATAAAAGCATTTGTCTTCTGTTTCCACACAGATGAAAAATTCATCTCAAGACCAGTATCTAAAAGTAGAAATAATACTCCAATCCATGCAGCTGTCTCAAGCATCGAATTCTGAACAATATCGTTTGGGAAAAGAATATTAAAAACAGCTGGAAAAAAGCGACCTAAAATTGTTGGACCAAGTAAAATACCTACCAAAAGCTCAGCAGTAATGACAGGCAGTTTTACTTTTCTAAAAAGCTCACCAATAGAACGAGCTAAAATTAAAATAATTCCCAGCTGAACAAGAAATAAAAATATATTTGCTTCTTCTAAATGCGGCATATTTTTCTCTTCTTTAATAAACTAACTTATTTAGGACATTCAGGTTACATTAATTCTTTTAATATTCCAAAAAAGGAAGACAACTGTTTTACTCCCCAAAAAATTTCTTTACAAATTTGATTTTTTCGAGAGTATGAAAAGACTGCCCCCCTTCATGGTTATTAAATGGATAAATCTTAATCTCTTTTTCACCTGCATAGTAATTATAAGCTGAAAAGACAGTGGAAGGTGGACATGTGGTATCCATAAGTGCAACAGAAAACAATGCTGGTGATTTTGCCCTAACAGCAAAATTTAGACCATCAAAATAAGAGAGAGTTTTAAAAACAATATCAACCTTATCTCTATGTATCTTGAGAAAATTCGTAATTTCACCATAAGGCATGGCATCAGTTATTTCCAAAGCTCTTCTGTAATTACAAAGAAAAGGAACATCAGGCATCAATAATTTCACATGTGTGGAAAGGGATGCTACTGCAATGGCAATTCCTCCTCCCTGACTTCCACCAGTTACAGCAATTTTCTCTCTATTTACAAAATCAAGCTGAAAAGCAGCTTCTACACATCTTACAGCATCTGTAAAAACTCTTCTATAGTAATACTTCTCGGGACTAATAATTCCCCTTGTCATAAAACCTGGATATTGCGGGTTATCTTCTTCTCCATAGTCTGGAGTATCTCCTTTACTCCAGCTGCTTCCCTGTCCCCTTGTGTCCATAACAACATGAACGTAACCACAAGAGGCCCAGACAAGCCAGTCAAATGGAAAATTCCTTCCACCACCATAGCCAATAAATTCAACAATACAGGGAAGTTTTCTATCTCTTTCTGCAGGCAAAATTCCCCAGCCATTTATTTTTTGCCCTTTATAACCACAGAAGGTTAAATCATAAACTTCTACGGTCTTTAAATAATAATCAACTTTTTTCAGTTCCAAATTAAGAGGGTGCTTCTGCGCTTCTGAAATTGTTTTTTTCCAGAAATCATCAAAGTCTTTTTCTTCAAATCTTTCCGGTTTGTAGTTCTTTAACTCATTAAGTGACATATCAAAGTATGCCATAGATAACTCCTCTTTCTTCTAAATAAAAAAGTCTTTACGACAGTGTGATAATTTCCTCAATTTAAGTATTTATATAATAAAATATTAAAAGGTTTTTATCAAGTTTGATACAAAAGAGTTAACAACTGGGATGTTTCGTCTTTAAGAGAATCTCTTGAAATAAATTAAAATTAGTTATACCCCCAAATGGTTGCTTTTATTTTATTATAAAACATAAAAATAGACACGAAAAATATTTCGGGCTCTGCTTTATGGAATTTGTATCTATTACTCTTTTAAAAAATTAATTAATTCAGGTATTGATTATTTTTTTTAGATATTTTAGAATAAAATATCTTTTAATTTTTAATGAGGTATACCGTGAAAGATTTTCAAAAGGTTGAAGGTAAGAAAAAGAAGGATTTAGTACTTTATGCACTCAGTACATGCATATGGTGTAGAAAAACAAAAAAACTTCTTGATGAACTCGGTGTGGAATACAGCTATATTGATATGGATCTTGTTAATGAAGAGCTTGAAGAAAAACTCACAGCTGAAATGAAAAAGTGGAATCCTGATTGCTCATTTCCTACACTTGTTATAGACAATAAAAGATGTATTGTTGGTTTTCAGGAAGATGAAATAAGGAAAGAATTTGAATGAAAGAAAAAATTTTTATTTCTTCAGAAGAAGTTGAACTTGAATACAAAAGGCTTTATAAAGAAGCTGAATCCGGTGGTTATCATCTCAATCCAGATGTAGAATTTACAAAAGCCCTTGTGGAGGGTCTTTTAATCAACACAAAAAGATATGGATACCCAGCCTGTCCCTGCAGACTTGCAAAAGGCGAAAAAGAAAAGGATCTGGATATAATATGCCCCTGTGATTATAGAGATGCAGATTTGCTGGATTATGGAACCTGCTATTGTGGGCTTTATGTTAGTGGAGATGTTGTAAACGGAAACAAAAAAATATCTTCTATCCCGGAAAGAAGAGGAAAAGTTATGGGAAAAGAAAAGGTTGAAATTTCTGGCTTAAAACTTACTTACCCCGTATGGCGGTGTAAAGTATGCGGGTATCTTTGTGCAAGAGATAATCCGCCAGAGGTTTGTCCTGTATGTAAAGCAAAAAAAGAAAGATTTGAAAGGTTTATATAAGCTTTGTTATCGCTTCTTTTACACTTTGATTTGGTTCTATTTGTTTAATTTCAGCTAGTATTTCTTTTATTTTTCTGGAAAGTCTTTTTTTACCCAGTTCTTCTATGATTGTAATTTTTACCTCTTCATTTATATTGGAGTATAAAAGTCTCAAAAGATCTCTTATTGGATAAATTTTTTTCTTTGAAAGAAGCAATTTCACGGAGTGTTTTTGAACATGAATGTTTTTTGAATAAAGTATTTTTGTTATCAATTCTTCTACTGAGAGTTTTTCAATCTTTTCCTCTGAAAATTTTTTGCCAATCTTTTTTGAAAAAAGCTTATCAAAGTCTGGTAATTTTACAAAATTTTTTATTTCTTTAAATATAAAATTTTCAAAAAAATTGGGTTTTTTTGAGTTTTTTAATGACTCATCGTAGATTTTTCTTTTTTTAGGATTAGATAGAATAGTATATGCCACTGTTATTTCTTCAAAGATTTTTGAATAATCTTTTCCCTTCTTTTTACCAAGATCAGGATGAAACTTTTTCGCAAGCTCTTTAAAAGCCTTCTTTATTTCTTTAGCATCAACATTTTCTTTAACACCAAGAATATCATAATAGGTTTTCATACCACCTCTTGATAGACATTTGAATTTGCATTTATTTCGCTGTAAATGAATTCAAGTCTGTCGATCTGTCTTTTCAGATCCTCAAGATTTTGTTCCTCTTCAGTCTTTTTAATAAATCCCAATATTTCCTGCAATTCTTGGTTAACAAGCATCTCATAATAGGCTGGCGGAACGCTTGATCTTATTTTTTCAGCAAGGCTTTCTGCATATGTTTTTAACTTCATTGTTTCAAATAGATTTTTCCTTTTACTTATTTCTTCTTTGAAAATCAAGCTGTTCTTTTTAAAGTTTTCAATTTCTTCTTTTGATATTAGAGATTCATTTTTAATTGTTATAGTCTGTACCTTTTTTGTATCCACATCCAATGCACTTACATTTAATATTCCATTTACATCTATCTCAAATGTAACCTCAATCCGAGGTATGCCCTTTTTTGCCTCTCTTACCCCCTCAAGTTTGAATTTACCAAGAGAGACATTATGTTTTGCATACATACTTTCTCCCTGCAGAATATGAATATCGACAGTTTTTTGAAAATCTGCGACCGTAGTAAAAATCCTTTTTGCACAGGTGGGTATGGGAGAATTTCTCTCTATTATAGGAACAAAATATCCATTTTCCACCTCTATGCCAAGGGAGAGAGGTATAACATCCACGAGAACAAGCCCATCTTTGCTCCCCTCAATTATTGACGCCTGTAAAGCAGCCCCCTTTGCAACCGCATATTCTGGTTCTATTGAAGTATCCACTTCTTTCCCAAAGAATTCACTAACTCTTCTTCTTATATATGGAATTCTTGATGATCCCCCCACAAGAATTATTTTGTTTATCTCTTCTTTTCTTAGTTCAATATCTTTTAAGCACTGTTCACACAATTCAAGAGTTCTATTTACATAACTTTCAATCATTGTTTCAAAATCTTTCCTTGAAAATTCAAATTCAAGGTCTTTGGGACCTTCATCATCTGCTGTAATGAAAGGAATGTATATATTAGTTTTTTCCAGACTTGATAACTCTATCTTTGCTCTTTCAATAGCCTCTGCAAGCTTTGTCATTGCAAGGGGATCGGTTTGTAAATCTAAAAAAGTTTCTTTTTTAAATTTTTCTATAACTGCCTTTTCTATTGCTTTATTAAAATCTTCACCACCAAGCTGGTTATCACCACATGTTGCAAGCACCTCAAATACACCATCTGAAACACTTAATACTGAAACATCAAAAGTTCCTCCCCCCAAATCATAAACTACTATTTTTTCCTCTTCTTCACCCTTTATTCCATAAGCCAGCGCTGCTGCTGTAGGTTCGTTTATAATTCTTGGCACTTTTAAACCAGCAAGCTCTGCTGCAATTTTTGTTGCCTGCCGCTGATTGTCATTAAAGTAGGCTGGAACCGTTATTATGGCTTCTTTTATAGTTTCGCCAAGATTTTCCTCTGCTATTTTTCTAAGATGTTTAAGAATTACTGCCGAAATTTCTTCCGGTGAATAAGTTACACCATTTATAAAAACCTTTTCTCCAGAACCCATTTTCCTTTTTATCCTTCTGATTGTTTTATCCGGATATTTAAGTTCCTGCTTTAAGGCATCAAAGCCAAAGTACACCTCATCATTATCTGAGAAAACTACCACAGAGGGAAAACTTTTTCTCCCTTTACTGTCAGGAATAATTACAGGTATTTCATTTTCAATATATGCAATAGAAGAAAAAGTTGTTCCAAGATCTATTCCGATTATTCTTGACATAAAAACTCCTCAGGAATAGGCTTATTAATATTTTCGGCTAAAAAAGAAAAGATTTAAAATTGAATTTTTATTATTTTCCCTTTAGATTTACTTCCCTTTAAGCAGAAGATCGGACAGCTCAAAATTACAAATTTGAAAGTTAAAAGTTTTCTTTAACCAAAGATTACCTTTCCCAATCTATCTGCTTCGGATTCATCGGTCGCAAGCATGTGGCAGTTGAAAGTTAAAAGTTGAAAGTTATAAAGTTGTGTATAACCAAAATTTTTCTACCGTTGGATTTTGATTCTAACTACTGAAAAAATCATACTCTTAACAATTTACTAAAGAAAACAGGATGTTTTCTGTCCCGCACATTGAGACAGGATGTCGAATGTGCGAGGGTAGATTTTTTCAAGTCTAACCATTGAAAAATCCAAAAGGTGGTGGCGTTTTTTACTTCGCTTCGCTCTGTGCATGCTTTGCTTCTTTC
>FWPU01009982.1_pt1 | contig 14517 bp, 12 predicted proteins | sample 2228361 | NCBI WGS metagenome assembly FWPU01 (sample SAMEA103939777, study PRJEB20133) | metagenome
CGACATCCGCGACCGCGAGGCCCTGCGCCGGGCGCTGTGGGGGGTGGATGCGGTCGTCCACCTGGCGGCGCGGGTGGGGGTGGGGCAACCAACCCAGGTCGAGCCATACATGGACGTGAATGTTCGGGGTACAGCGGTGCTCCTGGAACTGCTGGCCGAGCGACCGGCGCGGCGGCTCGTCCTAGCCTCTTCGACCGCCATTTATGGGGAAGGGCGCTACCGTTGTCCCGACTGTGGGCTGGTCTCGCCCCCGCCGCGTGGGGAGACACAACTGCGGGCGGGGGAGTGGGAGGTGCGCTGTCCCCACTGCGGGCAGGTCGCCACGCCACAGCCCACCGACGAGGGCAAGACGGCCGGCCCGGCCTCGGCCTACGCCCTGAGCAAATACACCCAGGAGCAGTTGGCCCTGGCGGCCGGTCATGCCCTGGGCATTCCGGTAATCGCGTTGCGCTACTTTAACGCCTACGGCCCGCGGCAATCGTTGCACAACCCCTACACTGGCGTCGTGGCCCGCTTTGCCGCGCGGCTGCTGCGCGGCCAGGCCCCGGTCGTCTATGAGGACGGCCGGCAGACGCGCGATTTTGTGCACGTCTCCGACATCGTCCGGGCCAACCTGCTGGCGCTGAGCGCCCCGGACGGGGTGGGCGTCTTTAACGTGGGTAGCGGGCAACCAACGACAGTGCTGGACCTGGCTAGCCAACTCGGCCAGGTTCTAGGCCAGATGGTTTCGCCCGAGGTACCCGGCACCTACCGCCCCGGCGACATCCGCCACTCCTGGGCTGACACCTCCTGCATCCAGGCCCTGGGCTACCGCCCCCAGGTGCCGCTGGACGAGGGAATCGGCGAGACGGTGGAATGGGTACAGAGACAGATCGGCCCCCTAGCCCCATAAACCAACTCAAATAATGCGATCACGATTTCGCCGGACCCTGGCGTTATTATTCCTGGCCGGACTCTTGCTGCTGACTGTATGGAAGGTCACCCCTCTGCGTAGTGCTGCCGCCTGGCCTCCCCCGGTGCCCATCTTTGAGGTGACCGAAGAGGCCGCCCTGTGGACACCGGCCATCGTCGCTGACAGCACTGGCCGGATCCACGCCTTTTGGACGTACCAGCCGGCCGACAGACCGGACCTGCATGGAGGGGAGTTCATCTACTATGCCCGCCGTGAAGACGACCGCTGGTCCGAGCCGAACGCCGTCCTTTCCTCCCCGGAAGGACGCTCCGCCATCCTCCCCGTGGTGGGAATCGACCTGCGTGGAATGCTCCACCTCCTCTGGACAGGAAACTCCCCTGGTGGCGCCCGCTACGTCTACTACAGCCGCGCCTATGCCGGCGACGCCACTTCGACCTGGGATTGGACAGGGCCTTCCCTCCTGATCCCCCAAGCGGCTTCTTTTCCCAGCCTGACGATCGACGACGCTGGCAACCTGCACGTCATCTGTGCCAGCGAGCGGGCACTCCTCTATGTGGCCTCCTCTGACGGTGGGGAGACCTGGTCTCTTCCTGTAGAGATTGCCGAAATCATCCCCAACGATTGGGGCAACTACAGCAGCGTCGTGGTAGACAGCCAGGGGCGTATCCATGTTGCCTGGACCGACGGGGACTCCCAAGCCCGTCCCCTCTTTGGGCGTATCTTTTACAGCCGATCTGAGGACGAGGGCCAACTCTGGACTGCCCCAATCCTCTTCGCTGAGGACGGCGTATACAACCAGCCCACACTGACCATTCAGGGAGAGACCATCCATCTGGTCTGGAACGGTTCTGGGGCAACTGGGGGGCGGTACCACTCCTGGGCCACCGATGGAGGAAAATCCTGGAATGACGAGGGACGCATCCTGCCGCCAGGAGGGCTGAGTGGCCCCCCCCAGATGGTGGTAGATACAGCCGGTGTCCTGCATCTGGTGACGTCGGGCAACGGCCTGAACCGTTTGAACGGCCTCTTTTACACCTTCTGGGACGGTCTGGCCTGGAGTGAAGCCGTGGACCTGGCTCCCTCTACCTGGGGACAATCCCCTCAACTGACCCTCGCCGAGGGAAACCACCTCCATCTCGTCTGGCTGACCCAGGTCCAGCCCGATCAAGGCGATTTCCTGATGGTACAATATACCCATTACCGAACACTCGCGCCGGCTCTGCCCTCTCAACCGCTACCCACCGCACCTTCTACCAGAACACCTGAACCCAGCCCCACGGCGACGCCTGAGGCAACCCCCTCGCCATCCCCGACCGCCTTTGCTTCCAGCGGTGTTGCCCCTCTTCCCGACAATACGACTGCGCCGTCTCCCCTGGAACAACCCTTCCTGGTCGGAGCCGCAGCGTCCGTGCTGCTCATTGGCCTCACCCTTGTACTTCGAGCGGTCCTGACACGGAGGCGGCCACGATGACCAACCCTTCTCTTCTGAATCATCTACGGTCGCTTTTCCGCTATCGGGAACTGCTCTGGATGTGGACGCTCCGCGAGATCAAGGTGCGCTACAAGCAGTCGTTGCTGGGGATCGCCTGGGCCATCTTGCAGCCCCTTTCCCTGATGGTCATCTTTAGCGTTGTTTTCTCCATCTTTGTTCCCCTGCCGACGGACGGGGTCCCCTACCCGATCTTTTCCTACACCGCTCTCCTCCCGTGGACCTTTTTCACCACAGCGATCACCTTCGGTGTGCCCAGCCTGACCAACAACATGCACCTGGTGACCAAGATCTACTTTCCCCGGGAGATTCTCCCGATGGCAGTCATCGGGGCTGCTCTGGTGGACCTGGGGGCGGCGGCCACCGTGTTCCTGGGCATGCTCCTCTTTTACCGGGTCCAGATCGGGGTTGCCTTCCTTTTGGCCCCTGTCCTCCTGCTGATCGAAATTGCCCTGGCCCTGGGGGTAGTCTTCTTTGCCTCGGCGGTGAACGCCCGCTTTCGCGATGTTCGTTTTGTCGTGCCCCTGGCGATGCAACTGTGGATGTACGCCACCCCGATCATCTACCCGATGAGCCTGGTCCCAGAGCGGTTCCGCTTGCTCTACCAACTCAACCCGATGGCCGTCCTTATTGAGGCCTACCGCAGCGTCATCTTGCACCGACAGATGCCCACTGGGGGAATGCTGGCCCTGGTGGCCGGCCTCTCTTTCACGGTGCTCGTGCTGGGGTATTGGTATTTCAAGACTGAGGAACGAACTTTCGCGGATATTATCTGAAATGACCGACTGGGTCATCCGTCTGGAACAGGTTTCCAAACAATACCGGCTTGGAGGGATGCGGGCCAGCCTGCGGGAAACCCTGGCCGGCCTGCCGCAGCGACTCTTGCGCCGACAGTCTACTCGAGAGAGCAGGTATCTCTGGGCCCTACGGGACATTTCGTTCGAGGTGCGGCGCGGGGAAGTGCTGGGCATCATTGGGCCGAACGGGGCAGGTAAAACGACTCTGTTGAAATTGCTTTCCAACGTCACCTACCCCACCACGGGCCGCATCGAGGTGAACGGGCGCGTTTCCTCCCTCATCGAACTGGGGGCCGGGTTTCACCCTGAATTGACCGGCCGAGAAAACATCTACCTGAATGGGGTCATCCTGGGCCTGACCCGGAAAGAGATTGACCGCCGCTTTGACGAGATTGTCGAGTTCTCCGGCCTGGGTCGCTTTCTGGACACTCCGGTCAAACGCTATTCTTCAGGCATGTATGTGCGACTGGGGTTTGCCGTCGCTGCACACACCAACCCGGAACTCCTTCTCGTGGACGAGGTGCTGGCTGTGGGAGATGTCGCGTTCCGCAGCAAGTGTTACGAACGGATGCTGAACCTGCTGAAACAGGGAGTGACCATCCTGTTCGTTTCGCACAACATGCAGGCGATCAGTCGCATCTGCACGCGAACGCTGGTCCTCGATCGAGGGCAGATCGTGTTTGCCGGACCGCCGTCTGAAGCGACCGACTTTTATCTGGCCCGAGTGGGCGAAAGACCAGGCCCTCGCAGTGGAAGTGGGGAGGTCGAGATCACCCACCTGGAACTGTTTGACCAGACCCTCCAGCCATGCGAATCGTTCCCCACAGGCTCGTCCCTTCTCGTTCGGATTCATTACCAGGCTAAACAGACGGTCTATGAGCCGGTCTTTGGCCTCCTGATCGACTCGGCCGAGGGGTTGCGCATCGCCGAGTGCCGCAGCGATGTCGCGGGGCTGAGCATAGCTTCGCTTCAGGGGAGTGGGTACGTCGATCTGCAGATCGAACGTCTGGATCTGACCCCGGGGGTCTTGTTTCTCAGTCCGGTCATCTGGAAAAAGAGCGGGTTGTCTCTCCACGACTATCGGAAAAAACTGGCCCGCATTCTCATCACGGGCGAAAAACGAGCCGGTGGACTGGTGCATCTGCCCCACCGCTGGCACCTGCCTGCCCCTGAGCAGAACAGGACGTCATGAACCAATCGTCATCGTGGGAGGAACCAGGAGATGCAACGACTCGGGCAGTTCTTCCGCACCCGTCTCCGCCCCAGGAAACCGACGGTATCGGAAGAACGTATCCCCTTTGAAAGGCACTTTAATGCTCCGCTCGTGATCACCAACACAGACTGGTACGTCAACGAACGAATCGTCGAGCTCCCCTTCATTTATGCCCACCTAGACCCGGACGGGCAGGGGAAGCGTGTCCTCGAATTTGGTTGCACCCGCAGCCATCTCGCCCTCTCTTTGGCTGCGCTGGGATACGAGGTGGTTGGCATTGATCTCCGCTCTTATCCATTCCACCATCCCAACCTGCGCTTTCTCCAAATGGACATCCTCGATTTCACAGACGAGGTCGGCTTTGACTATATCACCGCTGTTTCAACCATCGAGCACATTGGGCTGGGGTCCTACGGTGAACCCCCACGGGAAGCGGCCCTTGCAGAGGTGCTGGCGCACTTGCATACCTTGCTGAAAAGCGATGGTCTGTTTCTCTTGAGCACCCCGGTTGGGCGATCCCACCAGGACTCCTTTCTACGCTCTTTCTCCTGGAAAGAATTGGCAGCTCTGTTGAGAAAAAGCGGCTTTGAGACGGCCGCCCAAAAGTTCTACTATCGTGACCGTCTCAAGTTCTGGCACCCCTGTACGCTCAACGACCTGGAAACGATCTCCAATGAGCAGGAACAACGCGGCCTGACCGGGGTCAATGGGGTTGCCTGCCTGGCTCTACGCCTGAGTGATAGACATGCCTGACCTGTCTTCGCTACACCTTCTCCTGCGGCCGGGAACAGTCCGCGCAACCTTGCGCAGAACGCGACTCTTTTTCATCGTCGGGATGGGGCGGTCAGGGACCCGCTGGTTGAGCGACCTGTTCGATCTGGCGGAGGGGTGCGCCGCCTACCACGAGGCTCCCGGCGACCGAGACGCTCTGGTGCGTGCCTACTGGTCGCCCAGGCAGGCCCGCCGATACCTGCGTGGCCGCCGCGAACGATTGATCGCCTCCCGCATCTTGCGCCGCGGATGTCATACGTACGGAGAGGTCAACAGCCTTCTGCGGCACCATGTGGATGCCCTGTGGGAACGCTGGCAGCCGACAATCCTCCATCTGGTTCGCGATGGCCGGGCCGTGGTGCGCTCGATCATAAACCGCACCGCCTTTACGCCGGCAGACCGAGACCACACCGGCCGCCTGGCTCCCCGACCAGACGATCCCTGGTGGGAAAGGTGGCCACAAATGGGGCGTTTTGAGCGCGTGTGCTGGTACTGGGCCAGCACAAACCGCTACCTTATGGAAAGACATCTTCCCGTGGTCCGCTTCGAGGATATCCTGCATGCTTACGAGGCCCTCTCCAGCCAAATTCTCGAACCACTGGGGATTGCTCTTCCTGTACAGATATGGCAGGAGCATGTTCGTCAGCCACAGAACATCAGCCGTCAAAGGCACTTCCCGCCCTGGGAAGAATGGTCCTCCCAACAAAAGCGGCAATTTCAAGAAATCTGCGGCGATGTTATGCAGGCACTGGGCTACGAGTTCTAATCTCCCCAAAGCAATGTCGGTACGCACAAACCAGGTTCTCCTCCTCGCCTCCACCTTTCCACCCCAGATCGGGGGGGCAGAATCTTACCTTCACCACCTCTACACCCGTCTGCCCGCCGGGCAGGTCGTCGTCTGTGCTGCTCAGACGTCAGGGGGCCACGAATTTGACGCCAATTCTCCCCTGCGGACGGTGCGGGTGCAGCCTGAACTCTTTTCCGCCTACTGGCAGGGTCGCCGCCGCCGTGCCCCGGCCTTTCTCCTCTGGAGTTGGCTTTGCCTGCGCCATCGGGCCACCCTGATTGCCGCTTCGCGGACCCTCCCGGAAGGCATTGTTGCCTGGATGTTCCATCAGGTCTGGAAAACCCCCTACATCGTCCACACCTACGGCCTCGATTTTTTGCGGCCGGCCCAGAACGAGTGGGGGCGGTTCTACGTCCGGCGCGTCTTGGAGGCCGCCGCACACGTTACGGCGTGTAGCCACTTCACAGCGGACCGGTTGTCTTCGCTCGGAGCGCACCCGGACTGCATCACGACGATCTATCCTGGTGTGGACCTGGAGCGATTCCGGCCGGCAGACCCGGACACCATCGCGACCCTCAAGGAACGGCTGGGGCTACGCGACCGACGCGTCCTTCTGACGGTCGGTCGGCTGGTTCCCCGCAAGGGCCACCGACAGGTACTCGCTGCCATGCCCCGAGTCATCGCCCAGGTCCCTGACCTTTGCTATCTCATCGTCGGCGACGGCCCCGAACGGCCTGCCCTGAAGAAACATGTCCACCAACAAGGGTTGGAGTCCTATGTCCGCTTTACCGGCCAGGTGTCCGAAACCGAACTGCCCCACTATTACCAGATCGCCGACCTGTTCATTCTGCCCAACCGTGACCTCTCGGGCGATGTTGAGGGGTTTGGGATCGTCTTTTTGGAAGCCGGTGCCTGCGGTGTTCCCGTCATTGGGGGAGCATCTGGCGGGGCTCAGGAAGCCATCGTGCATAACAAAACGGGGCTGCTGATCAACCCGGAGCGAACCGACGAGATCGTCCAGGCAATGCTCGACCTGCTGAGCGACTCTGACCGAAGGCAGGCGATGGGCCGGGAAGGACAGGCCCACGCCTGCTCCTTCTCCTGGGATAGGGCAGCCCAGGAGTTGCGCGCCCTGCTGGAGAGATTGCCCGCTTCCCGCCCCTGGGCCACCCGCCTGCTGGACCTGCGGACAGGGCCACGGTTACTCTCCACCCTCTTGCGCCCCAACTGAGCGCACCGAGGAGTTCAGCGATGGGAAAGTTGCGCATTGCCTACCTTTTTCAAAGCGCCGGGGTTCGCCTATCCGAGAGTCGCGCTCTCCAGGTGCACATGTACCACCTCGTCAGGGGGCTACAACGAGCCGGCCACCAGGTCACCTGGGTTGTCAACGTGCCCGGTCGCAGGGTGCTCCGCACAACCGACCTCGAGCGCGCCCGCCGCGACGACTGGCGCGAGGAAGACTACGCTGACCCGGGATGGGTGGGGGCTCGCCCGCTCCTCTTCCTGGAGAGCGGAATCCGCCGCCTACAATCCACCTTGCACTTACCGTACCTGGCCCTCTTTGATAGCCTCCGCATGTACCAGGCCTGCTGCCGCAGCCTGAGCGACTATGACCTGTTTCACGAGCGTTACAATCTGATGAGCATCGGTGGAGCGCTGGCCTCCAGGCGTATGGGAATTCCCCTGGTTCTCGAAGTGAATGCCGACATGTTGGCCGAGTGTGCTTATCTGGGTACACCATGGCGCGGCTTGCGGGCATTCTGCGCCAGGTGGGCCACACGGTTTAGTTTTCGCACCGCCCGCAGAATCATCTGCGTTTCGAACGAGCTCCGGGAGCACCTTATCCACCGGTGGCAGGTGCCGAGGGCCAAGATTGCCGTGCTGCCCAACGCTGCCGACATCGCGGCGTTTGTCCGACCCACCCCAGGGCAAGACTGGCAGCGGAAACTCGGCCTGAATGATGCCCCGGTCGTGCTCTTTGTAGGCGGGTTTTACCCCTGGCACGCCCTCAACCTGCTGGTGGAGAGTTTCGTCCAAGTCGTACAAGAGGTCTCTACGGCGAAACTCGTCCTGGTAGGCGATGGGTGTACCCGGCCGCAGGTCGAGAACAAGATCGAGCAGTGCGGCATCACAGAAGCGGTGGTGATGGCAGGGGCCGTGCAACACGAACACCTGCCGGAGATCATCTCCATCGCCGACATAGCTGTTGCCCCGTTTGAGCCGTTTGGTCCGTGGAAGGGGGGCTCGCCTTTGAAGGTTTTTGAGTACATGGCTGCAGGCAAGGCGATCGTCGCCACGAAAACAGGGCAGATCGCCGAGGTCATTCGGCACGGGCACAACGGGCTTTTGGTGGAACCGGGGGACGCGGCCGGCTTTGCCCAAGTTATCATCCGCCTGCTAAAAGACCCCGTTGAGCGCGCCCGCCTGGGCCAGAACGCCTGCCGGCAGGCCGCGGAGCGGCACTCCTGGGAACACTACGGGGAACGATTGGAAGAGATCTACCGGCAGGTCCTGAGGTCGTAAAACTCCCTATGCGCATCCTCTTTCTTTCCAACTTTTACCCACCGGCCCGTTCCTACGGCTACACTCAATGGTGCTACGAAGTCGCCGAGGCGCTCAAGGCGCGCGGGCACCAGACGGCCATCCTCACCAGTCGCTACCGCCGTCACCTGGCCCCGCCTCTTGAAGAGGGCATCCACCGCCTCCTGCACCTGCAAACGCGCGACCTGGAACGCTACCGAGCGCTCGACTCTTTCCTGCAGGGGCGTCGCCATATCCAGGAAAACCGGGCGGCTCTGGAGCAAGTCATCCGGGAGTTCCACCCAGAAGTGCTCTTTGTCTGGGGCATGTGGAACCTCTGCCGCTCGCTCCCTGCTTACGCGGAGGAACGGGGTGCCCCGCCCGTGGCTTATTACATCTCGGACCTGTGGCCTGCTATGCCCGACACCCACGCTCTCTACTGGGACCTCCCCACCCGACGCCGCTGGGCCCGTCCCCTCAAGGCGATCCTGCGCCGCCTGGCCCAGGGCATGCTCGCCCGCCAGGGCTGGCCCTACCATCTGCGCTTCCAACATGCCATCTGCGTGAGCCACTACATTCGCAACGCCCTGACGGCCGCCGGCCTGCCATTGGCGGAAGCAGTTGTTATTCATGGAGGTACAGATATAGAGCGATTCATCCAGGTTCAGCGAAAGTCTAAAGGTGACAATGACCCTTTAGAACTGCTCTACGCCGGCCAACTGGCCGAACACAAAGGGGTCGCCACTGTCATCGAGGCCATGAGCTATCTGGTCCACGATCATCCTGCCCTCCCGGCGCGGCTCACGCTGGTCGGGTCTGGCCACCCCGATTACGAAGCGCATCTGCGGGCACTGGTGCAGGAAGCGGAATTGCAGGAGTGGGTGGCCTTTCAGGGGGTTGTCCCTCGGGAAGCGATGCCCCAGGTGCTGGCCAGGCACGATGTTTTGATTTTCCCCTCCACCGGCCCGGAGGCGCTTCCCCGGATGGTTCAGGAGGGCATGGCCGCCGGCCTGGTCGTCGTCGGCACGACCACAGGAGGGACGAGGGAGATTCTGGTGGACAACGAGAACGGTTTGGTCTTTGAGCCAGGTGACGCAGCCGACCTTGCCGCTCAAATCAGCAGGCTCCTCGCCGACCGCGCGCTATGCCGCCGGCTTGCGACGGCCGGGCGGGAAACTGCCACAGCCAGGTTTACCCTCCAGAGAATGGTGGGCCAAATCGAGGCATACCTGATGAATCTTCTCAAGGGCCCAGCCGTATGAGCACGTTTCGACGTATCAGGCAACTGAGTGAGTCCGTATTTGGGCTGACCATCACCGAACGTATTCTCAGAACCTGGAGAAGGATGTCTGCCCCTTTCCGCTGGGCAGGCACATTGGAAACACCCGCCCCAGAAATTCCAGACTTCGATGTCCGCAAGATATGCAACGCGTCGATGGACAAAGAGATAACCGCTCAGTTGGAAGCCTTGCTTAGTGAGGTCAAACAGGCTGTTCCAACATATTTTTCCTCGGTGCCCTGGGTGCTGGACTATTACACCAACGCGTTACCGCGCATGAATGCGACAATTGGTCTGGCCAGGCACTGGTATGGGAAGCGAGGGCTTGATGTCGGGATCGCCTTTGGTTTCCTCGACCTAATCTTGCGGGACATCTACAGCCTTGAGATCATGGGCACAGAACTGGAAGAGAATATCCCCTTGTACTGTCAGTGGGCAATATCCAAGGGTATCAAAATTCACCCCTGGCGCCTGGGCAGAGAACCAGCGCCATACGCTTCCGCAAGTCAAGATTTCATCATCTTTGCCGAAGTTCTGGAACATCTGAAAAAACCGCCAAACAGGGTGCTGGACCTCTTGTGTGACCTTCTAAAACCTGGCGGCCAACTCCTCCTAACTACGCCAAATTTAGCCTCCTACGAGAATATCCGCAAGATGATACATGGAGAGAACATTTTGGAGCGATTTCGTGATGATCTGCCCATAGAGGAGGACCCAACGGACTATCTCATGCATGTTCGAGAATACACCATTGGCGAAATAATCTCCCTGGTTCGTAGCGCAGGTTTGGTAGTGGACGAGGTTACGATGTGCAATTGGGGCAAACCCCATTTCGTGCCAAGGCCGTACTTGAACGAAATCATCTGCTTGGTGGCAACGAAACTGACGGGCAATTAGAGGCTTTCCTGCTGACAAGCGTGTATGCGTATCCTCTGTCTGACTAACTTTTACCCCCCACACGAGATCGGCGGCGAGGAACAATCCTGCCACGACGTGGTCCAGGCCCTGAAAGCGCGAGGACACACGGTCGCCGTGCTCACCAGTACCCACGGCTTCAGGGGGAAGCAGAAACCCGAACGGGGAGTTTGCCGAGAGTTGCATCTGGAAATGGAGATCGGCTCTCCGCTTCACCCTGTCCGCTTTTTCCTGACGCGCCGACAGCGTGAGCGCCAGAGCCTCGCCCGGCTGCAAGAGATGGTTCAGCAATTCGACCCCGAGGTCATCTTTATCTGGGGGATGTGGAACCTGCCCCGCTCGCTGCCGGCCCTGGTCGAATCGCTGCGGCCGGGACGGGTGCTCTACCGTTTCGCGGACTATTGGCCGACACTGCCCAGCCAGCACGAATTCTACTGGCAGGCGCCGGGCCGCTACTGGCTCACCCGCCCGCTCAAGAAGGCCCTGGGAAGCCTGGCCCTGACTCGACTGAACCGCGAGCTTACGCCAGTGCTCCGCTTTGAACATGCCTACTGCATCAGCGCGGCGATGCGGCAGGAGTTGGTGAAAAAGGGCGTGCCGGTAGAGCATGCACGGATCATCCACAACGGGGTGGATACGGAGCGATTTCGACCGCGCCCCAACATCCAGGCCGGAACGGACAACCGCAAGGGCCTGGCTCTGCTGTATGCCGGCCGAATCGTCGAGGAAAAAGGCGTTCACGCGGCGGTCGAGGCGATGGCCTGCCTGGCACAGCGCCGCGGAGCCGACCAGGTTACCCTGACCCTGGTCGGCCCGGCGAGTCCGGAGTACTATGCCCGGCTGCAGATGTTGGTCTCCCAATACGGGCTCGACTCCTGCGTATCCTTCCGTTCCCCTGCGCCCAAAGAAGCTATGCCTGCCCTCTTGAGAGAGTATGACGTGCTGCTCTTTCCCCCGATCTGGCCGGAGCCGTTTGGCCGCATCCTCATCGAGGCGATGGCCTCTGGTCTGGCCGTGATCTGTACACCGGTCGGCGGGGTGCCGGAGATCGTGACCGACGAGCGGGACGGGCTCTTTTTCGCCCCAGAGGACGCCGAAGGATTGGCTTCTCAGATAGAACGACTGCTTCGCGACCCATCACTACGCTATCGGCTGGCCCAAGCCGCCCGCCGCACCGTGGAAGAACGCTTCAGCCTTTCCAGAATGGTTGACCAAGTTGAGGCATATCTAGAAGAGATTGCCTGTACTCCTCCAGAGGAAGTGATAGAACGAGAGAGAACGTCTGACTGATGAATATCCTGATCACCGGCGGCGCTGGCTTCATCGGTTCTCACCTGGCCGACGCCCTGCTGGCGGCCGGCCACGATGTGACCCTCTTCGACAACCTGCATCCCCAGATCCATCCTGGCAGCAGCCCGCCGCCGTACCTGCCGGCGGAGGCTGGGTTGATCGTGGGCGACGTGCGCGATCGGGATCGGCTCTGCCAGGCGGTGCAGCAGGCTGATGCCATTTACCATCTCGCCGCTCTGACCGGCGTGGGTCAATCCATGTACCAAGTGGCCGAGTACGTAGACGTGAACATCAGAGGCACGGCCGTGCTGCTCGATGTTCTCGCAAACGAATCCCACCACGTCCGCCGGCTGATTCTGGGCTCGTCCCGGGCCGTGTATGGCGAAGGGGCCTACGAATGCCAGATGTGTGGGCCGGTCTGTGTCGCCGGCCGGGATTCCGCTCTGCTGGAAGCGGGGACCTGGGACCCGCTGTGCCCTGACTGCGACACCACCCTGTACCCCCAGGCAACGTCCGAAGATTGGCCAACCAGCCCTGACTCCGTGTACGCGGCCACCAAGCTCGCCCAGGAGCATCTGGTGTGTTCGGTTGGAAGGGCTTATGGGATCGAGGTCGTGGTCCTGCGCTATTTCAACGTGTATGGCCCTCGCCAGTCCCTCTCCAATCCCTATACCGGCATCCTCTCCATCTTCCTGAGCCAGTTGCAGGACGGCAAAACCATCGAGGTCTATGAGGACGGGCGGGAGAGCCGTGACTTTGTGCATGTCTCTGACGTGGTGCGGGCCAACCTGCTGGCGCTGGAACGCCCCGTCGCTTTCAGCGATACCTTCAACGTTGGCTCGGGCGAGGCCGCAACCGTGCTGGATGTCGCCCGGCTCCTGACCGAGATGATGGGAAGGCCCGGGGCCTGTCGCATCTCCGGCCGGTATCGGGTGGGAGACATCCGCCATTGCCGTGCCGACATCGGTAAAGCCGGACGGTTGTTGGGCTATCAGCCCCGTGTTACTCTGAAGGAAGGGATGACGGATTTCATCGCCTGGGCCTTGGAGCAGAGGGTGCACAACCGAACCGACCTGGCCGAGCGAGAGCTGGTGGCTCGCCGTTTACTCAGAGGAACATTGTCATGCCCATAGACGATCTCAACATATTGCTGATCACCATAGACACCCTGCGTCCTGATCACCTGGGTTGCTATGGCTACCCAAAGCCGACCAGTCTCCATATGGACCGGCTGGCTCATGAAGGGGTGCTATTCCGGCAGGCCATCACGGGTGGGAACTATACCCTGTCGGCCTTTCCGGTGATCTTGAGTTCGACCTACGCCTCCATGTACGGTGGCTGTAAAGGCCGACTGGCCGATGAGCGGCCCATGCTCGCCGAGGTGCTGCGTGAAGCCGGCTTGCATACAGCGGGATTCACCAGCAACCCACTTGTGGGCAAACCCGCCGGTTACGATCGAGGATTTGATACATTTGTGGAGCTGATGCCGGCCGGACAGCAGCCATCCTGGCACCAGATCAAGGGCGTTCAGCGCCTTTTACGTCAACCGCTGGTGCAGACCGTCCTCAGTCTCCTGCACGTCGAGGGAAGGCTCCTGCCGGTGTACGTGTCGGGAGATGACGTCACGGAGCAGGCGTGTCAATGGTTCGACGAAGCCGAACACGGGTTTTTCCTGTGGGCCCACTATATGGACACCCACTGGCCCTATCATCTTGAATCTCGTCTCCAGAGCAGCGCTGAGATCGCCCAGGCCTGGCGGGAAGGGGCCGTCATGCACCAGGCTTTCAGGTACAAAGTTTATCCAGGCGATGAGCAGATGCGCCGCGTCATCGAGCTGTATGACATGGCAATCCAGTACGTGGACGAGCAGGTGGGACGATTAATAGAGAAGCTCGTCCAGTTGGGTGTCTATGACCAGACCCTTATCATCGTGACCTCGGATCATGGCGAGGCGTTTTTCGACCACGAACGGTTCATGCATGGGGCCTACTACGACCTGCACGACGAGATCCTGAAAGTGCCGCTGATTATCCGCTTTCCACAGGGTACGGTCAAACCCCAGGCGATACGCCGCCAGGTCCGTTTGCTGGACCTGGCACCAACCATCGTGGAGCTGTTGGGGTTGCCCAAACCCTCACGGATGGAGGGAGTAAGCCTGCTGTCGTTGCTGAGCGGGGAAAACAATCCCGATTATCCGCAGCACTGCATCAGTGAGATGTGGGACTTCATTGACGGCTGGTCCGCGCCGTGGCATTGCCTTGCTATCCGCACAGAGGCCTACAAGTATGTGTACGACAACAGGCGCCCTGACTCCTATGAATTATACGATCTGCGGGCAGACCCGGGCGAAAGACACAACCTTCGGAGAGCGAGGCCTGAAATCTCTGCGCGATTTCAGGCAATCCTTCAGGACCACCTGAATCGCGTAGGAGCTTCGCAAACTCGTCCTCTAAGCCTGCTTTCGACATAGAACAGATGTTTTGCCTGCACTTTAACAACTGAGCCACAAGGAGTATACTCTGCCTCAGATACTACCTATGGAA
>FWPU01006675.1_pt1 | contig 14516 bp, 11 predicted proteins | sample 2228361 | NCBI WGS metagenome assembly FWPU01 (sample SAMEA103939777, study PRJEB20133) | metagenome
TGCATCATCAAGTCCTTGGTTTCCTCGGTCCCTATGTGGAAAAATGCTACTTGGACACCAGTTAGGTGCGGAATGTCGGTATGAAGGGAACGCCTCCATCACGACAGATGGTCTGCAACCGCTCGCGCAGACGGAAAGGGTCTTCGCCGTCGCGCTGGCGGTCGCCGCCGATTTGACGCAGTATCTCGTCGTCCACCTCGAAGATCACCACACTGGAAGCCACGTAGAACTTCGCGCCATGCTGGCGGCACACGTCACGCATGCGGCGGATGAGGCGCGACACCATCTGCCACTCCAGCGAGTCCAAATCCATACCGCGCACCTTGCGCAGCCACTCGGCTCGGCGGCGACGCTCCTCTGGCGTTTCCAGACGCCCCACCACCGGGTCGTTCTTGTGGCGGAGGTCATGGACGCGACGGATGAGACGGCGCAGGTAACAGTTCTTGAGCACGAACTGCGCCTGGCGCAGACGTGAAACGTTGGGCAGATGTAGTTCCATCTGGTCGTCGCGCAGGACGTAATACGGCTTGTTCTTTTTGTCCAGATTGTCGAAGAGGTCGTTGGCGCAGAAGACGTAGATGACTGCGTCGGGATAATATCGGACCCCCTCACGGCGCAACCAGATTTCGCTCTGGTCGGTTCCGTAGCCGCGCACACCGGCGTTGAGAACTTCATATTTCTGGCTGCCGCGTTCGTTCAGTTTCTTCTCCAAGAGCGCAGCGAACGTTTTCTCTTCCGACACCTCGAACCCCGCTGTCACGGAATCACCAATGAGGAGGATGCGCTGGGTGTTCGGCGGCTTCTCGAGACTGACGGGTTGACTGCGACGGAAGCCCTGCGGATTGATGATCACGGGCACGACCTTGCCCTCCACGATGTGTTGACCGCGCAAGCCCGGCGCGTTGCGCCACCCCAGATGCGGGTCGACGGCGATGTGCGCCGCGTCCACTCCCAACTGCCGCGCAAAGCCAACCCGCAGCACGACCTCAGCGAGGAGCAGAGCGACAATGACACCAAACAACGCAAGCAACGCGCGCTGCACCAAACGCCACAGCAGATTGCAGATTTTGCGCATGGGCGATTCCTTTCATTGCTCCAATACGGCTAAAAAAACGAAAGTGTGCGCAAACAGCGACTCCCACGGGGGAGGCACGCGATACTGGAAAGGCTTCCGCAAAAAACGTTTCAGCACCTGATTGATGAGATGGTCCATGTTGAACGAGTTGCGACGCATAATCCGAAAACCAGCCTCCACCAGTTTGGATTCTAACCGCTTGCGCGTGAAGAAACGAAAGTGATAACCTTCCCCTTTGGGCGGCTTGCCGATCAACGCGCGGAATCGGTTGGCATAGTGAGCATGATTGGGGGTGCTGACCAGCAACTTGCCGCCCGGGCGCAGCACGCGGGCGATTTCGCTGAGAAGCAGTTCGGCATTGACGACGTGCTCAATCACCTCGACGAGCGTGGCGAAGTCGAACGAGTTATCCTCAAAAGGTAGCGGGCGGTTGAGGTCAGCGACCTGCGCCGCAAAGCCCATCGCCTGAACGTTCTCGATGTTGGCTTCGGATACGTCCACTGCCGTCACGTCGTAGCCCAAATCCCGCGCAAAAACAGACAGTTCCCCCGCGCCGCAGCCGAGGTCAATCATTCGATGCCGTCCATCGGTGGGAGGCTCTATCAGTGGCTTCACAAAGCGATAAAAGAATCGGTCCGGATTGAACGTGCGCCCGGTCGCTGCTTGCGTTTCATGGTATTGGGTCAGAGAATCGTTCATAGTCATGCCCGGCACAATAATAACACAACCGGCAAGGGCTTTCAATTCACCTTCCTGAAAATCAGGCAGTAATGATGATGATAATTCGGCACGAAAGTTTTGGGGTAGCCCCAGATACCCAGCGGTTTGGTGTTCTGACACCAGATGCGCTCACCCTGAAACTGAAAGGTCTGCCCGATGCGGCGCGTCAGGTCCCACGCCAGCGTTTTGACGTCGCCCTGTGGCGAGCGGAGGTTTTGCGCGACGACCACGAGATACCGCTGCGGTTTGAGCAGGTCGTAGATTTCATCGAACACCTGCCCCAGCGTCTCAATAAAGGTGGCGTAGTCGACGATGTTGCCCAAATCGTCGCGTTCGTTGGAGTAGTGGGTATCCAAGCCTTGCCGCGCGCGCTGACGGTGTTTGGAAATCACACCCCCGCGACTGTGGCGCAGCATGTTCCAGTAGGGCGGAGAGGTGATGACAAAGTCAAAAAGCGGCAAGCCGTTTTCGCGGTGCGTCAGGTCGGGAAGATGGCGCGTCGTGCGCCACAGGGACGGTTTCCTCAAGTGCAGCGCGTTGGCGGTGAGCATTCGCCAGTGTCGCGGCTGTGACAGACGCCGCAAACGCTGCCGCGCCATCTGCGCATACTGGGGGTTCAATTCGATGCCCACAGCGCGACGCTCCTGTTCCAGACACGCCACCAGCGTCGAACCTGAACCCGCGAACGGGTCGAGCACCCACGCGCCGCGCTTGGTAAAGAACTGAACGAACTCCGCGACCAACTCTTCGGGGAACCGCGCCGGGTGCAGTTCCGTGTCTTTGTTCTGATGATAGCGCGGCGAGTCGCAGACAAACCACGAGCGGGTGAACTTGAGCCACTCCTTGCCGCTCAGGTCGTTCAGGTCGTTGCGAGGATGAATCAATTTCGGATTTTGGGCTTCGGATTTCTCATTCATCATTTCCTCGTCCAGCGGGGGATGAGGGCGAGGGGGAAGGGGATGAAAGTTGGAAGGTTTCAACTTGCCAACCTCCCAACGCTACGTTTCTTTCTTCTCCTTCTTAGGGATGCGCAGGTAAAGTTGATTCAGCAGCGTGCGCGCGGCTTCGTTGTCGCGGTTGATTTGGAGTTCCGCGCGCAGGGCGTCTTCGGCTTTCTCGTAAAGATTGCGCTTGAGATAAGCAATGGCCAGATTGTAATGAGCATCCCGCCACTTGGGGCGCGATTGCACCAGTTGTTCAAGAATCTGGATGGAGGTGTCCAGGTCTCCCTTCGCATCGTGACACGCTGCGAGGTTGAGCAGTGCCACGGGTTCCGTCGGGTCAATCGCCAGCACGTAGCGCAGGTGGCGGATGGCTTCGTCAAACAGCCCCTCCCTGTAACAAGCTGCCCCGAGGTTCAGCCGCCCTTCCAACCGACTTGGCTCAATCTCCGCCGCCTGCCGCAGCACGGCGAGCGCTTGTTTGCTCTTGCCGCTGCCCAGCAACTCCGAGCCTTTGCGCCAGAGGTCGTCCGCTTTCTCTTCCCGAGACCGTTTGCGCCCCCAGAGTGAAAACATGGTGCATCCCCTCTCCCTCAGTGTAACACATTGCGGGGCGGGATGCAAATGACGCGATTTTTTTTGACGACGAGGAACGACGCCGACGACGGCGAATCAAAAAGGTGTTGACGAGCGGCTGACGCCTGCCGATAAGAATGGCAACAGAGGAAAAGGAGCGACAGCATGAAGAGTGTCATTAGCATTTTTGAGTACGCGCGCATGGTCACGCGCATCGAAGAAGAGATTCTGATGTTGCTCACCGGGGACGAACCAGACGGTCAGAAGCGAAAGAACCCTCCGACCCTGCGCCCATCGCAAGTTCGTCCGCCAGAGACGCCGTCCCGCGCAGAAAAGGCGTAATGGCGACGGCGAAAGATTCTGTTTACGCGCAACCTATGAATCGCCACGGCGAACCGCATCCTCTCTTAAAACTCCTGGCGCACTTGATGGCTTACGGCTTGGGGTTCACGATGCTGTTGCCCTTTGTGTGGATGGTGTCAGCTTCGCTGAAGAGTAACGAAGAGGTCTTCGCCTGGCCTCCCACCTTCATCCCCAAAACGTGGGTGTGGAGCAACTATCCCCGTGCCTGGCAGGTCGCGGAAATCGGACGCTACTTTCAGAACAGTATCATCGTCGCCGTCGTCGTCACGACGTTCTCCGTGTTCTTCAACGCGCTGGCGGGGTTCGCCTTCGCCAAGTTTCGCTTTCGCGGGCGCGACGCCGTCTTCATGGGCATCTTAGCGACCATGATGCTGCCCGGACAGGTCACGCTCATCGTGGCATATCTATTGGTCGCCCGTCTCGGCTACACCAATACCTACCAAGCCCTCATCGTGCCCGGTTTGGCGGGAGCCTTCGGCATTTTCTACATGCGACAGACGATGAAGAGCGTGCCGGACGAACTGATGGACGCTGCCCGTGTGGACGGTTTCACCGACTTTGAAATCTTCTATCACGTCGCCCTGCCGCTCGTCAAACCCGCGGTGTCCGCGCTCAGTATTTTTACGTTCATGGGAAGTTGGAACGCCTTCTTTTGGCCCCTCATCGTCATTGACGACAAGAGCCTCTACACGCTGCCCCTCGCTGTGAATTCGTTGGCGTCGCAGCAGGTCGTCCAGTCATGGCCGCTGCTGATGGCAGCGACGACGATGATTGTCCTCCCCATCATTGTCGTTTTTCTTCTCTTCCAGCGTCAGTTCGTGCGCGGCGTGGCGATGACGGGGTTGAAGGATTAACCCCTTGCTCCTCTCCTTGTGAAGAAAGTGACACCGTCAGTGTGACGCAGGACACACTTGCTTCTGCGCACGGTGGGTACACTGAAAGTGTCCACGCTGAAAAGGGACAAAGCCAACCGACTGGAGAGGATGACAATGCTGGTTTTGACTCGCAGGGTCATGCAGAGCATCATGATTGGTGATGAGGTGGAAGTGATCGTCACAGAGGTCAAGGGCGAAAAGGTGCGGTTAGGGATCGTGGCTCCCCCGCACGTTGCCATTCACCGACGGGAGGTTTACGAGAGGATTCAAAGTCAGAAGGAAGCCCTCCCCTATCGCAATGGCAACCTGCAATTAGTGACGACAGATTTGCTGCCGGACCTCTGAGGTCCCCTTAAGTTTGCCCATCTCTCACGCCGCTTTTGTGGAGTGATGGAATAGGGGATACCCTCACCTGTCTCTCACATCCCCAGGCTCCATCACTCCATTCCTCATCACTTCCTCCTCCATCCGCCTTAAGAGCGTGGACGAGCCAGACGCGATCTTACGCATAACAACCGGAATTCACCCCTCTTGCATCAACATCGAAAATCCGCAGACAAGCATCACCTCCTATGATATAATCTACTTTGCTCAAAAAGAGTAGAACGAACGGTGACCGTTCGCATCATCCCGACTCCCATCGGGATGGAGGTGACAGGATTTGTTTGACAAACTACGCAATCTATTCGGTCGCGGAAAAGGCGACGACAAGCAGACGCCCCAGCCTCCGAATCCGCTCGGTCCTCCTGCAGGCGGAGGGGATGACGGTGGGGACGACGAGGGCGGCGAAAAGAAGGGGTTCTTGGACGGTGTGAAGAAACTGTTCGACAAAGATGCTCACACCATCAAGCGCTTACAGCCGACGCTTGACCGCATCAACGAAATCGGAAAAACGCTCGTTCAGAAAACCGACGACGAACTCAAGGCGATGTCCGAAGAACTCAAGGCGCGCTTTCGCCAGCGGGTGACGGAGAGGTTGCAGCAGCGGGGGTTGGAGTGGCGAGAACTCGACCCGAAGTGGATTCTCGAAGACGAGGACTACGAGAAAGCCCGCCGCGCTGTGGAGAACGAGGTGTTGGACGAACTCCTGCCTGACGCCTTCGCGCTGTGCCGCGAGGTGGCGTGGCGGACGATTCAACTCCGCCCCTATGACGTGCAGGTCATCGGCGGTATCGTGCTGCATCAGGGCAAAATCGCCGAGATGAAGACGGGTGAAGGCAAAACGCTGTCGGCGACGATGCCCGTCTATCTCAACGCGCTCACCGGGCGCGGCGTTCACGTCATCACCGTCAACGACTACCTCGCCGAACGCGACGCGAACTGGATGCGCCCCGTTTACGAGTTTCTGGGGCTGACCGTCGGCTTCGTGACCAGCGAGATGGACTATTACAGCCACAACGAGCAGCGGCGGGCGGCGTACCGCTGCGACGTTCTCTACGGCACAAACAGCGAGGTGGGGTTCGACTACTTGCGCGACAACCTGGCCACCGACGCCGACCGCCTCGTGCAGCGTCCTCTCAACTTCGCCATTGTGGACGAGGTGGACAACATTCTGATTGACGAAGCCCGCACGCCGCTCATCATTTCCGCGCAGGTGGAGTTGTCCGACCGCGCCGTGCTCAAGCGCACGCTCGCCAAAGTGTGCGATACCATTGCCCGCAAGTTGCTGCCCGCGACGCACGAGCGCGAAGTCGAGCGCACGATTGACAAGTTCAATCAGAACCGTTCATTAGACGTTGCGGGGCTGATGGACTTCATCCTTCAGCGCGGGTGTTTGACGACAGCGGTAGAGTATCTCGCCGACTGCTATCTCGCGCCCGAAAGTAGCGCGCGCATGGAGAACGCGGCGCGGCTGCTGAACGCGGTGGACGAGTTGGAGGAACTACGGCTGATTGACGCTGCGGGGGCGGAGCATCTGCGGCAGATGGTCAGCCAGTTGCCCAGCGCGTCGCAGGCGCAGGCTTTGGTTTCTCGCGAGGTGCAGAACCTCTTCGCGCCGTTCGCGGCGGCGGTGGAAACGAGTTTGCGCTGGCTGTCCAACGAAGGCGCGAACGAAGACCCCCGCGCCAAAGCGCAGGCTCTTACGCACATCCTTCGCGCTCACCTTTACCTCAACGAATCGGCTGCCCTGCAACTGGAGGAATCCTTCCAGAAGTGCAACAACGACCGCGAGCGCGAGCGGCTCATCGCTGAAACCATCGCTGAGGAAGTCGCGCGGCGCAGCCTGATTGACGACAAATCCGTTCCCGAACTCATCATAGCGCTGATGACGGTGGACGTCAACGCCGACGTGCTGCCCGTGTTATTGGAGTCGGTGTCGCGCTTGCCCGGACCGCTGGCGTCCGCCGCGCAGTTGTTCGCGGACTGCTCGCAGTGGGAGCAGCAAAATCCAGCCGCCTCGCCCAGCGAACGGGCGCGGCAACTCATCGCCACCATTGAGCAAATCAGCGCGGAGCGATTGCTGCCGCACGAACTGACCGAGCGGCTGTGGGAGCAAGCGCGGCTCAAGCAACCCCGCGATCAACTGCGCAAAGAGATTGCGGCGACGCTCAAAGCGCATCCCGGCGCGGGCACGACGGAGATCGTGGCGGCGGCGAACGAATTTCAGCGCGAGCGTCAGGCGTGGCTCAAGCAGCACGCCGACAAGTTGCAGGCGCAACTGTCTGCGGCGAAAGGGTTGCCGAAACCGTCGTTGGATTTGCTGGTGCAGCGGGCGCGTCACGGGGCGTCGGCGGAAGAGATGCGGCGCACGCTGCGCACGGAACTCAGCAAGGTCGGCGCAAACGCCGACGCGCTCAAAGCGGTCAAGAAGTTCAGCAACGCGCAGACGCGCGCCTGTGAAGACATCGCCAACAACCTGCTCAAAGAGATGGAGCAATGGGTGGACGTTTCGCGCGACGCCCGCAAGAACGTCATAGCGACTTTGACCGCTGGCGGCTCCGCCACGGAACTCCGCGAAGTCCTCAACGAACAAGTCAGCGACCTGCCCGGCGAGCAGACGGAAGTGTTGAAGTTGGTGTCGGAGTGCGTCGAACAGGTCGTGCGCTGGCGCATGGAACACGGCGAGGCGCTGACGCAGGAACTCACGAATCTGGCGGGCTTATCCGAAGAGGCGTCGGCGGAAATTCATACTGCCATCGAAGACGGCGTTTCGGCGGAGCGATTGGAACACGTCGTCATGGACCACGTTCTGCTCTTGCCCGCGAATGCGACGGTTACGGATGCCGTCGAAACGTTCAGCGCGGACTGGAGCGATTGGCAGGAACAACACAGCGAAAACGTCGTGCATCGCATCGGCGAAGTTATCCCCGTTTCCTCCGACCTGCACGCCGAATGTCTGGACGTGCTCAAAGGTCATAGCGAAGCCCACGCAAAACAGCCGCCGTCCACGTCCGTCGTCGATCGGTTGCTCGACACAATTGCTGGCGACGTCACAGGGCGTCATCTCGAGTCGCTACTGACGGAAGAAAACGCCGTGTTGTTTGTGGAGGAACTGAAGAAGCGTATCCCGCTGGCGAAGGAGGTTCAGAACAAAGTCCGCGCCGAAGATTTCGCGGGTCGGAACAAGGAGCAAATCGTCCGCGCCGTGCTGCGACTGGTCGAACAAACGCTTTCTGTCGTGCCGATTGAAGAACCCAAAGGATTCAACATGAAGCAGGCGGTGAAGTCCTACGGCTGGTATCTGGAAAAGGACGAGAAGCACCGCCAAGCCGCGCTGACGGACATGGGCACGCTCATCGCCGAGCGCGACATCGGCAGCCCGTCGTTCCTCGACCCGCAGAACCTCCTCGAAACGCTGACGGAAAATGACGCACTGCGCGACGAAGAAGTCGCCGAAGTCGAACGCGCCCTGATGGCTGAGGAAGGACGGCGGCAGGTCAGTCAGGTCATCCTGCAAGTTCTTCAACTCGACCCCGCCCGACGGAAGCGCATCCGCGAGTTGAAGTTTCAGGAAATCAACCCCATCCTCGACCAAGCCATTCGCGCTCACACCCTCTTTGAGAAAAACGTCCACTACGTCGTTGACCGCGAATCCGGCGCGCCGGAAATCGTCATCGTGGACGAGTTCACCGGACGCAAGATGCACGGACGACGTTGGAGCGAGGGCTTACACGAAGCGGTGGAGGCAAAGGAAGGTCTGGAGGTTCGCCTCGAAAGCCAGACGGTGGCCACGGTCACGATTCAGAACTACTTCAAACTCTACTACAAAATCGCGGGCATGACCGGCACGGCGAAGACGGAGGAGCCGGAGTTCGTCAAGGTCTACGGCTTGGAGGTCGTCAGCATCCCCACGAACAAACCCGTCCGCCGCACCGACCATCCCGACGTGGTGTGGAAGACGGCGGAGCAAAAATTCCGCGCCGTTACCTTTGAGATTTTGGAGAAGCACTGCATCGGTCAGCCCGTCCTCGTCGGCACGCGCTCCGTCGAAGTATCCGAGCGACTCGCCGAGCGGATGAAGGGACACCACCTGCAAACGCTGGCGCTGGTGCAACTCATCAAAAACAACCTGTGGGAGCGCAAGGATATGGACAACAAAGAGAAGTCCGCCCTCCTTGCGTCACTCAACATTCCGCTGTTCCAACTCAATCAGAGCGCGGTGCGTAATCTGGCGCGGCAGTTGGGCTTGCCCGGCGATGTGTTCGACGCGAAGAACCTCGAAACAGTGTCGTCGCTGCTGAATCTTCAGGCGAAGCACGTCACGCGGCTGGCGTCCGCGCTGAAGGCGGGCATCCCGCACAACGTTCTGAACGCGAAGAACCACCGCAACGAGGCGCGCATCATCGCCGAAGCCGCCCGGTTGGGCGCAGTGACCATTGCGACCAACATGGCGGGGCGCGGCGTGGACATCATCCTCGGCGGCACGCTGGACGCCGAAGCCAAGTTGCGCGTCATCACGCAGCAGATTGTGGGTCAATGCCTGGCAGGCAACATCGCCCGCGTGCGCAGCCGCACGCAGGAGGCGACAGAGAAACTATTTGAGCGGCTGAAGCCGCAGCGGTTGCAGGACCTCGTCTGGGCGACGACGGTGAGCGAGACGCTGACCGCTTTGCGACGCGAGGGCAAGTTGGACGACTTCAAAGAGAAGGAGATGCGCGACTCGCTCAACGCTGATTTAGAAACGCCCGACTTCCGCAACCGCGTGCGCTCCAAAGCCCGCCGTCTGGCGATTGGGCCAGACCTACCGCTGGACGATGATGTGTTCGCGGGCAATCGCGTGGCGCAGTTCGCCAGCGTCACGGGGCTGCCGTCGGATGGCTTGGCGGAGTTCCTGCGCAACGGCGTGTTCGGGTTCAGTTACCGCCGCGACCCCCGCGATGCGATGCTCGTGCGTGCAATGGCAGAACTTCTTCGCAATGGCGCAAATGGGTCAAGGGATCAAGGGGTCAAGGGGTCAATGATTCAACAAAACCAAGCCGCAAGGGTCAATGAGCGAACCCCTGCCGAAGGTGAATTTACGCCCGACGACATCCTCGAAGCGATGAAGTCCCTCAGCCCGCAATCCGCGATTTGGGCGACGCCCGAATGGTTGGACGAAAAACTGTGGTCGCTCAACGTTTTGCGCGGACCGCAGGACGTGCGCACCATTGCCGTTCGGGTCAATGAGTCAATGAGTCAATGGGTCAATGAATCTCCTCAACTTCATGAACCCATGAACACATTGACCCATGAACCGGAACAGCAAACGTTGATTTACAAAATTCAGGCGTCGCGGCTGCTGGATTTGCTCGACCACGAATTGCTCGAAGCGGTCGTGCGCTTGGCGAATGGACGCACGAACATCACGCTGTCGGCGGCGCAGTTGGTGCAGCAAGTCTCCTCCGCCGAAAAGTGGTGCGTGGACTGGTTGAATGAAGAGTGGGTCATGGAACGCATGGAGGCGATGGGATTGTGGGAAAAGTCTGGCGGTAGGGGCGGTGCCTCCGTGCCAGCCTCGCGTCACACCTTCATCCCGCAGGTAGTCGTCGAAACGGGTGTCGCCGGACAGTCAGCGGATTTGGTCGTCGTTGGCGCGATGCGTCCCGAAGATACCGTGACGTCTGAATATCAGGAGGTGCGCGCTCTCGGCGGTTTGCACATCCTCGGCACGGAGCGGCACGAATCGCGGCGCATTGACAACCAGTTGCGCGGGCGCGCCGGGCGTCAGGGCGACCCCGGTTCGTCGCGTTTCCACGTTGCGCTCGAAGACGAACTGTGGCAGAACTTCGGCGACGTGACGGGACGGTTCAAGTTTCTGATGAACCAGTGGACGGAAGATGAAGCGGTGGAACACAGTCTGCTGACCAAAGCCATCACCAACGCGCAGAAGAAAGTGGAGACCAACCATTTCGAGGGACGCAAGCAAGTTTTGCAGTACGACGAAGTGATGAACATTCAGCGTCAGGTCATCTACCGTGAACGACGCCGCGCCCTGATGGGCGCGAACGTGCGCGAGACCGTCGTGGACATGGCAGAGCAAGCCGCGCTGAGTCTGGTCGAAGAATTCTGTCCTGCCGCGTTGCGTCCCGACGAGTGGCAGTTGCACCGCCTGTATCAAGGGTTGCATCGTTTGTTCGGTCAGCGGCACGTCACGGAGTATCTGACGGAAGACGCGTTGGAAGGTGCGTCCCGCGACGCCATTCAGGACGCCGTGCGCGACGCCATTCGCCGCGCCTACGAAGACCACGAGAGGGACATTACGCCCGAAGTCATGGCGGAGGTCGGACGCTGGGTGCTGTGCGACCGCATAGACGACCTCTGGATGGAACACCTCGCCGCGATGGACTACCTGCGTGAAGGGATCACCCTGCGCGCCTACGGTCAGAAGGACCCCCTCATCGAATACAAAAAGGAAGCCTACGAAATGTTTCAGGGCATGATGGCGTCCCTGCAAGCGGAAGTTACGCAGATGGTGATGAGTGTCGTGCCCGAAGAGGCGCAGCGCTGGGCGCACGCCCGCCTCCGTTCGCGCCTGCGTTCGATGCAACTGCACTGGTCGGACGGCGGCAACGGCAGCGCGGCGACCTCCACCCCCGAACGCAGTGAACCCAAAGTCGGGCGCAACGACCCCTGCCCGTGCGGAAGCGGGAAGAAGTATAAGAATTGCTGCCTGAGGAAGGAGCAGCAGGAGGCGTGAAACGTGGACTCGAGTTATCTCCGTGCCCTCTCTATCTTCGTGGTTATGGCGGACTCTGCCCCGCCAGCCCCAACTCTTCGGCCGCCTCTTTGAGGGCTTCGATGACATTGGCGATGTGTTCGTCCAGCGGCACGCCCAATTCCTCCGCGCCTTGCAGAATATCTTCGCGCTTCACGGCGCGGGCGAAGGCTTTGTCCTTCATCTTGCGCTTGACGGAGGAGACTTCGACTTCGTGAACGCTCTTGTTTGGGCGCACTAAGGCGACGGCGATGATGAACCCCGCCAACTCGTCCACCGCAAACAGCGTCTTGTCCAGCAAACTCACGCGGGGGGTGTTCGTGTATTCGGCGTGCCCCAAAATCGCGTGAATCATGTCTTCAGGATAGCCCTTCTCCCGCAGAATCTCCACGCCCTTCCACGGGTGGCTGTCCGGACTGGGATTCGCCTCATAATCGAAGTCGTGAAGCAGTCCGACGATGCCCCACTTCTCTTCATCGTCTCCGAACTTGCGCGCATAAAATCGCATCGCGGCTTCCACCGCGTAAGCGTGCTTGCGCAGACTGTCTGTTTTCGTGTGCTCGTGCAACAACGCCAAAGCGTCCTCGCGGTTCAAGGTTCTCCCTCCTCTTTTTCAGACAGGATGAACAGGATGGACAGGATTGTTTGATGTAATCATAATCGCTTCCATCCCATTTGACAAATCCCGCCGCGTTCTGGTATAGTGGCTGTGAAGGACAGCCCTTGAAATTGAATGGGAGAAGTTTATGCGTCTCAAATTGCTGTGTGTGTGCGGTTTGCTCATCATCACCAACATCGGTTGGACAGCTGACCGCAAGAAGGACAAGGAAAAAGAGACGGACATCATCAACTACGTCGCGCTGGCGTCGGTGCGGAAGGTGGCGGTGGTGCCGTTCGTGGCGTTGGAGCGTCCGATGCCGATCATAGGTTTTTATAGCGCGGCGCGGCAGGAGGAGGAGAAGAAGCGGTGGGAGGAAGGAAAAGCGGCGGCGGCGGACGTGGCGCGGTCGGTGTCGGAGTTGCTGCCGAAGACGTTCACGGAATGGCGGCGGTTTGAGGTCGCTGACCCGAAAGCGGTGGAAGAAACGATGGGCAGCCTGAAATTCAAGCCGTCGGACCTCGTGCAGAGCAAGCCGGATGGGAAAACGCTGACAGCCCACGCCGAGAGGGTGCGCGCTTTGAAGGACGCGCTGAGGGTGGACGCGGTGCTGTTGGGGGGGGCGGACGTGCGCGTGATTCAGTATGACCACGAGGTGAGAATAAGCGTTTTGATGGTGGGCGATGATGTCGACAAGCCGATGGTGTTCACCGTCGTCGCGGGGCGTTCCCACCGCCGCGTGAAAGCCGCCGCGCAAGCCGCGATGCTGATTACGATGCTGCTCTATCCCAGCCGCGATGCGCAGGCGGTGGACGAGATGCGCACGATGGCGGTGATGGTGCTGCCGCCGCCGGAGGCGTTGTCCAATCTGACGATTGACAACCCCGCCCTCGCCGTCGAAGCCCAGTTGGACACCGTGCTGTCCGAACAGTTGAAAGCGCTGAACCACGAAATGGTCGCCCCGCAAGACCTGATAAGGGCGATGAAACAGTTGCGCCTCTCTCCGGCGGATTTGATAAAGGTCTCCAAAGAGACTGCCTCGCTGCCGCAGGTGGACGTCGCCAAAATCCAAGCCATCGCGCAGAAGACGAAAGCAGACGGCGTGCTTGTCGCGCAGATCTTGGACGTGGAAACGACCTTGAGCGGCACGGGGATGGGGCTGCCGTCGCTGATTCCCTACGTCGGCTCGCTGCTGCGTTCGCCGCTGTTTCGGCACAAAAGCAGTTACACCGTCCTGCGAGCACAAATCATCGCGCCAGAGAAACCGTATCCGATTTGGACGTATGTCACGCAGGGAATGCCGCCGCGCAAGACGCTGCAGAATCCCAAATACGCCGAACACCTGATGCGCTTCTTCAGCGATTTGAGCGCGCAGATGGTCTTCGACATCGCCGGTCAGCCGTTCGCGTTGCCGGGTTTCAGGAAGTGACAGTTTTGACAGGATGAACAGAATGAACGGAATGGAAGAGCTACGACTTAAAGGATGAGCAACGAGAGATGAAGTATCGCTCCTCTCTCATCTTTTTTATCCTGTCCCTCCTGTTAATCCTGTCGGTTTGACTTTGCCATGCCACGTTTGGAGTTTTCAATTGACGTGCGCGCGCCGGTGGAGCGTGTGTTTGCATTCCACGCGGACGCGACGAATCTGCTCAAAATCACGCCGCCGGATGCGCAAGTGCAGATTATCGGGAATTCCCTTGTGTCGGCGGGCGCCCAGATTCACTTGCGCGTGAAGATCCCCGTGTTAGGCGAGACGGATTGGATTAGCCGCATCACGGAGTTCAAGGCAAACGAAACTTTCACCGATGAGCAGGTGCGCGGTCCACTGAAACGGTGGAAGCACACGCACATTTTCCAGCCGATTGAAGGCGGCACGCGCATCACGGACATCGTGGAGTATGAGGCTCCCTTCGGCGTCCTCGGCGCGTTGGGCAGTCGTCTGTTGGGAGAGCGACAGGTGCGGCAGATGTTTGAGTATCGGCAGCGAAGGACGAAAGAACTGCTGGAGAATAAAGCGTGAAACGTGAACTTGGGTAGTAGGAGTGCCTCACAAAACCTGTTTCGCTCCCTTTTGTCCCACGATTGAAATCGGGGGCTACTTTTATAAAGCCCCGATTCATCGGGGCTGAAAAAGGGTGAGCCGGTCGCCCCCGGCAGTCCCGATTCATCGGGACGGGTGCAGGACGTAAAATTTGCAACCCTCGTCAGGAAGCGCTGCGCCGACGGAGGTGGG